>TARA_R110001583_G_scaffold30210_6_pt1 | contig 28762 bp, 54 predicted proteins | sample TARA_R110001583 | Tara Oceans TARA_R110001583 (sample SAMEA4398432) | marine metagenome | biome: Polar Biome; feature: [MES] marine water layer (ENVO:01000295) within the mesopelagic zone...; material: water (ENVO:00002006), including particulate matter (ENVO:01000060) such as...... | reverse complement strand
AACTCCATCCTCCCATGATACTAAACCAGCATTTCTATTCTTTGTGGTTCCTACACCTAATGCAGAGTAATACTTCTCAAATTCGAGAACAACTGGATGCTGTTCCAATCCTAATACATTAGGAAAATGTTCTCTAACTGATGCTTCAATCGCTTTGATTGATTGTTCAGCCTTTTCAATAGAATCAATCTGAACATAGATAGAATCGGTATGTCCATAAACTACTTTCATTATATCACCAAGCGTTTTCAAAAAACAGTTTTCCTTCGGAATACTTCATTAGTTCTTGTTTAATGATTTTAATATCCTTATCTAGAGAATGAATAGATACATTAGAATTACATATCTCATCTATTTCTACTTCCAGTCTCTTAATTGTTTGCTTAAGGTTTTTAATTTCTTCTTTCATTTCTTTTATTTCTTTACTCATAATATCACCGTTACTATTGTTACAATGGTTGCTATGTTTACGATATTTACCATCATTAATATCTTATTTGATTTTGCTATCATAGCCAGCAATTCTTCTAATAACTCATTCGTCTTGTCCATCATCATGATTAACACCTTGTTTAACTTCTAAAATGATAGCATTACGCTTTAAGTTATTCATCATTAAGAATAATTCCTTTATTTCCTGTTGGGTAATTTCCCATGTTTCTTCTGTGTCGTAAGTTACTTCAACTGTTACTATTTTCTTTCTCAAATAAATGCCTCCATTTGTCTCTTATTCTCCAATGCCTAAACTTTTTAGTTCCATGTGCGGTTGCATACGGAGTTAATAAAGATGATATTCTTCTATGATTATAGATTGTACCAAAGTTATTTTCAAAAATAGTTACTACTTCATCAACCGTAAAATTATTAGGATTTTCTACTTCTTGTAGAAATTCTGTTAGTTTCTGTTTAATTCTTTTATTGCCTGAACTTCTTCCCATTATCTCATCCCCTCTGGAATTGCGGTTAAATATTCATGAATTTTGTTATATTTAGTTACTTCTTGTACTTCCATTACTTCTTCTATATCTAAAAGACAAGGATAATTAATATCGAAATACTTATTAGGCATTATTCCCTTTAAATAAAGATAAGAGATAGTGCTTCTATTACCCCATGCTTCAAGTAATGACAGTTCAGTATATTCTGATACATATTTTTGTAGTTTTTCAGGATATTCTGCTTCATAGGCATAAGGTCTAAGAGTTTCATCTTCTCCCGAATCCATTTCAATTGTCATATCTGTTCCATATGAAAATAACTTAGATTTTAAAGCAATCCATAACCAATAATCATGACCTTCTAAGGGTTCACTTATTTTATGACAAATTTGACATAAACAATGAATATTAGATGGATTAAAGGAACCACCATAATGTTTAGAAACAATGTGCGCTCGGTCTATACTTGCTTCTGCACCACAAGCCATACATTTATTGTTATCCCCATCAAACGCTTGTTTATTTAAAACTAATTTTAGTGGACTTTTTTCCCAATACTTATAAACAATTTTTTTAGGTGGTATTTTAATATATGATTTCATCATTCCATCTCCTTTGCTTTAAATGCGGCTAATCTAATTGCTTCTCTTGCACTAGCAGTAATACTAGCGGCTAAATCTACATCAGCCCATCCAAATCCTTGAAAGGCAACAATGCCATAAAACGATGCCATCAATCTTTTTACTGCCATTTGATTGTTATTCCACTTAACAACTTCTGATTTATTATCATTCTCTCTTGCTTCACGCATAAGTCGCTTGTAATCATTCCTCAATTCTTTGAGTTCAAGAACTGCTCTAGGCAATAAACCTAACTTATCAGTTTTATAATATAACATTCTCTTTTCTTTGACTTCGCTGAAATCTCTCGGTGTTAAGATATTAACCCCGAATTCAGTTGGTTCTGTACTCTTGGTTTCAAACGAAATGTTTCTGGCAATCATCATACTGGGATAAAGACCCGCAAAATCGAAAGCCGCTACATTAAGATGTAAACCATTTGTACTTTCACTAAGAGGGTCATAAATCATAGCACCATCATATTCTTGACGTTTCTCTACTCTAACTCCAGTAGGAGCAATCCATTCAGCGTTACGCATAAAATAGATTGAACCCATATGGCTAGCATAAAAACAAGCATTGAAAGGAGCAATGAGTAATCTCTGTAATGCTACAATTGCTTCGCTACAATAATTAGTTTCATCCAACTCTACCATTAGTTCAACATCGACTAAAGCATACTTCAAATACGTTTTAGTATCTTCTAACCATGCTCTACGATAAAACTCGTTAGGGTCTGGAAACTTTTCTGAAACTAGTTTCTTACGATTAAGAACTAATTCAGATATATAATCTAAAGACATTGAAGGCAAAGTTCCTCTTTGTGAATCATTCCATTGACGTTCAAAGGCTAGGTCTAAATTGAGGGTTATGCGCCCTCCTATGGGCTGTTCGATTGTTCCGAAGCCCTTCTCTGCATACAGAAACTTATGTCCATTTCTCGTAGGTATGACCCCTTTAACCTCCCCTGTTGGGGATATGACGTTGGGATTTAAACCCAATGCACACGCTCTGTCGAGAAGTTTAGGAATATCTGCAAAGTTACCAAACCAAGCAATAAGCATATCTGGAGATTTTACAGCCATTGTTGCCATAAATGATTGAATCATATCTTTTTCATTATCAAATGTATACTTTCTTCCTATTTGTTTTTCATCTTTATTAATAGGACTATCAACAAGATTACAGTCTATTTTATTAGGAAACCAAACCCATTGGAGATACGTTTTATCATAATTATCATACACTACAATAGTAGTAATCTTATCATGATGTTCTCCACCTTGTTGCCATTCCATATCCCAATACCATTTACGCATAGTATATTCTGGTAGTGTCGCTAATTTATCTACTGCAAATCTAAATGCTAGAGGAACATCTGCTTCATAAGTTTGAATAAAACTATTCTTTGCAATCTTAATATCTTTAGCAGATTCAACATAAACTCTAACTAAGGATTGACCTTCTAAGTTTACCCATTCTCCTTCTTCATATTCAAAGTCTCTAGTAATATACTTAGTAGGTTTATATGTCGTAGGTCTAATCGAATTGGTAGAAATATAAAAGTATGGCTTAAACTCTTCTAAGTTTGTAACTAGTTTACCTTTGGTTCTATATGAAGTGTATATCATATTTCCATTATTTAATGCGCTTATTATCATATTAATTCCCCGCTGAAAACGGTGCTTTTACTAATTTCCTATCTTCACTAACTAAGAGAAGAGGAAACTCATCCTTTACATAAAAGTTTATTTTACTGTTCTTAGGAAAGAACTTGTGTAGTGGCCCCGAAAATTCGAGAGTTGCAGGTTCTCCGATATTATTATTCGGAGAGAGTATTTCTTTAAATTGATTTTGAATAGTAGCACCAGTTGAAAACTCAACTGATGTTCCATTATAATCTAATTTATAAGCACCATGTTGTGCTAACTCACATGAAGAAATACAATCAGAAAATACAGATTGTTCTAAAGTAAAAGCACCTTCGTAACTGGAACTACCAAAAGCAGGAAGTTTTTCAGGTTCTTCTACATAAGTAATATGTTCTAACATAGTATTAAGTCTCGTCAATACTTCCATGTTAGGATGATTGACTACTCTCGCTACTGATGCTGTTTTAGTATCAGAAGATAACTTAAGAAAGTCATCTCCTTCAAATAAGGTTACTTCTCCGAACTTCTTAAGGTACGGAAGAATAGTCTTAGTATTACAAATAAACTCACCATCTTCTCCACCCAATACTTCTAAAGTAATATTCATACCAAATGTAGAATCACCATTCCAAAGATTAAGACTTCTTCCTTCTAGTTTCATATATACATACAATCCCATAGAATTGTTTGTAAAACCAGAGGAAGTAAGATACTTACCCTTTCCTTGAATACTTTCGAGTGCTTCTGATATGAGTTTCGTATTGGCTACGAATTTCAAATATTCCCCTCCTTTAGTTCAGAAACTCCATTCCAAACTATATTAGGGGGAGTACCTTCACGAACAGTCCATCTAGTTCCAACTAAGTTACCATTAGTTCTAGAACCTACTAGTTCTGCAATAAAATGTATTTGACCTTTTACCTTTTTCTTAGAACAATGTATTTCTTGTTCTAGTTTACCGCCCCAATCTTTCCAAGCAGGTTGAATACCAGTAGCAACATTATCTACATACTTCTCAGTTTCGTGAGTAATATAGATTACATCGCACTTTAGATTAAAGATTGCTTCCAATAAATAATAGAATGTTTTATTTCTGGGGCCATATTGATATGGCATCATTTTAGTTACAACGGTAGGATTAGGATTAACCTTGTAAATACATTTTTCAAACCATGTATCTACTCCATCCATTACAAAGATAGGTTTTTCTCCGCTTTCAATCTGACCTCTCACATAACGAATAAAGTCATGTGAGTTATTCTCAGATGAAGTAATGTCAATCTTATTATCATTGTCTTGAACAATAGGGTCGAATACTTCTATTCTTTCTGTTGCATCATGACATTCAATCCATGTAGATTCAACACCGCTATCCCAATCTAAAACATATATCTTTCTATCTGGAAAGTCCAGAGCAATACCAGTTTTACCAGTTTTGGGTTCTCCCCAAATACCTAAAACCATTCTGCTCTGTTTATCCTGTCTTTTCTGTTCCATTAACTTTCTAAAACGTGAATTGAATTCTTCTTGTTTCTTTCCAAAGTTAGTCTTTTTTGTTTCCTCTTTATTACTTGTTATTCCCATAGGTATCACCTAAATTATTTATATCTATATCTAATTCTTTTCCATGCATTTTAGTCCATGCCATTATGATAGTTGCTAATTGAAACTTATCACAAATATATCTTGCTTCCTTTGTAGGGAAATGCATCTTAAGCCAATAAGTCCCGCTTTCTTTTTCATTCTTTCTCCAAGTTAAAAAGTCTACGGTTGCTAAATCAACTATATATGCATCGCCTTTCAAAAGAAATCGTTCTTCTTTTAAATCCGTTGTCATTATAATTCCTCTGAATAAGGGCTTTGCACCCTTATGGCCATCAATATGTTCATGGCTACACGTTCCTTTAGTGTGAATCTTAATTTACCTAAAACCAGTCTAAGTCATCTTCTACAATTTGAACTGCTTCAGAAGGCGCACCTACACGGTTTGTAACATAAAGCCCTGCAAGATTAATAGTAACTGGGTCTGCTTCACCATCAACAATTCTTTGAGAAGTTCTTCCAACTACAATAATTGAAGAACCAATACCAAAGTCAATGTTAATATGATTAGGAATCCAACAAGTAGTTACACCGCCATCATCTTCATAACTGAATTCAGCCGCAATATCTGTAATGTTAATGATTCTATTTCCATTTGAAGTAGGAGTCATATTCATATTTCCAACAACACCATCTGTAATGATGAATCTTTCCTTAGAAGGAAGAGTTTGTCTAGTAATATGCGCTCTATCTACTTCAACCAAAGGAACTAGATGGCTAGAATAATTCTGAGCCAAACAGGTTTCAAAGTCAAAGTCGCCCATATCTCGGTAATCATCGCCTTCGGGGTCTAATTCAGAATTAAGTTGTAGGCTTTGCAGAGTAGTCTTAGTCATACCATAAATAGCAGAACCATCTTCGCTAGGAATACATAGCATATGAATAAACTCATAACAATTAGGAGTAAAGTCAATAGCAGGTTGATTCTTGTATGAAAACATATAAGACTTCATTTCTGCACCATCAATAGAACCGAAGAAAATACCGCTTCGTCTAAACTGTTCAACAGGTAATGGCTTACCATAATTCTTATTAGCAGAACCTGACATATAAGTAGGCATATTATCCAATGGAATAATAAAAGTTCCATCTTCCATTTCTTCTGCACCTTCAGGTAAAGAAGCAACCATGCGTTCTTGATATTCAGAATTGTGATAACGGGAAATATTCCACTTACCTTCAACTTCTTCTGCAATCGCTACAAATCCTTCTTCAACTGCTTTATCGCCGTTACGAAGATATTCTTCTTTTGCTTTGTTTCTATTCCATGACATCATATCTCTAGGTTGCTCTAACGCAATAAAGAAACCAAATGCTTTCTTTACTAGAGAATTGCTTCCACCACTACTAGTTGTAGAGGTACTACTACTCTTATTCATTCTTCGCACATTAGCAACATAAGTTCTCCATAATGCTAAAGCAATATCAGAATCTGGTGCTGTTGTGTTTTCTTCGCAAATAGATTGAAACTTGGCTAATGCTTCTTCGCCAGTCATTTCAATATATTGTGCGCTCTTTTCAATTTCGTTTTTCAATTTTTCTTCCATTTTTTACACTTCCGTATTTTTATTTTTTTCCTTTAAATGAGTTGTCCAACCATCCATGATACTAATACTCTTGGTGTCATAGATGTTGAACGATACTCGCTTTCTCCTATTGTTCTTAGATATTTAAACTTCAAGTTGCTATCTATTCCGTTAATATTGATTACTGCATCGTGTAGACCGATACAAATTTCTGATATATCACGACCTGCATAAATCATGTCGTGGAGAACAGATAGAACATTTGTATTTTTACTAGTTATAAGATTAATTATTTTAACATATTCTTCTAATGATATTTCACTTTGTTTCTTTAGTGAGATGTTTGAGTGTTTAGCGGCCTGTATTTCAGTAATCGCTCTCCTTAAATCACCGTTCAGAGTGCCTATAAAGGAACTCAATTCATTATCATCGAATCCAGTTATATCTTCACGTTCAAGAATATCTTTAATTACTTCAAGTATCTGCTCATTAGTTAATGGGGCAAAATGATAATTGGCACATCTACTTTGAAGAGGGTGTATAATCTTATTTTTATTATTACAGGTAATAATAAAACGAACATTACTAGCATATCTCTCCATTATTCTTTTGAGAGCATTCTGAGCATCATTGGTCATACCTTCCATTTCGTCTAGTAAAATGATTCTAAAGGGGGCATCACCAATAGTTCCGCTTTGTGCGATTTGTTTGATTAATGTTCTTACAGTTTCTAGTTTTCTATCATCTGATGCATTGATTTCAAAGAAGTTATCTATTGCTTTTTCTCCTAACATAGAGAATGCTAAGGCTAAAGCCGAACCAGTTTTACCCGTACCTGCTCTACCATAGAATAAAACATTAGGCATATCTTTTTCTTGAATCCATAATTCAGCATCCATCTTAAAATGAACCTGTCCTATAATATCTCCTAGTTTCTTTGGTCTATATTTTTCTGTCCATAACATATTTATATCCTCCAGTAATTTAGTTTATTGATTTTTCTACATCTTAGATTGAGTCTTTTAAGAACATTCGTGAGTTGCCAACTATTAGGAACCCAATGCATACCGCTATCTTTTAGAATCAAAACAAGGTCTGCTGAACATAATTCAGAACCATCTCTTAATGCTGGCATTATTCTTCTTTTAATCATTTCTTCTTTACTTATTCCTACCATATTATTCACCATTAAAATATTCACTTAGAGTTTTAACCTCTAATTTGATTGGGTCTTTCTTTGACCTTCTTTTCTTTTCCTTTAAACCTATTAGGCGAGAGTCTCCATTGTTTAGTTTATTTCTAACATAGAGCGCATACTTTTCATCCTTTAATAATTGTTTAAGAGTAGTTACATTGGAATTACTAATGCCTAGTTTTCTAGCAATATAAGGTATTTTGGAATAGGCTTTTCTTTGAGGCATTTTAAGCCTAGAGAAATCCATACCGTTGTGTCTATATGCTAGAAGTTCATAGAAATATCTTTGACTCCATCTTCTTTTAACTACACTATCAATAAAAACTAATTTATTAGGATGTATGTTTTCACATAGCCAAGAAAGTATTTGAACATCGGGTGGTTTGTTATAAACCAATAACTGTGCAACCATATCCCTGTCGGGTTGTTTCAAGTATTCTTGAACTAATGAATAGGTATCTTTTTCATATGAAAAAGGCTCATCCCCTCTCGGTGCTTTTTCCTTTATTGTTTCTCTCAGAAAGTTTCTACTTCCTGCTCTTTTAATCTGGCACATTGATTTTATTTCTTTAGGAACAGACTTCTCATTAATTGAAGTCAATACGACCTGTCCTTTATAATTTCTAAGGACAAAAAGTATTTCATCTTTTTTTGCTTTAAAATGAACATCTTCTATTATGATACCATCATCAATTGGTATTGAGAATACATCTTTAACACCCATCTCATTTGCATATACAATAACAGGATTATTCACAAAAGTCTTTGCTTTTGTAGATTTACCTGTTCCTGATTTGCCAGTTAAAAGTATAGGTCTGTTTCTTTTCATATTTGTTAATCCCATTAAATGACACCCTTTAATTCGAATAATCGTTCCATACCACTAAGAGTAAGGTGTTCTTTTTCTGAAATGATTTCAACACATTCCACAAAAGAATCCCATTCATCTTTAGAATGAGGTAAAGAACTGTGAACTAATTCTTTAGTTTTGTATAGATTCTTAATTCCTCCTATTCTTAGGATAGGTTTCTTTCTAGTAGAATGTTCTTCTTCACGATATGTAGTTTCTATATCATAATGATATAGGCTTCTTTGTAGGGCTAAGAGAAATTTAGCATTGGCTCTAATATTCAGTCTTAGTCTTACTCTATAACCAATAGAAGATACATCAGATGAAGTAATATTCAAATCCATCTTGGTTGATGATAAAAGAATACCAATTATCATTTCTTTGCTAAACATTACAAGTCCTCCATATACTTAGAATTATCAGGCCAATAACCATTAGGGTCTTGACTAGGATGCATTTCCCACCAATACATATGAGCAGGAGTAATTGTTTTATCCCCTCTTTCTTCTGCATTTTCTTCTGCGGCTACAACTAAATCTTCTATTGAACCTTCCATCCATACTTTTAGGAAAGCAACGAAGTCTCTAGATATAGGCATATCTGTATATTCTTTAATCATAGAACGTAAAGAGAGTTTACCAGAGCGATTAAACTTAGGCAATATGGGTTTTTCTGGAACAATAAATGTACCATCTTCCTTAAAATACGGAACTAATTCTAGTTTCATTTTTCTAGGTCTACCTTTTGGATTAACTACATCTTTAAGATGAGCATATCCATCTTCTATTCTTATAACCATATAGGTTGCTCTTTCTACTCCTGTTCCTAAAACAGTTAAGTCTCCTTTCTTAATCATTAAGTTCACCCTGTCTGAGTATTGCCGCTATATATTCATAGTCTGCTTCTTCTTTTACTGCTTTGAGAGCAGTATTGATAATAGTATTGGTTCTAAAACTAGTTTTAGAGAATGCCGATTCTAGTCTAAAAACCTTATGAAGTAACTTACTTCCTTCTTCCGAAGCAAGATACTTTTTTAACTTTAACTCTTTAATTAATTTGTAATCAGTATCAGTTCTAGCATGGTTTTTAGTTCCTTGATTTCTTAGAATAAAAAGCCTATCATGAAGTTTATCTAATCTAGTTCTAACCATCTGTAAAGCATGGTATTGCTCTTGAATAAAGAAACCTACTGCATTTCTATTTAACTCGTCTATTTCGTAGACTCTACCTTTTGCATCTGCTATGTAATCTGTTCTGAATGTCATATTAATTCCTCTATATTCTTTATTGTGTTTATATCTGCTACAAACTTATCCTCTCTTATTCTATGTACTCTAGGAAATCTGAGAGAATAATTTCCTTGCTTGTCCTTTGTTACTAAGTCTGCTTTAATTTCCAAAACAATTCTAGGTAAAAAGTAGTAAGTGTTGTTCTTAAAGTTTTCAACATTCTTTCTTAGAGTATTGGTCAAACTGAGTAAATTAGCATCAGTTAATCCGCTTCCCACACTAGTTACTTTGACAAAACCATTTTCAGACTTTGCTCCTAAGTCAAAGGAAGCAAAGTAAGAAGAGTTTTTACCATCACCGTATCTTGCTGATAGAATAACCAAATCTAAATCAATTTGAGGTGGCTTATGTTTAGCCCAGTATTTTGACCTTTTACCAGATTCATAGGGGGCATCAGCATCCTTAACAATAATACCTTCAAAGCCTTCATTGATTGCTTTATTGTAGAATGCCATTACATTATCAGTTGAACGCTCTGCTTGGTCTGGTAAAGTTTCAATTTTCTCTAATCTTTCTGAATAAGGAAGATTCATAATAGTTTCACCTTCGATTAAAAGACAATCGAATATTACCCATTTTACAGGACATTTAGAAATAGCATCTGCTTTATCTTTAGAATGAACTCTGGTTGCAAGTTTAGAATGAGGCGCAGGTCTTTCTCCTTCTGTTGGATATATTTCTCCATCTAGAATTAGATTATCTGATTCATACTCTCTTACAATATCTGCAATATCAGAAAACTGTTCAGTTACAATCTTTCCCTTTCTATTGAAAACAATAACACTATCTCCCTGCTTATGTATCTGATAACGATTACCGTCATACTTGAAATCTACAATCTTATTACTAGGCCATTTATTCATAGGGATAGCCTTTGCTAGCATAGGTGCAACAAATCCACCATGAGTTAAATTCATAGGAGGTTCTTCATTCATTTCATAATAAGAAACAACAGCACTAATAGAATTAAAGTTACAATGTTTCTTAACTTCTGAAATCTTTTTATCATAGTGCTTAGCCATTACTTTCTGTAATGTAGAATTTTTGAGTCCATTTCTAGTTGTTCTTAACCAGTAACGAATAAACCATTTCACTTCAATATCTGACATTTTTAGCATACATTCATTAATAAGTTTAAATGAATCAGATAACATATTACCGCAATCAAGTTCAATCAAGTTCTTGAAGGTTTTAATACCGAATTCGTTTTCTTTATTCGAATTATCAAACCAATACATTGCTTCTCCTAAGTCTCCGTAGTTGTCGTATTCTGATACAATCTCATCCTCAAAAACATCATAAATCTTAGCCATCCATTTCTGTGCTTTGGATAAGCCAATATTATTTGTTTTAAGTTCTAAACTCAAAATACTAAACAATGTTGGTTTATCTTCGAAATTCACCAGTTCCCTCGAAAGGAATGTTATTGCTTGAGTTGGGGTCATGTTCTCGCTTGCTTCCAGCATTCTTGCTAATTGTTTCATTGTCATTTAAAATCACTTCCATGTTATTATTTATTGTTCTTACTAGTTCTTTTAGTAAATCACTAAGTTTTCCGTTATGTTGTTCTGCATATTTCCACATAGCATTTGCTAAGTAGAGCCAATCATTCTTTTTCATAATATCCCTCCAATTTTGCTATGTGTTTTTCAATACAACCGCAATCATTAGGGTCTTTAGTTTTAACCCAAAAGCCACACCATTGACAGGTTTTTTCATTCTTCTTCATCATCTAACCTCTGTAATAATCTTAAAAAATTTGTCATCATTAACGATACTACTTCGGCTTCTTCATTTCTATCTAATGCTAATAGTTTGTGCATCATACTAATCAAGGTTGCTTGAGTAATTGCAGGTGCTAGTTTTGCTAAAGAACCGTTTACTTGTATTTCCCAATAGCAAATAAATGATGCTCTTGCAAAATAATTTGCATATCTTACATCCTGTGCCGCAATATTAAAATGCTCAACAGCCATCACATTAAGTTTCTTTCTTTTCTCTTTACACCAAGATGCAAACTTCTTATCATTATTTGCTATTAAATATAGTTTATTAAAATTCATTCTTCTTCCTCTGTTTTATTTAAGTGTTTTAAAACTGCTTCAGTTATTTCCTTTGTCATAGTCGCCTGAATACTAGAAAAACAATTCTCAATATGATTTTTCTGAACTCCACAATTTCTTCCAGAATTGGAAGGAACTTCCATTCTTACTTCTACATAAGTAGCAAACATATCAATGAGTTCACCACATTTAATTTGAAAATGTACGTCTGATTGGTCGTAATACTGTCTGTTAGGGTTTGCTTTTCTCAAAGCATTTCTTGCCTGAACATAACTAATTCTTGTTTTCTTCATCTAATTCTCTCCTTAATAAATTTAATACCTTGATGGCTTCATCTCTATTCAGCCTAATTCCTTTACTGGTAGGTTTATCTCCCTTAAACCAGCGAATGTCTACAATATCAATGTTCCAGTATTTACCACATTGAATTATGACTTCTTCATTTGAGTTCCTAACTATTCTTCCTATCTGTTCTAGTTCGCTCAATTTATCCACCCCTGTTTAAACTTCTTTAGTTCTTGAACTGAAATAAAATATCTTGGGGCTTCAAGTTCATCTAAGCGATTAACAATCCAACAAGTTCCTCCTAAAGAAGATACTTGAACTACTTCAAATTGACCTTCATTAATCTGAATAACTTCAGCAGTATTAATTTCAGGAACTAATCCATAGAGTTTAGTTATTTCTTTTGCTATCTCATGTATGTTTTCTACAACATATTTGATAATATGCGCTCTTTGAATTGGTATTTTAGGAGCAACTGGTATTTGTAGTTTACCAGTCATATTACACACTTTACATTTATTACCTTCACAAATGGGACATTTTATCTCTGCATTATGTGGCGCAGGTAAGGTTACAGTAATGGCTCTTTTCTTCATGGTCTATACCCCATTATTCTTTGTACTCTTAAATCTAATGTTTTTGCTAACTGTTCTTGATTCAATGCTTTAAGAATCGTAATTGCATCATAACACACGTTTACTAATCTATCTTCCATATTTATTCACCCGATAATACTGCAACATCAGTTGTTAGGAAAAGACTAGCAATAGACATTGCCGCATCAAAACTTCCTAGAGTAACTAACAATGGGTCAAAGATACCATTTTCTCTTAAATTAACTAGAACACCAGAAACCATATCAATCCCTGCATCATATTCAGTATCTATGGTATATCTTTGTAAGTCAAGACCTGCATTATTTACTAATGTCATAAAAGGAGCAATTAAAGATTTATAGACTAGATAATCTCCAGTTACTTCTAAGTCTAAAACCTGTCGTGCATTATACAATGACTTACCTCCACCAATAATAATTCCTCCCTTTAATGCTGATTTAGTTGCATTTAGGGCATCATCCAATCTTTCCTTAGTTTCTCTAAGTTCAACGGTTGAACCTGCACCAACATGAATAACGGCAACTCCACCCGCCAATCGTGCTAAACGACGCTTGAGCCTTGCTCTATCCATGCCTTTTGCTTCCTCGATAGTTCCACGCAGTTGAGCGATTTTACCGTCTGTATCACCTTCTCCGCCAATCAGAATAGTTTTCTCTTTCGACACCATAACCTTTGAACAACTTCCTAGTTCTGTTAATGAAACTAATTGGGGGTCATCCTTAGATTCGGCAGTTAATACTTTACCACCAACTAGAGAACAAATATCTCCTAATTCATCAATTTGAGCATCACCAAAGTTAGGTGCAAGAATAGCAGCACATTGAATTGTATTTGCCATTACATTAGCAATTAAATTATTCAATGCTGAACCTTCCATTCCTTTACACATAATTAAAAGAGGTCTGCTTTGTGCAGAAGATATTTCTAATACTGGAAGTATATCTTGAAAGTTTCGTATAGAAAGATTTGACATAAATATCAAAGGGTTTTCAAATACAGTTTCACCGTTTTCAGTATTAGCCATAAGATGACTTAAATAACCTTCATCAAGTTCAATACCTTCTTTTACTTCAAGATAAGTTTTATTAGACTTAGATTCTTCTAAAGCAACAATACCTTCTTTACCAACAGTCTTTACTGCTTCACTAATAATAGAAGCCATAGCAGAATCATTGTTAGATGCAATCATAGCAATATCATATACATTATCTTCATCAATTTCAGTAGCCTTCTCTTTTAAGAATCTAGTTACTTTCATTGACGCAGTTAATAGTTCTAACTTAAGTTGATGTAGATTATACAATTCTTCTAGTTCTAGAATGTTATTACATAATGCTTGAGCAAGAACGCAAGCCGTAGTAGTTCCATCACCAGAAGTATCTTGAGCCTTTGAAGCAATATCCTGTACTAACTGAATTCCCATCTGAATAAATGGGTCATCACTCTTAACATACTTAGTGATAGTTACTCCATCATTAATTACTACTGGAGGATTACCTTGTAAAATAACAGTTTTAGCCTGTGGCCCCAAAGTTGGTTTAACTGTATCTGCTACAAGATTAATTCCTTCCATTAGTTTTTGTTTAACTGCATCTCCAAATAGTATCATTCAATCACCGCCAAAATATAATCCTTATGAATAAACTTATATTCTGCATATTCTTCAATAGGTTTCATTGTAGAAAAGATTACTTTCTTTCCTACTAAAGACCCATGTTCATTAGCACCATCTACAACAATACCTACATTGTTTTCTTTGACAAGAATGCCATTGACTCGTTCTTCGTATTGTTGCACTATAATATAATTACCGATTGCTTTCATAGTTAGTCCTCCTTAAATTTCTTTCTCATTCCTTTAGACCATTCTCTTAAATAGATAAAAGAATCTATTACTTCTGGGAGACATTTCATACAAACGCTTCTCCCCGAACAAGAGATTACTCCTACTTTATTTCCTCGAACTTCTTTACAAATTAAACACTTCATTCTTCTTCCTCCAATGATGTTACATGGTTAGATAATTCATCAACCTTACCATAAACTTCCTCTAACTTAGCAAGAGTTGTTTCATATTCATCGAGAATCATAAATGTTATTTTTAATATAGTTTCTCTAGATTTAGTTTTCAAATGTTCTTTAAACGTATTCATATCTAATGTTCTCATTCTTCTTCACTTCCTATAAATACCCACTTCTTTGTCATGGTTCTATCAGTATAAGTCCAAACATGATTCTTATGAAATATATCCAAGTCCTTATCCTTTTGAGTTCTTTTAGACCAAGTTACTCCCTTAACTTTTCTTTCGTTCTTGTCATTGGGATGCTTAGACATATGACGTTCATTTCTTTCATTAACAGTTAAATCATCTTTAGGAAATGCTATTCCTTGTCGTTGATATGCCCATGAATGACCATTCTTTGTGCTTCTAAAATTCTGTTTAGTATTCATTCTTCTTCCTCCAAGCAATTTTCACAAGTGTAGGTAACAGGAGGTACTCCTGAATCAGTCCAACATGAACATCCATAGATGTTATTTTTATTTTCATCTTGATATTGTTCATATTGATAGCCTAAATTACTTTCTTGAATAGTTAGAACATTAGGGTCAGTATTCTGCCAAAAACCAAAGTGTTCATATCCACCAAGCACATATGCTTCTTTCATATTCTTTTGCCAAATATTGACAGTATTCCAATCAGTTCCGCTAAAATAAGCACGACCAAAAGGATGAGTATGAATCCAACACTTAATAGGTAATTTCAATCCAGCAGGTTCTTGCATAAAGGAAACAAAACCACTTGAACCCGATGAAACAAAACAATTATCATTATCATCAATAACTACTTGAACTTCAAGGTTAGGTAGAATTGTAGTAGACATTTCCCAAATAGTATCAAAGAAAGGTTGTTGAGCAAAAGGCTCAAGATTAGTTTCTTCATTCTCCCATAGTTGTCGTCTAGCCCAAGTATCTTCAAGACTGAATTTTACATAGTCTCGTCTATTGTTCATTTCTTCTTCGTATGTTATCATAATTATTCACCATTTATTTTATCTAATTTCTTTTGGAGTTTTGCCGCTTTCTTTAGTTTACGACGTTCTCTCCATGATAGTCTTTCCTTTCTTGCTTCGGCAATCTTTTGATTAGTAATCTGGTCTACTTCAATAGTATATTCTTCAAACTTCTTAGCCCAAGACTGATTCATCTTTTCAATCTCCTGAGTTAGAGTAAAACATCTTGCTTCTAGCAAAGAGTTCTTATTTTGCAGAATCTTAATATCTTCTTTCTTTTGTTCTAGCAATTTAGCAACCTGAGTTGCGGCTTGCTTTAGATTAGATTCTTTTCTATCTAAAGAGTTTACAACTAAGTTTTCTTTGGTCTGCTGCATCTTTGCATTCTTTTTGAATGAATATCCTTTTCCATAGAATCTATTCTTAACTGCGGATAAAGACCTGCCCATTTCTTTAGATGCTCTTTCTAACTCAACTAAAGAAGTTATTTCGCTAAGGTAGTTATCTTCATTCTTAGTCCATCTTTTTGCAGAATAGCCCGTTGTTCTAGACTTAACTGGCTTCTTAATAGAAACATTCATAGTATTCTTCTTTAGTGGTTGCTTAAGAACATTCTTTCTTAAAGAACCAACCATACCATATATAGATTGATATGTTCTATCTTCTCCAAACTTATTGTGAAATCTCTTCACAATTTGCTTAGGCTTTTTGTTCAAGTGCATTGTTAAAAATGCTTTTTCTTCTGTTGTCCATTTCTTTACCATATTTTTCATCTCCTTATAGATTAACCATCATAAAATCCTTTAGTTCTTCATCATTGAAGAATTTTTGCGCCCATTGTGCGCCCATTCCTGCAATGGCAATTTGTAGAAATTGCACGTTTTTATTCGTTCCATCCCAACTATCTCCTTGACAACTATAACTTCTGTCATCTCCTGCAAGTAATGTATCATACATCTTTGGGTCGGAAAGGCTTGAAATAAAAGCAGCGTTTCTACCTTGCGCTCGGAGGTCGAGCCACTTAATACTTGTGTTGTATAAGGTTCGTCTTACTCCCAAGTTATCTACACAGCACATAACTAGGTCAAAACCTTGCATCTGTTTCTCTGTCAATATAGGATATTGACTCGCAAAATGAACTGATGAATATTCATCTCTCATAACCAATGCTTTGTTTTGTCCAACGTGTCCTTTTTTAAAGTTTTGATAAGTTAAGTTCTTATCCTCAACTGTATCGGGGTCTGCTACGGTTATGTCGTACAAACCAACTTTGTCTAAAAACTGAATCAAAAATGACCCAATTCCACCTGCTCCAATTACTAATACTTTTCTCATATTTATTTCTCCATTAAGTTATTTACTTCTTTTCCTTTAACTTCTTTAACCGATGTTTTACCAATCAGTTGCAGAATTGATTTTGTTTGTTTATAGATGTTCTTTCTCTGAAAAGAAGTGGCATTCGCTACCTTCTCAGCAGACATTTTGTAGCAAAACATATTTATTGCTATCCAACAAATACTAGCATTATAACATCTTCCTTTATTGAATGTGGTTTCAATGAGTAAACTCTCAAAGAAATCATATACCTTTTCACATCTTGCTTGAAAGAGAGGTTCTTCTGAAATTAAAGCAGTTGTTTTGCTAAAATCAAACCTATGATTTGAAAAGGATGTTTGTCTTAAAGACTTGGTGATTCTATTCACTAGTTTTCTAACCTTTTTAGGATTGCAAGAAAATTCCGAACTAACTTCCTTATATGTTAAGGGTGTGCCATTCTCTCTAAGAACATAGCATACTACTGCTGATGCTCTTACTTCTAGATTATCTCCAGTATTAAAGAAACCTTTTCTATAAAGAGACAGATAAAGTTCTTCTGTTCTATACTTAAGCGTGATAAAACTATGCTTAGACAAAATCATATTACAACTAGTAAGGGCATTTTGTACAGTTCTTGGAATTAGATTATCTGTATTCCACTTATTGAACTTATGCGAGCCCTTACCAGTAATTATAGAACCTAATCTAGTATCTGGGCTTCTTTGTGGAGTACCCTCTATAAAAGAAATACCTTCATCAAAGGCATCATAAATCATTACTAATCCGCAACCATTACAGACCTTCTCTCCTAATCTTTCATCGAATTTAAATTCTCTTTCTCCGCATTCATCACATTTCATTATTATTCTCTCCAAGAAGTCTTGTTATTTCTTCATTTTTATTATACTTAGCATCAGCCTTAGAATAAATGTAGTTTTGAATAGTGTGAACTAATTTAAGTAACATTTCATCATTCATCGTACAAAGAATCCTAGCAACAAATTGGTCGCCTAATGAAGAACCAGTTGCTAAATTATCAATACAAATTGGCCCACGCCAATCTGGTGCAGAAAGCAAAGAATATTGTGAATCAGTCTCAGGATTGATTATAGGTTTATTGCTTCCATCATATGCTCTAACCTGAGCAGGTTGCCAAATTTGCACACTAACTTTCTGTAAGTCTGAAGTAGTTCTTCTATCACTAATCTTCCAATCGTATAGTTTACCTCTTACATAAATATGAATTATGTCTCCATCATCATCATGAACTGCAACGATTCTCTTTTTGTATTTTTCAAGAGTTTCTTTAAGAAGTTGTTGCGCCCTTTTCTCAACAATATCCCCAGTTCTATTCTGTTGTAGAAATTCTTTCATTAGTTTAATTTCTGCTTCAGAAGGAGTTCTTCCCATTAATCTAACAAATAAATCAGCAGGTTTTAAGTCCTTCCAACTACCTCTAGAATGTCCGTGTCTGTAAGTATTACAGAAAGTATTCAAATCATCCTTTGATATTTCACCCCAAATACCATCACTAAGTTCTAGTGCGTAAGTATCTAGACCTATTTGATTAACATTAAGCCTAACTTCAATCTTATTATACCTTCCGTTTCTTTCATAGAAATGATAAGGGACTTTATTCTCTAAAACATAGTGAATATTTTCAGGAGTATCTAAGTATTCATTTAATGCACTAAATAATTTCATTATATTTTTCTCATTAATACTCATAATAGTCAATTTAGCCAATGCCCCACAAACAGTATCTAGTGTTGTAAAGTGGCCGTTAATGTTTATTCTTCCCTTATTTTTTTCTATACTAATAGGCATTCCACTAATAGTTAGTTGAACATTAAAATCACTAGAATCAGGATTAGATTTAAATGAAGGACTATGCCTACTGTGATATCTACTACTTCTTCTTCTCTTCACTAAATTTCTTTTAAAGTAATCCTTAGTTGCAGAGAAAATAGGATTCGTTGAATTCTGCCTATAATTATGCCAATCAATATTACTATGCGCTTCAGCATAATAAGTTTCGGACAATATTTTAATTTCGACAATATCTCTTGTTTGGCTATCATCAGCCCTGTTTATTCTTAATTCTACTTCTGTCATAATATCACATCATAAATAATTTATCATCTACGTTGCTTTCGCAAGCAAGATGAACTTCCTTTTTAATTTCTTCGGGAATCAATAACTGACCCCCGCATATTCTACATCTAGTAGCGATTCTTTTACCATATGCTCTATGACTCGCTACGTAGTCTGGATTCTTTTCTTTCATTGTATTTACTCCTTATTTTTATAAAAAACTCTTTATTGTTTTTTTCCATGTATTGGTACATTCTTTTCTTATCGAATACGTCTTTTTCTAGGAACTTGATGAAGCCTATTTCTTTGGCTTCTTCTATATCCCAAAGGCATTTTTCGTAAAGAATACGAATTAGCCTAAGTTTTTTCACATCATCTGATTTAGTCTGCTCACAAACATTCAACGTGTGAATTAAACTAATAAAACTATCGTCAGAGAAGTCTTTCGATAAATGAATCGAGTAGAATTCTAAATCAGAATAACTGAGTTTAGGTAATGAAATATTAGATTTCACATTGACCACCTGCACAAGCAAGTTCGCCACTTAAGTTAGTGTTATCTTGAGTTTCACTAACTAGAGTTAGGTCAATTTCAGATAACTGAGAAATCATCTCTTCATATTGTTTCTTTGTTATAGTTTCAAACGGTGCTTGTTTGTATGTTCCACCATCATAAGGCAATACAGATAAACCATTGTAATAATGCCTATTCATCCACATCCATTCTCCTACATCTTCCCATTCCTTTTCTTTTATTGAAATGGTTGCTGAAACATTATGAGTATTTAATCCATCTTTATGACCAGTTCTTACCCAACGAATACTAAAGTTCTTTACCCGTTCTAATAAATCAAATACCTTTTCAGTACGAATAGTAGCATTATCTGGTGCTTTCTGAGGAATACTAATTACTGCTTGTTCCGCAGGATTAAAATATTCATCCTCTACTAAGTCTGGATGATTTACAGCAAGATAAGAGTAAATTGCTTCATTCTTTCCTACTCTAATTCTACGAATATAATACTTATCATGCCAAGCATGAATACCACTAGAAGTTCCCAATACTAGAGAAGTAGTTCCTGCGGGTTTAACACAAGTTACTCTTGTTGCTTGATTAATACCGATTAGTTCAGAAACTCTTTTATTTTCCATCTTAGCAGCAAAGGCAGCCATTTCTAAATCTAGCCCCTCTACTACTCCAGATGCAATACCTGTCATAGATACTCCTAGTAAAGAATCTTTCTCACTATTCTTTTGCCAAATTTCTCTTAAGTAATGGAAATCAGTATAACCTGCTTGAAGAGTCCCTAAGAAAGAAGCCGCTTTTACTCGCTCTTCTAAATCAAACTGGTCTTTTACATTACTAGCATTAACTTCTGTTAAATTACAGAATTGATATGGTCGTAGTGCAATTTCACAGCAGGGATTAGTTCCCCAATCTTTGTCATTACTGAAATAAATTCCAGGTTCTCCGCTACCTGACATTTGTATTCTTTCCCAAAGTTGTAAAAAGAATTCTTTAGTTACTCTATGTCTAAGTAATACTGCTGAATTATTCGCTCTACCTCTTTGTGGATTATTTTCCCACCAATTACCAGTCTTAGATGAAATCATTCCCATGTCATCAGCACTAAATAAACTAATCATAGCGGCTCTCCTAATTCCACCACTTAATACTGCATCAGCAATATGACACATAATATCGTGGCAATAAATTGAGTTAAGTTGATATTCACCACATCTTTGTAGAATACCTTCGATTTTAACTAAACATTCTCTTAATGGCTGACTTCCTGGCGCTTTTCCACCACTAGTCTTTAATAGAGAACCTTTAGGTCTAATATCAGAATAATCAAAGATTGGAGTAGATGTTCTAATTCCCATATAACATTCCATAAGAATCTTTACTGCGTCTGCCCATCCTTCGATGGAATCTGCAATTAAATATCTTCTTTGTCTATTTGGATTAGGCATCTTTAATTCTGGTAATTGTTCAACATGATGTCGTTGAACTGAATAACCTACACCAGTTCCTCCTAATAAAAGAAACATTGCTTCACTAAATGCTAGATAAGAATCTATTGGCATATATGCACAATTATATACTCTATTTGGAGAGATTTCGATAGGCTTTCCACCGAATTGCATTGAACGCATAGAAGGTAATACTTTCTTAGTTAATACAAAGTTATCATAAAGACTTACGATTTCTGTTTTTAACTCAGGATATGATTTAATATGCATATCCATATTTCTAGTTACAATTTCCTTCCAAGTTTCTCTTCTTTGTAATTCTTCTTGATATTTTGCATACTTCATATGCACAGTAATATCTGATAATATCTCTTGTTCTGTATTCATACTTAACACCTCAGTTTAGTTTTTTTTGGAAATTTATCTAGAGAGGTAAAAGAACAAACCCAAAGGTTTCCGTTCTTTATTACGACCCATTCCTTTTCTTCTTCAAATTTCCATGAAGAAAAGTCTTTCACACAATCTTCTCCATTATCACTAATTAATGATTCAATGGAAGTATAAGTTTTGTCATCATATACGACGACAGTTTCACCCATACAGATTATTTTTGCTTTTTCTGTAAATGCGAGAATAGTCCCGCTTGAATAAAAATCAGGTTTAAAACAAACATTGTTGCCAATTACCTTCGGTTGATTCAATGTCCAACCTTTATCCTTTGTTACTAAATTATACGCCTCTGTTCCTATAAAATATTTCAAATTCATACCCATCACCAAAAAAAGGGAGAGCCAAGACTATTAGCCCTGACTCTCCCGATACGAGAGAGAACTTAAAGATTACTAATCTTAAAGTTGTCCTCCAACGATTGCAGGGCTGAGGGTTACTGCCTCAATGTCATTCCATGCAATTTCGGAGATTTGCTCTCTTGATGTCAATTCACCATCAATAAATACCCAATGGGTAGGATGGGTGTTAATTTGTTCTATTACTTCCTCTGCACTAAGCGAGAGTTCCGTGTGGCCTGTTTCATTCATAATTGTTAAGTTTATCATATTGTTCACCTGTGTTTTTCTTATGTTCTCTTCCTTTATATACCGACTCAATCTTAGGACATATCCTTGTCCATTATTTCATAATGTCGTTGTTCTGTTAGATATGAACTAAGTATCATATCTAGTTTTTCTGGTAATGCATCAATAATACCACATATTAGTTTTCTATTTAAAGAAATCCATATCTTGTGATATGTATTGATAATTACCTTTGGTTCATCCTTTTCGTTCATAGTTATCACAATAGGGGGTAATTCTTCATCATCCACTACTCTGAATTCTACTGGTTTTGCTTTTTCTATTATATTCATGTTTATTTCTCCTTTTTGGAATTGGCGGGCATATCAGGAATCGAACCCGAATCTTCGGCTTAGAAGGCCAAAATGCTATCCATTACACCATATGCCCTATTTAATCAAACATACGCCAAAAGTGCGGGTATGTTTTTAGAATGGACTAGAGTTTCTAGTCTATCCGTTGAATCTTGATTTGTCTTGACTATTGCTGATGAGACAACCTCAATCATTTTTTCATGGCTAGTATTCCTTAGAACTAGTCTAATTTGCATTTCTAGGTCTTCAAGGAACTTGGCTTCATGTAAGCATGAAGGGCACTGTATCTTCATCACAACGTCATGATTATAGTCGGTCTGAGTAATGAATCCTTTACCATTACATTCTTGACACATTCAGAATTCCTCCGTTAAAATGAATTCGTTTGTTTCTTTTTGAAACCAATATTGATAGTTAATCAATCCAGCAATCATATAATTATAATTAGTAGAAGAAGGGTTTTCTCTATACATTTCAATTATTGCTTCAAGATATTCATTAGCATTCATAAGAGCGACTTCTTTCTGAATTGGTTCTACTGCATCATGAACTGAGCCGTGTTGTTTCTTTAGTATTTCTATTGTTTTTTGTTCTATATTATTAAACATTATTTATCCTCCATTGTTCCATTTGTGTTTCTAAGGTAAACCAATTCGGTCTACCTCGTTTACGCCATTCAGCGAAACGCCATTTTCCTTTGATGTAATAATGACGATATGATTCAGTTACGAATTTCCAATCATCATCATATACATTATTTATTCTATATTTGTCATCCATAGCAATAGATATTGGAGTTAGCCCAGTAGTGGGAAACTTCCAACTATCTTGCCAATTGATAGGCATTGTTGTATTTACTATTCTTTGAAATGAACCATGTTCTTTTCCATATCTAAATGAAAACTCTTTGCATAGTTCATAACCATGCATATAAAGCCAATGAAAGTTCTCTTTACTTTGCCTAGCCCATATCGTTGAAGGGTGATTTAGCATAGCAGGTTTCATCATTAGTGAACCGTTTTCTTTGTGAAAAGCCTTGAGTTCTGCAAGAGTAGGTTCTTTATCATTTACTTGAACGTATTGAAAATACAATGCGTTAGTATGTAGCATTTGACAAGTTTCTGTTGGCATTTTGACAACGTGTTTATCAATCATCATTTTTGCTGAGATAACTGGACTATTCGATAGTGCAAATATATTCATTCTTGTTCACCTTTCCAATACCAAGTTTGTTCGCCTAATTCGTCTAAAGTCATTTCAAATGTTTCAGCAATAACTTTCATTGGAATACACATATACCATCCAATTTCACGACTTGTGCCGTTTTGTCCTTTGTAATTTTTACGCATATATTCTATTATTTTATTCATAATTTCACCTTTGATTTCATGTATGCTTTATAGGGAGACACACCATACTCCACAAATTCTTTGAAACGTCTTACACGTTTCTGTTCTTTTTCTATTGTTCTATTCAACAATTCTTTCGAGTAATACCTATGATTACTCTGATGAATTATATCTTTCATGTATTTCTTCATTACATCCACCACATATTTTTATTATTATTTCTTTTGGTTCTTCTGAACCAAACTCTTCACTAATTATTCTTAGTGTATGAGTTGCTTTTAAAAAGCAGACGTGACAATGTATTATCTTTGGTCTGCTTGGGAATAGTTCCTTACTTAGTATTCTTTTAAACCAGTTTATCATTTTAAATCCTCATTGGGCGGGGAAAGAACTTCATAGAAAATAGAGACTACTATATCGGCGAGATAACCGTTTTGTTCTTATTATTCGATAAACCCCTAAGTTGCAGGAAAACACATTATGACTTGAACGTGTTTTTAATTTTAAACCTGCGTTCCTGTCAGCCTAAACTAACTGGAATTTGAAATACTGCTCATAAGCATCAATTATCTTACGAACAGGTTTGTTTTTGTTTTCCTTTAACACTAAATGAAATGATTGAATCATATTCAATAAGTATTCAGCATCATCATTGTATTGAGTATCATCCATATTTACGCCTCAGAATGATTTACCATGCATATATTCACGGCTTTGATTGTATTCAATCTTTGCCAGTATAGCACCTGCAATATCTAAATCTTTACCAAACGCATAATCCATAATACGAATTACTGCATCAGCAAGTTCTTCTTCAAGATTACTATACTCAATAATCTTATTTGAAGAAGGATTACCTTGACGAAGTGCTTCTAATGCTTCTGAAACTTCTGCATGAATTAGTGCCATCCTTTCACCATCATTCACTTCATCCTTCCAGAATCCATGATTAACTGCGTTTTTATACACCTCTTTTGCTATTTTATTCCATTCTTTCTCAAACATTTTTCTTCACCTCATAGTCTCTTTTAAATCTCTTTGCAGTTTCTAGACAGTTTTTAGGAGTATCTTCATTAATGTTCTCTCCACGTTGAACCTTTAAACTAAATATCCAGTCTGCAATTTGACCACTAGATGCACCATCATTTAACATGGCGTTTAATTGACTCATTTTACTCATTTTATCACCTCATCGACAGACTACTGCCAGTTTAAATTCTTCTCCACAATCTAGACAGAAAACAGTAATTAAACCATTACCATCTAATTCATTTAGAGCGTTTGTTCCATACTTGAAATTAGGATGTTTACAGTTCATTGTTACACCTACACTTCATTTGTTTTGTCTTAACAGCATTTACGAAACTTTCACTTGACAAATTATTAAATTTGACCGTTATTCCGCACTTGCATTCTAGTTCTCTCATGTCTCTAAATTCATCCTTTAACATTTTTTATTCCTCCACTGCATCCGTAAAGATAGAAATTAATCCAGCCTTTTGAATATCAGACGTACAATTGTCGTATAATCTTTCAGCCAAAGTTTCCATCATTTCTCCTACTTGCTCAACTGATGAGCAATCTAAGAATTTATTCATTTCTTCCATTAATATTCTAAACATATATATTCACCTACTTAGTCCTAAGATAGATAGAATCAAACTATCATCATCACTATCTCCTAGAATCCATTTTGTTATTGTCATCCATTTCAACAAAGTTAAAATTGGTAATATTACTTCTAACATTTATTCACCTACTGTTTGGTTTTGGCCCACAATAATGCAAATTCTTTTTTGCTCTTGTAATAGCCACATAACAGATATTTAATTCTTCACGCATATCGGAAGCCTTCGGATGAGGCATTCTCTCAGTTGCTAGAATATAAACATTATCTGCTTCAAGTCCTTTTGCTTTGTGTACTGTTGAAAGCATGATTTCGCCTTTCTCATTACCATTGAATACTCTCTTGATTTCAGCAAGAATACCAGTTACAGTTGTAGCCTTTGTAGCAAAGATACGAATGCATTCAAACTTATCTTCAAGAGCATGGGCTTGATTTGTCTTTTCAAGTTTAATCAAACGATTGTAATTATAATGGAAATCTTGGTCAAGTAGTTGTAAAAACTCATCTGAACCCATATTACCATTCTTTGTAATCTTATTTACTGCATTAACGAGTCCCTTTGTCATATCTCGACCTAGAACATAAGCAGATTTGCCTTGCATAATTAATTCATAGAAAGCACTTACTAAGGGAGCATTATATCTACATAGAACCATGTCTCCCTCACTAGGATTAAACGGTGAATCTACAATAACTCGGCCTTCTTCAGCATCTTCTTTACAATCGAATTCTGAAACGAAACGGTTCGCTTCTTTTACGACTGATTTAGGACAACGCCATGTGAGAGACAAAGAAAATTCCTTAATTTTTCTGCCACGCTTTGTTAATTCGTTCTGAAAAATAGAGATTGAATTTGAATCGGCTCCACGAAATCCATAAATTGCTTGGTTTTTATCGCCAACAATGACGACTCTGCCATTCCCAATACATCTAAAAATCAATTCTCTCTGCATTTCATTGAAATCTTGTGCTTCATCAACAAATAATACATCAAATACTGGCAAAGGTAATTGATTTACAATAGGAATCCAAATCATATCGTCAAAGTCAATAAGACTGACATCTTTACGACATACTTCCAAGATAGTTGGAATAGCACTAATAGCCATTTCTTCTTCTCTATCAGATTCAAAGTTAATGTTATACTTATCAATTAATTGAAAGATACTCTTTTGGTCAGTTCCATCAATCAATGAACCTTTGACTAAACTAATTAGTTTCACCAAAGGAAAAGCATTGAAATCTTTACCTAGAATATCATCAATAATATTCTTTACTTTGTAGTTATTGACTCTTGTTTTAATTCCAGCAGAACGAAGCGCAGCAAATCCAAGTGCATGGAAAGTTTTCGCAACTACGTTATCTGGGAGTCTTTCTGCTAATTCAGTTTGAATAGATTTATTAAAACAAAGGAAAGCCATATTGGTTCCATTTGTTCTTTTTGAACCTTCAACGATTGTAAAAGTTTTACCAGTTCCAGCACCAGCATTTACAATTACATCATCAGTTCCGTTTTCTAATTCATTCCATATTTCTTCTTGTTGTTTTGTTCCAGTTATCATTATTATTACCTCATTATTAGGGGTGGAATAGGAGGAAGAAAGGAGCAAAATTCCTTGACTAGAGGAATTATTTAATTAACACATAATTGCCGCCTTTGCTCAACTTTCTTCCATGAAGTGTGGGAAGCAGGATTTGAACCTGCGAAGCAATACGCACAGGAGTTTAAGCCCTGCTCCTTTGACCATACTCGGATATTCCCACGTTTATTATCGAATACTCTGTATATTGTCAAAGATTAGTCAATGCGACCATTACAACACCCATACAGAGGGGTCGCCCTTATAAAGCGTCCGCCACCCCTGTTTTTACTTTGATAAAATTAAGTATTGTTTAAAATAAACAATTAGAAAAGAAAGGTGAGAGGAAAACCCATAAGGGGTGTACCTTTTGTGAACAGAGGTAGGGGTTTTATTACTTCACAAACTCTCGGTGAGTTCCTTTAAGAATAGAGGGGAATTACCCCCTCTATTCATTTGTCTTTAGCAGAAAAACTCTCAGAGTTCTTCTTCTTCTTCTGAATCAGAAGGAAGAAGAGATTCTAAAAGACCATCCCATGACTTAGCCTTAAATCGGCCATTAAGTGCATTTCGGGTTCTTTTTCCAACAGACTTGGCATAATCAGCCGCATCGTCGAAAACTCCGCCACCAGACTTAACGTGCTTAAACATAATAGCACCGATAACTGGGTCATGGTTATAGAAAACTTCTGCCGCTTCTTCAACAACGCCGCAGATTCTATCTACGTTAATGCGTACTGCTGTCGGGATAGAGGATTTCTGTCCCTTTCGGAAAGGACTTCCATTTCTTCCAGACAAAAGACCCTTAAGTGCCTTTACAGCACTAGTTCTTTCGCTTTCATCTTCATTTCCAACTTGTATGTGTAGTTGGACAACCTGCGATAGAGAATCGCTGAGGTCGTTATCTGCATTTAGGTATTCTTGAACATCGAGTACGATGCTGTTCCATTCCATATCTTCCATTTTTTCACTTCCGTTTTTTTGTGTGGAGGCAACCCTTGAATTGCCCCGCAAAACTCTGTTGTTCTAATAGCATATAAAGGAACACAAATTGGTGGTTTACTTTCTAAATCACTTTCATCGGTCAGAACATCAAAGACAATAGGAATAAACATTCTTTCTACTTCTGCTCAAATTCTTTTTACTCCCTAAAGAAATCATTTGTTTCTTTATGGAGGCATTTTGACTTATGATAAAAACGCCTTTTTTCTAATCGCATGATGAACCCCCCATTATTCCAACTTTGTTAGAATTATGGTCTGTGCAACACAAGCCCTAAGAAACTTCCATCAGAAGCCCTTAGAGCAACATTATTCTAATTTTCTAATTTTCTAACCCCCCCTCTCTCCCTGTATATCTGATAGGGAGAGAGAGAGAAGAAGAAGAGAGTATATATTATTATAATAATTAGAATATTAGAATAATATATATTCTTCTACTCTCTGTTGCACAGCCCCTAAGTTTCTTCGATTTTATTCTTAAACGCTACTTGGAATAAAGTTAGAATAATGCTGACGGCATATATTAGTATTAATATTATATTATTATTACAATTAGTATATGTCCAATTGAAAGATACCCTTTCTTAACATTCTCTGAGATGGGTTTAATTTATTTAACCTTATTTTTGAGTCCTTTTTATATTATGATGTGGTAAATGGCACGAATGTATCGTTAATGTCATGGTACACAGTTAATGCATTAACGATAGCGTCAGCCATTCGGAGAATGCACCCTAAAAAAAGAGGCATAAGCCTCTAATTTATCCTTTTAGTGCTTAATTATT
>TARA_R110001583_G_scaffold47611_2_pt1 | contig 28807 bp, 27 predicted proteins | sample TARA_R110001583 | Tara Oceans TARA_R110001583 (sample SAMEA4398432) | marine metagenome | biome: Polar Biome; feature: [MES] marine water layer (ENVO:01000295) within the mesopelagic zone...; material: water (ENVO:00002006), including particulate matter (ENVO:01000060) such as...... | reverse complement strand
AAAGAACTTTGTATTTGATGAACGTTTAGGTGAAAGTATAGATGGTCAGGTGATTAGTAAATGTCACCAATGTGGTGCTTCGTGCGATACACATACCAATTGTTTCAATGATGATTGCCATTTACTTTTTATACAATGTGATGCGTGTAAGGCTCAATATGATGGTTGTTGTAATGATGAATGCAAAGATATAATTGCATTGCCTGTAGAGGAGAGAATTGCACTAAGATCGAAATTTCATAATAAGTATTCTAAGAGCCAAATTTATCGTCAGAGGATACGTCCTAAATTGAATCATTCTTAAGAAAACGAATTCCTTTTTTTTGTATCTTCAAAACAAAAAATAAGAGTCATGGAGACACCAAATCAAAATAACCACCTCAGCTTTCAACCTTTAAATTCATCCAATTTTAAAGACTTCGAATACCTCTTTAAAGAGAAAGGAGCTTGCGAAGGATGTTGGTGTATGCAGTGTCGATTGCCTGCAGATGAATTTGAGGCAAACAAAGGAGATGGTAATCGTTTAGCAATGAAAGCACTTGTTGAATTAGGAAAGATTCCAGGTATTATAGCTTACAATGATGATGAACCTGTAGGTTGGTGTTCTTTGGGAAATCGAGAGGATTTTCCAAGGTTACCTAAATCTCATGAAGTGAAAATAATTGATGAACAAACTTGGATTATATCCTGTTTGTTTATTCGTAAAGGTTGGAGAAGAAGGGGAATTAAAAGAGCTTTATTAAAGCACCTGATAGCTTATTGCCAAACTAAAGGAGCTAAAGTAATTGAGTCGCATCAATGCAACTCAAACTTTAGCAAATATCCCGATAATTTTGCTTGGACAGGTATTGAGAAGGCCTACGAAGCAGTAGGGTTTATTAAAGTTGATGATCCATCGGATAAAAGACCAATCATGAGATATCATTTATAATTAGCTCAAAAGATTTGGTTTTATCTTATCTCTCAAAGCTATTTGATATTAAGCATATAAATTTTATCTTTAATAGAAATAGTCGTCTCATCTATAAAACTGATATATTATGACTGAAGGAAAAGATAGTGTTTGCGTATTTAAAGGCTCTATGATTGATGTTAATTATTATGTGGAAAGACTGAGCGAGCAGGGAATTATTTCCATTATTAAGGATGATTTTCAATCAGGTGTTCATGCAGGCGTGCCAAGTGGTTCTCCCGATTTGATTGAATTATTAGTCGATATGGATAATGCCGAGAAAGCTTTTGAGTGTATCGAAGGTCTACAAGATAGCGAGTAGAGAATTAAAATAAAAGCATTAAAAAAGTCGAGAAACTTCATGTTTCTCGACTTTTTTATTTTTTCATTTTCTAGTTTAGAAAGCAGTAATAATACCCATAAAGTCTTCTGCAACCAGCGAAGCACCTCCAATAAGACCACCATCTACATCTTCGTTGCTAAATAGCTCTTGTGCATTAGATGGTTTACAGCTTCCACCGTAAAGAATGGAACAATCTTCAGCAACTTGCTTACCGTATTTCTCAATAAGAGTTTTACGAATAAAAGCATGCATTTCTTGTGCTTGATCTGCTGATGCAGTCACACCTGTACCAATTGCCCAAACTGGCTCGTAAGCCAAAATAACTTTTCCGAAATCTTCAGCTGAAAGATGGAATAGACCATCAGCAATTTGAGATTTAACAACATCAAAGTGCTTTTGGCTTTGGCGCTCTTCAAGAATCTCACCAATACAAAAGATAGGTATTAATTTGTTTTCAAGGCAAAGGTTAGTTTTTTTAACTAAAGTCTCGCTAACCTCACCATAATAACTTCTACGCTCTGAGTGACCAAGAATTACACATTCAGTTCCTGTAGACCCAACCATTGAGGCTGAAATCTCACCTGTATATGCTCCGCTTTTTTCGTCGGCACAGTTCTGAGCTGAGATACGGATTTTATTGCTGGTAATGGCTTTGTTAAGCTCTGTAAGGTGAACGAAAGGAGCACCAATAATAACCTGAACATCTTTGATATCGGTAGATTCCACCAAACCATTAATTTCTTTTGCTAACTCGATACCTTCTTGAAGGTTGTTGTTCATTTTCCAGTTTCCTGCAACAATTTTTTTTCTCATAACTGTCATCTGTTTTTTACAGCTCCAAATCGGAATTTAAGCATAAGGAAGCACCCGATTAAAAGCAATAAAGTTGTTGTAATACTTAAAATAACTAATCTGTTAGTTAGTGTTTGATGTTGTGTTATTGAATAGGCTACTAAATTAGCCTTTATTTCTGTTGTTTTTGGTATATCTCGCCAATGCCATTTGTTTAAAATCGTTCCATTTTGCAGTAGCATTAATCCAGGGTTAGAACGAATCATTGTTTTCAGTTGAATTTCATCGGTAGCATAAAACTCAAAATTAAATCCATGTTCTTCTTTAAAAGCTCTGATATCATCATCTGAAGAGGCCGTTAAACAAATGAAATTGTAGGCTTGGTTGTTTGACCATGAAGCCAGTTCGTTAATTTGTTTTAAGCCTTTTTCATCAATTCCACTTAAATGGCGACTCACGAATAAGAACGTATATGACGCATCTGTAAGCATTTGATCCGTAATGTCTCCATATGCTTCGTTATAGATAGAGAAATCATGAATAGGAGCTTTGTAGCCCTCTTTGATCAGTATCTGTTCTACATCAACATAAACCCATGTTGAATCTTGCCATGGGTAATTGCTCTCATCAAACTCTTTAATCACACCATCTTTTTCATACTTAAAAATAGATTTGTACTCATCAGCTGCAGCCCCATCAGGAATTAACATTCCATCTTGAATGTTTGCTCCTATATGGTAAGGTCTAAAATCGATGAAAGGTAAATGGCGGTATGAATAATATGAAGTACCTAATGCAATGACTAGCGAAAAGGCTAACATTAGGTTATGAGTTAGTTTAGAGCTCTTATCCTTCTCACTATTTCGAGTGAAGAATACAACAAGGGTAAATGCTAGAATAATGATGTTCTTTCCAAAAGTTTCCCAATTGGTCAATATCAATGCATCACCAAAGCAACCACAGTCAGTCACAGGATTGGTAATTGCCAATATCAGCGTAAGCGGGGTGAAGAATAACATGAAAATAAGTGCTAACCATGAGGCACTCTTCTTGTGAACGTTAGATAGAATAAGCATTCCTACACAGAATTCAAGAGCTGCTAGGACAATAGCCATTGAGAAGGCTAGTCCGGCTAATGAATCCATTCCAAAAGCTGCAAAATAATCTTTAAACTTAAAGGTTGATCCCATTGGATCAATTGCTTTTACAAATCCTGAAAAAACAAAAAGAAATCCGACAAGGAATCGGCTTATGGTTCTAAGAAGCTTCATGTTATAATGGGGCTTTGAATGTTTGGGTAAATAGTGTGGTTAATTGAATTATTCTCCAAATTCTAATTTGATCAATCCAAACACCGAATAGTTAATCATATCGTAGTAATTAGCGTCAATCCCTTCAGAGATGAGGGTTTTTCCTAAATTATCTTCAATCTGCTTAGTACGATTAATCTTCATTAAAATAAGATCCGTATATGACGAAACTCTCATACTTCTCCAAGCTTCATCGTAATCATGATTCTTCTTTTCCATTAGGATTTTAGCTTCCATAAAGTACTTGCTATATAATTCTAGTGCTTTATCTGCTGGTAATGGCTCTTCAGAAGTTCCCAATTCAAGTTGAATAATTCCCATGATTGAATAGTTCACAATACCAATAAACTCCGATCGAATATCATCTTCGATCTTACTCATTCCTTTTTCCTCGATACTACGAATACGTTGAGCTTTAATATAAATCTGATCTGTAAGAGAGGTTGGACGTAGAATGCGCCAAGCCGTACCATAATCTTTCATTTTCTTAGTGTAGATATCAGTACAAATCTTTATAATGCTTTCGTATTGTTCGTTTGTAGTCATGCTAGGTGATTGAGTTTCTATTACGGTAGTCATTGCTATTTGAGGCTAAATTTCTTAATAAATCAGAATAACGATTATTCAATGAATAATAAAAATAGGCTTATCTCTCTGCATATCGAGAGCTTTGACAATTTTCTCTTATTTTTGTTCAGTTTTTAGACCGAAAATAATCATCACATGCAAAAATATAAAACAAATTCTTTAAATCAGAAGATCGAATCAATTATGTGTGGTAAGAATTCAATATCTTTTGATAAGCCTTTGGTAATGGGGATTTTGAATTTAACTCCAGATTCTTTTTTTGATGGTGGTCAATATATCGATACAGATTCAATCCTAAAGAGAGCGAAGCAGATTGTAGATGAAGGTGCCGATATTATTGATTTGGGAGCTTATTCAACTCGTCCGGGAGCTGAAGATATTGATGTGGAAGAGGAGTGGAGAAGAATGCAACCCGCTTTAGCTTGCATTCGAAAAGAATTGCCTAATACTATTTTATCCATTGATACCTTTCGTTCTGAGCTGGTTAAACGAGCTATAAATGAATTTGGCGCTTGCATAGTGAATGATATTTCTGGTGGAACGCTTGATGACAAAATGTTTGAAACCATTGCTGAATTAAAAGTCCCTTATATCATGATGCATATAAAAGGAACGCCACAAAGCATGCAAGCTCAAACGAATTATAAAGATTTGATGGGGGAGCTCTTAGAATTTTTTAAGGATAGAGTGAAGCAATTGAATGATTTGGGAGCAAAAGATATCATTATTGATCCTGGTTTCGGATTTGCTAAAACTTTAGAGCATAACTATGAGATTATGGCAAAGCTTAAGGAATTCAATTCTTTAAACGTACCCTTATTGATTGGTGTTTCTCGCAAATCGATGATTTACAAATTGCTTGGTGGTGAGGCTAAAGACAGCTTAAATGGCACAACAGCATTGAATATGGTAGCTTTAATAGGAGGAGCGAATATTCTTCGAGTACATGATGTAAAAGAGGCCGTTGAATGCGTGAAACTTTATAATAAAATGCAGATTCAATAATTGAAATTTTCTTTTAAGGATTATCTATTATAAATTTCTACTTTTGTTAAGAAGACATTCTTCTAAATACACAATACTTATTATCAAGCCCCAATAGGCCTAATACTTTATATATGACCCTAGCTTTTATAACGCTAAGCTTCTTCGATGTTCTAGATATTCTCTTGGTTGCATTTTTACTTTATCAGGTTTATATGCTGATAAGAGGAACTGTGGCTATCAATATTTTTGTAGGCCTTTTCCTTTTCTATTTGATATGGTTGTTTGTGAAAGCACTAAATATGGAACTACTGAGTAGTATTCTCGGTCAGTTTATTGGTGTTGGAGTTATTGCCTTAATCATTGTGTTTCAGCAAGAGATGCGTAAGTTTCTACTTCATTTAGGTTCTCGATACAATTTTAGCCAAAAGTTTTCTTTCGAAAAATGGTTTTCTGAAGATGAAAAATCTATTAAAGATAAAGAACTCGATGCCATTATTGAATCTTGTGAGAGTATGTCTAAGTCTAAAACAGGCGTTTTAATCGTGATTACAAAGCGTACCGATTTATATAGTTTTGCAGAGACTGGACAGATTCTTAAAGCGCGTATCTCATCAAGCCTTTTAGAATCGATTTTCTTTAAAAACTCACCTCTGCACGATGGGGCTTTAATTTTAGATAACAACCGTATACTTGCAGCAAGATGTATTCTTCCTGTTTCTGACAACCCTAATATTCCAGGTAGTTTAGGATTACGACATAGAGCCGCTATTGGTATTAGTCAGATGACCGATGCACATGTGATTATTGTTTCAGAAGAAACAGGGAACATCTCCTATGTTATGGGTGGAAAAATTAAAGTGAGAATTAGTACCGATGAATTGCGCCGTTTCTTAAATGCTGACTACTCCAGTTTTGTTTCTTAAACCCTAATTGATATGAGTTAATCTATAGGAAGATAAGCCTCCACTTTGAGTAATCTTGCCAAAAGGCCTACCCAAAAGTGTAGTTATTGACTAATAGACCTGAATTGGTGACAGACATATTATTCGAAATAGTAATACTTATGTCAATCTTTTCTATTTTTATAACATACTATTTCAACCATTGTTCATGATATATCAACTACTCATATTATTCCAATTTATAGGGTTCTTTACAGCACCTTTTGCTTCGGACGAAGGTAAGGTGAAGGCTAGGATTGAGATAGAAGGAGAGTTGAATGAATTATCGATAAGAGCAGTGATTGAGAACCTTAGTGAAGAGAACATGTTCTTGAATTATGAACTTGAAATGCATAATCGTTCTCGTATAAAAAATCAGAAGACACTTCAGAAAGGTAAGTTCATGGCTTTAAGAGGAGCAATTATTGAACTATCGGAAGCTAGATTGAATGCAAGATCAACAAAACAATTATGTGTGCAAATAACCGTTTTAAGAGATAATAAAGTTATTGCTGTAGATTCGGTTGTTTTCCAAGGAGCCAGATAAGATATTATAAGTTTTTTTGAATCACATATAATCCCCGTAAGCATCGCTTACGGGGATTTCTTTTGTGCATAAGTTTCATATGTAATTAAAAAGAATAAAGATGAATAGACTAATAATAATTCTAATAGGTGTACTTTCAACTACATCTGTATTTGCACAAGGCCCACCAATTACAACCGAAACACCCATAATGCTTGGGTTGGAAGGAAATGGAGTTAGGACTTTTGGGAAATTCATTTCCAAGGAAAATGCAACTATTTATGTGCAACCCATTGCCATTCCTTATAATATTACATCAAAATTTCAGGTTGGAGGAATATTTCCATTCAAGTTTATTACTCCTAAAGGAGCAGAAACAACAGGAGGCTTTGCAGATATGATAGTATTTGCCAAATACCAACTTTACAAAAAGGATGGCAAAGCCAAAACTTTTAGAGTTTTGGGTATGGTCAAGCAAACATTTCCCACAGGAAAAGAACTCAAGACACTGCTTGCGAAATAGTTGAAGACAGAACAGAAACAGCTTGTGATACCGCTTCACGTTGGTCAAAAGTTATATTATGGGTTTCAGTAGGATTTTTAGTTAGTGAATTTTTAATGGCTTATTTAGCACTTCCAATAATGAAGTATTTGGAAAGTTGATATTTCATCGAAAACAAATTACTAAACCCCATTTGCTCCAATAGCACATATAATCGCCCATTCTCCACAAGAGTTTGGGCTTTTTCATGCTTTCTTCTTTATTTATAGGCTTCCCAGAGTTCAGGTTGGAGCCTTCTACTAGAGTAGAAGGCATTTTTCTCTTCCGTTTCAGTCCTTTATATGTGTACAATAGCTCCCCCAACTTTTTGTGAAGGCTTCGTATGTGTACGAAGGTATTTTTCTCTTCCCTTTGAGTCCTTTGTATATGTACAAAAGCTCCCCCAACTTTTTGTGAAGGCCTCGTATGTGTACGAAGGTATTTTTCTCTTCCGTTTCAGTCCTTCGTATGTGTACAATAGCTCCCCCAGCTTTTTGTGAAGGCTTCGTATGTGTACGAAGGTATTTTTCTCTTCCGTTTCAGTCCTTCGTATGTGTACAATAGCTCCCCCAGCTTTTTGTGAAGGCTTCGTATGTGTACGAAAGCATTTCATTTTGTTTTGAGAAGCTTCTGTATGTAGACAATGGGGATTCAGAGAATTAAACCAATTCTCCAATCAACAGAATATCCTTATCGGTGATAACATCCTTGATTATAACATCGTAGAATGTGTTCTTTTTTAGGTTCTCAGCTTCGAATTGAACTGGAATATAGTGTTCGCCATAACCTTTGGCCACATTGCCGTTAATGTTCTCTACAAGTACGCGTTGCGTTTTACCAACAAATTGGCTTCTGTATTTAAGCTTGCTTTCTTCTGCAATATCTCTTAATACTGCGCTGCGTTTAGTTTTAAGCTTTTCGGGAATCTGATCGGCCATTCTTTCGGCGCGAGTTCCTTTACGTATCGAATATTTAAAGGTGTGTACATGACCGAATTCCATATTCTGAATCATATCACAGCTATTGGTGAAATCAGTCTCGCTTTCGCCCGGAAAACCGATGATAATATCTGTAGTGAAATTAAAGTCAGGTCGAATGGCTCTCACTTTCTCAACCGTATTCTTAAAGGTTTTAATCGTGTACATACGACGCATTCTTAAAAGAACTTCATCGGAACCCGATTGTAGGCAAAGGTGAAGGTGAGGGGTCATTTTAGGGTGTGACAATAAGCCTAAGAATTTGTCTCCAAAACCATCTGGTTCTAGTGATGAGATTCTTAATCTAAAATCGCCATCTAAGTTAAGAATAGCCTCAATCAGATCATCGAATTTATAATCCTCAAATTCGTAACGACCGATATTCACGCCAGTGATTACAACTTCCTTAGCACCTTGTTCAATAACAGTCTTTATATTATTGAGAATAGCTTGGAACGGACGACTCTTAGCTCGACCACGTACCGATGGAATAATACAGAATGTGCAGAAGTTATCGCAACCATCTTGAATCTTAATCATGCTACGCGTATGGAAACCCTTTTCGGTAGAACCATAAGCAAATAAATCAGTGTCCAACTGAGATGGGTGTTTCACCTCACCATTAAAGTGAGCTTCAACTAAGGAGTATAGAGCTGATTTATTATCATTTTCGAGAACATAGTTGATCTCATCTCTATTCTCTAATTCCTCCTTGGCATTGTTGGCCATACAACCTGTTACAACCAAAACAGAATCCTTGTTTCGCTTATTGGCTTGATTAATGAAATTTCTTGATTTGTGGTCGCTTTGATGCGTCACCGTACAAGAATTGATCACATAGACATCAGCTTCTTCATCAAAATCGACCAATTTATAGTCGTTATTCTGGAATTTAGAAGCTAAAGCATCTGTTTCGTACTGATTCAGACGGCATCCAAGCGTTTTAAAGGCAATTGTTTTCATTGTATTATATATTGTGAGCACTGTAATTAATGAGTGCGTAGGTATTATTTAATCAATTAGATCTCCTTCTACAGAGAAAGCAGTAGCCAATTTAATTTTGACGTCTACAATTTGTCCGATTAAATCTGTGTTTTCAGACAGAAATCGAACATTAATTTTTCCTTCAGTCAAACCAGCAAGATAGCCATCGTGTTTTGCAGCTGCTCTTACCAAAACTCTAAAGGTTTTATCAAGCATGCTATCGTTATAGCTTCTCGAGGTCAATTTTAAATCCTGAGTTAGAACTTGATGGCGATCTTTCTTAATCTCCAATGGTACTGAATCGAACCAGCGATGACTCAAAGCACCAGGGCGAGGCGAGTACTTCGCTATATAGGCCATATTAAAATCGAATTCTTTCATAGCAGCACGAGTGGCATCAAATTGCTCATCAGACTCACCAGTAAAACCAACAATAATATCAGTAAACAGCGTTGCTTCAGGAATTAATCGACGAATAGTTGAAACAGATTCGCGGTATTTCTCAAGACCATGCTTACGGTTCATTGCAATCAAAAGCTTATCGTCGCCTGATTGTAAAGGCAAGTGAATTTGCTTAGCTAAGCATTTGTATTGTGCGATTACTTCAATCACTTCATCAGACATATCTCGTGGGTGTGGCGAAGTGAAATAAACCCAAAACTCGGTTCCAATTTCATTTCCAAGCTCACCAACCTGACGGAGTAGTTCAGGAAACATGATTTCTGTATCAGGTCTATCTAAACCGTATGAGTTCACGTTTTGGCCTAATAAGGTGATCGATTTATATCCTCTTTCAGCCAATGATCTAACTTCATCAACAATCTCGGTAGAAGGACGAGAAACCTCGCGACCTCTTGTATAAGGAACGGCACAGAAAGAGCAAAACTTATCACAACCATTCTGAATTGGCACAAAGGCCTCAAAATCCGAAGCATAATCAGGCTTCACATTCCAGAACTCAGAAATATTATCGTTTTGAGAATCATAACCATTTTGAATACCGTTTGGTGTTGTAATACCATACTGGTGGATCATCTCAGGCAGATTTGGCAAGTCTTTCATCTGAAAGATAATGTCGAAAAGCTTTAGGAATTTCTCATGATCAGAAGGCAATACACAACCAGAAACGAATGTGATTAGGTTGGATTTATTCTTCCACTTATTCCATTTATGAATTTTAGAATAAACCTTATCAATAGCATTCTGACGAACTGAACAAGCCAGAATACCAATAAGATTAGCTTCTTTTTCGTCCTCAGTATAGGTGTAACCCATTTGTTCAATCACGGTTCTAACACGCTCTCCGTCAGAAGCGTTCATTTGACAACCAAGTGATATAAGATGATATTTCATTTCAATCTGATAATATGATGATTAGCTAAAATACAGGTGCTAACTAAAGCACCATGTCGATTTACCAATCCTTACTCCAAAACTAAAAGCCAAACAAAGCTTGACTCAATATGTTATACCTTTTTTAAAAATAAACTTCGGTATGAATAGGACCCAGCTTGATACCTTGCTTTTCAAGAATATCATAAGCCTCGTAAATCATATGACAATTGCCGCAAAGATAACAGATTGTATCAGGTGAGACGGGGTTTTTCAGAAGATATTCTGTTACGCGACCATTAAAATCACCTGTATTTTCACCTGAAGTACATAAAATGTATCGATTCGAGTCGTATGATTCTTTTTCGTAGGCTTCTTCTTTATGGCGAATACCATGCAAAAGGGTATAATCCATTTCTGGATGAGTGTGTATAAAGCTATGGATAGGTGAAATACCTGTACCAGTACTTATAAACATGAATTTCTTATTTTTCACCTCGCCAGCTTTTAAAGCAAAGTGACCGAATGCGCCATCTATGTCAAGCTCATCACCTGGTTTGCATTTTTTAAGTTTCTTCGATAGTAAACCATCTTCAACTTCCTTTATCAGAACTTCAATGTAATCATCTTGTTCTGCACTGTATATGGAGTATTCTCTACGATCAATGCTGCCACTAAACCCTAGAGTAATATATTGTCCTGTTTTAAATGTAAAATCCTTTTTCTCCAAACGAATAATATAAGTCGATGGAGTCAGGTTTCTAAGGCTAATTACTTGATGTGAATTCATTTATTTTGTTTCTTGCTTTTATCAAATAGGGCTGTATTTGTATCGATATATATTATGTGGAATCAATAAGAATAAGCTTTCGCAAAATAAGATGTTTTTATCCGAAATAGCAAGTACTGGAAGACTTTTGTGGCAAAGGGTAGAGTTATTTGCCCGCGTGAAGGAGTGAAGTGACAAATACAGTTATTGTGAAGGAGCAAAGCGACGATAATTGTCATTGCGATTGAGCCTAAGCGAGAGAAGTAATCTCTCAATAAAAGAACAACTCTTCATACTAGCACAGCTCATTTATCATGAGATTCCTATGTCTTCATTCTTTGGCCCCGTAATGATACCTGTTTTATATTAAGAGTAAGGTTAAAATTAGTTTGTCATATTTTCATTATTTTTCAAGTTCTGATTCTTGTTAAGAATTGTTTATTAGATAGGTTAGGTGTGTTTTTTAAGAAATTACCAATAAAATAATCTCAAATTCATTTAGAGAGAAACAACCAAATGAAAAAAAATATATATTTGCTCACTTTTTTATAAAAACGATCTTACTTTTTATGATATAAATGAAGAATACATATTTTGATTTGATTGAGCAAACTTATTATTTTCCTCAGGAAGGTTTTGATTTGCGCGGTGGCTATTTGTCTTTTCATGGAGTATCCATTAAATATTTAATTGAAAAATACGGGACACCTTTCCGACTAATTTATCTTCCTCGGATTGGAGAACAGATAAAAAAAGCACGAAACCTTTTCAATCGTGCTATTAAAGCGTCGCATTATCGAGGCAAGTATCATTATTGTTATTGCACAAAGTGCTGTCACTTTCACCATGTTATTGGTGAGGCGCTTAAGCAGAACGTCAATCTCGAAACATCATCTTCTTTCGATATCGATTTGATTCTTAAGCTCCATGAAAAGGGAGAGCTGGATCAGACACGTACGATTGTGCACAATGGTTACAAAACCACTGATTATTTGGCTAAGATTATCAAGTTGATTGATGCAGGATTTGAGAATTGTATTATCATTCTTGATAGTACTAGTGAAATGGGGCGACTGCAGAAGTTAGTCGGAGCTAGAAAGATTAAGATTGGTGTACGAATGGCTATCAACGAAGAGCCACAATCAGCTTATTACACGTCTCGACTAGGAATTCGTCCTGAAGAGATGCTTGAGTTCTTTAATGAGCACATTAAAGACAATGAAAATGTGGAATTGAAAATGTTTCACTTTTTTGTTGATTCGGGAATTAAGGATAGCCTTTATTATTGGGGAGAATTCCAAAAGGCTCTGAACCTTTTTGTTGATTTAAAGAAAGAGTCTCCATCGCTTGATTCCTTAAATCTTGGAGGTGGGTTTCCGATTCGAAACCATCTCGGTTTTGAGTACGATTACGAGTATATGATTCGTGAGATCGTTAATAATATTAAGGAAGCATGCGATACTGGAGGCGTTCATGAACCTGATATTTATACTGAATTTGGGAAATATACGGTTGGTGAAAGTGGAGCTATCATTTTCGAAGTTGTAGAACAGAAACAACAAAACGATCATGAATTGTGGTACATCATCAATAACTCATTAATGAACACCATTCCTGATGCTTGGTCTATACATGAGAAATTCATTTTATTACCAATTAATAAATGGGATAACGAATACACCAAAATCAATATTGGTGGTATTTCTTGTGATCATTCTGACTATTACAATTCTGAGGACTTTAATCAGCAAATAATGCTGCCTAAATTCTCAGATAAGGACAAGGAACCACTCTATATAGGTTTTTTCCATACGGGAGCTTATCAAGATTCCATTTCGGGCTATGGAGGTATTAAGCATTGTTTAATTCCATCGCCAAAGCACGTTATAGTGGACAGAGACGAATCGGGAAACTTTGTAGACTATATGTATAGAAACGAGCAGAGTGTTGATGATATGATGAATATTTTGGGTTACAACGAATAAGATAACGAGATGAATAATTTTGCTGGAATTGAAGATGAGTTTGCAGCCTTTGGTTCTGCCTCAGTCTTATTACAATCTATCCCATACGATGGAACGAGTACCTGGGGAAAAGGTGCTGATAATGGTTTTGAAGCATTCCTAGGTGCTGCTGAAAATATGGAACTATACGATATAGAGACAGACTCTGAAGTTTACACAAAAGGGGTGCATATTCTTCCTGAATTGACTGTGGATCATAGTCCAGAAGCAGTTTTCGAAGAATCGTATCGTGTGGCTAAGAAAATGATAGAAACAGGAAAGTTTCCGACTTTTTTTGGTGGGGAACATTCTATTAGCATTGGAATCATAAAAGCCTTTTACGAACAGCATCCTGATATTACGGTTTTGCATTTGGATGCACATGCCGACCTTCGAGCGGATTATATGGGAACACCTTATAATCATGCCTGTGCTTTGCACGATGCTTCGAAGAATACCAACCTGATTCAGGTCGGTATCCGAAGTATGGATAGCTCTGAATTGCCTTATCTGAATAAAGAAAAGTGTTTTTTTGCCGAAGATATTTATGGGAGAGACGATTGGATGCAAAAATCTATCGATATGATGGGAGACAAGGTTTACATCTCTTTCGACTTAGACGTCCTCGATCCATCGATAATGCCAGCAACAGGAACTCCCGAACCAGGAGGTTTAGATTGGAACACGACCATTCGCTATTTGAGGAAGGTGTTCGAACAGAAAACAGTATTGGGTTTCGACTTAGTTGAACTGGCTCCTATAAAGGGAAATAAGGCTCCAGAATTCTTAGTCGCCAAATTATATTACAAAATGTTGTCGTATAAATTTATGGCAAAAACATTAAATGCATAATCACTTAGAGGTTTATAATAATTACTAAAATGAACACAAAAGGACCAATTTCACAGTTTGTAACAGAACATTACAAGCATTTCAATGCAGCAACTTTGGTTGATGCAGCTAAGGCTTACGAACAACAGCTTGAGCAGGGAAATAAAATGATGATTACACTTGCTGGTGCGATGAGTACGGCGGAGTTAGGAAAATCATTGGCTGAAATGATTCGTCAGGACAAAGTGCAAATCATCACTTGTACGGGAGCTAATCTTGAAGAAGATATTATGAATTTGGTAGCGCATTCACATTATCGACGTGTGCCTGATTACCGTGATTTTACACCACAACAAGAGTGGGATTTATTGGAGCAGGGCTTAAACCGTGTAACCGATACTTGTATTCCTGAAGAGGAGGCTTTCCGCCGATTACAGAAACATATTTATGAAATATGGAAGACTGCCGAAGAGGCTGGAGAGCGCTATTTGCCGCACGAGTATATGTATAAGATGTTACTTTCGGGCGTATTGGAGCAATATTACGAAATCGATCCTAAGGATTCGTGGATGCTGGCTGCTGCCGAAAAGAATTTACCGATAGTGGTTCCGGGTTGGGAAGACTCAACCATGGGAAACATCTTTGCTTCCTACTGTTTGAAAGGGGAGTTGAAGCCATCAACTATGAAATCGGGAATAGAATATATGACTTGGTTAGCCGATTGGTACACTGACAATACTCAGGATAATGGCATTGGATTCTTCCAGATTGGTGGCGGTATTGCGGGTGATTTCCCAATTTGTGTGGTGCCTATGCTTTATCAGGATATGGAAAGAACCAATACGCCTTTCTGGAGCTATTTTTGCCAGATTTCAGACTCAACAACCAGTTATGGATCTTATTCTGGAGCTGTACCTAATGAGAAAATAACTTGGGGAAAGCTTGATATCAACACACCAAAATTTATCGTAGAATCTGATGCAACTATTGTTGCTCCCTTAATTTTTGCATATCTTTTGGGCTGGTAATTAACACTTAACTATTTTATTCTAATCATGGAAACGAACAAGCCAAAAGTCATTCAGAATTATGAAAAGCTCTCAACAGTCATAAAGGAGCAGATTAAACTTCATTACCTTGAAGGCTTTAGTGAACACCTTATTGAATTTACAAATCCAAAAGGTGAGTTAGTATCTGCTTTACCATTCGAAACTGAGGAGAAAATCTATATGGTTCGAATGTCGGTACGTAAGGCAATGGAATTGGTGGATCAGGATTCTGATTATGATGATGATGGCGTACTCTTGAGTAGTAGAAGAGAACAGTATGAAGAGAAGTATGAGGAGAAGTATGCCGATGATGACGAAGATTAGAATGCTTCGTAAAATGTATAAAGGCTGCCTAAGTGATTGGGCAGCCTTTATACATTTAGGGATTTATTTACGAATATTTTTCACCAAAACTAAGGCAAGTAATAATGAACGTTCAATTAAACTATGTCTAATTATACGTTCGTTTTCTGATGGCAAGAACTCACCAATAGGTCCCATACCATCAATTTTTGGAATGTCTTTTTGAATGTGACAGATATCAGCAGAACTCCAGCGGTGTTCCTTCGAAATACGAACATCAATCTGCTTAGCTATGGTTTGAATTGATTCAAAAAATGCTTTTGATTTCTCAGTTTCCAACATGGCAGGGCGTTTAAGTCCACCTTCCATTTTTGCTTGATAGATTTTACTTCGTTTTTGCTGAGTAAAGATTTTTTTCAGCTTTTGTTCAATACCCTCCAGAATCTCTTCTGAATTGTGTCTGATACTGATGCCAGCAGAGCCATAAGCATACATTTTGAAAATATTACTCTTAAATTGAATATCAAAAGGAGCAATAACATTATTGCTGTCACCTTGAGAGATATCAGAAATGGCTGCTAATGTTTTATTGAATTGCATGGCAGTACTCGACACATGTTCAGGATTATCTTTTTTGAGCAATTTCGTTTCAAAACGATAAAGAGCCGAACCTGATCGTGACAAGATTAAGCCTCCCGTTTTAGATGAACCACTTAAAGAAATAACTTGGCTTGCATTATCAGATTTCTGCTGAATGATTGCTTTAGAATAACGACCATCAATTACCGAATCGGTAATCAGTAAAATACCAATATTAACTTTTTTAATGGCGCGAGTAAATCTTAATGATTGCAAGGCCGAAAGTAGAATCGCTATCCCTCCTTTATTTTCCCATACTCCAGTACCTTCCAAATATTGCTCATGCTCATTGTAACTCTCGTGTTCAGCCAATTTAACTCTATTGTCAATAGGCTGAATAATAAGATAATCTACTTTTTTATTGAATGAATTTGTTAGGTATGTAATGTTACCAACTTCAAGTTGTGGGTATATTTCTTGCGTAAAACCCATATGGCTGAGTTCTCGGCTAATTAGTTCACTGCAATAGTTTACCCCTTCAACATTTCGCACATGTGTGTCGGTGTCAACTAAAGTTTTAAGGAATTTTTCGGTGTGCTGCTGACGTGTTTTTATATAAGTTCGCATTCGCGATGACTGAGAAACTTTGCCTTTTTTATTATCACCAGTTGGTTGCGGAATTGTGTTTGTAAAATATCGAACAGATGCCACATCAAGCATTTTATTCACTAAGGCTTCAAAATCATAGCCTGCAACACGTGCAGCAGTAGGGTATGAACCCGATTCACCCAAGCTTGCCATCGAATTAATCTCTAGAAGATAAATGTTATCATTTTCGTCAAGACGAATGTCAACACGAGCAAAATCTCGCAAATTAAGAGCATTGAAAGCATCAATACTCATCTTTTGCATTCTTTCGGCTAGTTCAGGCGAAATATTTGCAGGACAAACCTTTTTTCTAGGCTTGTGCTTTTTGTCGTCAACTGTCTGAATAGCATCCGGATCTCCATCCAAATCTATTTCTAAAACAGGGAATGTCTCAACAGGCGAATTTCCCAAAATACCCACACAGAACTCACGCCCTGGGATAAATTGCTCAACCAACGCTTGCTGTGAAAACTCGGTCACTATAAAATGAATGGCTTCGCGTAAATCATCATCATTATAAACCACCTTTAACCCAAAAGAAACACTTTCCATTTTAGGTTTTACGATTACAGGATATTTAACCGTGCTTACATCTTCTTCTGGGGAATTGAATACCCAAAAATCAGGCGTGCACAGCTTGTTATTCTTCCATATAATCTTAGTTAAGATTTTATCTAAAGCTAACGCATGGCCCGATGGTGATGAACCGACATAAGGTAAGCCAAGCATTTCGAGCATTGATGGGATATGTGTATATCGACTTTCACCTTGAATGCCATAAGCCATATTAAACACCATGCCCATTTGTTCTCCTTCGTTTACACTAGGCATAAAGTTCTCCAAACGTTCTATTATCTGTTTATTCCCATCAAGAATAGCCACATTATGGCCTGCTTTTTCCAGACTATTGGCTACTTTTTTAACCGTTTGTTCATTGTAGAACTCCTTGTTTTGCATTCCGAAGGTATTAATCACTCCATGAATGTCCTTATTGTAGATAAGAGCTATTTTCACTTTCTTATGTATTAAAGTATATTACAAATGTTTAAAAAATTCTTTACCATTAGCATGCCATCAGCACCTGAAACCTCGGGGTGTGATTGAAATCCATAAATGGTTTTGGTTTTGTGTTTTATAATTTCATTGGGACACGAGTCTGATGATGCTAAGCACTCAAATTCAGAAGGGAGTTCAGCAACATGAAAGGAATGACGTTTTACTAAACTGACTTCATTACTTTCAAGCCCTTTGAATATGGGGTCTTCGGGCTTAATTATCCTTACAATTTCTTTTTTCCCATGGTATTCGGGAAGTCTCTTGATTCTACCTTGATAGGCAACAGCCAAAATTTCGTGACCGAGACAAAAGCCCAATACAGGTACATCAAAGTTCATTAGGGCAACAAAATTCGATGTAAGGCTGAGCGGTTCGTAAGGATTTCCTCTTCCTCCTGAAAGAATAATCCCTTTTATATCTGCTTTAGCAGATAATGTAATGGGTTGGTTGTGATCAAAAAAGACATAGTCGAAATCTTGCTCAGCAAGAAATTGACGTTTGAACCTTTTAATAAAAGCACTCTGATTATCGATAATGAGTAACATCTGATCATAGTATTAGTTTCAATAACAAATTTAGCTAATAATCTCATGTAATTTGCATGCTGTAACCCGCTATAGTGACTATTTAGAAAAATAATAATAATGCTTTTACGGTAAGCATATATCTTGCTTAAAGCAATATATTGGGAGGTTAATGTTTGCCCATAGTCGGCTACAAACAAACTGGCTGACCTAGACTAAGGAAAAAAGCTCTCTAAAATCCCCCCAAACGCAATCACGTTTGAGGGGATTTTTGTTTTACACACATATTAAATAAATAAAAAAGTATAAATAGTTTTGTTAGATAGCTTATTGTTAAGATTATTTTTCTTAATTTCATTCTGCAATTTGAAAATATGTAAAAGAAAGAGAGGCGTTTAAGCCGATGACGTTGATAAGTAGGGGGTGGTAGTGGAGCTGTGAGATGGAAAAATGCATTTGTAGGTCTGGAAAACGCATATGTAGGCTCGGGAAACGTAAATGCAGCTATGTAAAAGGCATTTGCGGGCTCGGAAAATGGAAATGTAGGCAAGGAAAACGCAAATGTAAGCCCGGAAAATAGAAATGTAAAGAAGAATTATTCAAATGTAATTTATAATTAACCCAAAAATCAAAATTATGGCATCCCGTACAAAATTAACTGATACAGAAACCCTAGAACAGTATCGTGTCGCATTAGATAATGCAAAAAAACAAGCCGATATTGCATCTATTATGACAGCTTTAGGTTTCGGTCCGGAGATAATCGACGAAGGTGTAAGCTTATTGGCAATAACTCGCCAAGCCTACGATGGTAATCAAACCGAAGACGATGAAACCAACGCAGCCTATGCAGGTTTTGCCAACAAAAAAGCTTCGCTAAACGATATCTTCAATATGCATCGCAAAAAAGCCAAGGTTGTCTTTCGCAACGATCCATTAGTATCAGACAAATTGGCAATTTCTCACGGTAAAGAACGTACCTACATTCGTTGGGTCGAGTCTGCTAAGAAATTCTATAGCGTTGCCATCGCCGATGCTGATATCCAAGCCAAGCTAATCCGTTTAAAAGTTAGTCTAGAAGATTTAACGGCAGCCAACACCCTAATAACCGAAATGGAAGCTGCACGCTCGCTATACCTCCAAGAAAAGGGCGAATCGCAAGAGGCAACTCGCATAAAAGATGAAGCCTTTTACAGCATAGACGATTGGATGAGTGAATTCTACGCCGTTGCCAAAATCGGATTAGAAGATAAACCACAACTGTTAGAGGCATTAGGCAAAATGGTTAGAAACTAAACCCTTGCTGGTGCGCGATTAGCTTCACTGATCTCCACTTCGTTTCGGTAGTATCGCGTTCCACATACAACTACATACTTTTCTAATAAAAGCAATCCCCAAACTCTCACAAGTTTGGGGATTCTTTTTTTGCTAGCATTTTCCATTGACAATCCCAATTATTCATTCCAATCCGAACTGCTTCTACGTGTCTTCTTTTCAGCACCAATTCGTTTAGCTTTCAATCTTCTTTCTTTAGAACCACGGCTTGGCTTTGTTGGCCTACGCTTTTTCACGGGAGTAAAAACTTGTGTCAGCAAATCAAAGAATTTCTCAACTGCAGCTTGTTTATTCTTCAATTGAGAACGATCGGCCTGAACAACAATGCTTAATATACCATCGTTATTGATTCTTGTAGCTAGTTTTAAAAAGATAATTGCCTTATCCGATTCTTCAAGTAGTTGTGACTCCCTTACATCAAAACGCAATTCGACTCTTGAACTCACCTTGTTCACGTGCTGTCCACCAGGACCACTGCTGCGTGAGGTTTGGAATTTAAACTCTCTAAAGAAAGAATCTCGGTCGGTGATGGGAAGTCGCATGATAAAGAATAGGAGGTATTAAAGTGTATTGACTAAATTCGGTTTACTTGGTAATACAAAAGTATGATTTTAAGTTAATAAATATGGCAAAAGAAAAACCAGCCAATATAAATGTGATACTGGCTGGTTTCTTATACAATACTCTTAAAATCTAAAGCCTTAGTTGATCAATCAGACTTTCTGGTTCATCGTCATCATCCGATGAGAAATTGATAGCCGTTTCGATAATAGCCAAGTGTGAATAGGCTTGAGGGAAATTACCCAGCAATCGTTTCGTATCAAAATCAATATCCTCTGAAAATAGACCCAAATGGTTGGAATAGCTCATAAGAATGTCAAATTTATCTTTGGCTTCCTTCTTTCGTCCAATCTTAAATAGGCTATTTATTAGCCAGAATGAACAAATGGTAAAGGCAGATTTGGGTGTTCCAAAATCATCCTGATTCTTATAGCGAAACATCAATCCATCGTGCTCCAATTCTTTCTGAATAGTAAGGACGGTAGAAATATATTTTTCATCAGTGGCCTCAATAAAGCCATAGTTTTCCATTAATAAAACCGATGCATCCAAATCATCGGAGCCGTAATGCTGGGTAAAAGCTTGTTTCTTTTCACTCCAGGCATTTTTCATGATGTCTTCTTTAACGGCATCGCGATACGGTGTCCACTTATTCACATAGTAATCTGCTTTTAAAAGCACTGCAATTTTTACAGCACGATCGAAAGCCACCCAGCACATAACCTTGCTAAAAGTAAAATGCAGACTCTTTCCACGAATTTCCCAGATACCTCTATCAGGTTCGCGCCAGTTTTCATCTACTACATTCACAATACTTCGCACAATGGTGCAGAGTTCTTCGGTATGTTCCAATGAATTTTCAAACAATTCAAATTGCTGATGAATCAAGTCCAATAGAATCCCATAAATATCGTTTTGTTTTTGCTTATAAGCAGCGTTTCCAACTCGAACAGGTTTCGAGCCATCATAGCCCGAAAGATGATTCAATTCGTATTCAGAGAGTTTTTTTTCGCCATTGATACCATACATGATCTGGACCTTTTCCTTTTTTTCAGGGATAATATCCATAATGAAATCTAAGTAACGTTTTGCCACATTATAATGTCCCAATTGGGTAAGGATTTTCACCACCATAGAGCCATCTCGAATCCAACAGAAACGATAATCCCAATTCCGAACTTCACCAAGGGTCTCAGGTAAAGAAGTGGTTATAGCAGCCAATACGGCACCCGATTTCTGATAGTTAAGTAATTTTAAAACCAAAGCCGAACGGGTGATTTCTTCTTTATATTTAGGATAGATTTTCGTTTTTTCAGACCAATTTAGCCAATAGGTTTTTGTCCTCTGTAAAATCAGATAAATTCTTTCATCTGTTTGTCTTAAAAGTTTCTGATTATAAGTGACAAGACAAAATTCATGTTTGTCAAGGCAAATAATATCTTGATTTAAAATAGCATTGCAATCAAAACTAGGATATAAATAAAGAGAATCATAAGTTCCAGTAGTTGTATATGATTTAATAAAACCGAACTGAGCATGCTTATTTTGAGTGTGATTACGCGCATAATCCAACTTGGGGTTGTAGTGAATGCGGAAAGTTGGTTTCCCTTTTATGTGTTTAAAATATCGAACAAGATCAGGTGGCGCATAGTAATCATTATTCTCGGTGATATATCGAGGCATAAAATCGACAAGTTCAAAAGTCCCATCCTCGCATACGAAACGTGTATACAGAATATTGGTGTTTTTTTTATAGTACTGAACACTGCGAATTAATTTTTCAGGAATAACCTCAAAGCTACCTCCTTTATCCTTATCCAGAATTTTAGCAAAAGCAGACGATGAATCGAATTGAGGTAAACATAACCAGTCTAAAGAACCTTTTTCAGATATTAGTGCTGCAGACCGACAATTTCCAATCACTCCATAATTTAAATTTTTCATAAAAAAAGATTACTTTAGTATATGGTCATATTTAACAAATCTTAAAGTAGCTAAATTTCATGACTTTCGAATAATTTGCTAATAAAATATCACACTCAATTTTATGAATAGAATACACATTGTTTCCAATAGGCTTCCAGTTAGTATCAACGTAAATGATGATATAATAGAACTTATTCCAAGTGTAGGAGGTCTTGCAACCGGCATGAGATCGGTATATAAAGCATATAACGGGAAGTGGATAGGCTGGCCCGGTTTGCCTAGCGACGATATAGATGATGAGCTAAGTAGTAGAATCGATAAGGAGTTAGAAAAGGAAGATTGTGTGTCAGTTCACCTTTCAAAAGAAGAGATCGATTTGTATTACGATGGTTTTAGTAACCGTACAATTTGGCCATTATTCCACTATTTTGCACAATATATCGATTACGATCCTGAACTTTGGGAAGCATTTGTCAAAGTGAATCAGAAATTTGCCGATAAGGCTCTTGAAACCATAGAAGAAGGTGATACTATTTGGATTCATGATTACCAATTGCTCTTGGTCCCTGAAATGATTAAATCGAAGAAACCTGGCGTTATTGTTGGTTTTTTCCTTCATATTCCTTTTCCATCGTTTGAGGTTTTTCGGATTTTACCTTGGCGAAAGGAATTGATTCAAGGCATGTTGGGGGCTGACTTAATTGGTTTTCACACTTACGATTATCAACGTCATTTTTTCAGCTCTGTTCGTCGATTAATGGGGCATGATATTTCCTTCAACCAAATTCATATAGAAGATAGAATTATCATTGTTGATGCTTTCCCGATGGGGATTGATTACGACAAATTCAAAAATGCAGCAACAGATGTCTTTCAAAAACCTCTCCAGGAAAAATCTGAACTTCATCGTGAACTGGAGAAGTATTTCTTGCTATCTCCTGATAGAAAATTGATTCTTTCTATTGATAGGCTGGATTATTCGAAAGGAATCCCGAATCGTTTAGAAGCTTTTTTGAAGTTTCTAGAAACCTATCCTGAGTTCGTAGGTAAAGTTACCTTAATCATGCTTGCAGTGCCATCTCGAGGGACGGTTGAACATTATATCAACCTTAAAAAAGAAGTCGATGAGTTGGTTGGGAAAGTGAATGGACAATTTGGGAATATCAATTACACACCGGTTTGGTATTTCTACCGTTCAATGCCATTCGAAAGCCTAATTGAATTGTACAGTTCTTGTGATGTAGCATTAGTTACACCAGTTCGTGATGGAATGAATTTGGTCGCCAAGGAATATGTGGCTTCAAGAACTAACCGTACTGGTGTGATTATTCTGAGTGAAATGGCAGGAGTTGCCAAAGAAATGGGAGAGGCTTTGATAATCAATCCGAATAACACCAACGAAATTGCAGATAGTATTCAACAGGCTTTGACTATGCCACTTGATGAGCAGCGTGAGCGAATGATCTTTCTTCAGGATAGAATTAAGCGTTATGATGTGTTTAAATGGGCAAGTGAGTTTGTGAAATCTCTATCGAAGGTTGAGAAGATACAGAGTTCTTTGCATGCAAAGCGGGTTAACGCAAATATAATGGATAAAATTCGCAGCGATTATAAGGGGACTAAGATGCGTGCTATTTTCTTGGATTATGATGGCACACTTACAGGATTTAAAAAGAACCCTAATGATGCGATACCTAATGAAGAATTGCATGAATTGCTTTATAAGTTGGAAGCAGATCCAAAAAATGTAATTACGATTATTAGCGGTCGAGATAGAGAAAGTCTTGAGACTTGGTTTGAAGGGCACAAGATCAATTTAATAGTTGAGCATGGGGTTTGGAGTAAGAAGTTTGGTAAAGATTGGAAAATGCTTACTAATGCAACAGATACTTGGAAATCGAGCATACAACCAATTCTTGAGACCTTTGTAGATCGTACACCAGGAACCTTTATAGAGGAAAAAAACTATTCGTTAGTTTGGCATTTTAGAAAAGCCGAGCCTGAACAAGCTGATTTAAGAGCCAACGAGCTAAAGGATGAGCTGACAACTATGATAGCCAATCACAATTTGGAAATTTTGGAAGGCAATAAAGTGATTGAGGTGAAAACAGGTGGTATAAACAAAGGTATTGCCGCTTTGCAATTTCTTAAGAATAAACCATTCGACTTTGTTTTTGCCATTGGCGATGATTGGACAGATGAATATATGTTTAGAGAGCTGCCAGAAACGGCTCACACCATTAAAGTGGGCTTAAAACATACGGCAGCAAAGTATAAGGTCGAGTCAGTGAGTGCTGTTCGTACTTTCTTATCAAAACTGATAGACTAAAGTAATAAATATAATTTTTTAGGCGACATGACTATTCATGTCGCCTTTATTGTTTTAAAAGATTTTAAGTAACTCCTTAAAATAATATACATACTGGGCTATAAGCCTCAATTTGCCCCACATATTCTAATAAGCCTGTTACTTTATCACGTTTAAATGAAACGATATTGTTTGTATGTTGGTTTGCAACCAGTAAGAAGTTGCCATCAGGAGATATTGTGAAATTACGTGGCCACTTACCATGAGTCGATTCATGACTCAGTAGATTTAAAGATCCATCACGTTTATTAACCTTATATATAACAATGCTATTATGCCCTCTATTGGATGCATATAAAAATTTTCCATCTGAAGAAATATGTATATCAGCGGAATAATTAGCTTCGGGATATGCTTTAGGTAAAGTTGAATAAGAAAGAACTTTATTGTATCGATCTTTATCTGTCTTTCGTACTAAGCTTACCGTACTATTTAATTCATTTAAGACATAAATCCATTTATTATTAGGGCCAAACGCAAGATGACGCGGTCCAGCACCATCAGTCATCTTCAGTTTATATGAATCTTCAGCATGTAATTTATGAAGGATAGTATCTAGCTGCGAGAACCAGAGTTCGTTTGTTCCCAAATCTACAGAGATAACACTATTGTTTGAGGATTCGAACCAAGCCGAATGTGCATGGGGTGCTTGTTGTCGATCACCTATTCCTTTACCACTATGCTGTTGAATATCAAGTAAAGAAGATAACTCACCCTTACTGTTCAGTTTAAGTAAACCAACATTTCCACCAGAATAGTTGGCTGTTAATACATAACCATTTGGGTTTGTACTTACAAAGCAAGGATGAGCGCCACCTGTTGTACTTTTATTAATAAACGAAAGGCTATCATTTGAAACGGAAAAAGATTCGATTGTACCTACTTTAGCATCATTCCTAATTTCATTTGTAGCTAGAAGATATTTTCTATTATCACTCATAGCTAAGAAAGAAGGATTCTCAGACTTTGCAACCAAACCTAGAGATTTTAGCTGTCCATTTTTATCTAACTTATATTTGTAGATACCTTCACTCTTTTTATCGGTATATGTACCCACGTAAAAAGAATAACTATTGCTGTCTTGCTTAATTTCTTTTTTAGAAGTCTTACATCCTGTTAATACAACAAGGATTATACAGACAATTTGGTATTTCATAAGAGTATAATATATTTTTAATCCTATTTCGATGATTTTAAAATTTGATTTTATTCATCTGATGTATCAAGAATATCAAATTTTGCCTTGCGTCTTGCCCAACGTTCACGAGCGTATTGCTGCATGTTAATAATTTTATCTCTTTCATCAAGAATTTCAATCCCTAAAAGACTTTCAATCACATCTTCCATGGTTACAATACCATCCATACCACCATATTCGTCTATAACAACGGCGATATGTTCTTTCTTATTAAGTAGGGTTTCCCAAAGTTTTAGAAGAGTTTGAAATTCATGAACGATCACAATTTCTCTACTAAGATCTTTTAACTTCAAATTCTTCTTTTTTTCGGCAAGTTTCTCGAACACGTTTAGACGAAAAACATAACCGCTTATATTCTCAATATTATCAGAATAAATTGGGATACGAGAATAATAAAGAAAATCCTTATTGGTTAGAAATTCTTCCAATGTCATGTTCTCACTTGCAGCAGCTACAACAACTCTTGGTGTCATTATTTCAGTTACTTTAACTGCTTTAAGCTTAATCATATTCTGAATGATTTTGTTTTCACTTTCCTTAAAAACGCCTTCTTCTGCACCTATGTTAGCCATAGCAGAAATTTCCTCCCGACTTACAGAAACATCTTTTGAATCCTTAGAAAACATCTTGGTTAGGTAAACTGACATGATAACCAATGGGTAGCAAATAATGACCATCGCATTTATAATGAGGCCAGATGTAAGTGCTAATCGTCTCCAGTAAGTTGCTCCAATAGTTTTAGGTATAATTTCAGAAAAAATTAATATAAGAAAGGTGAGAATTGCTGAGATAATACCAAAGTAGACTTCTCCAAATATTTGAGTGGCTTCAGCTCCAACACCTGCTGCTCCAATTGTATGTGCAATGGTATTTAATGAAAGAATAGCTGCAAGTGGTTTCTCAACTTGGTTTTTGAGTTTAATAAAAACGTGAGATGATTTGTGTCCTTCTTTTTCCTTCACCATAAGAAAAGACATTGGTGTGGAAAGTAAGACCGACTCCATGATAGAACATAGGAACGAAATGAAAATGGCTAAACAGAGATAGGCTATAAGAAAAAACATTGCTGTTGTTTATTGGTGAACTTTCTAATCAAAAATTAAGTTGTAAAAACTCATTTGGATATGTGATTCTTTATAAAGATAAGTAAGATTTCATATATGTTCTCCAAAAACGAGTTCAAAAAAATCCCCCAAGACAGTAAAGTCAAGGGGGAAAATATGTATGTCGAATGGTTTTACTTGTACATTTCCTCGCGAAGAGCTTTAATCTTCTCGCTAGTAACATATTCGTCGTATTCCATCAGTTTGTCAATAGTTCCATTAGGCGTTAGCTCGATAATACGAGTACTTACCGTTTGAATAAATTCGTGGTCATGAGATGACATCATTATTGTACCACCGTAGTTGATCAAGGCATTGTTAAATGACTGAATTGATTCAAGATCCAAGTGGTTAGTAGGTGTGTCTAATACCAAAACATTGGCATTTTTCAACATCATTCTTGATACCATACAACGTACTTTTTCACCACCAGAAAGAACATTAGATTGCTTGAAGATATCCTCACCAGAGAACAACATCTTACCTAAGTAACCTCTTAAGAAAATTTCAGAAGTATCTGGAGAATATTGAGATAGCCAGTCTTTAAGAGTAATTTCATCTTGAAAGAAAGAATTGTGATCAACAGGTAAATATGCTTGTGTAATTGTAACACCCCACTCGAATGAACCTGAATCTGCTTTGGCCTCTTTATTAATAATATCAAACAATGAAGTCATAGCACGAGGGTCACGAGATAGGAAAATAACTTTTTCGCCTTTCTCGATTGTGAATTCAACATCCTTAAATAGAATATCGTCCTCTATTTTTTTGCTCAATCCCATACAAGAGAAGATCTTATCGCCAGCTTCACGTTCCTGAGGAAAAATAATACCTGGGTAGCGACGAGTCGACGGCTGAATATCATCGATATTCAATTTTTCAATCATCTTCTTACGAGAAGTCGTTTGCTTAGATTTAGCAACATTGGCAGAAAAACGCGCAATAAATTCCTGAAGTTCTTTTTTCTTCTCTTCGGCCTTTTTATTCTGATTGGCTTGCTGACGTGCAGCTAACTGAGATGACTCATACCAGAACGTATAATTACCAGAGAACATCTTCACTTTACCAAAGTCAATATCAACGATATCAGTACAAACTGAATCTAAGAAGTGACGGTCGTGAGATACTACGATTACTGTATTGTTGAAGTTTGCAAGGTAGTTTTCAAGCCACATTACTGTTTCAAGGTCAAGATCATTGGTTGGCTCATCTAAAAGCAAGTTATCAGGATTTCCAAAAAGAGCCTGAGCCAAAAGCACACGAACCTTTTCTTTACCACTTAACTCTGACATCATTTTGAGATGAAGTGCTTCCTTAATACCTAAACCACTTAAAAGTTCAGCAGCATCACTTTCAGCATTCCATCCGCCCATTTCAGCAAATTCTTCTTCTAACTCTGATGCTTTAATGCCATCAGCTTCAGAGAAATCTGGCTTAGCATATAAGCTATTTTTCTCTTGCATAATAGCCCACAACTCATTGTGTCCGGCAACTACCGAATCAAGTACGGTGAATTCATCGAATCCGTAGTGATCCTGATTTAATACAGCCAAACGCTCGCCTGGTTCCATGGCAACACGACCCGAAGTAGAATCTAGGTCACCTGAAAGAAGTTTTAAGAAAGTTGATTTACCGGCGCCGTTAGCACCTATGATACCGTAACAGTTTCCTGGAGTGAACTTTAAGTTAACATCCTGAAAAAGTGTACGTTTACCGAATTGAATGGATAGATTTGAAACTGAAATCATTTATACGAAAATCTTTTATTTTAGCTCTTACGTCTCCCATAATAAGGAGAGAGGCAATTAAAAAAACATATTTACAAGTACATTAATATTAAATATACTTGATGATAATTTATTGTTTCTTCCTTAAAACCACTGATTTACAAATAATTTTAGAACGAAAGAAACCTGCTCTTTATCAGCTTGCGAAATTAATAATAATAGATTAGAATACAGCACATCTGAAAAAAGAATTTCGATATGAGAATTAACGATAAAAATAGGTATTTGAATCAAGCTTGAAACTAACTTGTTTTTAAAGAACTAGAGCCTCTTGAGGTATATGTTCAAATTAAGAAGTTACTTTTTGTTGAAAATAGATTATATTTGTTCGTTAAATTTTGAGAATTAAAGAGGGATAGGGGATCGTTAGATTTTTATAAGAATCTAAAAATCAACTTATAAAATTGTAATTATTTTTAATTGTTGAGACAGCATTCATCACATATGTGTTGTACAAATTGATTAAGTATGAACTTTCATCCTTAATGTAAATT
>TARA_R110001583_G_scaffold5598_34_pt1 | contig 28827 bp, 19 predicted proteins | sample TARA_R110001583 | Tara Oceans TARA_R110001583 (sample SAMEA4398432) | marine metagenome | biome: Polar Biome; feature: [MES] marine water layer (ENVO:01000295) within the mesopelagic zone...; material: water (ENVO:00002006), including particulate matter (ENVO:01000060) such as...... | reverse complement strand
ATTATTCATCTCCCCAACTTAACACGTCGTTAAATATTCTATCTACTTTATCCGTAAAATTAAAATGCTGGTCTAAATCAGATTCATTAATTTCTTTTCCTTCCCTCATCATGAAAGCCCCGGGAGTAGATGGCTCAGAAACAAAATCCCAACAAATTAATTGAAAGTCATCTTGAACCACGTCATGATCTCCTTCATGCCGAGTAGACCCTACTCCTCTAGAAGAAATTCCAAGAGTAACTCCTGATTCTACTAAACTTTGCAAGATTTTACCAGCTGGTGTATCTAAAAGCTCAACAGAACCATAGCAAACATCTCCATCCATATGGGCTTCTCTTACGATATGAGAAACATTTTTAAGTTCTACGACTGAAGAATCTGGGTGATCACATTCACCAAGAGCCCTATTTTCTTGAATAAATTTTTGATAATTTCTTACTTCTCTATCGAGAATTACTTGAGGGTAAACTCGTCCATTTTGATTTAGCGTGTCTGCTTTTTGCAAAACGCCTTTTAATACTAGTTTTCCACCGTTTATTTCTCTAGACTCTTTAACCATATCAGATGTATATTCAAAGGCTGTCCAGTTTGTTAAAAGTTTTCTGCTCATTTTCTTTCCTCCAGCTGCTCACAAAGTTTACACGCTAACAAAAACTTGGCGATATTGCTATCATTTATTATACTCTCATTTAAGTCTGAAAGTTTGCTGATAACATGCCCAGATTTTTCTAAAAGAATTTGGTTTCTGCAGTCGCCTTCAAATAGCTTTGCTTTAGCTACAACTTCACCTTTTATTTCTTTTAATAATTTTTTTGTAGATTCAAAATCTTCATTAATATAAGAATCAATAATAGCGGATTGCCTTGCTGAGAGAACTGGCTTATATTTCTTTTGATATTTTTCTTGCATTATTTTCAAAACAAGCGGACTTACTTCTGTGTCTAGCTGCTTCGATACGTCGCTAGCTTTCTTTTCTTCTTTTAAAAGATCATGCACTTTTGATTCAAATTCAACTAATCTTTGAAGATTGTCTTTTGAATTTTGACACCAAATATTCATCATATTTTGTACTGTCGCTAAATTTCTATAATTGGGGACATTACGAGAATAAAAGCTTTCTTCATTAAGTGTGTAGTTGATGTCTTTTATTAAAAGAGATTTTTCAATTTCTAATTTTCTTTTATTAAGAGAAATTGTTGCAACTTTCGCTTCATTTAATATACTGGTTGCTAAAGAATCACTTTTTACATTCACTTTTAAAAGAGCATTGAATATTTTAAACTCTCTGAATAGCTCGCCATCTTTTTCGTAATGGTCATATATGATTTTTTTAACTAGCATCGCTTTCTTTTGGTTTTTTTCTACCAAAGCTTCAGAAAAAGCTTGCGCTAGTTGTTCGTATATAATTCCGACGTTTCTTTTCTTATTGTGCTTCATCATCATCCTCGCTCAAAGCATTATTCACCGTGAGATTTTCGTCAATGATTTCTAAATCTAAATCTGACTCTTCTTCTTCTTTTAACAAACCACTCTGTTTATTACTTATCACCTTCGACAGCTTACTTAATATTGAAATTGTAGCGGAGTCAAGCCTTGGGCTATTTGCAGATTCTCCAAAGTTTCCGTCTTTTTCAAGATCAGAAATTAATCCTTCACCAAACGCATTCTTAAAAAAGCTTTGATCATATGGCTCATTCATTGAATCTCTTTTTCTAGTTTTACTTCCAACGTTTGTCATGCTAGCAAAATTTGGAGAATGTATTTTTCCAGATGTCCCAGTTTCTTTTCGACTTTTTGGTAGTTCTTCTCCCCACATATTTCGAACCATATTATCTACTTTTATTGGACCATCTTCATCATCCATACTCAATCTAACAATATCGTCTTCATCTTCATCTTCCGAATCATCATCATCAGCTTCTTTAACTGAGGATGGCTCAGGATTAACTGGGTTTCCATCTAATAAATTAGTGTCATCTTTAATATCTGCTGCGAAAAGATCTCCTCCGCCCTCGTCACCGCCACCGCCTCCACCTGCATCAGGTGCTTGTCCAGCAGCTTCGAGATCTGCAGCTGCAGCTGCATCTTCTAGCATGCCTTCATCAATTGTTAAAATTTCTTCATCAGTTAAACCAAGAACATTTTTTCTAACCCATCTTTTATCTACCATTCCTTCTGGGACTTTTCCAGCAATATCGAATCTGGTACTAATTAACTCTAACTTCTGTTGTTGCGCTATTGATGACGGGTTTGATAGTTTTAAATTAAAATCTATTAAATCTTCTCCAGCAAAACCATGAGAATAAAGATGTATCATTGCTATTTTATTAAGTTCAGAGATGATTGTTTTTTGAATTCTGGCAATTGTTCGTGAAAACCTTATATCTTCTTGAGCTAAAGTGGCTTTTGCTCCAATATCTTCATCATAACCTAAATAAGCTTTGGGTATCTTTAGAGCTGCAAACATTTTCTTTTGGATATATTCCACATCTTCAATGGCTGCCGTGTTCTGACCCCCAGCTAGGGATTCTATCTTTGTCCCTGAATCGCCTCCACGGACTGGAATGAAGTAATCCTCATCTACACTTAGCGGATTGTATCTGAGGTCAACTCTGCCATCGTTTTTATTTATTACTGGGTTCGTCTTAAGAGAAGCTCTGGCTTGTTCTAAATATTCTGCAGCGTTTTCTGGCGGAACATTACCTATGTCAATATAAAATACACGGCGCTCAGGCGCGCGAATAACACGATAAACTAACATAGCATCTTCAATGAGAATTAATTGTCTCCATATTCTTCTTGCTGGATCTAAAACACTAGAACCATAAGGAAGGAAAGCATCATTTGCAAGAAGACGAAAATGAGAAACTTGCCAGTTTTCTAAAACTTGATTTCCTTGGGTCATCCATCTGAAACGAACCGCCGTGGGATCGTCAGGATCAAACCCTTCTTCTCTTTCTATTTCTGATATAGGAATAGGATAACAGCCGACAACGCCATACTCTGGAGATACATCGTTAAACAAGAAAAAATCGCCATACTTGCAAAGGTTTCTTACCCACATAGTCAAGTTAAAATCTAAATTTAGCGTATCATAAAAGAGAGTTCTTAATAACTCTCTTACTTTTCTATTTTCAGAATAAATGTGAAGACAATTTCCTTTTTCGTCTGCGGAAGTTGTCTCTTCTGAGTATATGTCTAGAGCAGAAGCTATCTCGGGAGTTGCTTCCATTTCTGAAAAGTCTGAGTATCTTGCCATTCTGTCAAAAGACCCATATGCACTTAGCGTGCTTGAATATACGTCGCGATGAGCGGCTTTAAATTGCTCTAAAGAACTTTTCGATTTTGCTTTATCGTCAAAAGAGCGAACCCTTCTTTTTATAGAAGGACCGGACCTAAAAAGCTGTGTTAACTTTCTAAATAAACTTGGAGTTTGATCTGCCATAACATTCCTGAATAACTAACTATTTTCTATTTTATCAACCAATCCACATTACCGAAAACAGGATGGTCACTTTTTTCTTCCCCATCGCCAGTGGGGAAAGAATCCATAACAACTGGTTTAAACGGATTTACCCGCGCAAAGTCTCTAATATTTGGGTCTAATTCTGGAGGAGGATTATTTTTATGAACCCCCATTGCTGCCAGCATAGTAGCATTAATATCAACTGACTGCTTGTTTCTACCAGTTGAAGTTTCATAAAGCCAGACACCAATTGCTAATGATAATACCAAATCATCATTTTTGTCTCTCATTGCTTGAGCTTTACTACCTTTCCAAATAAAAGTCTTCATCTCTTCATAAAGTCTAGAAGAGTATACTTTGATTTCTTTATTTCTTATAACTTGTTCTAACTTTGTCAAAATTTGCGCTCGGCTATTGCCTTGCGTAGAAAATCCAGCTTTCCCTATTGACCCATTACCATATAAAACTTCATACTTATCTTTTTCTCTCTTGAAGTATATGTTATCATAATTTAAGTCTTGAATTCTTACTAAAACTGCATAACCGTATGTATTACTTTCAGGGCATAGCAAAGCCTTATTATATCTTTTTCCTGCCTCTACTAATAAAACCGCAAATTGATCGGGCGGGATTTTTCCTTTAAATTCGCAAACTACTTCAGACGTATTTGTGTCTATTACATGAAAAGCAGAATAATCTTTAGAGTCTCCTCTTGAAACATCGGCAGATATTATATAGCTATGGTCTGAAAGAGCATATTTCCATACCCAAACATTATTTTCTGGACCCCATTTTTCCATTGGTGTCTTTACACAATAAGAAAGATACTTGATTTCATCTATAGATAAAAAAGTTTCTCCAGAAGCAGCAAAATCGCACAAAAGTTCTTGGGCAACTTGCTTTTCATCCATATTTTTGCATTCATTTTCAAACCAGTCGTCATCTCTTTCAGGGTGAACGCCCCAGGGAAGCTTAATTGGATTGAACTCATTTTCTCCAGATTCTGCCTTTTGATAAAGATCATAATATTGTCCACCCACTCCATTGGGGGTTGATAGTACTATAGCTCGACCACCAGTAGATAGCGTAGGATATAAACCCATCCAGAGTTCATCAAAATTTCTAACAAAAGCCGCTTCGTCAACTATTAAAAGAGTTAATGCTTCAGAACGTCCCGCATCTTCCGATGTTGGAATAGCTTTAATCTGAGAACCATTGCTAAACTCTATAGACTGTTTATTATTAGTTATAATTTCTGGTAAAATTAGCCAAGCTGGAAGACTATTTAGAGCAACTTTAACTTTTTTAATAAAGTTCATAGCTACAGCAAGTTTTGTTGCAATAACAAGTACATTTTTATCTTTATAAAAAATTGCTAGCCAAACTGCGTATGCAGCTGTCAAAGTAGAAAGTCCCAGTTGTCTAGATTTGACTATTACATTAAATCTATGCTCATTAAAATCTTTAACACAATCGTCTTGAAATTCAAATGTTTTGAATGGAATAGTACCGCGAGTAGGATGCTGTATTTTCACATACTTGTTAAAGAAGTGAGAAGGATTTTTTCCACACTTTACTATTTCTTTAACTTGGCGCTGTTTATTAGCGGGAGGCATCAACTTACTTCAAAGTCTACAAATCTCCTATAAAGAACTACTTTTCTTGGGCTTAGTGAAGATGCTTGGATATACTGCACGTCTTCATCATTTGAAATTTCCTTGAGGGACAAGGTCTCGCCCGTTTGTTCCTTATAGTCTTTCTTTGCAGAGCTGGTTCTGGATTTAATTCTCTCTAATGATTCTAAGGCTACCGGTGGAATTTGAGAATTCATCGACCTCTCTGAGGCTAAATAAACCACAGTACTATACATTACACGAACTAGATCTCCCTGAAACTTTGCTGTACATTTGAAATCTTGACTGGATTTTCCCCAGCTAGTTTCTAATATATTGCCCAAGATATTTATTTGTTTTGAATTTAGCATTTTCCTCACCTTAAAATATAACTAGGTAAACTTTTTCTTTTTTTCCTTAGAGACTCTTTTGTTTCTTCAGAAATTCCCGCTTCTTTAACGTTTTTAAACCTGTTTGGCATTAAATATTCAGCTTTACACTCTCTACAACACCCACAAGAAAAATAAATAAAAGCATCTCGGAAATCTTGCATGAGAGTTAAGCAAACAGGACACTCAAACGGGACAAAATTATCAACATCCATAATTATTCCACCACCACTCTAGAATCTTTGCCGCGGGTTGTTATTTCAATGATATTGTCTGCAGAATCTTTAATAGCGTCAATATGCGATATTACAAAAATACACTTAAACCACCTTTTAAGAGAGATTAATAGTCTATTGCAAGATTCTACATTCATTTCATCTAACGTTCCAAAACCTTCATCAATTATCAATATATCACTTTTCGGTAAAGATGATATGTTAATCAGCGCAACTCTCATGGCAAGCGAAGAAATCATTTTTTCCATTCCAGAGCCACATTCAATGATCCTTCTACTATCTCCATAGTTGATGTAGATGTCCATGGAGTTAGAATTGGCGTCCGCTTCTAGCTCGACAGTAAAACCAACTACGCCCTGAAGTATTCTAGATATTTCTGCATTAATCTTGGGTAATTGAGAACTCAAAATTTGAATTGGAATTCCTCTTTTATCGAAAGCTCTCATTATGAGTTCATAAATTCGCCACTCTGAAAGCAAAGAGGTATATTCATCTTTTTCTTCTTCTAACTTTTTTAATTCAGAACTTAATAACCCTATACTTTCGCTAAGACTTAATCGTCTAGCGTCTACAATTTTTATTTCAGATTCTACTTCTAAAATTTGAGACTTTATTTTATCTAATTCACTAACTTCATCAGAATCAACAACTCTAGATTTTAAGCTTATTAATTCGTCTTTCATATGAATTAAACTGTCTGTAAGGTTTATTTTCTCTCTTTCATTTTCTCCCTGAGAAACTCTGAAATCGGATATTTCTACCTTAAACTTACTTTCGTTTTCTAAAAGCTTTTGGTACTTCTTGATTTTTTCTTCTAAGTTTTGGCTTATTAATGAAGAAACTTGGTTTTGCAATGTAGATAAGCTTTCAGAAATATTTGCAATTTTCTTTTTTTGCGATTTTATAAGTTTTTTGCTCTCATGAGAATTACTAATAAACTTACACGTTGGAAATTGGTCACCACAAGGTACTTGATTTAAAAGTTCTACTGACTCTTTTTGAGAACTCAAAACTCTATTTTCACCTCTTAAGTCTGAAGTTATTTTAATTAGATTTTTTTCTAAACTATTTTTGGATTCTAAACTTGTTCGAAGATCTTCAATTGGAAACTGGCTTTTAATTTCTTCAATTTTATTTAGTTTTTGAATTAATCCTTGGATTGATTCTTGAATTTCACTTTCTTTATTTTCTATATCTGAAAGCCTATTTTTTGATATTTGAATTTGAACTTCTTGATTTTTAACATCTGTAGGCGTTACGATGTCTTGCGAATTTTGGCTGGCAGCATGAATCTTTAAAGACTGTAGTCTTTGTTGGATAGTGGCATAATCTGATTCTGCTGATTCTCTTTCAGATTGTGAAGATCTTAACTTTAAAGCCTTTTCTAAAATTAACGACTTCCACTCTCTTTCAGGATATTTTGATAAAAGAACTTTTGTGTAATTAGATTCTTCTTTGACAGCTTCTAAAACTTTTTCAAAAATATCTAAATCTAAAAAGTGAGAAAGAATCTGCTTCCTCTGTGTAGCGCGATTCTTTATAAACGCATTCATATCACCCTGAGATGCAAAAGAAGTTAAAAGAAAATTCTCTTTAGTACCAATCAAATCTCTTAACATTTTATCGGTATCTCTTCTTTGCTCACCACTCATATCGATAGTATTTCCAGCAGAGTCTACTTTCCAAAAGTTGGCTTGAGTGGCAGCGCTTACTGCGCCTTTACGGTTTTGTTTTTTTACTGATTGTCTTTCTACGCGATATCTAGTTCCATTTACTTCAAAATCTACTTCTGATACGCAATGGCCTTTTCTTGTGTTAATAACGTGAAGATTCTTAATAGACCCTCTATCAGTAGAATTAAAAAGCGAATACATTAAAGTGCCAGGAATAGAAGATTTTCCAGCTCTATTTCTACCAAAAAGTCCAACTATTCCAGACAAATTGGAAAAATCAATTTTGTTGTTTTTTCCATAAGCGAAAGTATTAGAAAATTTCATTTCTTTAAGAGACCACTTTAAGTTTCTAGGAGGATCAGACTTAGAAACTAAAGATACCTGCTTTTTTAAAATTTGCTCAATTTTACTCCACTCTTCTTCAGTAACTTCTTTTTCTGCATAAAACTCTTTAAGCAAATTTAATAGTACGGCAGGGTCTCTCATGTTTAAAAGATCTTTACCATCAGAAAATGTTGCTACAGGAGTACTTTCATAGTCGTCATATTTAAAAACAATTTCTGAAGCTCCTAATTTTTCTTGCAGTTCAGAGTGTAGCTGCTTAATTTCTGCCTGCGGAATTGCAAATTTTGACTTTACTCTAAATCTAGCTCCATGAGGAGACTTTAAAGCTTTTTTCACAGTATCATAAACTGTTCCAGACCACTCAATAGTCACAAATGGCTGATTATGATAAATCTCATAAAACTTACTAGTAAAATTGTCTTTATCTTTAATCTCCCAAAGTAAAAATCCCTTTCCTGGGTCTTCACCATAATTTTGTTGAATTGTTGAGCCAGGATATGCAATTCTTTTTTCTTTATCTAGATACTGCATCCTATGAATATCGCCAAGAAAAGCAAAATCAAAGCCCTTAAAAAAGCTTGTTTCAACTTCGCCTTCAATATCCCAATTAATATCTGTTGTTGAGCCAAGTACTCCACCATGAAATAAAGCAATATTTATTTCACCATCTATTGGTTTTACATTTTCCCAGTTTTCTTCGTCAAAGCAAGAAAAAACTCCCCAGTTAAAGCCCGGAATTCCAGTTGGATATATTCCAGAATCTTTATAAAGAGTAGTCTGGTTTAATTCTAATGCGTTAACAATAGGAGATATAGCATCTTGACGACGCTTATTAGAAATAAGGCCATCGTGGTTTCCAAGAATAACATGAGTAGGAGCGATGTCGTTTAAACTTCGAAACCACCATGACAATAAGTCAATTAATTCTGGAGAAATACCCTGCGTTTTAGAATGAACAATATCTCCACCTACAAAAATTAAATCTGGTTTAATCTCCTTAGCTTGTGAAAAGAAATCTTCAAAAGATTTTCTATATTCTTCATGTCGAGACATACCACGAAAGTGAATGTCTGAAATATGTATACATTTTACCATTTTAGCCCTCAAATAACTGACCCAGATCGAATCTTACTAATTAAATGAACAAGTTTATCTGACGGCTTCCATGTTCTTGCCGATAATTTTCTCAAGCGAAACTCCTTTTTTGTCATTTCTCCAACATCTTCAAAACCAGAGCAATCTACAATTTTAACTTCTATGCCATACTCGTGGAATTTTTCTGCAATTTTCATTGTTTTTGATTTAGCGTCTGGATCAAGAGCTAAAACTACAGAGCACTTGTTTTGAATTATTTTTTGAAAAAGAACGTATTTTTCATTAATAGAAGACCCTAAAATGCAAGTAGCGTTATTACCAGCTTTAAATAAGTCAAAAGCACCTTCTACTAACACAATGGGCTTTTTCCAGTCTAAATATATTTCATTAAAAATGAGATTTCTTTTGGGATATTTAGCGTTAATATACTTTGGCCATTTTTTGTCTATAGATCTAGCAACGAAATAATTTAACATTCCTGTTTGATCGAATGAAGGAACAACTAATCTTCTATTAAATCTACCAGAAGAACAACTCCCAATTTTAAACATCCACATGTCCTTCAGGGATATACCTCTACTCTGTGCATAGGATATTGTATCTCTAACGTCGGGATCCCTCGTATGATAATTCTGGGCTAAGAGCATAAACCCTTTGGGCACTTCAGGCTTTTTAATTTCTTCTTCTAAATCTTTTGGCTGATTTACAGAATCACCATAAATTCGGTTATATTCTCTTATTTTCTTGGGATGAAATTTCTTTAGAGTATATTTTAAAGATTTTCCCTTTAAATCGCATACCCAGCAATGATGTGTACCATCTTTGATTCTAATTATAAGCTTTTTCTTTTCTAGATTATCTTTCGAGCAAGATGGACAATTAACTGCTATTCCACCGCGATTAATTGGGCCTAACCCAAAAGTAGATTTTAAAAAAGCTATTTTTTCATCATCATAAGACATAATAGAATTTTATCTAAAATATCTTATTGTACAAGTCCTGAATAAGCTATAACGTATGCATCTGCCATATCATACACAGAATCTTCCAAAACTTCCATTCCTTTTCTTTTTCCACTCTTTAAAATTCGAGTAGGCCATGGGAAATCAGTCTTTTGTTTAACCCAGCTAAAAACTTGCTCTTTTGTAGAAAGTTTGGACTTTCTTTCAATTTTTATTCCTAGAGATTTTCTTGCAGAATTCACGTTTAAAAATTCTGGTTTAATATCAAAAATATCTTGAATCATAAAAGAAATTATTCCGTTGAATCTGGCTAAAGCCATCAAAGTTTTAGCTGAAGAGAGTCCAGGCCTGAAAGCTTGCAAGTTTTCTTCTATATAGACTTTTTTAATTTCATGATTAAGAAAAAGTGTGTGAAGAAAGTCTTTTGAGCTTGAAGCTTTTTCAATCCAATCAGAACCATGTGGTTTAAAGGAATAAAAATGGTTTAATTGTTTTTCGGTGTCTACAATGCAAGCACCAATACAACTAGTTGATATGTCGAGTCCGCATATAATCATTAATAATCTATCTTAATTCTTACCAAGTATTTATCTCCCAACTTTTTAATAATTGGCTGGGCTAAATTAGAACGAGTAATTATATTCATATTATCATCGTGAAGTAAAATGCTGCTAAAAGCTACAAAATTATTATCAATGGTACTTGCGTAGTCATCTGGTTTTCCACCAAGAAATGAAGGGTTAGAAGATGAAGTAAATAAATTAGGCGAAAGGATTACATTCACTTCATAAGTGTGCACATTATGCAAGCCAGTAAAATTTATCTCAAATTGATCTTGTCCATAAAGAGGAATGTTTGGAGATTTTATAACAGCAATTCCTTCATCATATAATATATTTCCAACGCTACTCCATTTAGCGTGAGGACTTAAACTATCAGCTCTATATAAATTTCCCATGAGATCGTCTTTAATTCTCATACTTACAGCGCCAGCAGAACCCGTAAGAGATATATCTTTAATTTCAAAAGACCCTGGCTGGATTCTATTGCCATAAAATAAGTTTGAAGCATCAAAGAAGTAAAGTTCATTAGAGCTATTATCTTTTGTTCTTTCTATAACAGTTAGCTCATAAGAAGTCTCTGGTTCATCTCCAGCAGTCATAAAATCTGGGTTGTATGTATTACCACCTAGCACTTGTTGAAGTATTGTGAAATCACCACCTGTAACAGCGTCTGAATCAGGATTTGATTCATCATCTACTCCTGGCTGGCTTTGGATACTTAAAGCATCTGCGCTAGCAGTGGAAACCATATTTCTTAAAGTTATTAAAGAATAGTCTAGATTTCCCCAGTCGTCTACGAACATATCAGTGGCAGATCCTGATACTGGCGGATCGCTTATAGTTCCACTACTTAACAATCCAAAGTTAGGGTAAAAATTTCCATTATCATTTGGAAGAAATAATAACTGTCTAGCTCTCCAAAAGCTTAAGTTATCTCCTCTATTCCAATTAATTTGGTTTGCAGTTGCCCAAAGAACATCAGCAGTAACTACTGAAGCTGTTAAACAATAATTGCGTGGATATATTCCATTGGCAAAATCTCTAGTAAAATTCTCTATGTTTAGATCGTGACCACCAACACCAAAAGAAAGATCAACATTAAATGGAGTTTCAGTTGCAGTCTTCTTAGTAAAATACGGAGTAGTTAAAACGTCTCTAGATAAGCTTTCTTTTGTGAAAAATGGAGGTAAATAAAACAGTAAATTAGATAAATCTGACGGACCAGACTGTGAACCCGTAATTCTTTCATTTGCTGTAAGATACTTGTCGTAAATACGAATTTCATGCGCATCAGCATTTGGTTTATGAGTTAATTTAGCAGGATCTATTTCTTGTCCAATCGCTGCTCCGTGATATTGGACTCCTTCGTTATTTGCTGCAGCTTGATTAAAAAACTTCGTCATTGGTGGCGTAACACCCTCGTTATCAGCATCATAATAGTTGCCAACTAAAAGAGGTACAAAACGAGTTAAATGAGAATTATTTAAAGAAGAGGAAGGAACACTAAAATCTACTCTAGTGTCTTCATTATTATCAACCCAAATAGAGCCAGTTCCATAATTATGGTTAGATCCCCAGCATATAGTAACATTATGCCAATTATTAAGCTTAAGTGAATTATCTGGAGATAAATAAATCATATCATTTGGCCAAGATCTGGCATTATTAGCAATAGATAAATCTACTTTTGAAGGTGCTAAGTCAGCACTTTGACTTAACTGCAAAAGAATTCTAAAAGCTTCTGGATTTCCATAATCGTCTTTTTCAGAACCACTAACTAAAGAAACTGCAAAAGATGAAGATAGATGTAAAAGAGTACCAGCTCGATAATCAGCTTGGTCATTTGTTGTTGTTCTACGAGGATTAATCCAAAAAGAAATACTAAAACTAGAAGTATTAATATATTGATTATTTGTTAATCCGGCAGATGGTGCTGGATATACTAAGGCTGAATTGGGGGTGACTTCAGAAGCTGTGAAAAATGTTAGGCAATTATAATTTGAGTAGCCCCAGTCAAATTGAGTTCCATATACTCCTGCATAATATGGAAAAAGAATATCTTTAACAATATTTTTTCTGAGGGTATTGCTAGTAAAACTAAAAGACGGCTTGAATCTCCAAATCTCCATGAATTTATTTAGCTCAGGAGATTTAGCTTGGTTATTAACCTTATTTAAATACTCTTCGTATGCATAACTTCTATCTCGTTCGATATCTGTACTAGTCGCCGTTGTTACTGCAGGATTAGATGCAACTAATTCATCCCAACATGATTCATATGATGAAGCGTCAAAAGAAACTTCATTTAATAATAAGTTTTCGTCAGTAGTATCTGGGTCTACAGCATTAGTAGTAAACGGAGAAGACTCAATCCTTTGTCTATGAAGAGGAGAGCGATTAGCGAAAACATATACTGACCCGGTTATTTGTCCTGTTATAGACGATGAGGAAAACATCCTCTTAGGATGCATTTCCAGGGTAACCTGGTCGATATGTTCTTTGGTGATTGGTATAATTGCCATTTAGTGCAGCACATCTTAAAAATCAAGTCTGACTCTGATAGACAAATCCCTCTCATCATTTTTTTCAATAGGCCTAGAAAGTTTTGCAACCGCGAGAAGCTGGTTATTTTCATTATAAAGGCCAACTGTAGTAACAAAAGAGAAGGTTCTTGCATTGGTATCAGAAGAATCAACAACTACAATATTTCCGCTAGTATCCCGGAAAGTTGGGTTAGAAGAATAGTTCATTTCATCAGCAGTTGCTCGACAGAAATATAAAGTAGAATTAATATTGGTAACATTTTGGAATGTTGACATTGTTTGAGAGCCACTACCAATTCGGCATGTTGCAAAATAATCAACAATATCATCAATTGACGCTGATACTAAAAGATCTGGCACCAGTCTTGCATTTGGATTATCACAACCAGAATCAGACCCTATAATGGCTTGCCCTGCAACAGCAGTACGATATGTTCCATTAGACATTGCGCCAATAGTGCCAGAAATGTGCTGCTGTCCAAAAAAGCATTTGCTAATATCAAGAATTACAATTCCATGATCATACCAAATTAATCCCATATATTGATCAGTGGCAGCTGTATTTTTAATATATCCAACATCTCCGCCAACTCCGCGAAGTTGATTGTTAGAAGATCCGACATCTGCTAAAATCATTGATCCGGAAGGGCTTGTTACATCAGTATTAGATCCAGTGTATCCATTTAGCAAAGGAAGCAGATGCCCGTCATCCGCTGGAGAACCATCAAAAACCCCAGTAGAAAAAATTCTCATTGCAAATGTTTCTCTTTTAATTTCATCTCTTGCAAAAAGTCTTTTGTAGTTTATAAAAAGTGCATTTTCGATCATTGATCCTGAAGGACCAGTCATCGCAGTACCGTGGCCATTACTAGTTACTACATCATATTGATTAATTCCAGGGGCGAAAAAAGAACCAGTAGAGTTTCCTAATAATAACTGCGCATATTGCCGGTATAAGTCAATTTTTTCTCTCATCATCATAGAAGAAGATGGAAATAATAATTTACCCTGCGTATCTTCTCCTGTTACTGAGTCTTGAACTACTGAACTTCCACTATAAAGACCTACAGTTAAATCTAAAACAGCGTTAGCAGTTTGAAGAGAGAAATCTTGGTCATATACTGTTTGAAAAAGAGAACTAGTGACGCCAGGGCCAATACCGCCAGTTACAAAAACTTGGTATTTTTTTCTTGTTGCAGATTCAGAAACATCGTTCTGAATAACATCCACTAATTGATTTAGCACACTAGTAGTTTGTGATATATCGCTGTCTGTAATAGTTTTAAAGCTTCCCATTTATCCTTCTCACTTGGCTTCTTTTTCTTTAAGAACTAGAGTTTTTCTTAATGTTAAATTCTTGAATCACCATTGCACCGCTGGATCTTCCGGATACTGTAACAAGCGTTTTGATATTATTAGATCCAGGGTATGTAGCGTAAGTATTATAATAATCATCTGCAAAAGAATTTACAGTAACTGTTAAGGTAACATAGCCGCCAGTTCCAGAAGCCGTTGTGCCTGTTGCTGACACCGTAATGGTAGCTACATTATTTGCAACTGTTTTAGTACTTGTACCGCCAGCAGTAGATTTCTTTACGTTAACAAACCTGTTATCATATTGAACTACAAAAGCGCTATCAACTAAATCTGTTGGAATAGATGTCATTCCGCTAGGTGCTAACTGCTCTACAGTATAGCCAGTTGTTGTTTCGCCAGTAACTCCTCTAGTAAAAGTTGGCTTTGATGGAGAACCGCTACCATTAGCTAACCTTGGCAAAATTACAAGATCTGGAGTAGAAATACTCAAAAGTCGATACTTGAGAGCTAGATCTCCATTTGTTTGAGCTTCGAATACCGGAGTATTCTTGCTAATTTTTTCTTTTCCAACTGTTGATCCAAATTTCTTAATTAAAGAATAATCAATTTCGTCGTCTCCGAAAGCAAATTTTGATATGACAAAACTTCCGTCATTTTTTGAAAGTGTTTGCCTACCCACGTCAGTTAAAACAGCGTCTACAATAATATTGTTGGTAGAATGGTCTAAAAACCCCATGATTCAATCCTCATCCCTAAATATAGCAAAAATAATTTCATTTTAAACAAAAAGTAGCTATTAATCATCTTGGCTTACCTTTTAATTATACCGCAAAGGCAAGATTCATAAACAAGTTTATCCCTCATTATTAACTACTCACATCTGGCAAGGCCTCAGCGATCTCACGAGAAACTTCGCTGTCAGTGAATTCACTTGTTCTTTTAATATTAATACCAACAGTTTTGTCTTGCTGCCTATCTAAATTAAGTATTTGTAATTTATACATAGGATAATAGTCGCTAGTTTCTATATAGTCTTCTTGCGGAGAATATACACCATCAGCTGGACTTCCCTCTGAAATCTCTTGCTCAGCACCTTTTAAAATTAAACACTCAGGATCAAAATAAACTTTCATCTTGCTGTGACCGCTATCTTTCATGCAATCAACTATTAAAGTTTCTTTAAGAGTAAAGTTTGGATAAGCTTTTGGAGCTCCAGAAAAAGCTACAGTTACAACTTTCATTTTTCCATCAATTCTATCATAAAAAACTTTAAACTGCGTAGAGTATGGAGAGCTTAAATCATGAGCATCAACTGAGCAAATGGCGTAATAGTATTCTTTATCAAATTCAAAATCTGAATCTGAATAAGCTGTGGTTTGAGCTTCTTTAACAATTTTAGAGTATTGAGGGATATATTCAGTTCTCTCAGTTTGAACTACACTATCGTCAAAATCAAGTTCTGCGATTATTGTGTATGGTTCTTCTAAAGAATCCCTTCTAAATATTTGAAAACGCTTTATATCTTCTTGAGTATTGAATGGCATATCCCAAATAATCAACATGTCTTGCTCTTGCGATAAGAAAAACTCTATATTAGAAGGAGGAGGAGGAGGAACTGTTTCGACGCACGTAACATCTATGTATGGAGAACCTCTAGACCCAATTAAAAAAGTGTTCCATATATTACCAGATTGGGTTCCCTGACCTATTGTAGATAAGAAAAAAAGACTTTGAATTTGATATCGGTATGTTTCTCCATACTTTACAGAATTATCATTCCATTCATTTATACTTGAGGCTACTATAAAATGTCTTTTCTTCAATATTGTTGTACCATCAGCATTTACCAAGTATTTAAAAATTACATATCCAGCGCCTTCTACTCTGTTAGGGAATGTTCCAGACGGTACATCAATTGCATCAACTTGCCTGGCTGAAAACTCATATTCAGCCATGTTTCCAATATTAGAGTCTATTGTAGACGTTGCTTCTTCTTGAATTGCTTCTGCAGAACTTAAGATAGAATCTACTGTTCCCCACAAGGGACTAAACGGAGTATTTTCTGAACTTTGCAAAATATCATAAATAAACTTTTTATTATAAAAAGCTCCAATTGAAAACTTTGATGTGCCTCCTTGTTTTTGGTATGTTAAGTCTTCTCCAGTTGCTGGATCATAATAAGTCAAATTTAAATTAGATTCAATATCAGTGGTGTTTAAAATATCTTCAGCACTTATTTTATCAGAAGTAATTGAATTATATTTTAATACAGCTTCTAGGGGACTTAAGCCTCTTTCTTCAGCGTTCTCTTTTTGTATTTCAGCGTCTATAATAGACTGGAGTTCTCCAGCTAACTCATCATCTTGCGTGGCTACAAAAGCGGTATTTTGGCATTGAACTTGTATTTCCGAAATTGCATTAGTAGCTTTTTGTTGCAAAAAAGTTCTTGCAGCCAGGTTAGAAGTGTAATAGCGCATTGGCAAAGCTGTTATTTGATTAAAGGGAGTAAACGATATTTTAACTCTTCTTGCAGACTCACCGCCATGGCGATCTGCAGCTTCTGTATTTGAAAGTGGATTATCACTTACTCTTTCATCTTTTAAATAATAAGAGTAAATGAAGTCTGCTTCGATTCTGTCTGGTTCTGGAACATCAAAAGCAAATGACCCAAAACTTGGTGCTGATTTATTTATCATTACTATGTCCTATCATCCCCAGGGCTCGCCAGTGGGGAAATCTGGTGTTGCAGAAGTGACTTGAAAATCTTGAGGAGATTGCTCTGAAAGAGCGGCGTAGGTGTCGTTGCCAGAGCCTTTTCTCATAATCGATGACCAAAAAGAAGAAAAAGAGCAGCTTCCTTCATCAGCCCTTTGTGTTACTTTATACGCTATTGAATATTCCCCGGTATCGGGGTGGCCGAGTTCCTCCAGATCCATGGTCCATTCAGCGGGATATGTGTGTCCTCCCATGTACATGTCGGTTGGTTCAATTAATTCTTCTGATAGCAGCTGATCGATCCAATCATTGTATAAGGTCAACAGTGTATTAGCTGCTTCTTGCCTAGATTCCACGGTCATGGAATCCCAACCTATGATGTGATTGTTCCAGCCAATAATATCAGCGAGGTACTGAATATAGAAGACTGGGCCCATGACGTAGAATTCATCTGGATCAATAAGATTATAAATGACTCTATCAAAATATTTTGCTCCAAGTATTTTATCTCTCATAGATTCAGCACTCATAAGCCTAGAAGATGCAGCGTTAGTAAACCCTTCAAAAAGAACTGATTCAATTTCAGAAAATTCGCCAGCAGCAATTTCTGAAGAAAAAGTCTGCGTCATAGCGCTATAAGAAGCAATACTTGTAGTTGAAGCAGCTGAAGGCGTTAAAGTGCTATAAGATAATCCTTCTATATCTGTTGCTGGTATAAATAGATCGTCGATTTTATCTTGAGATAAGCCAGATTCTAAATCTGTATAAATACTTGCTAGTGCAGATGCAAAATCTACTGCATAATCATTTATTGGTATAGATAGCCCTGAACCAACATAAGTTAGATCATCTTCGCCTACGCTTAAGCCAACCATAAGCTTATAATATCTTTCTAAAAGATAACTTGTTAGAGTGTTATGATATATATCTTCCATTTCAGGGTGATCTGCTATTATATCTCCAAAAACTTCTTCTCTAGATTCGTCTATTTTGATTATACTATCAGAAGAAGTCGCATTTCCTTCAATACAAATATATCTAACTCTAGTAAAAGTAGCTTGTAATACTAATTCTCTATAATTAGTGACTAAATCCCAGTCTACTCCTTCCCAGACAGTGTCTGGAAGACAAAAAAGTTCATAATCATATCTAAAGGTCTTGGATGCTAGCTGGAGTACTGGATAATCCGGCATTGCTCCCTGGACCTGCACCCCGAACAAAGGACTATTTACGCCATCTATTACTCCTTCTGAAGATACGGGGTCTGTATCTATAGTTGGTCCTTTATAATTAGTGTACGAAGATCCCACAACGTTAAATAAAGTCGAAGGTATACCAACAACCGAAGTTTTTATATTTAAGCCTTCAACTCCAGAAATAGAATCTTCGGCCATTAAAGTTTTTATAGCAAGAATATCATGATCAGTTATGAGTTCATTATAAGAAATATACCCACTACCTGGATTACCTTTTTGGCGCTCAAGTGCTATTTGCTTTAAATTTAATTGGTAAGGGGTCAAATTTTGCAAAACATCGCACCCTGCTGTGGTGTTTGATAAATCAGATATTAATATTTCCAAAGCGCTAGGGTCTGACTCATCTTCTGTTTGCAAACCATCTAGCGCTGTTTCAGCATAATCTGCTATTCTTTCAGAATATTTTTTTAACATATCAAATGCGACACCAAGCCTTATATCCTCATCTCTAAACTGTATTAATTTACCCATGATCTGAATAGCTTCGCCTAGCAAAGCGCTATTTCCGTATGCCGTATCATAATCCCAAACAGCGTCTGACTCTGTAGTGCACATTGATGGAATGGCTTGATCATATTCTTCGCATATTTGATCCATTGTGTAGCTTAACATTTGACCTATTGGTTCATAAGAACTATCTGAATTAGATATTGCTCCCGAAGCATTTGCCATATACCATAAATTTGGAGGAATAGAAGAAGGGTCTATTACAAGGTTAGATTGAGCTACGCCCAGGGCCCATGCAGATATGTCATCAGCATCAGGCATAAACATCATTACATCATCTAACTCACCGGAGTCATCCGATGCAGATACTGCGCTCACAAGCATTGTTCCCATTTCCACCATGAGTTGATAAACCATATCTTGCCAGCTTTCCATTCCCCATATTTTAGATAGCATTTGGCTTGCTTGTGCAGTATATTCTTCCTCATCTGCATTGTCGCTGCTTACTGAATTCATTCCAGCAAAAATGAATTTTCCAAAACCGCTTCCTGGTACTGTTGAGACTGTCATGGCCATCGCCCCAATGCCTTCTGCTGTGGGAGTAGAAGCCATTTGGTCTACATTATCTGCAATAGAACTGTTCATGCTTTGATCAGAGCTTTCACCACCTACTAACCCAGACAACCATCCCAGCAAATCAACAATTCCAGCAACCGCATGTCCTGACAGCTGGATTTGATTGTTGATTGATTTTGCCTTGACTCCAGCAAGGCTAACCATTGGTACACTCGGAACAGCGAGATTATTAGAATCTGCGCGTTCAGTAAAAAGAGTGTTTGGAACTTTAGCTGCATTGTCTGGGTCAAGTTTTCCACCATGGTATATTGAATATTGGTTTTTAGAAACTGCAGAAACTTCAGAAAAAGCATCTACAATTCCATAAAGTAGTTCACCTATTTTTGCATTTGCAAAGTAAGTTGTTTTATCTTCTGATCTTGTAAGATTTTCTGAAATTGCTTTTAAAACAGGTACCCACTGTTTAGTGTTAAGATTTGTATGTGACCCCATTCCACCAACATATCTGAAGCCTTCGGCGAAATCTATGTTGATGAGCGGAGCAGAAGGGGTCCAAAGTTGTTCATGATAAGGTGGAGAAGTTGATTTTACTGATGGCCAAATAGAATCTGCAGAACCAGCTTCTTCAATATTCATAATTGGACTTAAACAGTTATACAAAGTTGTCATAACGGCATCAATAACACCACCAGCGACGCCTATCACATTTATTGGATAAACTTTATTATCACTTTCAGACCTTACCCACCAACAATTCATTCTTTGAAATAGCCATAAAGATGCCAGACCAGTAACGTAATCATTAGCGATATTGTACACCTCACCATCTTCACGGTGATTCCCCGTGAAATCATCACCCTCCACCTCCATACCTTCACTATCCATGAAAAAGTCACCGATAATATCTGCTTTATCTGTTTCAGCATACAAAGTTCCACAAAAAGCTTCACAAGGAGTCATTGGTGACCATATTATGTTATTTCCCGGTTCCATGGTAATAGTAGAGTAATCATTGTCGCCACCGAGACCTATGGCTGTTCTGCTGCTAGCTATTAAGTACCAATCAGCAGTACCACTGCCATCTACAGCACCTTCACTCTCAGCATGACCATAAGAAGTTAGCCATTTTGAAGCAGAAAGACTATCTTCGAAATCTTGGTGAACATCTTGAAGGTAATTATATAAGGTACCTCGAGTATTAGATAAGTTTACTGCAGCTGTTGTCCCTGGCAAAACATTGCTTCTAACTTCATATGTATTTTCGTTGTCGTCAGTTACTGTTTCGCTAGTATCTGAAAAAGTTAAAAAGCCCCTTCTATAATCTTCAACAAATTTATCAATAATTGCTTTAGCAAACCAAGGCTTTTTAATCATTATAAATATGCCCCAGCACTTATACCATTCATCAGAATTTTGATATTCTGAGCGCTCTATTAAGTCTGGTGCTAGTCCAAGATAAGCTGGAGCTTTAGTATAAAACCTATCATTAAAAATTTTAATAACGTTTGCATATATTGCAAGAGGAGAGCTTGGATGCGTAGAAGAGGTGATTACCATAGCTTCAGCAAGAGTAGAGCCTCTTTTATCTAAAAGTCTAAAAAGCTGCTTAAAAGTGTAAGCAACATCTTCTAAGTTATCTTGAAAGTCTGTAACAGTAGTTTCATATAAACCCAAATTTATTCCATCGCCCGAAGAAAAAGCTTCTTCTACTAAATCTTCTAAGCCGCCATATATTTGAGTTGGAATGGTTTCTGATAAGCCATCTGAAATAACTGGAGCACTCTGGTAGGTATCTGAGTCGGTGGAAACTATTATTGTTGCTTGGTCTAAAGTAAAAAAATTAGAAACTAAACCAGAAGTATGTGATTTAAAATCATTTACATAATACTCTTTTCTATCTTGATCTCCAAGTTTAGATAAAGTAGGAACGCAAGATGCAAAATGGTCCCAGCCAAATAGATAGCCAAACATTGATCGAGACATTTTCGTTGTACTAGTAAAGTAATCAGTTTCTACATATTTTTCTAAAACAACTTTAAGATTTTCATCTTCATCACCTTGAGCTGCAGCAATTATTCCTAACTGCATAGAAGCAGTTAAATCTCTAGATATTCTTGTTAACCCTACGTATCCCTCATTGATGTCTGATATTGAAAGATCTTCTGTTTGCTCAAAAACCGCAAGTACTCTAGATAGAGCGTTGCTTTGCCCGTCGCTGATATGGGGGTTTTCCCACATCTTTTCACCAGTAAGGAGGTGACCTGAAGAGCTAAAACGTGGATGGGCAAGTGCATTTTTTGGAGTTGCAAAACAGCAAGAAAATGACAAATCCATAATTAGCTGAAGTAATAGTGATAAATCTTTGCCATCTTGAATAGCAGCCCCAAGGGCTCCACCCAGCATTGTCCACTTATTAGTCTGCAGCATATACTGTTCGTAAGTAATCCCAATTCCACTAACGCTATTTGCTACTGTTTCTCCAAAAAATTCTAAAATATCAAAAGAATAGTTTTTAATAAATGAACTAAATGAAGGCCCAATTTTTGCATATACTTTAAAAGTGTAAGCTATTTTTAAAAGAGCAACTTCAGCTGCGGCAGCTGCTATAGCAGATTCATATTGCTGAACTGCTAAATCATAATTTTCTGGATCTAAATCAGCAGCAGAATTTAGTGAAGCTATTACTGATTCTAGCTGCATCTTTCTTTTAGTCACACGTTGATTAAACATAACAGTGTTGCTATCTTCAGAATCGTTAAAATCTCCTTGAGAAACCGCTTGAAAGTCTAGCAATACTAGCTGTTCTAGTCTTTCAATACAAAGTAGTTTGCGCTTGAGCATTTGATTTTGCGGAGGATTATCATCTATTACTATTACTCTGCCAACTATAGATTCTTCAAATTGTTCTGAAGCAGATGATGTTTCAATAGTCGCTGTTCCAGTAGTAGATGGACCAATTTTAGTTGCTTCTACAATAACGCCTGTTTGTGGTGGGATACCAGCTATGGCATCAGTTGAGCTTGCAGACATTATTTTAAACCTTTTCCTAAAATTCTAACTATTTGTTGTTCAGTTGTATGATTAATTGCAGCTAAAGCATACGGGGAACTTAACGTTCCATCAGAAAAAACTCCACGAATCGTATATTCTACTCGGCCGAGAGCGCCTGCCATGGTGTAATCTGCTATAATATATTTTTCTTCCCCAGTCCAAGTTGCCCAAGCTACTGGAGCTTTCACTCCACCATAGCGGGCGGATATAATAAAATAAGTTGGCCCTTCTGTGCCACCAACCATTTTCCAAGATAATAGGTTATATTTTCTAAGCGGATCATAAGTAGCTTCAAAATTTATAAGAGAAGGGCCGCCATGATGAAGTGATACAACGGTGCCAGATTTTGAATCTCCAGTATAAGAACTATCAAGAACTGTCAATATATCATCGTTATTATATCTTGGCTGCCACCCTGTACCAGATTTTTGGACAGAAGGTGAATTTACTTTACTATAGTTAAAATAATAACTACCAACTCGACTTCCAACTCTGGAAGAAGAAATTGCTGGTAACACACACCCTACAGTACATGCAAATAAGCGTAAAACATATTTTCTGGTTTTAGTAGAAACAGAACTATGCGGAAGCGAAGTGGCGACATCAGTACCAATTTTTCCCATCTCTTCAACAGCTCCAGTTTCTATATTAAATCTAGTAGCTTTAAACCAAATAAGAAGTTTGGAATCTGCTTCTTCTGCTGAAATTTCGTCTGCTAAACTCTCGGGAAGAGTCACAGCCGACATTAGTGAGTAAGATAGTGAAGATGCCCATGAAGAAACACTAACTGATGGAGTTATTATATCTGTTGATCCATCAGTAGTAAGTGTAAAATCCCAGTCTATTAAACCTCCAAATGAAGTTTTAGGTGACATGGAAAATGTAGACTGCAAAGAATCTTTAACACAACCCTTTGAGTATAAATCTGCAATTAATTCCCAGTTTCCTTTAGCAACAATATCCTTTGGTATTTCTAAGACGCTTTCAGGCATAATTCCTTCTTCAACAGAACTTAGAGTTGGAGAGTAGCCAAGTTTGTCCCAGCCTGTTCGACTTCTGCCAGGATGGCGTTGAGCTCCAGCACCATTTTTTTGATTGGATTTCATAAACCAACAAATTTTATCGCACCAAGGAGGCAACGCTACTACTCTACACTCAAAGCCAGCATTAGAATCGCTAACCATTATAGCTGGATTATCATAAAGAGGATTAATTAATCCAGCAACGCCAGGAACTGTTGCTGTTACATGCACTGATGGATTTTGGTCATGTGATACCATTCCATTTATTTGGTTTAATAAAGCAAGTTTTTGATACCCTTGATAGTATCGGCTGGGAAAAGCAGCGGCAGAATTAACTATCACTGTTTTACTCGTTTTAGCTGGAATGGTCATTGTCCATTCTTGACCAGTAGTCATTTTAAATGTTGCTGGATCCCAACCTTGAAGTTGCAGTGTAAATTCAACAGCAATTTTATTGGGGTTTTCAACAGATATATTGTCATACATGTTATTAAAATTAGTTATTGAAATTTTGCATGGTTCTAAAGAAGCACCATAGCTAGCAAGCATTTCAAAAAAGTCAAGCTCTTCAAGTATTGGCGAATAATTATTTTCTGGAATAATTCCAGAATCTGGGCTTCCCTTAATTCTCATTTTAAGCTTCGAGTTATTCCTAACTAAAAAACTCACTAATAAATCTCTACCAGTAATCATTGTTGGATTATCATTTTTATAAAATGGTATTTCACACCTAATTTTTATCGGGCGCATCTGCGTGAGCTCAGTATTTATCGTTGGAAGTTTGGCTCTTTGGCCAGGTGCTTCTCCAATATGAAAAAACAGAGACCAATAATGCCACAAGCTAGTTGGATACTTTTCTGAACCTACAGGTATTAAATCCAAGTTAGAAGAAGTCGTATCTCCGGTAATATGTTCATTAACAAAAGGTCGAGGGAAATTTGATTCTGCTATAATGCAAGAAGGGGTAGATAACATTCCTTCTATTTCTCTAAAATACTGCGTTGGAGTTCTATTTCCTGGTTCAATATAGTGGGTAAAGCTATATAGTTCTTCATCAATTGTAGATTGGCATACAAAATTAAATTGTCTTTTAATATTACTAAAATCTGATACCGCTATGGTTCTTGGAATATCGCCGTCAGTAATGTTAATAGTACTTCTTACGTTACTCATCGCAGATATATCTTGGTCTGATAAAAAATTCATTAATGAAACTTTATCATAGTAATAAGCTTCATATTGTTCGTTATTTTCTGTAGCTGTTTTTGCTAACATATTCGAAAAATACATATTAATATCATTTTCCATTGTCACTGCAGATCCTGCCCCGTTAAAATAAGAAAATGATGCATCATTATCGCTCTTAGTAATAAAAACTTCAATAAAATCATTATTTTCAGCCAATAACTGGACTACTGGTAGGGCAAAAAAGAAATCAAAGCTAAGATAATACGCTGTAGAATCTTCAATTATAGTTAAATTTCCAAATTTTGAAGGAGGAAATTCAATAGGGGGCTCAAGAGTGGCCTCAGCGTGGGCGTGAAAAGACATTGAATTATTCCATAACTATAGTAAAAATATTGACAAATGTGAGAGCACCGACGCTATCTCTATATAATTTGCCAGTAAAAAATAAATGTGGATTAAATGAACCATCAACTTGAAATTCGCCTACATCGATGATAGCTAATTTTTCTAAGCTATTGTTAGATATATTTTGGTCATAAATTTGCATAAGTAGATTATTGGATAACGAAGTTTTAGTAAACTCTATTTCGGTGTAAGTTTTTCCTTCTAAATAAGACTCTAATTCTTCGTATGTATCTAGCGGGTCTTGGTTAATTTTGGAATAATTAGCCATTACACTACCAGTCAAAGCACCAGTATAAGCTTTTGTTATTGGAGGCAGAAATCTATAATTAAGCAAATTTCCGAGTTTATGATCTTGAAAAACAGATTCTATTTGATCTATGTTTTTTGTAGCACCACCGTCAGATATCTCAATTGGAGAACTTGGGGTGATTGAAAAATTAACTTCGCTTATGTTAGTTGAAAAAGGTTCATTTTTTGAAAACTTAGTTAAATCTCTTGAGCCTATAATCATTTGGCGTTTAAAGCTTTCGGTAGATCCCGCAATAATATGATCACTAACTAAATTAATGCTTCCAGCATTAAAAGTAACTGCGCCATGACTACCGCCAACGGCAGTCGTATTTTGCGATGCTGTTACATCAAAAGCTAAACCGCCATAAATAGTGTAGTCATCGCTAGTAAATGGCTGTAAGTACCCATCAGCATCAGACTCATAAACTATTATATCATTATCATCTGAATAAGCTTCAAAATATATTCTAGCAGTTAAATCGTCTAAAACACCATTAGACCCTGTACTATAAAATAACTGTCTATCTGTTATACTTGCAAACTTAACATCTAGCTCGCCTCTAGCTGCTTGATCTCTGCCAGTAACAGTAATCAATGTATCTATTATACGCGATTTACTATCTAAAATTCCAGCCAAAATAGCCTCCACTCATTTTAAATATGCCCTGAACAAAAAAAGCACCAACGAATTATTTGTCAGCTTCCAGATTATAATCTTCGTCCAAACCTTGTTGTTTTAATTCTTTTTTAGCTTCTCTAACATCTTTAATTTTTTCTGGACGGACACCGTGATGGCGACGATGCGTTGGTTCACCAGACTTAATTTTTTCTTTTAAGCTATCTAATTGCTTTTCTTTTGCATTAACTGAATTTTCTAAAGAAGTGAGATTTTCTTGGAATTCAACAATAGTTTGTAATTGCACTTCGAAATTTTGAGTAGTGGTTTGAATGCGCCCAGGGATACTAGAGACATGGTCTCTAAGGTTCACCAATGAGTTGGCTAATAAGTTAACAACCTCTTCTAAACCGCCACCCTCAGATGATATCTCGTTAGCTTGAGCTATTTGTGTGTCTACAAATTGGTTAACTTCAGTTGACAGATTTAAAAGCTGAGTGTCTACAGAACTTAAGTCTTCAAGAGATTTTATAAGTTGACTGGTTTTTTCAGAATATGATTCTTTTATTTCTGTGATTTTTTCACTAACATAACTAGCTTTCATCATTATTTCTCGTTTTCTTGTTCTTGATTCTCTTTATTCATTTTAGCTTTTACTTTTCTAATATCTTTAATTTTGTGAGGACGCGTGCCAGTTTTTCTTCTAGATTTTGTTTTCTTACTAGAAGCATTTTGCGCTTTTAGCTCTTTTTCAATTTCTTTTAAATCGTCTTCTCTAGCATAAATGAGTTCTTTTATAGACAATAAATCAAAGCTTGTCTCTTTTATTAATTCAATGCTATTAGTAAGTTTTGCTTTTTCGCTTATTAAAACGCTTGGTCTATCGTTTGCTAAGTTTGATATTTGATTTAAGGCATCGCGAAGAGCTTTAAAAGCATTAAGAGATTCAACCAATTTTTCATAATTAGTATCTTTTATAAATAAAGCTTCGGCATGTGGTATTGACAAGTCAACAAATTCTTTTATTTGCCTTCCCAATAACTTTAGCTGGAGATTACTATCTTCTAGCTGGCTTATTGAACTCTTTATATTTTCTATTTTATCTTCATATTGTTTAGACTTGTTAGAAAACAACTCATCTATATATTCTCTATCCACTTCAGGTCTCCTTTTTAATACAGATGTGTTTAAATATATTTTTTTTATTCTATCAATAAAAAAGCGGGAGGAAACTAGTTCCTCCCGCCAAGCTTAAAAGCTTAATTTATATTTCTATCTTACAACTACCTGGACGGTATCAGTAACTTCTAAGTCGAAATTAAATTCGACAGCAGCATCTGCACCAAGTGTAATAAACTTATAGTCTTCAGTAATAGCTCCTTCGATACCATTGGAATCTTGAGCAGCACCAGAAACTAGAAGCTGACCATTGAGTAATACATCAACGATCTTAGCTAGTTCAGCGTCTGATACAAGGGATAAGTCAATAGCAGTGCTGCCTGGCACAGTAGCCTGACCGCCTCCACCAGTGAAGTCACCACCCAGCGATAGACCAGTACTAGTACCACCTGATTTTGACATCGAAGCTGCGGGTACAACTCCAACAGCGGCTTGCTTAATAACAATCCTTGAACCAGAAACGGTAGCAGTAAATCCTGCATCGCCGTTGATTGCACCCTGCAAACTAGTTGCTGTTGCACTAGCATTATCTTCAGTGATAGTCCAACCAGAACCAGCTGTAAAGGTTACCGGTGTTCCATCTTGCTTCTTCAGTACAATTGCTACTGCGCCAGTCAATTGACCACTCGCTGCATTAGTGATAACAATACTTGAAATCGCCTTTGTATCTGCGAAGTCAGTATTCAAACCACCACTCATCGACTCTACATACTTGTTAACCTGTGCAGGAGCACCGGAAGCAGCAGCGTTGATAGCGTTGATGATGGAAGATCCAGCACCAAAGTTGGTGATGAAAGAATCAATCTCACCTGTGGCGGAACTAAGTGGAAGATAGTCTGCCGTTAGCCCCTGCGACTTAGTGGCTGCATCTTGGAATAAGAGCAAGTCCCCAGCAGTGTCTCCCGACCGCACTCGAGTATCTTGTCCATTTATACCCTTGATATCAAATTGAGCACCAGCTGGACCCTCAAGGCCTCCACTACCACCAACCTTTAATCTACCTGTACCAGCAGATACAATCACACCTGGGTTTGATGCATGAGGAGCATCAACACTAATAGCGGTTCCGCCCGCGCTGTCATTGACAGCGTTACCACCGAGCTTAACGTTACCAGCTAGCTGAAGTTCCGAGTTAGCAGGAGTAGCATTTGGCACCAATGTCATCTGAGACACATAAGCGCCAGCAGAAGCTATATCGTTTTGCCACTCAAATTTTGCGCCGGAATCTGAATCTCCACCCAAAAGTCTCCACTTATCTCCTGCATCGGCTGCATCGCCGTCAGCTGTGAATTTAAGCATAGGCTTCTTTGTAGCAGCTCTTGCTTTAATTTCAATCGCGACGTCATTAGCCGGGTGAGAGAAGGTTGCTCCCTCAAGGTTGAATTGTCCTGCAGCTTGGTTAGCGAATGAAGCACCACCATTAATTCTTTTAATGGAAGATGCAAGATAACCCAGAGTATCTGCGAAATCGCTGACGCTCTGTGCTGCATTTGATGCATCGCCAACTGCGATGTTGTCTCTAATAGTACCTGCCACTGTTCCGAAGGACCCGGAAAGTTGTGCAAGTCTTAATTGTGTTGTAATAGCCATATTAATTGTCTCCTTAATATAAAATTAGCTGTTTTAAAAAATAACTTTTAAAATTAACCCTAATTTCACAAAAACTCAACTGAAATTTTAACTTTACTATTTTCGACGGGGGACGAATTTAAATATCACTTAAATAACTGCTCGTTCTATCTTCGGCCTCTAAATTTCAACATTTTTCTAAGAGTCCGCATTTTATCATCGTACTTAGAGAAATCTGACTTTAAAAACTCGAGAGATAGTTCTTGCGCTACTCCATGCGGATCTTCAAATTCAAATGAAAATCGCCCAG
>TARA_R110001583_G_scaffold59932_2_pt1 | contig 28830 bp, 20 predicted proteins | sample TARA_R110001583 | Tara Oceans TARA_R110001583 (sample SAMEA4398432) | marine metagenome | biome: Polar Biome; feature: [MES] marine water layer (ENVO:01000295) within the mesopelagic zone...; material: water (ENVO:00002006), including particulate matter (ENVO:01000060) such as...... | reverse complement strand
TTTTTCGACTTGCTGAAATCTGCATCTTGAAGTAGAGCGGGTATATAACCTTGCCGAACTAAAGCACAACCTATTATAAAGAGATCTTCTGATGAGCGCATTATCACAACTTAAACCATCTAGTTTATGGCAATTATTTGCAAAAATTTGCAGCATTCCCCATCCATCAAAGCATGAGCAAAAGATATCACTTTGGATACAATCTTGGGCAAAAGAGCTTGGCTTATCCGTCAAAGAAGATGCTATTGGTAACTTATTTATTAAAAAGCCGGCAACTCCTGGCATGGAAGACCGCCAAGGCATTATTTTACAAGCGCACATGGACATGGTTCCACAAAAGAATAACGATACTGAGCACAACTTTCAAACCGACCCAATTCGCCCCTATATTGTCAGCGAAAGTGATGGCGATTGGGTAACCGCTGATGGCACCACATTAGGTGCCGACAATGGTGTTGGTTTAGCCTCAGCTTTAGCGGTATTAGCCAGTAATGATATTGCCCATGGGCCAATTGAAGTGCTAGTCACTATTGATGAAGAAGCCGGAATGAGTGGTGCATTTGGTTTAGAAGCCGGTTGGCTCGACGGTGATATTTTAATTAATACTGATTCAGAGCAAGAAGGTGAAGTTTATATGGGTTGTGCTGGCGGTATTGATGGCTCAGCAACTTTCCCATTAACATTTGACACTGTGCCTAACGATTTTCAAGCCTTTAACTTATCACTCTCTGGATTAAAAGGCGGTCACTCTGGTGTTGATATTGACACCGGCCGCGCCAATGCTAACAAACTATTAGTGCGCTTTTTACTTGATGCCAGTAATTTATTTGATCTGCGCTTAACGGAGCTTAACGGGGGTAGCCTTCGTAACGCAATTCCACGCGAAGCCAATGCCAGCTTTGTTATCGCTAAAGACCAAGTGGAGCCATTAAAGATGGCTTTAGCACACTATCTATCGACAATAAAAGCCAACTTAAGCGCCATTGAAACTGATATTGATATGCTATTAATTTCACCAGAAGACTTTGAACAATGTTGGGATAGCGTCACGCAACATAATATTTTACGTGCCCTAAATGCTTGCCCTAATGGCGTTATTCGCATGAGTGATGATATTGAAGGCATTGTAGAAAGCTCATTAAATCTTGGCGTCATTCACACCCGCGGAAAAAATTTCAATGCCTTAGTGCTGATCCGCAGCTTACATGATGATGGCCGTTTAGAAACCCAACGTACGGTGCAGTCAGTATTTGAATTAGCGGGTGCTGATATAAAATTTACTGGCGTGTATCCTGGTTGGAAACCTGATACTGATTCCTCCATTATGAAAACAGTACGTGATACCTATGCAGAATTATTTGGAAAAATACCCGCAGTAATGGTGATTCATGCGGGTTTAGAGTGTGGATTATTTAAAACCGCTTATCCACATTGGGATATGGTTTCTATTGGGCCAACAATTAAGTTCCCCCATTCTCCCGATGAAAAAATAGAGATCGCCACCGTTGCACAATACTGGCAGTTATTGGTGGCTGTTTTAGCAAAGGCACCGAAAAAATAATAATGTTAGTGATAACAAGGAGTCTAAAAAAGACCCCTTGTTATTGCTTCTTTGACCCAATAAATGCAAACAAGAATAATTCTCATTGACCTTGACATCACAACCGCTTTTTATTACCCTTCGTGTAGTTTATTTCATATCAAAATGCATTTTAGCTCACCGCAATGCCTTTATTAACCCTAAGTAGGCTTTATGTTTTCAAAAAAAAATAATATTATTAGTGGTTTCTTAATCACAATGGCTTTAATTCTTAGTGCTTTTTCAGCTACCGCTACTGAAGAAGTAAACGTTTACTCTTATCGTCAACCTTTCCTAGTTAAACCTCTGTTTGATATGTTCACTAAACAATCGGGTATTAACGTTAATGTAGTGTTTGCTAAAAAAGGCATGGCAGAGCGCCTTGCTAGAGAAGGCGAATATAGCCCCGCAGACATTCTCCTCACCACTGATATTAGTCGTTTAATTGAACTGCGCGATCGTGATTTATTGCAGGAAAATGACTCAAAAGTATTAGTTGAAGCTATCCCTAGCCAATATCACGCCAAAGATAACACTTGGTTTGCGTTAACAACACGTGTTCGTAATATTTATTCGGCTAAACGTCTTGGTAACATTCAATTAAATTATGAAGATCTAGCGGACAGTAAATACAAGGGGCGAATTTGCACCCGAAGTGGCAAACATCCTTATAACGTCGCATTAGTTGCCTCAATGATTGCTCACCATGGTGAAGCTGACACCTTAACTTGGTTGAAAAATTTTAAAGCCAACTTAGCACGTAAACCGCAGGGTAGCGACAGAGGTCAGGTACAAGCCATCCACCAAAACCTTTGTGATATTTCCCTAGGTAACAGTTATTATTTTGGTCAAATGCTAAAAGATAAAAAACAAAAAGTTTGGGCTGATGGTGTTAATATTAATTTTCCAAACCAAGCAAACCGCGGTGCTCATATAAACATCTCTGGCATGGGTTTAGCTAAACACTCACCTAATAGTAAGAATGCTAAAGCCTTGATGGACTTTTTAGTCTCAATGCCCGCACAAAAACTTTATGCTCAAACCAATATGGAGTACCCTGTACGACTTGATGTTGCACCATCAGCGCTGGTGGCATCATGGGGAGAGTTTAAAGCCGATAACTTATCATTAGAAACTATTGCTACTAATAGAAAGTTAGCCTTGAAATTAATTGATAAGGCCCGTTTTGATCTCTAATTTAGTCGTATTCAACTATAGATAAGACTTCGTGATAACAGTAAATAAAAATAGATTATGGCGCGGTGTTATATCACGCAGCACCCTCTATTTAATATCGCTAACATTGATGATACCCGTGTTAGTGATGTTAATAGCAGGCATTGGCGCTTCTACTGATTTATTTTCCCACCTATGGCAAACCGTCTTACCTGACTATATCGTTAATACATTATTGTTAGGTTTTTTTGTAGTTTTATTGTCAGTAATTTTTGGTGTCATTAGTGCCGCATTAATTGTTCACACCAATGTTAAAGGCAAAAGCACATTACGCTGGTTATTAATGTTGCCATTAGCCATGCCCGCTTATTTAGTCGCCTACTTATATACTGACTTATTTGATTATGCCGGGCCGGTACAGCGTGCCTTACGCACAGGGTTTAACTGGCAATCTCCCGATGATTATATTTTTTTTGATATTCGTACCTTAGGTGGTGCCAGTATTATTATCGCCTTAGTGCTTTTTCCCTATGTTTATATGCTAACAAGAACAGCCTTTGAGCAGCAAGATCAAAACTTATTACGTGCCAGTCGTCTACTTGGACTTTCCGCCAAACAAAGTTTTTATAAAGTAGCGTTGCCCTTAGCAAAACCCGCTATTGCTATTGCAGCAAGCTTGGTATTAATGGAAACATTGGCTGACTTTGCCACCGTGCAATATTTTGCCGTAAACACCTTAACAACCGCTATTTATGATACGTGGTTAGGTTATGGTGATTTAGCAACAGCGAACGCCTTAGCGAGTATATTGATGCTATTTATTTTCTTCACCCTAGTAGCAGAACAGCGTGCCCGTGCAGGCCAAGCACATCAATCAAATCGTATTAACAAAAATCATCAAATGATTATTTTATCAACTGCTGCGCAGTGGTTCGCCAGTAGTTTTTGTTGGTTATTAGCAATAGCCGGATTCATCCTACCTTTTATTCTGTTAATCATTATGGCATGGGAATATAGTAGTAATGAGCAATTTCTAGCTTTAGTACCAACAGCACTAAATAGCATTAAAATTGCAGTTTGGACTGCCAGTTTAACAACACTATTAGCCCTTGGTTTTACACTATTTAAGCGTTTAACTAAAGATAGGTTACGTAACTTACCCATGCAAATTTCAGGTTTTGGCTATGCTATTCCAGGTACTGTTTTAGCGATGGCAATAATGTCAACCTTAGCACCGATTGATTACTTCATTAATGATATCGCCAATTTTTTCGGTTTTAATAAACCTGGTTTGCTATTATCGGGATCAATTTTTGCAATTATTTTTGCTTACCTTGTACGTTTTGCCGCCATTGCAAATGGGACAATTGATAGCGGTATTAAACAAATACCTAAATCCCTCGACTATGCCCCTGCCAGCTTAGGCGCAGGGCTGGGTAAAACCTTAACTCGAGTGCATTTACCCTTATTAAAATCATCAATTTGGGTAGCATGGTTACTCGTGTTTGTCGAAGCGATGAAAGAATTACCTGCCGTATTATTACTAAGACCTTTTAATTTTGAAACTCTAAGCACGCAAATTTACCAGCTAATTTCTAATGAAATGTTAGAACAAGGTGCCTTGGGGGCTATATTTATTGTCTTACTCGGTTTATTCCCTATTATTTGGTTAAACCGAAGTAACAGTAACAGTAACACCAAACAGCAGAGCATTAAGGAACACGCGTGAACACATTATTAACCCTAAGTGGATTATCGGTAGACCTGCAAGGTAAACGTATTTTATCTGACGTGGCATTAAGCTTATGTCCCGGTGATATTTTGGGTTTAGTGGGTCCCAGTGGCTGCGGTAAAACCACCTTGCTAAACACTATTGCGGGCTTCATCGAGCAGAACCAGGGTCAGATAAAAATAGCCGGTAATCGTGTTATAACCCCTGAGCATATTATTGCACCGGAACACCGTAATATTGGCATGATTTTCCAAGATTACGCCCTGTTTCCTCACTTAACGGTTGAGCAAAACATTTGCTTTGGTATTGATAAGCTTGCGCAAAAAGAACAACAGATCAGATTGAAAAAATTACTCTCTTTGCTAGAGATGAGCAACTTAGAGAAACGCTTTCCACACCAATTGTCAGGTGGTCAACAACAACGCGTCGCGATCGCCCGAGCCCTTGCACCAGAGCCAAAACTACTGCTGCTTGATGAGCCTTTTTCTAATATTGATGCACGTTTACGTAATGAATTAATGTTAGAAATGCGTACTTTACTTAAAAAAATGCGCATCACGGCGATTTTTGTCACTCATAATAAAGATGAAGTGTTTACCTTTGCTGATAAAATGGCGGTAATGTACCAAGGGAAACTTTTGCAAATGGCGAGTCCTGCCAACGTTTGTCAACAACCTAACAGCTGGCAAGTGGCTGACTTTTTACAATTAGGTAGTTGGTTACCCTTGAAGAAAAATGTAAATACTGGCACAAATTTAGTTAACCAATACCAAAGCGCAGTAGGTGAGATTAACTTAACAAACCCAGCTGGGCATACCCAGATGCAATTATTGCTCAAGCCACAATTTATAACCCGTTGTCTATTATCAGTGCCAAATGTTTGTATTGATCATATTTCTGTTACTGAGCAAGGTTACCACTACCTATTGACTAGCTTAACTGATGATAGTGACTTGGCGTTTAAACAACTGAGTTATTATGCTAATGAGTTATTTACCTTAGGAGAGCAATTAGCCGTAACGATTAAAGAACATGATTTTGTTGCGTTTGCTCAGTAAAAACCTCACTCACCTCATTTATTAGTACACCTAATGGGTGTTTGATGTTCGCAACCGCTATATCGGTTTGCCTTGGGAAACAACCGAATGGGTAAAAACAGACCGAGAAGAATTTTCAACTAGCTGGTTACACGAAATTAACTCTGACTTTAATGTTACTGCTAGCTTCGCCTACATAGACCATAAACAAAACTCCTTTTATGAAGGTGTCGACTATCGTGCTGATGACACTATGTTTTACGTAAGTATTCGCGCCAACTATTACATTAGCGAGAGTTATTTAATTACTTTTGGTGCCGATTTACGTAATGAAGAAATGCGCTCAAAAGATATACGCGAACAGTAATCATGAATACCCCATACTCATTGATATGAAAGCCGGAAGTTTACTAGAGTCACGGGGACAGCTTTCTCCTGACAAGCGCTTTGTATTTGACCTTATACCCCACAAAGGTGCTGTACACCATTCCTGTTTTTTAGCTACAACATAAAAAAAAATATCATTGCAATGCTAGAACCCCCGAGACAAATCCACACAGTTCATATTCAAAAAAGCTAGCAAGATAATCATTTCCATTTACAAATAGGGTGTTGATTGATAAATAAGGATATAAATAACTGCTGTAGGATTTGTTATCTGGTATTATTCCGTTAGGATAACTAAATAACTTCTAAGGAACTATTTTATGATTCAGCCACAAAAAATAATAATAGCTGAAGATCACCCTTTGTTTAGACAAGCATTATTAGGCGCATTAAAACCAAAACTAATTTCCACTAACTGGCTTGAAGCAGAAACAATCACTGAACTTGAACAACTACTACAAGACAATGGTGACAGTGATCTTTTATTACTCGATTTAAATATTCCAGGTGCTCATGGTTTTAGTACACTTATTCATGTACGTAACCACTTCCCTCAAATTCCTGTAGTGGTGATTTCAGCACATGAAGATCATGTCACTATTAGCAAAGCAATGAGGTATGGGGCCGCGGGGTTTATTCCAAAATCAACGCCGGTTGATTATATTTTATCAGCAATTATGACTGTTTTATCTGGTGATATTTGGCTACCTGAATTATTTCAAAATAGTAAAGAAGATCATGAGAATTGTGATATTGCATCACGAGTTGCCAGCTTAACTCAGCAGCAGTACCGTATATTAATGATGTTTGCCCAAGGTTTACTCAATAAACAAATTGCCTATGATTTACATGTTTCAGAAGCCACAATAAAAGCGCATGCTACCGCAATATTTCGTAAATTAGATGTACGAAATAGAACTCAAGCGGTTATCGCTATTGCTCAATTAGACTTATCAGATTCAGGGTTTAAGTAACCCTTAGTATTAATATTAGGCGTAATTTATTACGCCACTTTTCAGACTTTAACCCAACCTATATTTGTTACTAGCTGTATTTTCAAACTAGTAACCATAATCCTCTTGTAACTTCTGCGCTAACTTAGCACTCATCATCGCTCTAAGCGCTGCAGGCTTGACCAGTTTACGTATAAAACCAACATCAGCATCTTTTGCCTTATCGGCAATGCCATGCTCTGTTGTCGCAGTAATTAATATCGCCGGTATATAATGATTACATTCTCGTCGCAGATCAGCAATTAAGGTTAAGCCATCGGCTTGATGGCCTGCCGGTAAACCTGATTGATAACCCAATTGATAATCAACTAATAAAATATCGATCTCACTTTGATGGTTAGCAAATTCTTGTAATGCGGTTTCACGTGAGTCGGCAGCAAAAATATTACATTGCCATGCTGACAGTAACTCAACCATACCACTCAACACATCGGGATCATTATCAATACACAGTACGGTAATATCTTTCAAACCCATCCTCATCGGCGGTATTGCTATTTTAGGCTTTATCATTAATTGATTTGCTTTTTCTACCGCAATAGAAAATTTACAACCTTGCATTTCTCTCGACTGTAAACTTAATGAATGTCCTAATAATTGCACTAATGATTGCGTAATATTTAAACCTAAACCTAAACCTCTACCAGAGTGGCTATTCGGTGTATCTAATTGCGTAAATTGCTCAAAAACCAATCCCTGTTTTTCTAAAGGAATTCCTGGACCATTATCTAATATTTGAATAAAGACCTGATCATTAAGCACACGTGCACCTAATAATACTTTGCCCGGGCTAGCATAACGAAAGGCATTACCAACTAGGTTTTGAATAATTCGCCTTAATAGGTGTTGATCCGATTTAACCCATACTTTGGTCGCCACTAGCCTAAATTCAACCTGTTGCTCGGCAGCTAAAGCAGAAAATTCTTGCGCTAAATTTTCGAACAAATCATTTAAGGCAAAGACTTCAACTAGCGGTTTAATGTTGCCACTTTCTAAACGGGCAATTTCAGCTAAATCAGCCAACAAATCATTTGCCGCTTTAAGGGATCTGTCGATATTGTCTACTTGTCTTTGCTGCTCCGGCGATAAACTTTGTTGCTCGGTTAATGCTGAAGTAAATAAACGGGCGGCCTCTAAAGGTTGCATTAAATCATGGCTACAGGCTTTTAAGTATTGGCTTTTTTTAATATGCGCTTGTTCTGCTTTTTCATGTGCTTTGGCTAATGCTTCATTGGTTTTGGCTAAGGTGAGCGTACGCTCATAGACACGTGTTTCTAAATCTAAATTAGCTTCTTTTAATACTTGCTCAGCTTGACGGTAAGCGGTGATGTCTGAAAACAACATAACAAAACCACCGTCAGGTAATGGATTCCCTTCAATACGAACAGTTTGACCATTGGCTTGTTGTCGTTCAGAGCTATGAGGACTGCCTTTACGCAGATATTCAAGACGTCTAAAGACTTGATTATCAATATCACCAGTACCACAAAAGCCGCTTTTAACGTTATGCCGAATCAAGGACTCAACAGGGCAACCCACATAAACAACTTCAGAAGGATAATTAAACAAGTCTAAATATTTTTTATTCCATGCAACCAGCTTTAAATTTTCATCAACGATAGAAATCCCTTCACTGGCATTTTCTATCGCACTTTGTAATAGATTTTGTGAAAACTGCTGCTTTTGACTTGATGCATCTTCAACTAATACCGCTAATTCATCTAGGGCAATATCCCTACCATCTAACGCTGAAGATAAGACCAAGCGTGCTGATGATGCTCCCATTACCATCGCTAGAGTATTTTCAGTGTGTTGTAGTAAAAGTTGATTATAAGTGACATTACCTAGCTGCTTTTTATTATTTGATAGCAGAAATAAACTAAAACTCGATTTAGCTTTAGGCTCGCCAACAAAGCGAGAAGCTAATAACTCTAATTCACGCACATCGAGCTGTCGTTTCTTTTCTACTCTTAATAAAGTGGGTGATTGCCACTCTAAAAATAATGAGGCTTGTACTCGCTCTTGTACACTTTGTCGGCTTATTTGTGACAGCGCCCACATCACGATGATATTAGCCGCTAAACTAAATAAGGTCGCCGTAGTAGTCGCGGGTAAAACGCCTTCAGCAAAAGGAGAGGCATATAAGCCAAACTGTGGTAAAAAGTTCAAACTCAACCATAAAATAAAACCAATTAATATTCCCGCATAAACGCCCATTAAACTGGCTCGTCGCCAATAAAATGCTACGACTAATGCCGGTGTAAGCTGTGCAAAAGCACCGAAAGCCACTTCGCCTAATGAAGATAAAGTATCAGGTGATGCCATCACAAAAACACCGTACCCTGACATAATAACAAAGAGTATTAAAAACTTACGGATGTTTAATAAACGCTGCCTGAAATTATCGTAATTAGTTTGTGCTACCTTTTGTTGACGATAAAGTAGCGGAAAAACAATCTCATTACTGAGCATAGTGCTTAACGCCAGTGCCGAGATGATTACCATAGAGCTTGCTGCAGAAACTGCGCCAAGAAAAGCAAACAAGGTTAACCACGTTTGCCCGCCCACACCGGGTAAAAACAATACGTAAGCATCAGAAGGGACGGTATCACCTAATAATAATTGCCCAGCTAAACCTAACGGAGCGGCAAAAAATGCAAAAATAAGAACATAAAGAGGAAATACACGTCGACCTAGCCAAGTATCTTTTTGATCTTTCAACTCAACTACCATGACCTGAAACTGTCTCGGTAAAGATAAAAATGCAGCCATAACAATCACTAACATAGCCAACATGGCACTAATATTATCAACATTCATTTGCTGTTCAAGTTTCACCGCAGCGCCTGACTGTTCCCATATATCTAAAGGCGAGTCGAATAAAGAAAAACACACAAATAAGCCAACGGTTAGAAAAGCAATAAGTTTAACTAATGATTCGAATGCAATCGCCAACATAACACCGGGATGTCGTTCGGTAACATCGATGTTTCGAATGCCAAATAAGATAGTAAAAATCACCAAAACTAAACTGACCACTAATCCAATATGCCAACTGGCAAGACTTTGATCAATTTGTAACTGCTGAAAGGTATACACCATCGCTTTGAGTTGTAAAGCTATGTACGGCATGGTGCCAACAAACGCAACAATAGTCACAATGATGGCAAGATTATGTGATTTACCAAAGCGTGCTGCTAGCAAATCGGCAATAGAGGTTAAATTTAGCTTTAAGCTAACGCGAATAATGCGTTGAATAAACGGCCAAGCAAAAACAAATAAAAGTATTGGCCCAAGATAAATAGGAATATGTGATAAAAAATTAGTGGCAGCTTGCCCTGTTGTTCCTAAAAAGCTCCATGAAGTACAGTACACTCCTAGCGTTAAGGCATAAATAATTCCTTGCGCTTTTTTCGCTAATTGATGCTTATATTTATCGCCTAAAAAGGCAATAAAAAACAATAAGCCAATGTAAAGTAAACTGATACTGACTAATTGCCAATTGGGAAACATAATGACTCTCTATTAAGGGAAAATTGTATAGCTGAAAAAAATTTGCTTACAATACCAATATAAGCAAGAGAATACTTTTATATATACGACTTTTAGCTATCTTATATCCAAACCACCTCAGGATCCGAGTTTTAGTACGCTAGAGCGGAGCATAATTAAGGCCCTCCTTATTATTAAGGCTTATTACCTTAAAAATAGATATAACGACGAAAAAGCTTCATTATGGTACCCACAAAAACCTGTTTTATAAGGACTTTATGCTAAATAATTGGTTTTGATAAGGGCACTGCTCTTATGTGTTTTATTGGAATCTACTGAAATACACCCTTCATTTTATGTGGCTTGGGCATATAATTCACTGGGAGTTTAACCCCAATTACTGCAAATGTTTTAAATCGCCAAAATGGAATAAAATTTGTTACACTGCTTGGCAACCAAGGGGAGCAGTATCTATTAGCCGATAATATAAAGGCTAAATTTTACTGCTGAGATGCGATTAAACTAATTTATTTAAATTAGGCGAACCCTTTGAACCTGGACGGGAATTTATTACTCAGTGATAAGTTATCCGGCGTAGGAATGGTTAGTACGTCTACAGTTAATAACCTCCCAGTGCCGGATCCCATAGTATTTATTTTTTCATACTAATGAGATCTTTATGAATTTTACCAAATCTACACTAACACTCGCTGTTTCTTCTGCATTAATTTTTAGCTTAAACGCTCGCGCTAATGAAGAGCAAGCAACAAACACCATGATTGAAACTATTACTGTTAGCAGTGATTTTCGTCAACAAAACCTATTAAAAACACCTACTTCATTATCGGTATTAACTGATCTTGAAATAAAACAACGTAATGCCCAGCATCTTGAAGAATTAATAGCTGTTAGCCCAAATGTTAACTATGCCAGCGGTTCACAACGTGCACGTTATTACCAAATTCGCGGTATTGGCGAACGCAGCCAGTTTAAAGAACCAATCAACCCTTCTGTTGGTATGATCATTGACGAGGTAGATTTTACCGGTATCGGCAGCATTGCTAATTTATTTGATACTAGCCAAGTAGAAATATATAGAGGCCCCCAAGGGACTCGTTTTGGCGCAAATGCGTTAGCAGGTATGATTAATATAACCACTAATGCGCCAACAGAAGAATTTGAAGGCGCAATTAAAGTTGATGCAGGAAACTATGACAGTTACGGCCTAGGTTTAGCACTTTCAGGTCCCGCTACCGATGATGTCAATTACCGTTTTACCATCAATAAAAATGCCAGCGATGGTTACATGGAAAACGCCTACCTCAACACGGATGACACCAACAACCGAGATGAGTTAAACATTCGAGCAAAATTATCAATTGCTGCCACTAACGACTTAACCATAGATCTAACTGGCTTTTATTTTGATTTTAACAATGGTTACGATGCCTTCTCATTAGATAACACCAGAAAAACCTATTCTGATGAGCCTGGTTTTGATGATCAAGAAACTAAAGCGTTAGCAGCAAAGTTCACCTATCAAGGTTTTGATGGTTTTACTCTAGTATCTATATTGAGCATGGCTGATTCTGATCTTGGTTATGGCTACGATGAAGACTGGGCTTATGTAGGTATCTCTTATCCTGAGAATATCGAAAATCAAGATTACGCTTATTATGAATACTCTTCTAAAGATCATTATTTTCGCGAAAAATCAGTACAAACAATAGAACTCAGAGCACTATCAGCAGCAGGTAACGAAATTTTTAATGGCACAACGTCTTGGATTACTGGTATCTATTTCAAACAAGATAATGAAGATTTACTTCGTCAATACACCTATTTAGACAACGACTTCAACTCCACTTTTGATACGCAATCAATCGCTATTTATGGTCAATTTGATAGTCAATTAGATAAACTGTGGTCTTTAACTACAGGAATTAGAGTTGAGCAACGTAGCGCCGATTATGTTAATTCAGACGGTTTTAACGATAGTCTAGACGATACAATGGTTGGTGGTAAGTTAGTGCTTAGTTACCAGCAAAATGAAGACAGCTTTTGGTATGGTTCAATCAATCGGGGTTATAAAGCTGGCGGCGCTAATACCAACGGTAGCTTACCTGATGACTTACGTGTCTTTGATCCAGAGTATTTAACCAACTATGAACTCGGTTATAAAGTATCACTACTTAACAATGATGCTTATGTTCGTACTGCCTTATTTTATATGGACAGAACCGACATGCAGGTAAAAAGTTCTCAAACCATTACGCGTGAAGATGGTAGCACCGAGTTTATTTCATACTTAGGTAACGCTGCTTCCGGTAACAATTACGGCCTTGAAGTAGAAGCGGCATGGCAAGTAAGTGACAATATCAATATTTACGGCTCTATAGGGTTACTAGAGACAGAATTCAATGATTTTATTACCGCCGATGGCCTATCATTAAGTGACGAAGAGCAGGCTCATGCACCAAATTATCAATTTAACATAGGTATTAATTATCAACCAACCGATGCTTGGTTGTTCAATATATCACTGGACGGTAAAGATGAGTTCTATTTCTCTGACACACGATATTATGATTATGATGATAATGACTCGGTTGAACTTGATGAGGCTATTCCTAAACAGGATGTAAAATCAGACGCAATGGTATTACTAAATGCGTCAATTTCTTATCTAGCGGATAATTGGCAAGTGAAACTTTGGGGGCGTAACTTAACCGACAAAGACTATGCGAATCGTGGATTCTATTTCCCCAATGATCCGCGTGATGGCTATACTCCAAAACAATATACGTTATTATCTGAACCACTCGTTTTCGGTATTACTATAGACTACCAATTTTAAGTTTAAACACGTAATACACTCAGGATAGGCAAATAACTTTTGTTTATCTTGAGCCTAAGTTAGAGTAATTGAGTAAGTCAGAACAATTAAGGAATTTTTATGAAAATATCAATCGAACTAAGCTTATACCCATTAGCCATGGATAATTTTAAACATGAAATATGGGCTTTTATCAAACGCCTTCGTCAAGTTGATGGCTTAACCGTTGTAACTAATGGGATGAGCACGCAGGTATTCGGTGATTACGACTTAGCTGTAAGCAACGTAATGCGGGAGATTAAACATGTTCATGGCACAACTGATGCGGCTGTATTTGTTTGTAAATTTATTAATGGTGATCGCTCGCAAGTAGAAGCAGAAAGCTAGTGTCTGATTTATTTATGAGTTTTGTCGATTATCTTACGGCTCTACCTTGGTTAGAGCTAGTCGCCATGCTGCTTGCACTAACCTATATAATACTCGCCGCACAAGGCTCGTTATGGTGTTGGCCTGCGGCTTTCATTAGCACTGCGTTATATACGGTTATTTTTTATGATGTACTGTTATTAATGGACAGCGCACTGAGTGTTTATTACTTAGTGATGGCGGTTTATGGTTATTGGGCTTGGCAGAAAAACACCTCTTCAAACGCAGATCCCAGTCAACAAACAAAAAAAGCGCCTTTAGCGATAATCTCTTGGTCAGCTAACTGGCATTTTAAAGCTTGTCTTATCTTGACGATAATGTCCTTGGTTTTAGGTTATGTCATTGCTAACTATACTCCCGCAGCTTTCCCTTACCTTGATACTTTCACTACTGTTTTCGCGGTGTTTGCCACGTATCTTGTCACTCAAAAAGTACTAGAAAACTGGTTATATTGGGTCGTCATTGATGCCGTTTCTATTTATCTTTATATAGAGAAAGGCTTGATACCTACCACAGTGTTATTTATTATTTATGTCGTTATTGCTGCCTATGGTTACGTCAAGTGGCAAGCTATTTATAAACAATCTAAAGCGAAGCAAATCAACTTATCTGACATAGTTGCGGGTTAACTCCGGTGAAAGATGCCTTAAGTGATTTACCTTGTTTTACTCAAATAGCAAGCATTTCTAAAATTGTCTCAGGTTTAAGCCAACACTGCTTTAAAGTGGCTGCTGATAACAAAGTCTATTTTGCTAAAACCATCAGCAATAATACCGAAGTATCCGTAACAGAAAGTGCGGGTAAGTCGGGCCTTAGTCCGAGCCTAGTTTACCATGATCAACACTGGCTCATTACTCACTTTATTGATGCTGATAATTTAGCGCTAAATACACTAAAGCCCGACAATAAAATACATCATGCGATTAAGTTGATGGTGCAATGTCATCAGCTTAATGTAAAGCCTGCTGAACTCTCAGCCAAAGATATTATTAAGTCACTTCTCCATAACTCACCTTACCCAATGGGACAAAAAACAGGGCTATTAAAACTTGCTGACGTAATTTTAGCGCCACTTAACAAGAGTAGAAATAGTGTTTGTTGCCATGGTGATTTGAATTTTAGTAATGTGTTGATTAATCTAGAGCAACGCACTTGGTTAATCGATTATGAGTGCGCTTGTACTGCTCCGATTGAATATGATTTAGCGATGTTTATTGCGGTGAATAGTTTAGCTAGCGATGACATAACTTTGATTATTGAGCAATACGAGGTTCAATCTGCTGTTGATGTTGATTCTAAGTTACTCAATGACTATCTACTGTTTTGCTACTTTATTAATGCCCTGTGGTATTTCAATACTTATCACGAAAAAACAGATACCAGCGGTACTAATACTAAAAGCACTAATGCCAAAAATACCTATATTGAAAGTAAGCAGGCGCTATTAAAACACGGTCAAAGACAGTGCTACGCGCTTGAGTCATTACTAAAAGTTGAGGATTCGCCGCTACTTAGCCGTTTGGGTATAAAATTCACTGATATATTGACCACCTTTGATTTTAGCAATCAAACGTAATTTGTAGCGATCTCCTTTATTAGGAACAAAACTGTCTAATTGTGTTTTACTGCGCCAATAATAAGGACTTTTTTGCATACCTAATGGGTAAGCTGTCATATTGTCGTGTTTATCCACTAAAAATAGCGTTGCGGTGTCTAATGGAAAAGTAGAATTAACCTCTGTCACACCAGCTTCATCAGAAATATTCACTTTAAATTCACCTGATTTAAGTACACAACTGTTATTAATTATATCGCAATGCCCTTCTGGTACTAACTCAGTAATTTTTACTTTAGAGGCTTCACTTTCCTCGTAGTAATCCGCACCAACAAAACCTAATACAGCAAGAATAGGAGCAACCATAAAAGCAACTTTAAGATGTTTATTCATATTATTTTCTATTTATTGTCTATTTATTATAACAGGAGGGGTAATTTAACAGAAAAAGCTAGACGACTCTTTAATAAATTGTCGTCTAGCTTTTTATTCTTTAGATTTTACTCAATATTTACTAAGTAAATATTGAGTTAATAACCTTAGTGATCGTGCGCTGCAGGAGCATCACCTGGAGCACGCATGTTTTCTACCATTGCTACAATATTAGCTGGACATGGTCCAGTAAACTGAAGAACGATGAAAGCTACTGCAAAGTTAACTATTGCACCCACTGCACCAAAGGCATTAGGAGAGATACCAAAGAACCAGTTAGGACCTGAGTCACCTAGGAATGAAGTACCTGGAATAAACATAATGCCTTTGTGTTGGAACACATACATCATTGTTACACCGATACCTGCAACCATACCTGAAATTGCTGCTGTACCACTCATTTTAGTAGAGAAGATACCCATCATTAATGCTGGGAAGATACTTGATGCAGCTAAACCAAAGGCTAGTGCAACCGTACCTGCAGCAAACCCTGGAGGATGTAACCCAAGGTAACCAGAAATCAATATTGCTATAGTCATAACGATACGACCGGCAAGTAATTCATTTTTCTCTGACAAATCAGGAGTTAAAACACCTTTCATTAAATCATGTGAGATAGATGAAGATATTGCTAACAATAAACCAGCCGCAGTAGATAACGCAGCCGCTAGACCACCAGCAGCAACTAAAGCTATTACCCAGTTAGGTAAATTAGCAATCGCAGGGTTCGCTAGTACCATAATGTCTCGGTCAACTTTAACCATTTCATTTGGAACTAATACAATTTCTTTGCCAGATATTGAGCCAGTGATAGTTACAGGTTTATCTGTTTTATTAGATGTATACTGAATTTTACCATCGCCGTTTTTATCTTCAAATTTCAATAAACCCGTTTTTTCCCAGTCTTTGAACCATTGTGGACGTTCGTCATAAACAAGGTTCTCACCTGCTGTAGGTTCAATGGTATTCATCAAGTTAAGACGAGCCATTGCGCCAACTGCTGGAGCAACTGTGTAAAGTAAACCGATGAAAACTAAAGCATAACCTGCTGATTGACGTGCCGCTTGTACTGAAGGAACAGTAAAGAAGCGCATAATTACATGAGGAAGACCCGCAGTACCAATCATAAGAGAGATAGTATAAGCGAACATATTTAATGTTCCGCCTAAGTTAGCCGTTGTATATTCTTTAAAGCCTAAATCAGTAACAACAAGATCTAACTTATCCATTAAGTAAACACCACTACCATCAGCTAAAGTACTACCTAAGCCTAGTTGTGGAATTGGGTTACCCGTTAGTTGGAATGAAATAAAGATTGCTGGAATGGTATAAGCAAAAATCATTACTACATACTGAGCGATTTGCGTGTATGTAATACCTTTCATACCACCTAGTACAGCGTATACCCAAACAACGAACATACCGATGCCTAAGCCTAAACCGTAATCAACTTCTAAGAAGCGAGAGAAAGCAACACCCACACCTTTCATTTGACCGATGATGTAAGTTAATGATGCAATGATTAAACAAGCAACCGCAACAATACGTGCAGTTTTTGAGTAATATCTATCAAAGATGAATTCAGGTACTGTGAACTTACCATGCTTACGCATGTAAGGTGCAAGTAGCATGGCTAGTAATACATAACCACCTGTCCAACCCATTAAGAAAACTGAGCCACCGTAACCTAGGAAAGCAATTAAACCTGCCATTGAAATAAATGACGCTGCACTCATCCAATCGGCACCAATTGCCATACCATTTTGTAATGGGGTAATACCACCGCCCGCTACGTAAAAATCACTGGTTGAACCCGCACGAGCCCACCAAGCAATAGCGAAATATAAAGCAAATGTGCTAAATACTGCGATGTAAGTATAGAGTTTTAACTCATCCATTATTTGCTCTCCGCATTATATTTGATATCAAGTTGATTCATTTTGTGACCATACCAAAAGATTAAGCCAAGAAATGCATAAATAGCACCTTGCTGAGCAAACCAAAAACCAAGTTTGTACCCACCTAGACTAATTGCATTTAGTGGCTCTACAAGCAATAAGCCAAAACCAAATGAAACTACAAACCAGATTGCAAGACAGATAAAGATGATACGGATATTTTCCGACCAATAGGTTTCTTTATTTTCCACAATAGTCTCCTAACGACGTTGTTTTAATTTTTATTACGTAATTAGCGTTTTAATATTATTGTTACGCCAATATTAATGAAAAGCACTTTAATGTAATAACTCTTTAGAAAAAGTGTGGATATAGAGTACTTTCAATGACCCTATATACAAACAAGGTAGAGACAGAAATCCATATTCAACTTTTACTGTTGCTAATCTACCAACATTCTTTTTTTGCGGGTATTACACTTTAGTCTAGATCACTGACTATATTAGACTTTTATAAGCGTTAACTCGGATAAAAACCTTATTGAATAGGCTTTCTAACTCTTAACGTATTTCAACTTCAACTTTAGTCTACATTGCTATTTCAATGGTTGACTGTAAAGAGATACCATTCTAAATTAACAACAAATACCTACGCTTAATACAAGGGTATTAAGCGTAGGTATAGCTTTGCCTGATGGCTTAAATGCTAAACTATAGAATCTTCTAGATGTAGGCAGACACTAATAATGGATATTGAACTTTCTGAAATCTCAAGCTTTATACAAAGCATTCCGCCCTTTGATAGTTTACCAAAACCTGCACTTGCAAGATTAATACGTGAGTTAAGTATTAATTACGTCCGTAAAGAAGAGACCTTACCTCCTAAAGGTATCAATGAACCTCGTTTATATATTGTTCGTAAAGGCGCACTTAGCTGCGTGTCTAATGACAATGAGCTTATTTCTCGTTTAGGCGAAGGGGATTTATGCACCGAATTTTGCAAACAAAGCTTACACCTACCAAACGATATTCAACAAAGAGCACCGCGACAAGTCAAAAGTGACGAAGACTGCTTGGTTTATAGCGTTGATTCTGAAGTAATACGTAGTCTTGGTGAGCAATACCCTAGTATTAGTGATTATTTCAGCTATAACTCAGCTCAACGGCTCAAACAAAGAATGTCTAAGGTTAATGAAGAGACTGTCATTTCTTCTTCTTTGATGAATACCTCGGTAAGTGATTTTTATCACTCCCCTGTAGCGGGCATAGATGCCAACCAAAGTATCCAACAAGCCGCAATAAAAATGACCGAACAAGGCTATTCTTGTTTAGTGGTGCTTGATAACACAAAATCAATTGGCATTGTGACTGACAAAGATATTCGTCGTCGTTGCGTAGCTGAAGGCTTACCTATTACCACCTACGTAAGTGAAATAATGACGCAAAACATGAGTACTATTGATTTAAAAAACAATGCTTATGATGCACTGATGACCATGACCTCAAAACACATACACCACTTACCTGTAACAGATCAGGGAGAAGTAGTGGGCATGGTTACCGTCACTGATTTAATGAATAATGAAGGTCATAATGCCGTCAATTTCTCTAGTATTATTCACAAAGCAAAAAGCTTAGATAAATTAGTGGAAATCAGCAAATTATTACCAAAATTACAAATTCGCTTAGCTAAATTAGGTGCTAGTTCTGATCATGTAGGTAAAAGTATCAGTGCGATTACCATGGCATTTACTAAGCGTTTAATTGAAATGGCAGAGGAAATCTATGGTCCTGCACCTGTTCCCTACGCTTGGCTTGCAGCAGGATCACAAGCAAGACAAGAACAGTTAGCGCATTCAGATCAAGACAATGGCATAATCATTTGTGATTCTATGAAGCCATACGACGATGCTTGGTTTGAAAGTTTGGCACATTTCGTTTGTGATGGTTTAGCTAGCTGTGGCTTTATTTATTGCCCCGGCGATATAATGGCAACTAATCCCAAATGGCGCCAGCCCCAAAAAGTTTGGCAGAAGTACTTTGATGCCTGGGTTGATACACCAACCCCGAAAGCGTTATTAAACTCTAGTGTGTTTTTTGATTTAGAGACCATCTGTGGTGATGCCAGTTTACTTGAGAGTGTTCGTAAGAATTTACTCAAAAAGACAACAAAGAGTAGTTTATTTATTGCACATTTATCAAAAAATGCCTTAGGCTTGCGCCCCCCTCTTGGCTTTTTCCGTGATTTTGTTTTAAAGCAAAATGGTAAACACAAAGACACCTTAGACCTTAAACATAATGGCATTGCGCCTATTGTTGATCTGGCTCGTATCTATGCACTTTCTCAAGGGATTAGCGCGGTTAATACTATTGAACGTATTAAGCAAGCCGCTGGCTCCGCTGCTATTACCAAATCGTCAGCCGAAAACCTTATAGATGCATACGAGTTTTTAGGTCTTTTACGGGTAAAACATCAAGCAAATAAGTTGATGCAAGGGCTTGAACCTGACAACTATTTATCCCCTAAAGAGTTATCAAAATTAGAACGAGAACATTTGAAAGATGCCTTTAAAGTCATCAAAACACTACAAGACTCAAGGCAGACAAGTTTCTAATGGCTATCAAAACATTAATTAATTACTTAGTTGGCTATGAAGCCAACCGAAAAAAATTATTAAAGAAAGTGCCACCGGGTCCTTTACACGACTTTTTGTCTGTGCCTTTCCCTACACTTGACACACCCTGGGCTGAACTGCCGATATTAGCAGTAGATTTTGAAACAACAGGTCTTGATTCTAAAGCCGATAAGTTACTCAGTGTCGGCTTTGTTTCACTGGACCAAGAGCAAATAAAACTTAATACCAGTTACCATCAAATAATTAAAACTAAAAAACAACTTGAAGCAAGTAACGTTATTATACATCTAATTACCGATCATCAAAAAGAACAAGGCCAGCCACTAAGCACAGTAGTAGAGACATTATTAAAAGCGTTAGCTGGTAAAGTAATGTTAGTACACTTCGCTAGAATTGAACGACAATTTTTACAACAAGCTTGCCTTGAACTTTATGGCTTTATGCCTGATTTTCCTATAATTGATACCTTAGTTATTGCTAAACGACGACTTGATAAACGTGATGTAGCTTACGATCCTTCTGAATTACGTTTATCCAATTTACGGCATCAATTTCAACTGCCCGATCATCATGGTCATGATGCGTTAAATGATGCCGTCGCCACGGCAGAATTATTACTCGCTCAAATGGCCAACAGAGGCAGTACTGATAAAGTAGTACTTAAAGATATTATTTTGTAACTTTTGGCTTGATAAAAAAACCGTCAGAAAAGTGCAGATTATGATGTTATTTACCTTAATTATTTATTGAGAATAAACTCCTTATAGCTAGCTAAATGGTTATCTCATTTAACTAGCTTGATTAATTAATAATCTAAAAACGATAACAAAGTGGCCTTTATCCGCCTTGTTATCTACATAAAACTAACTAAAGTATAATTGTTCCATGTGGCTATCCTCGTATGCTAAGGTTGCCAAGTTAAAAATTCTAAGCGCTTAAGGTCAATACAATGAATCATCGAACAACTCCTGTCATTTTTTATGCTCTTGTTAGCGCAATACTCATTGCACTTTTTCACTATTATGGTGCTAATCTTTTTAATTCGCCTTTGCAAACTGCTTTTGGACTCGCGACATTAAGCTTTCTATTGATTTTTTTCACCGCAAAACAGAATAAACTCAATCCAGACAATGAACCGGAAGAAAAGCAGACTAAACCTCTGACGAAAATTGGTGAAGAAATTGGTATTAAAGCCAGTGAATTAGCGATTAATTCAGCGGAAATCAGCTTTTTTCTCGCACAACTAAGTACCGCAATTGAAAATTCGAGTGAAGATGTTGATCGCCTTGCCACAGCAGCAGAGCAAATGTCTGTTAATAGCAAACAAATAAATGACAATGCTAGTGTAGCCTCAGAACAAGCCAACCAAGCGATGAGTGCTAGCGCTGCGAGTTCTGAACAATTAAATGAGAATATTACTGTCGTTAATCAACTTAATGAATCAGTAAATAATGCCTCTGACAAGATAAAATCATTGGAGCAAAAAGCATCTGAAATTCAAAGCATCACTGATGTCATTGATGGTATTTCTTCTCAAACTAACTTATTAGCATTAAATGCGGCCATTGAAGCTGCTAGGGCTGGTGAACAAGGTCGAGGTTTTGCTGTGGTCGCTGATGAAGTAAGAGCTTTGGCCGCTAAGACAGATGCCGCCACTAAAAAAATTGACGATATGTTAAATCAAATTAGTAAGGAAACTAACGAAACAACTGCGGTAATGACCACCATTGTGCAACAAACAGAGAGTGTCGTTAATACCATGACCTACCTATCACAATCGTTTGCTAACATTGACCAATTGATGGCTGACTCATCCGCTGCCAGTGACCACATAAGCCATGCTTTACAAGAGCAAGATATGGCAGCGGCTGAGATATCATCTTCGGTGATCAATTTACATGATTTTCTTATTGATAAAAGTAAAGAAACTCAAACAGTCTCTAAGCAAGCAGAAACACTTTCCAATGGTACCGAATCTATTTTTGTTCATCTATCAGAGTTTGACGGAGATACTTTGGTTAATAGAATGTGTCGCCAAGCAGAATTGGCCGCAATGCAAGTGGGTGAGTTGTTTGAACAAAGCGTAGCCAACAATAAAATATCACAACAGCAACTATTTGACTTTAATTACAAAACGCTAGGCAATACAAAACCGCCAAAATTTACCACTGGTTTTGACCAGTTTACTGATAGAAATTTACCCGGTATTCAAGAACCTTTACTGCAAGAACACCCTGAAATGATTTATGCTGGCGCCGTCGATATCAATGGTTATTTTCCGACCCATAATAAATGCTTCTCTAAACCACTCACCGGCAATGTTGAAATAGATATGATGAATAGCCGCACTAAGCGTATGTTTAACGACCCAACAGGTATACGCTGTGGCCAACACACGGACAAGTTTTTATTACAAACCTATAAGCGTGATACTGGCGAGATTATGCACGATGTTTCAGCACCCATTTTAGTACAAGGAAAACATTGGGGCGGTTTTAGAATTGGTTTCAAGGCCAACTAACCTATTGTATAAAGAGAACAAGTTTTCTAGACTAAAGTACCAGAATACCCCCACCTTTAGACTAAAGTACTAACATAAATACGGCACTCTAGTACTATAGTCTAGTTTCATTTAAGAAAATTAATGTTAACTTATTAACCAGAAAATTATTTAACATTACGTTGATGTTGAATTTAGTAATGCTGTAACAAAATAGCGTTAACACAACAGAAGCTAAAGAGACATAGAACTCGGCTTTGAAAATAAAATAAAATAAAACAACAAAATGGGAACATTAAATGTTTAACAATAAATTTAAAAAATTATTACTTGCTTCATCAATACTTGTCGCAACAGGCGCGGCTAATGCCGGCTACGAGATTAAATTATCTGAAGAAGATAAAGTAACTTTTGGTGGTTACTTAAAAGTAGATGCTCGACATGTTACTGGTGAAGTTGCCTATGCAGATTTTTGGTTAGGTGCTGGTCTACACGGTGCTGCAGGTGCTCCAGGTGAAAGCAAATCACAAACAAAACTGTTTGCCAATGAATCTCGTTTTAACATGAAGTACACCCATGGCGAAGTCACGGGGTTCCTCGAGCTTGATTTCAATGTTAGTTCTCAAGGTAATCAAATAGTTTCTAACTCTGTTAGCCCACGTATGCGTCATGCCTTTATCAAGTACCAAAATTATACAGTAGGTCAAACATGGACTACGTTCATGAATACCAGTGCGCTTGCTGAAACGCTTGATTTTGCTGGTCCTATTATGGGCGCAGTATTCATACGTCAAGCACAAGTTCGTTACACTAACGGTGGTTTACAATTATCACTTGAAAATCCAGAAAGTGATAAAGGTGACGCTACCCAAGATTCTATGCCTGATTTCGTTGCTAAATATACCTTCAAAGGCGATTGGGGTAATGTTTCAGTTGCTGGTTTAGTACGTCAGTTAAATACAGCAGATGTAACTGCTGTAACTGCAGCAGACGCTATAACCGTAACAGATGTTGTAACTGGTCTTCCTGTAACAATGACACCTGCTGTAGCAGGTGTCACTGGTATAAATGGTACTTCAGAAACATCAGTTGGTTACTCTATTGCCGGTCGTATTAATACGATTGGTAAAGATGATCTTCGTTTCCAATACAGCGGTGGTGAAGTAGGTCGTTACGTAGGTGTTGTTTCAGCAAGAGATTTAGCTGGCCCGACTTTTCAAGAAGTTGAAGAAACTGATTCATACCTAGTTGCTTATCGTCATTTCTGGACAGAAGACACAAGAAGTACGCTTGCTTATGGTCATGCTGAAGCAGATATTTCAGGTATGGAAAGCACTCAATGGAGCCTTAACCTGATTAAAAACCTAACTAAGCAATTATCAGTAGGTGTTGAAGTAGGTAACTTCTCAAGAGATGACAAAGATATCGACTCTGATTTTGCTCAATTATCATTGAAATATGTACTTTAGTTGTATGATAATTAGTTAAATTTGTTTTATAGTCTTTAGCTAAAATTAACTACCTTGCGTTAGTTAGCCTCCAACCGAGGTTATTTTATAGGGAAGCTCATGCTTCCCTTTTTTTTGTCTTTTTTTTACCGGAAAACACCGTTCACTAACATTGCCTATCATGAGTTTAGTTAATTTCTCTAAAAATATAAAAAAGCCAGTGACAGCTAAAAGGGCTGTCACTGGCTAAAGCATCAAAAGTTTTTTAATCCACTTGGTTTAAGAGGAGAAACTTAAACCAAGAAGACAAGAGGAACTTAGTGATCATGGTCCTGAATCATAATCACTAAGTTGCCATCCTTGCTATTGGCTAAAACGCCTGAGAGAGCATTCACTTGCCTCAACCAACAAGTCAATGATAATCATTCCCATTCGTATCGTCAAGTTAATTTTAACATTTTTTCATACTTAATTATTCAAGCTCAATAAACACTACTTTTTAAGCTTAGCAAACGCATCAGCAAAGGCGTTGCCCATGGCGGCATTATCGATTGGTTTCGCTTTAGGTTTATGCTGCTTTCTTTGGTTAGCCTCTGTCGATTTCACCTTTGACGTTTGCTTATTACTTGGATTAGCGCCTTGCTTAGTACTTGGATGCTTAGGATTTGCCGCTTGTGGTTTACCATTTGAATCCTGCTCACTGACATTATCATTTAGACGCATCGTTAAGCTGATGCGTTTGCGTGCAACATCCACTTCAACTACTTTTACTTTGACAATTTCACCTGCTTTGACGAACTCACTAGGATCATTAATAAATTTATCAGTAATCGATGAAATATGTACTAAACCATCTTGATGAACACCGATATCAACAAACGCGCCAAAGTTTGCCACGTTAGAAATAATACCTTCTAGTATCATACCCACCTTTAAATCAGACATTTTATTAATGCCGTCAGCAAAAGTAGCAGTTTTAAATTCAGGTCTTGGATCACGACTGGGTTTAGCTAATTCACTAATGATATCTTTTATCGTGACTTCGCCAAATTTCTCCGTCGCCAATTCACTAATTTTCACCTGTTGTAACTGTTCGTTATTATTTAATAAGCTTGTAATATCAAGGTTGAGTTGTTGAATGATTTTTTCAACAATAGGATAAGTCTCTGGATGAACCGCACATTGATCTAACGGGTTATCACCATCCCTAATACGTAAAAACCCTGCAGACTGTTCAAAAGCTTTAGGCCCTAAACGGGCAACTTTTTTCAACTGTTTACGATTGGTAAAAGCACCCTGATCATCTCGAAACTGTACAATATTATTGGCCATCGTTTTATTTAAACCCGCGACACGCGTTAATAAGGCAGCGGAGGCGCTATTAAGGTCAACACCGACAGCATTTACACAATCCTCCACCACATTATCAAGACTTTGACTTAATTGGCTCTGACTTACATCATGTTGATATTGGCCGACACCAATGGCTTTTGGATCTATTTTTACTAACTCGGCTAATGGGTCTTGCAAGCGTCTGGCAATAGAAACCGCGCCACGTATGGACACGTCTAAATCGGGAAATTCATTCGCAGCAAATTCTGAGGCCGAATAAACGGATGCACCCGCTTCTGAAACAATCATTTTTTTGAGTTTTTGAGGCTCAAATTGACTAATCACTTCGGCGACTAATTTGTCGCTTTCACGTGAACCGGTACCGTTGCCAATGGCAATTAGCTCAACCTTATGTTGCTTACATATATTAACTAAGGTGCGTACTGACTTATCCCAATGATTTTGCGGTGCATGAGGAAAAATAGTTGTGGTGTGTAATAACTTACCTGTGCTGTCAACAATGGCAATTTTACAACCCGTGCGTAAGCCGGGATCTAAACCTAACGTAACTTTGGGGCCAGCGGGTGCTGCCATTAATAAATCAGTTAAGTTTGTCGCAAACACTTTAATGGCTTGTTGCTCAGCTTGCTCACGCTGTTGGCTTAAAAGCTCATTACTTAAGCTAACACTTAATTTAGTTTTCCAGGCAATGCGTACGGTATTTGTTAAAAAACTTGCCGCCGCTTGTCCGGTGAGTCTTAACGTTAGATGTTCACTGATGATTTGCTCTGCACTAGAAACGCTCGTACTTTCTTGTCCGGGATCAACATCAATTTTTAATTGTAAAAAACCTTCATTTCGCCCACGTAACATTGCTAATAATCGATGTGATGGTACTGTTTTCAATTTTTCACTGTGATCAAAGTAATCACGAAACTTTATCGCGGCTTTTTCTTGCCCTTTAACTAGCTTAGCGGTTAAATGCGCTTGTTTTAAGATGTGATTACGCAATTTTTGTAATAAATTAGCATCCTCACTAAAGCGTTCCGCTAAAATAGAACTTGCGCCATCTAACACAGCTTTAACGTCATCAAAACCTGCCGACTTATTCAAATAGGACAACGCTTCTTGTTCAGGCTTAAGCTGCCAATTATTAAATAAACCATTAGCCAGTGGCTCAATTCCTGCTTCGATAGCCATTTGCCCTTTAGTGCGGCGTTTAGGTTTAAAGGGTAAATATAAATCTTCTAGGCGGGTTTTATTATCCGCATTATTGATTTGCTTAGCTAACTCAGCAGTTAATTTATCTTGCTGTTTAATACTCGTTAATATCACCTGACGACGCGCATCTAAATCACGTAAATAAGTTAAACGCTGGGCTAAGTGACGCAGATGATTGTCGTCCAAGCCTTGCGTTGCTTCTTTTCTATAGCGCGCAATAAATGGTACTGTATCCCCCCCATCCAATAACGTGATGGCAATATTGATTTGACTAGTTTTAACGTTAATTTCTTGAGCAATTTGTTCGGCAATGGCTGACATTAATTTACAGTTCCGTTTTTAGTGCTAGACTCTAGGGCAGATCATACCAGAAACACACTAAAGCGGATATTGAACTTTAATTACCCTAGCAAATTAAAGAGCCAATCTTTCTGCACACGCGCTGGATTGATTTTTAATGGATTAAATTTAAATCGACAAAGTAAGCTAGGAGCTTGTCCGGGAATAGAGACCGTAGCGAGGGAAAGCAATTTTGAGTCAGATTTTTCGGTCATTTGAGGCAAATAGTCCGCCTATTTAACAAAAATGAGCGGGAAATCTGGCCAAAATAGCTTTTCCGCAGTAGGTTTTCTATTCTCGGACAGGCTCCTAGGGCAACGTTTTATCTTATCCAATTGAATTAGATTAGAATATAATGATCAAACCAATGCAATGAATCTAAGGAACCAAATGAAGACGTTATTAACTGCAAAAAATCAAGGTATCCCTCTTTTTGTCTTTGAACAGAAACAAACTTTCGAGTCTTGGTTATCAAAACAAACACCCTTTAGCCAAAACTGGCTTACACAAATAAACTTTTCAGGTAACGGTTTAGCACTGATCCCCAATGCTCAAGGCGAATTAACTCAAGCCATTTTTATTGTTGAGGATGCCAGTCACTTTTTTGCTTGTGGTGATTTAATTAAAAAGCTTCCTAAAGGCCAATACTTACTCCATGCAGAAGCGAAGCACCAGCAAGCAATTTGTTTTGCCTGGTTAGTTGGCGCGTATTCGTATACCCGTTATGTCACTACCAATATAAATAAAGAGCCCTTACCAATATTGGCCGTCAATGACCAAGCACTTGTTGATAGCGCCATCAAGTATGCTGAGGCAACCGCGTTAGTGCGCGATCTAATCAATACGCCTGCCGCTGATATGATGCCAAAAAATTTGGGTGAAAGTGTGCAAGTACTAGCTGATAAGTTTGGCGGCAAACTCAAACAGATTATCGGTGATGATTTACTGACTGAAAACTATCCAACTATTCATGCGGTGGGCCGCGCTAGTGTTCATCAACCTCGCTTAATTGATTTGTCTTGGGGCAACGAAAACCACCCTAAAATCACATTAGTCGGTAAAGGCGTATGCTTTGACAGTGGCGGTTTAGATTTAAAACCTTCTGCCGGTATGCGTAATATGAAAAAAGACATGGGCGGCTCTGCTCATGTACTTGGTTTAGCGCACTTAATTATGTCTCATGATTTACCTATTAATTTAAGAGTATTAATTCCTGCCGTTGAAAATGCAGTATCAAACAATGCGATGCGTCCTGGCGATGTGCTAACAACACGCAGTGGCTTGACGGTAGAGATAGATAATACTGACGCTGAAGGTCGCTTAGTTTTATGTGATGCGTTGAGCGAAGCAGATCAAGAATCGCCCGAGTTAATCATCGACTTTGCCACCTTAACAGGCGCTATGCGAGTTGCGTTAGGAACAGAGTTGCCCGGCTTTTTCTCAAGCTGTGATGATATTGCAACAGGTATAACCAAAGCAGGCGAAAAGATTAGTGATCCCGTTTGGCGTATGCCCCTTTATCAACCTTATAACGACCTGTTTAAAAGTACGATTGCTGATATGTCTAATTGTTCTTCAACCCCTTTTGGTGGCGCAATTACAGCAGCGCTTTATTTACAAAAGTTTGTGCGTAAAGAAACCAATTGGGTTCATTTTGATGTAATGGCGTTTAATGTTCGCACCTTGTCTGGTCGTCCATTAGGTGGCGAAGCTTTCGGCATACGTGCAGTATTTGATTATTTACAAGCGCAATATAAATAGTGAATAACCAAATTTAAGGCTATGTACTTGA
>TARA_R110001583_G_scaffold9203_4_pt1 | contig 28857 bp, 37 predicted proteins | sample TARA_R110001583 | Tara Oceans TARA_R110001583 (sample SAMEA4398432) | marine metagenome | biome: Polar Biome; feature: [MES] marine water layer (ENVO:01000295) within the mesopelagic zone...; material: water (ENVO:00002006), including particulate matter (ENVO:01000060) such as...... | reverse complement strand
GAAGAACAAATAATTTACCACTATATTTGCAGCCGTTTAAAAATATAATGGCGAGGTAGCTCAGTTGGTTAGAGCGTCGGATTCATAACCCTGAGGTCAAACAGATGAAAATTGACAAATGGCGAGGTAGCTCAGCAGGTTAGAGCGTTGGATTCATAACCCAGAGGTCGGGGGTTCAAGTCCCCCTCTCGCTACTTTCTGATGATTAAAAACCCAAGACCAAAATCTTGGGTTTTTTTGTTAGGTACAACATAGGTACAACATTTATGGTTTTTCCTCATCAGTCCATATTGCCTTTAAGAATCGTATATCTGCCGTTTTTGACCACAAATTTGAAATTTTCTCCGAGGAATTTGTCCCATCCAATATTTCGACCCCCTTGAATATTCATCTATTTTTAAAATCTCATTAGCCTTCGCTCAAAAAAGGAGCAGACTGACATGACTTTTGATGATAGAAAAAACTTCCAATAAGTTTTTGCGAGGTAAATTATTCTAAAAATCTGTGATCGAATTAGCGTGTGGTGTTTTCATACCATAGAATCTGAAGTCGTATTTCCAACAGAGCCACATTCTCTTAATACTATTATTTTCAACTTGCATGAAAAAAATGAGGTTTTGGAATACGCCGTCCTGACAAAACCAATAAAATCCCCGTTGCCATATTCCAATACTTTTATGTTGTGATATATGCGATCATTTGAGAAATCGATTACTTTCCCTTTTCCTTGAACAAGCCGATAAAGTGCCTCTAGTTTAGTTCCGTAAATTCTTTTGTAACTATTAAAATAGGCGAAATCATGGATTGCCCAATAGTTCTGTTCGCTTATAAATACCTTTACTTCTCTAGTGTCATTCATAATTTCAATTTTTAAACCAAAATCGAATTGACCCTTCCGGATTCTAAATTCACAAAAGCCCCATGTTTCTGAATTTGCTTATGATATAGCAACCTAAAGAGACAATCGGATGCGTGGGCAACCAGTACATCGTTGATGAACAGAGATTGCTCGTTCAATTTATCCGAATAGGCGCAACCCTTACCCTGCAAAACGGATGTATCATGAGCATCCAAATCAGGAAAAAAGTCAACGATATTTCTCAACCTGTCCACCATTTCAAAATCTTCCCTTTCCATGTTTCGTTCTTCATTGAACAAAGTTCCCAAAACAAATTGTCCAGTATCCCTACTGTTACCAATATCTAACCAGTAAAACATGGTTTGATATTCCGAACCTTGATAAGGGTATTTAACTGATCTAGCCAATAGAGTTCTAAATAGGGCATTATCGACACAAGTGATAATGATATTCGCCCGAATATCCTCACCATCGGGTATCGCATCCATTGGAATACCTTCCCATTGAAGGCCAAAAGCCATATTGACCTTATTTACGGCATGGAGAACTTTGTATTCTCCGACATCAGAAAGCGTGTACAATTGCCTCCCCACGTTGTTCGTTTCGACAAAATCGGAATCGTAGGCTATAACATGAAGTCCTGGGTGTCCAGTTTGACGCAAAGCAAAATCCATTCGTGCCAACCGTGCCAACATCAAAGAGCCTGTTCCTCCTACCCCAATTAGCGCAATGGTTATCGGATGGGTCGGATTATAAAAATAATTAGGCGCAAAATGTATTCTAGTTTTCATACAAGTTTTTTAAGGTCAATTTGTTTTCTTTCAGTAGTTCATCATCAAAAGACGTTTTCTTAAAATTCTCTTTCATTATATCTACAATGTTTCCTTTGGCAATGTTGTTATGATGGGTTGCCGTAAAAACGGAACGGAAAAATTGCTGCTCGACAAACCCCATGATATCCTCATAAAATTCAAATCCGTCATAATCCATGGAAGCATTGCCCATACAAATAGTACCCTGTCCGTTCACATTAAGCAAGGGGGCGTGATATATGGATATGGAATCGTTCAACGCATCCTTACGATGTATCGCAAAAACCTGTAATGCGTTTCCACATAATTTAAAAATTAGTTTAGGCAAGGGATATTTTCCAGAAATTATGCCTGTTCGCGTATCAAAATATAAAATGTGCTGTTTTGGATGGACGTACCACATCAATTGGAGGTTTCCTTTAAAATCAAAATGGATAAGGTTTTTGGGCAAAATTCCCTTAAAACGGAACTTTATCAAATCGCCTTCTAAACACTTAAAGAGGTTTCGGGCGGTATCTTTGGTAAGTGGCATACCTGCTGTCAACTTCGCCCCTACTATATTGTGATATGAAAAGTAGTGTCCCCTGTTGTAATAACCTTCCTCTTGTGAATAGCCAATAATGGCGAATTTTGGAAGAAAGTGTTCATCTGGCTGTATAATAGCAATCTGTTCCATATTCAAAGCTGTCTTAAAAGTTCGTTGAGATCTGTTAGAAATTCTTCCAATCGATTAAGGTTGTAACTAAGTCCTTCATCAAAGGGCTGTATGTTCCCCTTTTCGATTGTCGTAAAAGCATAAGCTGAAATTATGTCGTGTTCATTGGAACATTCGTTCAGCATTTCAATGTAGGAACGGGTAAACTCGCTGTCCGAATCGTCAACTATTAAGAACGATTCCCAATGCTCGAACATACTTTCATACGCATCCCTAGTTCCGATGCGGAATGGTACTTGAAAATCAATGGCATCAGCTTTCAATAACAATTCCTTGATTTGTTTGTGTAAGGATTTTCGAGGACTGTATTTCACCAATAAGGATTTCCAATCTTGTGTTTCGTATGCGTCAAACAGCTTTTGGTAGCGGTCAAAAAACTTGACGGAATTGGCATTTGAAAATACACTCCCGTTTTTCTTGTGATAAGCTTCTTCCTCAAAAAGATATTCCCAAAGCCAGTCTATCCTACCCTCTCCAATGTGGAATAGATTAATGTAGGGTAGCTTTTTAACGAAGGACAGCAGAATATCAAAAAGGATTCGGTTCTTCCACCTCAAAAGCAATATGGGTCGTAACGGAATACAGTAGACCGTGCTTCGATTCCCGATGTGACGCTTTAATACCAAGCGTAAATCCGTATCTTCCTGTAAAACTGCGATATGGTCTATTTTAGCCCTATCCTTCAAATGACTAGCACATCGCAATATCAGATCATCCATGCAATCGGATGTTGAAAATTGCCAATCGTCAATATTCCCTGAAAAATTACGGGTCGCATCCACCATTAAATTTGCTAGTGCTTGCGTTTCAATAGTCTTTTCATCTTCAATTATGGGCTTTGTAAGAATGGGTAGTACTTCTACGTCAGAAAGGGAAAAACTTTTGGTTGCAACACCTTCGCTCTTTGCGTTCCGTATCTGTAATGGGACTGTTGGACTGCTTTGAATAGTCGGGCGTGGAACTCTTTGAGTTCTTTCGACAATTCGGGTTTCGGCTTGGTTTCGCATTGTTTTCGTTTTAAGAATTCGTCAACATTCATGGGGTTATCCTTTTGTTCCTGCCAAGGTTTTAAAGTGGATTTCGTGGTAACCGTCAATTATTCCTTTGTCCATAATATTGGCATTTGTCAATTCGGCATATAGTTGGGAATAATGCTCCATAACCTGCTGATGTGATAGCTTGTCGTCAATGTCATCCAACTCTATGGAATTATTGTTTCCGTTTTGGTAAACGTATTTGCGTTCTACTGTGGCGATTTCCATTATTGAAATAGTTTAGGGGATTCGTATGCTTTCATATTCTTGATGACCTTTTGGGCTTCCTTATGGTTCGGGTCTATCTTCAAAATATCATTAGCGATGTCTGTTGCCTTTTTATGGTCTTGCATGGGATTAAAATCTTTCTCTTTGATAAGTTGTTTTAGCTCTGTGGCTTTCTTGGAAACCGATTCCTTTTTCTTCTTGGCTTGTTGGGTCTTTAGTTCGGTTTCCTTTAGGGTCTCTTCAAAAGCTATCGTGTTCCTGAAAAGAACGGCTGTCTTTTCCAACGGTTTTTGGAGTATTTGGAAAAATTGCTCGTCTATTTCCCTCAATGTTCCACGGAGGGTAAGGGGTTTTAGAGATTGGAGTGCTTTGTCCTTCGCACTCGATTTGGGAAGTACAGAAACGCTGACCGAATCTCCATCGAACGAAATACTGATGCCGTATTGTGCGATACCCGTTTGCTGTAAAGTCGAAAAAAAATTGCTCATCTTAAATAGGTATTAAATTGTTATACAATTACTTAATTACCTTTAAGATACGCTCGAACCTCTTGAAACCCTCGCCAGATCAGGCAAAAAACCACCTTTGACTTCCTTCTCCCTATCCACAAAAAAAGCGCCCGGTAGGGCGCCAAATTCCATGTCAAGAAAAATTGTTGTAACAATGTCACGACAATTTCTCTTTTTCGCAATTAATTTTTCGATTTGTATTAGGTATGGCATTTTATGTTACCCTAGTTGGATTTAATAAATATTTTTATCAGCTATATTTGAAGTTTAAAGCACCTATTTGGTTCATAAAATATATAACTTGTAGAAGATACCAAATGGCACCAAACACCAAAAAATGCAATTTAGACCAACCACCATTTTAGGGCTTTTCGATAGTTCTCAAAAACATTTTGTAATCCCGGTTTATCAACGAGCTTATTCTTGGGACACGGAAAATTGGAACACCTTCTTGACGGACATAAAAGAACAAGTTAGCGGAGGAAATAATTATTTCTACGGCAATTTATTACTAGAAACAATAAAGAAAGATGTGAAATATGAGGTTATAGATGGTCAACAAAGACTTACTACGCTTTGCATTTTCATAAGGTCTATGATAGATGTGCTGAAAAAGCGACAGGAAAAAGAAGATTTTGAATTTGAGTCTGTCGTTAAAGAAAGTATTTACCTCAAAAACGGAGGCAATGTTAAACTTCGTGTTGTAGAGTATGACCAAGCTTGTTTCGAGACAATAATTGTGGATGGAAAACAAAAGTTTTCGACCGCAACGCCCTCGCAAGTAAGAATACTAAAAGCAAAAACCTATTTCAAAAAAGAACTTGATAAACAAGACACTGAAATACTTTTAAAGATTCTTTCAAAAATTGAAGAAACTGAACTAACAAGTATTGAATTAGCTGGCAAGAAAGATTCCGCTTTGATGTTTGAACTGCAAAATAATAGAGGCAAAGACTTGACCAATATGGAAAAGTTAAAATCGTACTTTATGTACCAGATGTATGTGTATAGCCCCGAAGAAGAAACAGAAACAAACGTGGCCTATGTATCCAATATCTTCAAACATATATATTTAATAATCAATGACCTTAAGACCTTAAATGAAGATAGTGTCCTGATTTATCATTGCAATGCCTATGTTAAAGGTTTTAACTACAGGACTTTAGAGGATATAAAAGAAAAATTATCTGTTTCTAAAATCAAGGTAAAATGGATTAAGGATTTCATAGATGAACTACACACCTCTTTTTCGAATATCAAGAAAATGGATAATTCTAAGGACAAATATTTAAAAGACCTCAGAAATTTATCCATCCCTGTTTATGTATATCCATTTATTATAAAAGGATATAAATTTTTTGGAGAGGACACCAGAAAACTGAACAAGCTCTATCATATTCTTGAAATAGCAGTCTTTAGATATAACCTAATAAATAGTCGGGCCGATTTTATTAGCAGACTTAATGAAATTTTGACCGCTTTTAATGGAAATCTCGAAGAATTGAGAATCCATTTCAAAAATAAATTGAACGATGCCTATTATTGGGGAGATAATCGAATGGAATCCTATTTAAATGGCTATATGTATAAGAATAGTGTTTTGAATTACCTTCTTTGGAAGTATGAAAACTATATCCAAAACAAGGGATATGATATAAACAATGGCAATATTGAAAGAGAACAAATAGAACATATTTCTCCGCAAACACCCTACGACGACCAGATTGCTAGTGGATATGACGTTAATGAAGAAAATGAATACGAGGATGATTTTTTAGATGAATATCTAAATTGTTTAGGGAATCTGATGCTTATCTCAGGTTCACATAATTCTTCAATCGGCAATAGACCTTTTTCCGAAAAATTGAAATCGTATGTTAAAAACCCATTACTAAATCAACAAGCGGAAATCAAAGAATTTGCAGACGGAAAGAAGTGGACAAAGGAATCGATTGATGAAAGACATCATAAAATTATAGAGGAATTTGCTTTAAAAAAATGGTCGTTCGACAGCGTGCGAATCAAATAGACTTAGTGCTTACAGTTAAAATTTGTTCTCCTATTTACTTTCTTCAATCCTTATGGCATTAATTAACTATTAGATGATAGAAACCTATTTAGGCCTGACCGTAAATCGAAAAGATGATATCGAACTTATTCAGAGTTTACTAAGGGAACATGAAATTGAAGCGCCGATTGTCATTATAGAATTTGAGGATAGGTATGAAATTAATTTCACGAGTGAATATGAACAATGGGAATTAGAAGCCGTAATTATTAAAGCCTTTCCGGAATATGAGTTTACCGAAAATTTAGAAAAAGGGCGAAAAGAAATAAGAATCCAATTTTCGAGACAACAATCAAGTCTCTCTATAGATAATTGGGGGCGACCATTGGAAAACCCCATCAACGAGACAAAATACTTGATTAAAAAGTCTGAGAAAAAAATTATTAAATATAGTTCTCAAGTAAAAGTGCTTTTTGGTAGTTCTGACGAATATTATTACGTAAACATCACAAGCGGAATAGATAAAGTAAATAACCGAACTGGTTATTTAGTGTTAGACGATTTTCGAGAATTCGATAAAGACCAAGAAGCGGGATTTTTAAAAAATGAGCTCTATGAAACTCCAATGGAGGCTTTTCGGGCTGGAGTACGACAAATAAATTATTTGGTGGAATCTGATTTTGAAGAATATTTGAAAGCCGAAAAACGGAATAAGAGAAAAAAGAAATAAATCTCTTATAATCTTCAAAAATACGATTGTAACGGCTCTCGCGTTAGGGATAGCAGCGGCATCGAAAGCAGCGGGCCGCTAGGGTTCGTTTTCGTGGAAAGCGACAGCGGAGCTCTTCCACGGATTACGAAACTTTGCGGCTTGCAAGGGCGATATAGCGGATAGCCCGGCCAACGCCCTGAAAATCATATGGAAATATGCCGTTCATTGGTTGCTTGCTTTACGGGTGGTGTTTCGGACTTAACTATTTCATTGTTTTCCTCCGGTTCCGTATCATACTTTTCATCCAAATCGATATTGATTTCCACCAATCTTTTATGAACGAGTTCTAATTTTTCGGTCTTATCAAAATCCAATTCCAAAACCTTTTTATTTGCCAAAACGGATTTTTTATAATCGGCAGCCAACTCTTTTTGCGTAGAAAGGGATTTGGGTATTTTGGATAGGGCGTTGTACATATAGTCCGCCAAGCTTTGCCAATTCGTTACGATTCTTTTAGAACCGTAGCCATAAGGGGCATTGGGAGTAACCACCAACAATTGATGATGTAGTCTGTCTTCCACATCGAGTACCAAATTCGCAGTTGCTATTGAGATTATTGTATGTTCCCCTATTTCTTCCTTTTTATTCTGTAAGCGGTTGTTTAGGTTTACTCCCAATAATAAAGAATCAGAATCGTCGGGAGTTTGAAGCGCTGTTCGCAATCTACTATAATAGCTATCTTTCTCCGATAGGTTATTCCATAAGGGCATGTCCTTCTCCAATTTTTCAATGTTCTTGGCCGTGTTTTTCAGTTCCGTTTCGTAAAAGGAAATATTGTTTTTCGCTTCCAAACGGTTCTTTTTAAAGATGGACTTTTCAAGTTCCAATTCGTCCAATTCCTTGGCGAGTTCTTCTTTTTCCAAATATAAGGGGTCATTTTTAGCGACTGCCAGCAAAGTTTTATAATCGATGGAACCTTCATCGTTTACGGCACCCATATCAAGCCTATTGAACTGTATGGTGCCATTGGTCAGTTGTTCGATAAAATTCTTTTTAATGTTGACGTTATTGAGCATCAATGCATCGGTACAGTTTTCAACGATGTAGAAAGAGACAATAACCTTATCCCCAAAAAATTCCTTAGCTCCCAAATTTCCTTTTCGCACTCCCCTACCGTTACGTTGGTCGATGTCTGTTGGTCGGTACGGAATATCGACATGGTGGATGCGAACCAATCGTTCTTGAATATTCGTGCCAGTTCCTAATTTTTCGGTAGAACCGATAATGACCCGATACGTACCATTATTCACTTTTTTAAAACACTCCAAACGTTTGGTATCGGTCTTAAAATCATGGATGAATACGACTTCTTCTTTTGGCACATCGAATTCAGTTATAAGAATTCGCTTTAGTTCATCATAAATGTTAAAGCTATCCTTAGGAACTCCCAAATCAGAAAATATCGCCTGCGTACCTCTAAAAGAATCGGTTTCTTTATAGGTTTTATAGACTTCCGAAGCGATTATTCTTAGCTTCGCCATTCCTGGGTCTTCCAAGTCTTGGTTCAGCATCCTTGGGTCTATGGAGGCATTGCGCATATGATGTAATGCAATCAACGACAACGCACTTTTTTGGTCTTCGGTGTAATTCTTATTCCCATACAAAAGGCTACTATCCCCTGTTCTTAGAAACTCCTTAATTTGCTCAAAGTAGTCTAACTGTGCAGGTGTAGGTTTTAGGGTATGCACATCCAATTGCATTTTGGGCCTATCGGAGAGTGTAGCTTCAGACCGTAAAAATGAACTTATGCGTGTTGGTTTTGGAGACAGTAAAAATAATTTTCTCGATTATCTTATTGGTAAAACAGGTTTTTATCTGATGCTATATATGGCTTATATGGTATTTACTTTTTTGGTGGCATTTCCATTTTTTGATTTGCCGGTAAAAGGGAGCTTCCTTTCACTCTTCGCTGTTTCTGTGCTATTCTTTTTAGCAACTATACTTTATGGTTGGTTTATTTCGTCATTCTTTAAATCGCAGGTTAGGGTCATGGAAGTGATGGCGTTTACAACATATCCGGTCTTTTTGGTTACAGGTATTACCTGGTCTTTTAAAGATATGCCATTGTTTTTACAATTTATTTCAAACCTTATTCCGTTAAAACCTTTTTTTGGTTTTCTAAAGAAGCAGGCTATTATGGGTGTTGACACTCATTTATACCTCAATGAGATTGTTCACTTACTGGTATTGCTTTTAATAGGGTTCGTCGCGGCATTTTTAAGATTCCGCTATATGCAGAGGGCGCCTAAGTCGAATCCCTCCGTACCATTACCATTGAACTAATGCCAAACTAGTACTATACAACAATTTTTAGCTTAAGTAAATGTTGAACTTGAAGAATAAACATCAAAACAATTTAAATCCAAAAGTTATTTACGTGAAAATTTTTTCCAAATTAGAGGAAATCGAAATTGCCCTAGAAAGTATAAAGGAAAGATACTTGGATTTATCCCAAATTTCAATTTTGAGCAAGAATTTGGAAAGGTTTAATGATGGAGACACGGATTCTACGTTGGTCAAACCCTCATTAGTAGACTATTGGTCAAGTGTGTATGGGGTGGAACAGGATATTGGATTTCTAAACGTGCCTGAAATTGGAACCTGTTTCGTATTGGGACCGTTAGCTCCTGTGTTACTAAATATATTGGAAGAAGGGAAAATACTAGGTGAGTTCGAAGGAGGTTTAAATGGGGTTTTACTAGGTTTTGGAGCAAAAAAAAGCGGGATTCCCAAATATACTGCCGCTTTAAAAAATGATGATTATTTAGTGGTTGTTAGAGGAACACCTAAAGAGCTAAAAAATATAGCTGTCATATTGGAAAAAAATAAATGAAACGATGGTTTTTATATCTGAAATAGTATTTCTTACGTTTTACGGAATTTATGGTGAGGAGGTCATTTTTACCTCTATTTCCTACAAGCATGACAATGGTCATGTTTTTGTTTGAGCACTTACGTTACTTTTGAACTATATCATAGATTATTTTATACATAAATACTTGAAAATAAATTTTTTATGGGGTTTTTAAAAATCTCAAGTAATTTTAAAGCTTAAACAAATTTCAACCAACTTTAGAATATGAAGCGCTTTTTACGTAAAATAGTATCCATCGGTTTGACGTTCGCAGTACTTTTTGCGACCACATCCTTTAGCGCGAATATGCATTTTTGTTGTGATAAATTAGTGGATATTGCTGTTTTTGGTAAGGCAAAACCTTGTGACGATAAAGTTCAAAAAAGCGAAAGTACTTCCAAAGAATGTTCCATTGAAGTCAAAGATTGTTGCAGGAATGAAATGTTTAGCAAGGCCGGTGATGACAACGTTAAAAAGGTTACCGCAGAGTTCAGTATCGAAAACTATGTTTTCTTAAACGCCTTTTTTTATACGTGTATAAATCGTTTTGAAGGATTCGAGAAAAACATCGTTCCCTTTATAAATTATGATCCACCCTGGATCGAGAAGGACATTCTTGTACTTCATGAAATTTTCCTGATTTGATTTTTATTTAGACAGATTATTGATACAATCTGTGCTTCCCATTGGCCAACACCGCGTTTGGCCCCTTATTGTCGTACCCTTTTTCCAACGATACTCACCCCAATTGGTCAAAGTACCAAATAGTATTGAGTCATTATGGACTTAAGCAATTAGAACATTTAATATAAGCTAAACTATGGATTCTCAAAGAGAATACTGGATAAAGAATATGGTCTGCAGTCGGTGCCTTAAAGTCATAAAGCAGGAGCTTGAACAAATTAAAATACAGGTAATCTCTATCGAATTGGGAAGACTTACCGTACGGACTACTTCTATGAATGACAAGCAAATCGATGCCCAAATAAAAGAGGCACTACTCGCAAATGGTTTTGAAATAGCTATTAGTGAAGTGGAAGTATTCATCGAAGAAGTTAAGCTGGCACTTATAGAACTTATAAAAGAGTTGCCTGTGCATTTAAAGGTTAAGGCCTCTGAACATTTAGCATCGAAACTTCATCACGACTATAAAAGTTTGAGCAAAATGTTTTCCAAAAAAGAGAACATCACAATTGAAAAGTACTTTATAAAACTAAAAATCGAAAGGGTCAAAGAGCTCATACAGTTGCAACAGCTTGTATTTTCAGATATAGCCTATCTGCTCGATTATAGTAGTGTGAACCATTTATCCAGACAGTTCAAGAACATAACGGGTTTGAGTATGACCGATTACAAAAACAGCCAAGTCTGTGAACGGAATTTCCTTGACGAAATTATATAAATAGTAAAGAAAATTATGCAGACAAAGGCTTATGGTAATATCTACTTTTATTAATGACAACTAATTAAAATAAAAACAAAATGTTTATATATATCAAATATATGGTGAGTTTACGCTGTAAGATGGTGGTAGAGCAAGAACTGCAGAAGCTTGGCCTGCATTTTGTCAGCGTAGATCTTGGAATCATTGAAATCGTTGGAAATATCACTGATTTCCAAAGAGAGCAGCTACGTAAAAATTTGAAGGCCTGCGGTCTGGAACTGCTTGAAGATAAGCGTAAGATTATGGTTGAAAAGATCAAGGCCTTAATTATTGAAATGGTCCATTATTCCGATGAATCGCCCAAGGTCAACTACTCGGATTACATCAGCGAACAATTGGGTTATGACTATACCTATTTGGCAAATACATTTTCCGAAGTAAAGGGGATCACCATTCAGCAGTACATCATTTTGAACAAAATTCAGCGGGTCAAACAACTGTTGCTGTATGATGAGTTGAATCTAACGGAAATATCCTATAAGCTGTCCTACAGTAGCGTCGCACATTTGTCGAACCAGTTTAAAAATGTTACGGGGTTCGCCCCATCGTATTATAAAAAACGGAAAAAGAAACGCATTGAACGTCTTGAGGATTTGTAGTCCATAGTAAAAATTGTTCGAATAAAAGCCTTTTTGGTTCAAAACCCTACCTCCCTTCAGGCAGGTTTGAGGCTTTTTTTAGGCACAAACATTAATACAAAGAATGTGGGGAAACTATAACTCTTCCTCTTTCTTATGTAACACAATAAAGGCAAATTTCCCTGAACTTTAAGTTTAGGGAATGGAAAACAGAATTGACGAAAATAATTAGCAATTAAAAATCAAATATAATGAGAACGATAAAACTAATATTTATGACAATCGGGCTGGTAACCTTAAATAGTTGCACCCAGAAAAAGGATGTCAATGCAATGCTCGAAAATTCAGAAACGAGAACAGCGCTTTTTAATGCAATTGCGGGTAATCACAGCTATTTGACTCAATTTATGGACAATATGCAGGACAACGACCATGCCATGCAGATGATGCAGGGTGACCAAAAGATGATGGGTGCTATGATGCTGAGTGGCGGAATGCAAATGATGATGAAAGATAGTATGATGATGAAAAATATGATGGGCGATCAACCTGTGATGCAAGCATTGATGGACGGTATGATGAAAAGTCCAGAAACAATGGGTTCAATGATGAAAATGATGCACGAAAAGGGGATGATGAGCGAAGATTGCATGGAGTCGTGCAAAAAAATGATAGAAGAAAGTGAATTAGATGCCAGGGAACAAGGCGAACTCGAATTGAGCAAGAGCCAAAGTCATGGCGATCACCATTAAAGCATATAACAATTAACACTAAAAATAGAAATTATGAAAGGTCATTGGATATGGATGGTTATCGGTTGCGGTATTCCGTTACTGTTAATTTTTTTCGCCCCGGCCCTGGGTATCACAGGATATAATGGAATTTTTGCCTTTATCCTTCTAATGTTTGCAGTCCATCTTATAATTCCACATGGTGGTCATGGTCGGCATAATCATTCGAAACAGAATGACAAGCAACACGAAGACGGTGAAGCGAAACCGCTAGAAGAAACCAAGGAGGAACATAAGGGTCACCGCCATAATTAATATAAAGAAGAGTCAGATGAAACATAAATATCAAATAAACGGAATAAGCTGTGGCGGATGTGTAGCACGGGTAAGAAAAACCTTGGAAGCACACCCGGATATTGAGAAAACGGAAATCTTTTTAAGCCCAAAAGGAAAGACGATCATAAGTATGAAGGAGAAACTTTCGGTAGAAGATTTGCAAGGGCAACTCAACAAACTTGAGGGCTATACCATTACAGAAATCATTTAAAAAGAATAGTAACTATAAAATTAAGAACATGTTTTACAAAGATGGATTTTTTTGGGGAATGCACCTTATCTGGTGGGCAATTTGGATCGTGGCCTTAGGCTGGATTTTCTTTGCCCCTTCCAGCACAACTTACACGGAAACCATGGAAGACGATTCGGCCACAATGCTCAAAATCCGGTTTGCCAAGGGGGAGATTTCCAAGGAGGAATATGAGCGATCAAAGGAACTTTTAAAAGCGGACAAATAGTCCAGCAACAAACAACTATTAATCTTTAAATCTAAAACTATGCATTTTTTCAATGGACACTGGGGCGGTATGCACTTCGTATGGTGGATCATATGGTTGATCCTATTAATCTGGGTCTTCTTTGTTCCATATGACATCCCCTACCGAAAATCAAAGAAGGAAAATCCTTTAGCAATTCTTAAAAAAAGATTTGCCAATGGTGAAATTACAAAAGAGGAATTTGAAGAATCAAAAAGGATTCTAAAATCCGAATAGTGTCGTGTCAAAGTTGACGTGACACTAATATCAATAAAATTTAACAATTAAAATAAATAAAAATGAAGATCAAAAAAGCACTAGGCATTGTATTGGCCACTTTTACGATATCTGCCTGCGCACAAAAACAGGAAAGTGCTGTAAAGGATATGCTCAAGGATCCAGCACAACAAGAGAAGGTCTTGGCATTGATGGTGGAAGACCACGATTTGGGCAAAAAGTATGTTACCAAGATGATGGCTAACGATCATGCCACGGGCATGATGGTGGACGAACTCGTAAAAGCGGCGGCAAACGATACTATTCTCGCCGGTAAACTGAGCGATATGATTACCGGGTACCCTGAGCTTATGTTGCTGACCAGCCACCATTTTATGCCGGTCATCGCCAACGACAGCCTTTTGAGCGATACCTTTTGCGACCATGTTTTGGAGAATGAAAATCTGAAAATGACCATGCACGAAAAAATGGAGTACAAAAAGAGTCTAGAAAAGAACCATTAATTAAAATTTTGGTTTAGTAAAATGAGTCATTACTCTGCAAATGAATTTGCAACAACTATTAACATAAAAACAAGAATCATGTATCGATTAAACGTAAAAAAACTTGGTTTTGCTTTCGGTCTCACAGGGGCTTTAATTTATTTGGGCTGTATGGTCGTCATGGCTACCGCAGGACAAGAAGGGAGTATATTATTTTTCAATAGCCTATTGCACGGTCTGGACACGACCAATATTATAAGAATGGATGTTCCTCTTATCGAAGCATTATTCGGTATCGTTCAAACATTCATTTTGGGGTGGCTTATTGGTGCTTGTATTGGAGGATTTTATAATGCTCAACTTAAAAAATAATAATAACAACTTATGGATAGAAGAGACTTTTTAGGAACTGGTGCCGCATCCACCGCTGGCATGTTGTTTTTTCCAGGTAATCTGCTTGCAGAAAGTGCCAAGGAAGAGAATAAGCAACGCTTGGTACGGCAATTGCCATATACAATGGATGGCGAATGGAAGGAATTTGAACTTTACATCGACCTGCATACACACGAACCGGCACCGGGTTTTAAATACCATACGTTAGCCTTTAACGATATGGTTCCAGGCCCTGAAATAAGGGTCAACGCCGGGGATAAGGTGCGGGTAAAGTTCACGAACAGAACCGATCTGAACCATACCATTCATTGGCACGGACTCTATGTGCCATGGCGTATGGACGGGGTACCTTTTGTGACACAACTTCCCGTAATGCCCAAAAATGAATTTATCTATGAGTTCGTAGCAGAACCGGAAGGCACCCATTTTTACCACTGTCATTGGGGCACGCTCATGCACATGCAGGCCGGTATGTTCGGTAGCGTGATCGTAGAAAACCCCAATGACCCTATTAAAAAGAAATTCCCTTATGAGAGGGAATATACACTAGTGTATTCCTCCCATGATACCAACTATATCCGAGAAGAGATGAACAGTATGCTGGAGCGAATGAAGCAACGGAGCTTTTTGATGAAAGAGGGAAGGTTTACCAGCGAACAATGGGCCGTTTTTGATAGTAAGGAGCAATTACTGGATAGTATGGAGAAAGGCTACCAACCTCCCTATCTGAACAATAGAAGATCAAATTCAGATCTGCCACAGGCCAATTGGTTTACGGTGAATGGCAAGTCCTACCCTTCTACCCCCTATTTATTCATTAAGTCCGGCGAAAACATCAGGATACGCTTGATAAACGCGGGAGCGGAAACACACCATTTACATCTACATGGCCATGATTTCTGGATGGTAGCCGATGACGGGGTGCCCATCGAGCATCCGTGGAAAAGAAATACCGTTCCATTGACCCCGGGCAAGACCTTCGATATTGTTGTAGAGGGTAAAAATAGAGGCATTTGGACCTTTCACGATCACGACACCCGTAAAGTGACCAATAACGGACTGTATCCCGGGGGTAATTTGTTGGCTTTGGTCTATGAGGACCTACCGGAAGATGAACTTATTATTTCCAAGTATTCCGGTAATCCAATGTACAATCCAAAAGCGGGGATGTCCGATATGAAGGGAATGAAATCCATGGAAAAAAATGAAATGGACGGCATGGATAAAATGATGTTCGGGCAGGATAAATTACCCAAAATAGCCTTGGACGAATAGGAAATCTGTAATATGAAACTAGAATTATAATGAGAAAATTACTATATATCATACTATTTGTATCGGGTTGGAGCTATGCCCAAATTACCCCGGAATTTGAAATAGGCGCAAAAGGCGTTTTTTCCGGAAACCTGAATTTTAACTCTGACGAGTCCAGTGCCGTTTCCGATTTTTCCGATACGCAATTGTTAATGGGCCTACGGCAAAAAATGTATAATGATTGGAGGGCACAATTTGTATTGGGCTTACAGTTTCCTGATGCGAATTCGAATTTGGGACAAGTTTTTTACAATAACATTTTCGTTCGCCTAGAGGATAAAAAGAACATTTTCAAGGTCGGGCGTACCTTGGCACAGACGAATCTAAATGAATTTCCGACCCTTCGGGACGATGATGCGCAACGCTTTACCTACGCCCTGAACCCGTTTTCGGATGGGGTGAATACAGAACGGGACCAGTATGCAAATGTGCTGGAATATGCGCGCGTCTTTAAGCAACGTTTCTTTGTCTCGGTGCATGGCGAAAATTTTTATGACAGCACCGAGCCAGACGACTTTAGGTTGAATTCCATGGGGTTGACCCTCATGTACAGGGTTCCCGAAAGCCAACGGTGGAACCGAAACGTCTTACAGGAAGTAGGATTGAGCTATAACAACTATTTTACCAATAGACCAGGGTATTCCAATGATTTTGATGCTTCGGTAAAAAATCTGTTGTTCAGTACCACAATCAACCTAAAACCGGATCCTATCAACTTTGTGGACTTTAGGTTTCAGGCCATCCAAAATTTTGGATGGGACGAGGTAACCGCTCTTGATGACTATTTCGATTATACCCGAACGGAGTCAACTACCCTATTCGGAACGGTGCGCTATCTAAAACAAAAACTGGAACGCCCACATTACCAATTGGCCATAGGAGGCGGTTATAAGTCCCTATCGAATTTAGGGATAGATTCCGACCAGTTCATGTTTATTGCCAACGGATTCTATCGTCTTGGGCAAGACTTCGACATCGGGCTACAGTATCGGTATTCAAATAATAAAGGACTAACAGAAACCTTGTTCGGAAAAAGTGAGCACCGTGTACAGCTGGCCTTAGTGTATTCCTTTAGTAGAATATTCAACAAACAATTTGGTGACAGGGATGACCTGTTGAATCTGGAACATAATTATATCAAATAATAAGTAATGGAGCAAAAAAGGCCCGGTCAAAAATTGAAAATTATTCTGATCCATGTTTTTATTGGAGCAGGCGTTTTCTATTTCCTGGTGCACCCTTTCACTATGGTAATCTATTGGTTCGAATATAGTAATACGCCTTTTTCAGTTTCGTTATTTCTGGAAATTTTAAGCAAGCGTGTTCTGGAATCCTTCAGTTTTCAGATGTGGGGAATGGTCGGCCTGCTCACAATTTTCGGATGTATACTGGGACTGTTTACGGGATGGATCTGGATACAACTCAGAAAGAAAAGCAATCTTATTGACAAACAAAGGCGCCTTCTTCAACGGGATGTTAATGAATTGATTTATAAAGGAGAAAATGAATGGGTCGAGTTCAAATCCTCCGTTCGGTACGATTATTATAGGAAAACCACTAATCGCAGTTTAGAAGGTGTTATCGCCAAAACAATAAGCGGTTTTATGAACGCCAAAGGCGGAAAACTAATCATTGGCGTTGATGATGATGGCCATGTACTAGGATTGGATAACGATTTTAAGACGTTGAAGCACAAGAATAAAGATGGGTTTGAACGGGAGGTTTTTAGGATTATTTCTGATTATTTAGGGCGAAAGGCCTGTTTTGGAAACCATATATCCTTTCATCTACAGAACGAAAAGGATATATGCGTGGTCGATATCGAGCCCTCTCCTAGTCCTGTATATGTAAACGATGGGAAAAAGACCATCTTCTACGTAAGGACTGGCAATGCTACCTATCCCCTAACGGTAAAGGAAACTGTCGATTATTTAAAACTTCAAAAAATATAATGGGTATGCAATATGTCTGGTTCATATGGTCCCTTATTCTCCTCGCCCTTTGGGGCTTGGTTTACCTTCTTAAAAAGGATTCTAGGAAGGAAATGCTCAAAATGAGTTGGATAACTATGCCCTTTGGGCTTACAGAGCCGCTGTTCGTTCCTGAATATTGGTTTCCCCCATCGTTGTTCGATTTAGCCAAAAAAACAGAATTTGATATCGAAAGTTTGATTTTCTCTTTCGCCATAGGCGGAATAGGTACGGTGCTCTACAACCTTATTTTTAAAAGAGGCCTTGCCGAAATACCACATACCGAGCGGAGTCATCAAAGGCATCGTTTGCATATTTATATACTATTTATACCTGTCATCGTGTTTGGTATTCTAGCGCTATTTACAACGCTCAACCATATTTATTGCGGCAGCATAGCGTTGTTCGTAGGTGGATTGGCAACATTGTACTGCCGCTCAGATCTGAAAAGAAAAATTTGGGTTGGGGGAATTCTGTTCACGGTATTGTACTTCATTTATTTCGGAAGCATTCTTCCGATCTATCCACAATATGTGGAGCTGTACTGGAACCTTGACAACCTGACCCATATTCTTGTCTTGGGCATTCCCATTGAAGAATTGTTGTTCGCCTTCACTTTCGGGATGTATTGGTCAGGATTATACGAACACCTCTATTGGCGAAAACTTATTCAAACTGAAATTATAATTCCACTAAAAAAATTAGCACTATGAAACCTATTTCATCACATCGGAAAAACAATACTGCCCAAGTCATGACCATTAAAAATCCAATGGGCAAATTATCCATTGGTGTATTAATCCTGTTACTGTTTTCAGTATTATTTCTATCCTGTTCCAACAAGAAAAAGAAAGTTGCCGAAAGTGTAACCGAGCCAACTATTGAAATATCCCTAACAGCCGATGAAGCCATAGCGCCATCCGAAAATTATGAAATCGTCCCCAACGACAAAGTTTGTATGGTCAACGATAGGTTTATGGGTGTCGCGCAAATACCTATTGAAGCCAACGGAACCACGTACTACGGTTGTTGTGAAAATTGTGTTGAAAAATTACAGAAAAACTTGAATGATGTCCGCTTCGGAAGTAATCCACTTAATGATAAAAAAGTTGATAAAGCTTCAGCAATTATTGTTCAAGATAAAAACAGCGGAAGTGTGTTTTACTTCTCATCCAAGGAAGATGCTAAAACATTTATAAACGAGAATAAAGGATAAAATCCTTCATTAATAAAAATTCAAATTATGAAAATAGTATTAGCAATAGATGGTTCTGACTTTAGTAAGATAGCCATAGATGAATTAGCGGCGATGCCATTGCCGTCAGGTACCGAAGTACAAATCTTATCGGTTTTTGAGAGCCCTGTTCTGGCGACTTCAGGGGCCGTTTCCATGGGTGGTGGGCTCGGTAATTATTATGAAGATACCTTGTCCCGAGTAAAAAAATCAACAGAAGAAATCGTTGACCGAGCGGTCCAAGTATTGAAAGAAAAAAATCCCAGACTATCGATAACAACGGCAGTTGTGACCGGTTGGCCTAAAAATACAATTTTGGAAGAGGCAGAAGCCTTTAATGCAGATTTAATAGTTGTAGGATCACAAGGCCACGGGGCGGTATCCAGGTTTCTGCTCGGGTCGGTTTCCCAGTCAGTGGCAATGCACGCCCACTGTTCGGTCATGATTGTACGAAAACGCGGAATGAACAAGAAGGACCAATAATAAATATTGGTTATAGGCTGAATAATGAAAGACGGTGTATCATCCAAAAAAGCAAATCATGAAAATAGTATTAGCAATAGACGGTTCGGACTTTAGTAAACTAGCCATAGATGAACTTGCGGGGATGCCGTTGCCTGCAGGTTCTAAAGTATGTATTTTGAATGTGTTCGAAAACCCCATGTCGGCCGTTCCCGGTGTCCTACCATTCGGTGGCACGCTTGGTAACTATTATGAAGAGGCTGTTTCCAATGCAAGGAAATTGGTGGAAGATACTGTTAATGCTGCCTCAAAATCATTAAAGGAAAAGAACGATACATTGGCCATAACAACAGTAGTGATCGACGGGCTTCCCAAAAGTGCAATTTTGGAAAAGGCGGAAGCATTTGACGCCGATTTAATCGTTGTCGGGTCACAGGGCCATGGAACATTTTCTAGATTTTTGCTTGGCTCGGTTTCCCAGTCCTTGGCAACACATGCCGACTGTTCCGTCATGATAGTACGGAAACGCCATTCGAAAGAGAATTTCAAAAATGATTTGGAAAAAGATATAACCACAAAGAAAACCACTATTGATGTCTAAACACGATACAAATAACGCCATTATTAAATTCTTCGGAAATACGGCCAAAGAACTCAATAACAGCGGTGTTATTCTCTTTATCACGGTCGTTTTCGCAATGGTCTGGGCCAATTCGCCATGGAAGGAATATTATATCGACTTAATGCAAACCGATATTGCCTTTACCATTGGCAGCCTTCAGCTATCGGAGCCGCTGTTGTTATGGATTAACGATGGTTTAATGGCCCTTTTCTTTCTACAAGTCGGTCTAGAGCTGAAACGTGAAATAATAGGTGGTAAACTTTCATCCCCAAAGAATGCGGTATTACCGATTGGCGCTGCTATAGGCGGTATGGCAATTCCTGCCCTTATTTATTTTATGTTCAACAGCTCGGGCGAAGCTTCAAATGGTTGGGGCATTCCCATGGCCACGGACATTGCCTTTTCCCTAGGAGTATTGGCCCTTGTCGGGAAAAGACTGCCAGCCGCTTTAAGGGTTTTTCTTATTACGTTGGCGATAGTGGACGATTTGGGCGGTGTCTTGGTCATTGCCCTTTTCTATACCTCCGATATATCAGCAATGGACCTGCTGCATGGGCTATTGTTCTTCGGTGCTTTGATTATCGGCAATTATGCGGGAGTGAGAAGTACCTGGTTTTATGCCATTATCGGTATCGGTGGTGTTTGGTTGGCCTTCTTTTTTTCAGGAGTACACCCAACCATTGCCGGAATTCTTACCGCATTTGCAATTCCGAGCAGGGTGAAAATTAAGGAGAACATCTTTTTGGAGCGTTTGGATAATCTTCATAAAAGATTTCAAGAAACCAAATCGATAAAGAGTACGCTTATCTCAAAAACACAGTTGGAGATATTGGAGGATATCAAGACCATAAGTTCAGAGGCGGAGACTCCACTTCAAAAATTTGAAAGGTCCTTAAACCCCATAGTGAGCTTCGTCATTCTTCCCTTGTTTGCTTTGGCAAATGCAGGAATACATCTTCACGGGAATTTGTTTAAAGTACTATCCAGTCCCGTTAGCTTGGGGATTGGCCTAGGTTTGATTTTTGGAAAATTTATCGGTATTGCCGCTTTTTCAAGAATACTGGTCGCACTTAAATTGGCCAAGCTTCCGGAAAACGTGAATTGGAGCATGATCTATGGTATAGCTTTTCTTGGCGGTATCGGTTTTACGATGTCACTATTTATAAACGAACTGGCCTTCACGGACGAGTCTTTGATATTCACGGCCAAGGTAAGTATCCTATTCGCTTCGATGATAGCAGGAGTAATAGGTGCTTTATTATTACACAGAAACAGTAAAAAATTAATAACAGTTAAATAAAAACGATATGATAAAAATTGGATTAGTAGGATATGGCGTAATCGGAAAAAGAGTAGCCGATGCCATCAACGTACAAGATGATATGAAACTTAAAGGTGTTTGCGACGTCATCAGTGATTGGCGGATACAGAACGCCGTAAGAAAAGAGTATGAGATCTATGCGGCAACCGCCGATGCCGAAAAACAAATGGAGGCTTCCGGTATTTCGGTAAAGGGCAATATGCAAGGCCTATTGGATAAAGTGGACCTCGTGGTCGATTGTACCCCAAAGAACATAGCGGCCAAGAATGTTGAAATGTATAAGAAACAAGGTATAAAGTTCATTGTCCAGGGTGGCGAAAAACACGAAACCACGGGCCATTCCTTTAGTGCGGAAAACAATTACAAATCCGCTGTAAATCTTGATGCTACAAGGGTGGTTTCCTGTAATACCACCTCTATATTAAGAACATTGACCGCCTTAAAAAGAGCCGATTTATTGGACTACGCAAGGGGAACATTATTAAGAAGGGCCACCGACCCTTGGGAAAGTCATTTGGGAGGCATTATGAACACTATGGTTCCTGAAAGGGATATCCCCAGCCACCAAGGGCCCGATGCACAGAGCGTTGATCCCGATTTGGATGTGATTACTTCAGCGGTAAAAGTGCCCGAAACCCTGAGTCATATGCATTATTGGAACGTGAAATTGAAAAAAAAGGCCACGAAAGAAGAAGTGCTCAACGCCTTTAAAACTTCGAGCCGTATTAAATTGATACGCTATGATCAAGGTCTGGTTTCAAACAACACCATCAAGGAAATGTTCATGGATATGGGCAGACCTTGGGGCGATATGTACGAGGTAGCCCTTTGGGAAGATATGCTAAAGGTAGTTGGCGACGAACTTTTCTATGCCTATGTGGTCGATAACCAAGCGATTGTTATTCCCGAGACCCTAGATGCCATTCGTGCACTTACCGGAATCGAGACCGATGCACACAAATCTATAGAAAAGACCAATAAAAGTCTTGGTATTAATCAATAGCAACAACAATGAAAACATACGAAAATATAGTGGAACAGCTAGGGGACAAAGCGCCCTTTTATCTGGATCATGTTAGCGAAAAGATCACCAAAGATGAACTGCAATTGCCCGATGCTGATTTTGTCTCCAAAGTTTTTGTCAATAGTAATCGGAATCCTCAAGTGCTTCGAAGCCTTGCCCAATTGTACGGGCATGGCAGTCTAAAGGATACCGGGTATTTAAGCATACTCCCAGTTGACCAAGGGATTGAGCATAGTGCCGCTTTTTCCTTTTACAAGAACCCGGATTATTTTGATCCCGAAAATATCATCAAATTAGCCATCGGAGCCGGTTGTAACGGCGTGGCATCGACTTTTGGGGCGCTGGGTCTCTATGCCCGTAAATATGCGCATAAAATCCCGTTCATTGTCAAAATAAACCACAATGAGCTCCTGTCCTACCCCAATACTTACGATCAAACCTTGTTCGGAAAGGTCAAGGAAGCATGGAATATGGGAGCGATAGCCATCGGGGCGACCATCTATTTTGGATCTAAGGAAAGTAATCGACAGTTAAAAGAGGTTTCCGAAGCTTTTGCCGAGGCCCATAGCCTCGGCATGGCCACGATTTTGTGGTGCTACACCCGTAACGACGCTTTTAAAACGGATAAAGAGGACTATCACACCGCTGCGGATTTAACGGGACAGGCCAACCACCTTGGGGTAACCATACAGGCGGATATCATCAAACAGAAATTACCCGCCACAAATTATGGTTTTAAGGACCTGCAATTCGGGAAATATGACGATGTCATGTACGAAACCTTGACAACGGAACATCCAATTGACCTGTGTCGGTTACAGGTTGCCAATTGCTATATGGGCAAAATAGGATTGATCAATTCGGGTGGGGGTTCCAAAGGAGCATCCGATATGACCGAGGCTATCACAACAGCAATCGTAAACAAACGGGCCGGAGGCTCGGGTCTGATACTTGGAAGAAAGGCTTTTCAAAGACCTTTTAAGGAAGGGGTGGAATTGATACATGCAGTTCAAGGCGTTTACCTCGAGAAAAGAATCACAATAGCGTAATACAGATATAACAATGCTCGATACGGAAATAAAATCATTGAAATCCCTAAACAACTACCTACGAAAACTGGTAGAAAATAGGCTGTGGCTCAAGGTTATCATTGCCTTGTTCCTAGGTGTTGGCGTTGGCCTGTTGCTAAGCCCCCAAAACGGTTGGATTACCAAAAGCACCGCTGATGCATTGGGGAATTGGTTGGCCCTGCCGGGAATGCTCTTTCTTAAATTGGTACAGATGATCATGATTCCCCTGATTGTGGCTTCCATCATCACGGGCATCGCCAGTAACGATAAGGAAAATCTGAAAAAGCTGGGCGGCGGCGTACTCCTTTATTTTGTATCTACCACAATTATATCCGTAACTATAGGTGCAGTACTGGCGTTACTTTTTAGACCGGGAAAGTATCTGCACCAACAGGCGGAGGTCGATCATGCCAATGCATTGGCCAATACCGCTGAAAGTTCTGATCTTTCATTTGGACTAAACGATATTCCGAATGCCATAACCAATTTATTGCCCGACAACCCATTGGCATCTATGGTAAGCGGCGAAATGTTGAGTATTGTAATTTTTACCATTATCATAGGTGTTGCCGTGTTATCGTTGACCGACGACTTTCTCAAACCTGTAAAGTTGCTGTTGGGGGCCATACAGGAAATCTGTATGACGGTGGTCAAATGGGCCATGTTATTGGTTCCGGTCGCTGTATTCGGTCTAATGGCACAGCTGACTTCGAGCGTTGGCCTGAACTCTTTGGCGGGTTTGGGTTTTTATGTGCTCGTGGTACTAATAGGGTTGCTCATATTGGTCGGTATTTACCTCGTGCTGGTAAGCATCCTTGGTCGCAGCAATCCATTTAAGTTTTTACGTAAGATCACGGATGTCCAACTTTTGGCATTCTCTACAACAAGCTCTGCTGCGGTAATGCCCTTATCGCTAAAAACAGCAGAGGAAGAACTCAAGGTGGATGCCTCTATCAGTAATTTTATAATTCCCATCGGAACCACGGTAAATATGGATGGGACGGCACTCTATCAGACCATTACGACTTTGTTCATAGCCCAGGCATACGGACTTGAAATGGGCCTTCTAAATGTCATTGTCATCGTGATTACAATAGTTGCAGCTTCGATTGGAACCCCGGCCATACCGGGTGGTGGCGTGGTGATTTTGGCTTCTGTGCTATCCAGTGTAGGAATTCCGGCCGAAGGAATCATCATCATCATTGGAGTGGAACGCTTGCTTGGGATGTTCCGGTCTGCGGTCAACGTTACCGGTGACCTAACGGCCTGCATGGTATTCGATAGGTTTTATGGAAATAAACCAGGAGATGGCAAACAGAGCGATGTAAAAACAAATACAGAGTTTTCAACTGTTTAAATGTTAAAAGAAAAGGATAATGATAAAATCAATTAACAAAATAGATCTTACCCCGAAACCGGGCAAGGAGTATTGGATAAACTGTCATAGGGAATGGCGGGAGGAGATCATTTATTTTCTTATGATTGACCGATTTCATGACAGCAAAAAGCGGCATTCGAAGAATTTCGATATCCGACATCCCGGTTTCGGGAACGAAGATCAGTTGCAAAAGCCTTTTGGTGGCACAATTAAAGGCATCATCAACAACATTGATTACATCAAAAATTTAGGCTGTACGGCCCTTTGGCTGAGCCCTGTTTTCGAAAACAATCCGGGATCCTACCATGGCTATGCCATACAGAACTATATGGACGTTGACAAACGCTGGGGCACCAAGGAAGAACTGGAAAAACTGGTGGACAAGGCACATGATCTGGATATACGGGTCTTTTTGGATATCGTTCTTCATCATTCCGGGGATAATTGGTCGTATCCTTTTGATTATGACTATTTCTATGCAGAGGGGCAACGGTTTCCACTAGGAGGTTGGCGTGAGAAAGACAGGCCGCTTCCAGTCGAACTGAGAAATCAGGAGCTGTATAACCGAAAAGGGCAGATCAGGAATTTTGATGCCTATCCCGAGACCCAGGAAGGTGACTTCTTTACCTTAAAAACATTTAGAAACGATGGTTCCCCCGCTAGTGAAGATTTACAAGAGATACTGGCCAAGATACATTGTTACTGGATACGAGAGACCGATGTGGACGGTTTCCGGTTAGATGCCGTCAAGCATATGAAGGGTAGCGATATCAGTCGTTTTTGTTCTAACATACGGGAATATGCCTATTCCTTGGGGAAGAGAAACTTCTTTTTGTTCGGTGAGATTATTGGTAATGATGAGATGGGAAACCCCTATATAGGCCCCAAAATGCTGCCGGAGGACCGGAATGTATACTATGGGCTCGATTCCATTTTGGACCATCCTTTACATAGCGTATTGGCAGAAGTGATAAAAGGGAATTCATCTCCAAACAGATTGATACAGCGGTATTCTGAACTGCAAAGGAATGCCCTAAGCCGGGGCGAATATGGGGAATTCCTGGTAACCTATATCGATGACCACGATCAGGTGGGGATGGATTTTAAACACCGCTTTGGCTATAATGCCGCTCCAGAACAGATTGTAGCGGGTATGGGCTTTCTCATTTGCGCCCTTGGCGCTCCATGTATTTATTACGGAACTGAACAAGGTTTTGAGGGCAACGGTATGGATGACCGATATATTAGGGAAGGAATGTTCAATCCCGATGATAAGGAGTCGAACGTATTGAACCAAGATTCATGGATATACAAGAGAATTTCTGTCTTGGCACATCTAAGACAAAAACAAGCCATTCTAAAGTTCGGTAGGATGTATTTCCGGGAAACTTCAAAAAATGGACTTGATTTTCAGTTTCCCGATTGTGAGGAATGTCTTTTGGCATTTTCAAGGATTCTGCATGAGGGCGAAATTCTGGTAGTTTATAATTCTTCACCAAAGAATATCAAAGAAGAACATATAGCGATCGATAGCATTATCAACAAAGAGGGTATGCTTATGGAATGCATCTATGGCAAAAAGAAAAAAATTAGGATAGAAAAAAATGTGGATCAAGGAAATGACCGCCTTTTCATCAAGGTAAAGCTCAAACCCATGGAGTTTTTGATATTTAAAAACAATTAAACAAGAACGAATGAAAACAATAAAAACAATTTTTAGTCTATCTGTATTGTTACTTTTTTCAATACTCGTGGCTTGCAAAGATAAAAATGGGACAAGCGAAAATTCGACCCCCGGCATGGAAAGCCATGAAGAAATGGAGGTCGAAAGCATTGTGGGCCGGGAATTGAAGGAAGGTTTGAACGACAACACCGATACTACCGTAGGGATGCATGCCCAACATGAATCATTGAAGGACAATTTTGCCCATCAGGACATTATTATCCTAGAGAATCCATATCGGCTAGAGAAAAACACCAAGAAGGACTTGCAAGAAGTTGTACAGGCCTATCTCTTACTTAAAGATGCCTTTGTAGAGGGCGACCTTAAAAGAATTGACGATGCCTCGGCCACTATGGAACAAAGGGTAGCTGCCGTAGGAACAAATACCCTAAAGGAAGACGGATTGGCAGCTTGGGATCAACATAGCAGGCTGTACTGCGAAAAACTAAAGGAACTACGCCATATTAAGGGTATAGAGGAAAAACGCTCCTACTTCGGGCATATTTCCGAAGTGGTCTACTGTACCGTTAAAAGTTTTTACCTGAAAGACAAGATGGAGCTTTATGCGGCTTTTTGTCCCATGGCATTTGATGGTAACGGCGCCTATTGGATTTCTGAAGATAAAGAAATACGTAATCCCTATTATGGGGATAAAATGTTGAAGTGCGGTAAGGTAGAAGAAGTTCTATAAAAATATGAATACACAAAAACGAGGATATAAAATTTTTAAAATGACGGCATTGGCCATCTTATCATTAGTAGTGCTTCCGGTAGCAATAATTGCCGGGTACCAATACCTAACAGTTGAGGTAGCCCCAACATATAATCCGGAAACCATGCCCTTAAGTTTTGAAATACTGGGGTCGGGGGAAAAGAACCTTGTTTTTATCCATGGCCTAACAGGTTCTAAAAACTATTGGAAAAGGGATTTGGATGCCATTACGGACACGCATAAAATATTATTGGTCGACTTGCTTGGTTTTGGCGATTCCCCAAAGCCCAATAGCGCTTATAGCCTGGAGATGCAGGTGGGCGCGTTGGAGGCAACTATTTCAAGGGAAGGTTTTGATCGCAGTAAAACAGTGCTTGTCGCACACTCCATGGGTACTGTTATAGCCTTGGCACTGCTTGCAAAGCACCCCGATTGGTTTAAAGGCGCAATAACGATAGGCACCCCTGTGTACAAGAATATGGACGAGTTCAAGAAAATAATGTCAAAACATTCTCTTTTAGATCGGCTTACGGCAAATAAATATTCCAAATACCTCTGTTTGCTACATCCCATTTTTATGACTCGGCCATTCAAGCCGGATAACCTGTCAAATGAAGTGTTCGCAGATGCCAAAAAACATAATTGGCAGAGCTATTACAATTCGTTGAACGAAATAATCCTAGAAACGGACCTATACGCTATTGCCAGAAACATCGGAAGCAAAAAAGTTGTTTTTATCCACGGGGATCGAGATACGACCGCACCCATGGATAACGCGATTAAATTGGCCGATACCATTTTAAATTCGAAGTTTCTGACCGTCAACGGTGGCGACCACCAACTATTTCTTAAAAATCCGAACATGGTCTGGAAAGCGGTAGGGACCTTTTTTGATGAAAAATCATAATACCTAGTATTGAATAAATATTGAAAACAACAGAAAGATGAAAAAACAAAAATACAATACAAATCAATTCTATGGATTGATGCATACGGACGTCGAGGGAATCGATGCCCTTATAGAACTGGCCCTGAACATCCGTTGGTCATGGAACCATGCCTCGGATAAATTATGGCAACAACTAGATCCGGAACTCTGGGAATTCACGCGAAACCCATGGGTCATTCTACAAACGGTTTCACGAGATCGACTGGAGGAGCGTTTGGCAGACCCGGATTTTCGGGAGAAGTTAGACGGTCTTTTAAAAGTAAACGAACAGGCCTTTTCCGCACCCTCCTGGTTTCAACAAAACCACCCCAAGACAGTGCTTACCACTATCGCCTATTTCAGTATGGAATATATGCTCAACGAAGCCCTTCCTATTTATGCAGGTGGCTTAGGTAATGTAGCGGGCGATCAGCTAAAAGCTGCCAGTGATCTGGGCGTACCCGTTGTTGCCGTGGGGCTACTTTATGCCAAAGGTTATTTCCGTCAGGAAATCGATAAATATGGCACGCAAAATGCCCTGTTCCCCTATAACGACCCAGGGCAATTGCCCGTTACGCCCTTACGCTTACCGAACGGGGAATGGCTTCGTATAAAGGTATCGTTGCCCGGT
>TARA_R110001583_G_scaffold12000_2_pt1 | contig 28902 bp, 33 predicted proteins | sample TARA_R110001583 | Tara Oceans TARA_R110001583 (sample SAMEA4398432) | marine metagenome | biome: Polar Biome; feature: [MES] marine water layer (ENVO:01000295) within the mesopelagic zone...; material: water (ENVO:00002006), including particulate matter (ENVO:01000060) such as...... | reverse complement strand
GCTAAGCCTTCTGGTTACGAATTTAGAAATGTTCCAACAGTTACTGATGAGGAAGGAAATCTTCTAGATGAAGATGACTTGAATACAGATGCATTTGCTGTGGCATATACCACTGATTCGGGAACCTTCACTGCACAGGCTAGATCTGAAAGTCTTAAAGAAGCAGCACTTAGAAGAATAGTTCGAAGACATCTTGGCCTAATAAAAGAGGAAGATGAAACTCTCATTGACGATGTTACTCACCCGCTCCCAGTCTACGAAGACGAAGATGAAGAAGACCTGCCAAGCGAAGAGGATGGGATAGAAGAATATTCAGGTGGTTCAGCTGTAGCGGGTGTAGTTACTCCTCTTGGTACAGGCCCATCTGGAAAGCCGTCTTCTAAGTCTGATTTGAAAAGACAAAGAAGCGTTTCAGATATATACAAAAACTATCGCTAAATATTTGTAAAAATAACCTGCTGTGTGTATTATTAGCATGCAGTGGTTAATCATTAATCATTAATCATTAAAATTAAAAATTAAACATTGCTTACTAAAAATTGGAGAGTAAAAAAATGGGAATAGACTTTGACGCAATTAGAAAGAAATTAGAAAGGCTTAGCGGCGCAAACAGGAATAGGTCGCTAATGTGGAAACCATCAGAAGGTGAGGAGCACGCTGTTCGACTGCTTTCTTTTCCAGATAATGATGGTCAGCCTTTTAAGGAACTTTGGTTTTATTATGGGATTGGAAATAATAGGGGTCTTCTTGCTCCGTCTGGCCTCGGAAAGCCTGATCCTGTCCAGGAGTTAATTACAACGCTTAGGGATGACGGATCAAAGGAGTCCTATGAGCTAGCTAAAAAGCTTTATCCGAAGATGCGAACATATGCTCCGGTTATTGTCCGAGGCGAGGAAGACAAGGGCGTTCAGATCTGGGGCTTTGGAAAGACGGTATACCAAGCCCTTCTTGGAATTATGCTTGATGAGGATTATGGTGACATTACAGATCCCACTACAGGACGTGATATTAAAGTTGTATGTAGTAAAAAGCAAGGAATGCGATGGGCAATGACTGAGGTTCGACCTCGAGGAAAGCAGTCACCATTAAATTCAGATGCAGATCAGGCCCGCGCCTGGAATGACGGAATTCCATCTCTTGATGACATGTTTACATGTAAGACTTATGATGAGCTTAGTAAGATTATAAATGATTGGCTGAGTGACGATGACGATGATTCTGACGGAACTGATCAGTATAGCGGAGAGTCTGCAACGAAGGCTCCGGCTCCTACGTCTGAGTCGAAGAGTTACAAGAATATCGATGATGCATTCGCTGATTTAATTGACGAATAAGATACAAATTATACTATTAGTGAAAGCCCCTTTTTGGGGCTTTCTTTTTGAACAAGTAAAGACATATTGTGTATGATTCTTTCAAGGGAAACAATATGGCAAAGAAAGAAACAGAAGACTTCACATCAGATTTAATAGCATCTTTAAACAAAGATCACGGATCTCGTGTTGCATATAATCTAAGTCAGGATGAATCACCAACACATGTAAAAAGATGGATTAGCACCGGATCAAAGTTGCTTGACTATATCTGTTCTAATAGAAAAAATGGCGGTTTGCCTGAAGGCAGGATTGTAGAGATATTTGGTCCGCCTTCGATTGGAAAGTCCCATATCGCAACTCAGATAGCTAGGACTACTCAGGCAATGGGTGGAATTGTTGTTTATATTGATACAGAAAACGCAACTTCGGTAGAAAACCTTGCCATGTTAGGTGTTGATGTTTCAAGACGATTCGTCTATGTTGATACACACTGCACAGAAGAGGTGTTTAAAGTAGCCGAGTCTACAATTTTAAAAACAAAAGGGATGAGCAAAGACGTTCCAATTACAATTGTATGGGATTCAGTTGCAGCTTCATCACCAAAAGCAGAATTGCTCGGCGATTATGACAAGGAGTCGATTGGATTACAGGCAAGGGCAATTTCGAAAGGAATGCGAAAAATTACCGGTGTTATCGGACAGACAAATACACTTTTCATAATTTTAAATCAGATTCGTACAAAAATCGGGGTCATGTACGGCGACCCTGATGTAACTCCGGGCGGAAAGGCAATCCCATTTCATGCATCAACTAGAATTAAACTAGGTGCAGGTCAACAGATCAAAGATGGCGATGATGTTATCGGAATCCATGTCTCTGCTAAGACAATTAAGAATAAGGTTGCTCCGCCGTTTAGAAAGATAGATTTTGAAATTCACTTTGGTGTAGGAATTAAAGAACATGAGCAAATATTTGACCTCTTAAGAAAGAACGGCCCAGAGATTATTGATGATAAAGAGGTTTCTGTGTCTGGAACAGGCGCCTGGAAGTCTATAACAATTACTGATACTACATCAGGAGAAATACTTGCTGAGAAGAAATTTCACAAGCCAAAATTTAATGAAATAATGTTGGATCCAGAATATTCTCAGCATATTGACGATCTTCTTGAAAAAGCAATGATTAAGCAATTTAATTCCAAGTATCTAGATATCGATCATGAATCGCTGGTGGAGATTGAAGCGCTAGCAATAGAACTAGAGTAGAAGTCAGTGATTTATAATGCCAATAGGCCTACAGTAATAATTGACGGTCTAAATTTATTTATAAGACACTATATAGCAAATCCTTCAACTAGCAGAAACGGCGAGTCAACTGGAGGAATAGTTGGATTTTTGCATGGTGTGGCTTTTCTTTGTGAGAAATTTAATCCCGGACAGGTTGTTATAATTTGGGAAGCTGGTGGATCTAAAAGAAAAAGAGACAAATTTAAAGGATATAAATCGGGCCGTCGTCCTCAAAAACTTAATAGATATTATGAAAGTGATATTCCTAACACAGTTCAAAATAGAAGTAGACAGGTTGAAACTATTATTAAAATTTTAGATAACACACCTGTCCTTCAAATATACACGGAAGATTGTGAAGCAGATGATGTGATAGGTTATATTTGCAAATATCAGCTAAGGGAAAAGAGGAAGGTGATCGTATCATCAGATAAAGATTATTATCAGCTCCTAGATAAAAAAACGATAATATACTCACCAACGTGGAAAAAGTTTGTTAGCTTTAAACAAGTTTCAGAAAAATTTAAAATATCATCAGAAAACTTTTGCCTTGCAAAAAGTATATGTGGTGATACTTCTGACTGTATTGACGGAGTTAAAGGGGCTGGATTTAAAACTCTTGCAAAAAGATTTCCTACTCTAGGCCAAAAAGAAACAGTAACTATTGATGATATCATCAAAGAGTCAAATGATAAAATTTTACAAGGAACGAAGATTAAGTTGTATCGATCAATAGTAGATGAAGAAAAAATAATAAGAAGAAACTGGTCACTTATTAGACTAGACACAAATAATTTGTCACATTCAATTATAGAAAAAATAAAATATAGCTTTGATACTTTTAGTCAGTATGATAATAAAATGGAGGCAATAAAAATTATTCGCAAAGAAGGTATTGACAATTTAAATATTGACAGGGTTTTTATTTCTATGAAATCATTAGCAAAGAGAAGAAGATGAATGATATAGGAAGTTTTGGAAAATACGGAAAGGTATTTCAAGAGAAGATATTTCAATGTCTAGTGGCAGATACCACCTGGGCATCTCAGATTATAGAGGTTATGACACCTGATTTTTTTGAGCAGAAATATCTCGAGTACTTAACAAAGTGTTATTTTGCTTATTTTGAAAAATACAAGTCTTTTCCAACAATGCCGCTCCTTATTACAATTGTAAGAGATGAACTACAGGAAGGTTCTGATTTAATTTTAAGAGATCAGATAGTTGAATTTTTGCACAGAATAAAAACAAATCCGGATGTTTGTGATCTAGCATATGTTAAAGAAAAAGCACTTGATTTTTGCAAAAGACAATCGCTTAAAAACGCTCTTGAGGATGCAGTTGATTTAATAGCAACTGAAAAGTATGATTCTGTAGTTACACTCATGAAAGAGGCAATATCAAAAGGAACCCCGTCAACAACAGGCCATAACTTTTTTGAGGATTATGATTTTAGATTTTCAAAGATCAATAGGGTAACATGTCCTACAGGAATACCCCAGATTGATAAAAAAGATATTTTAAATGGAGGTCTTGCAAGAGGTGAACTTGGTGTAGTTGTTGCACCAACAGGGGTGGGAAAATCTCACTTTCTTGTTCATGCGGGTAGCGAAGCTCTAAGAGTTGGAAAGAATGTTATTCATTATACATTCGAGCTATCAGAAAGAGCAGTTGGCTTAAGATACGATAGTAATCTTTGTGATATTCCAAGTAATGAAGTTGTAGATAGAAAAGATGAGATTGTAGAATATTACAAAGATAAAGATCTAGGAAGGCTGATTATAAAAGAGTATCCGACAGGTGCTGCTTCTGTTTTAACTATTAGAAATCATATTGAAAAATTATTGCTTAAATCGTTCGTGCCTAGCTTGATAATTATTGACTATGCAGATATTATGAGATCTTCTAGATCGTACGATTCTTTAAGACATGAGCTTAAATTAATCTATGAAGAGTTAAGAAACTTGGCAATGGATATGCATGTACCAGTCTGGACAGCATCACAGGCTAACAGGGATGCTTCTAACAGTGATGTTGTTGGTCTAGAAAATATGTCAGAAGCCTATGGAAAAGCCATGGTTGCTGATGTAGTTTTATCACTTTCCAGAAAGCCACTTGAAAAATCTACCGGAACAGGACGCCTTTTTGTTGCCAAGAACAGGGCAGGAAGAGATGGAATATTGTTTCCTATTCACCTTAACACTGCCACATCGAAGTTGGTAGTTTTAGATAATACATCTGAGATGTCTTTAAATGAAGTAGTTAGCCTAGATAATATAAACCTTAAGAAGACACTTAAAGAAAAATGGAAACAAATTAACAATGACTCGTAAAATTATAAAAAGGAGGACTTCTCTTGACAAGCTATGACCACACATACAATAAGAGCTTAGAGTATTTTTCCGGGGATGATCTTGCAGCAAATGTATTTGTTACAAAGTATGCACTTTCAGACACTTCTGGCGAAATCAAAGAAAGCAACCCAGATGATATGCACAAAAGAATTGCTAGAGAATTCGCCAGGATTGAACAAAAATATCCAAACCCACTTTTAGAAGAGGAGATTTATTCGCTTCTCTGTAATTTTAAATATATAATTCCGCAAGGCTCGCCGATGTCTGGAATCGGTAATGAGTACCAGGTCCAGTCTCTTTCAAATTGCTTCGTTATTGAATCTCCTTGGGACTCCTATGGAGGAATTCTAAAAACAGACCAGGAGTTGGTTCAGATTGCAAAGCGTCGTGGCGGCGTCGGATTTGATATTTCCAATATAAGACCCAAGGGCCTGTCGACTGGAAATGCTGCTAGAACTACTGATGGTATTGAAGTGTTCATGGATAGATTTTCAAATTCTTGTAGAGAGGTTGCGCAAGGCGGAAGAAGGGGAGCACTAATGATTACCATATCAGTTCACCATCCGCAGATTCGCGATTTCATAAAAATCAAGAGAGATTTAACTAGAGTGACAGGCGCAAATATCTCTATCCGTTTAACAGACGAGTTTATGGAATCAGTAAAAAACAATGATCAGGTCCAGCTTCGCTGGCCTGTCGATAGTAGAAATCCAGAAATTAATGAATATGTTGATTCTCAAGATCTCTGGGCTGAGATAATTGAATCAGCACATGCTGCAGCAGAACCGGGCTTGCTTTTTTGGGATACAGCAAAGCGTCTAACACCTTCGGATATCTATACACAAGAAGGTTTTGGGTCTACTTCTACTAATCCGTGTGGGGAAATTATTCTTTCTCCATATGATAGTTGTCGACTAATGCTAGTAAACTTAACGTCTTTTATCCAGAACCCATGGTCAGAGAATTCATCATTCTCCTATGGTCACTTCGCTGATGTTGTTCAAAAAGCTCAAAGGTTAATGGATGATATGATTGACCTTGAGATTGAACAAATTGACAAGATAATTAAAAAAATTAAAAATGACCCAGAACCAGCGTCTGTCAAGAAGCCTGAGCTAAGCCTCTGGAAAGAAGTTAGAAAGCGCGCAGTAAATGGAAGAAGAACAGGCTTGGGAATAACTGGTCTAGGAGATACACTTGCTATGCTTGGTATAACATACGGAAGTGAAGAGAGTATAGCGCAGACTGGTCAGATCTATAAGTGGCTTACAACGCATGCATACATTTCATCTATGATTATGGCTAAAGAGAGGGGATCTTTTGGTATTCATGATCCGGACAAAGAGAATGATCATCCGTTCTTAAATAGAGTGTTTGATTCAATTGATTCTACACCTCTTGAATCCATGCCTACCCCTGTTCCCTATAAAGCAAGAGAGATGAATCAGAAATACGGAAGAAGAAATATTGCATTAACTACAACAGCTCCGGCAGGATCAGTCTCAGTTCTTGCACAAACTTCCAGTGGAATTGAACCTTCATATATGTTACACTATACACGTCGTAAAAAGCTAACCGGACAGGATGTAGAGGCTAGGGTGGATTTTGTAGATGATAACGGAGACAGATGGCAAGAGTTTACAGTTTATCATCACAATTTTAAGAGTTGGATGACTTATGCTAATATGAAAAATCCAGGTGTATTTGAAGGTCTTGAGAATAGTGATATTGTAGCAATGAGCCCTTACGCTGACGCAACAGCTAATGAAATTGACTGGGTTGCAAAAGTAGAGATGCAAGCAGCTGCCCAAAAGTGGGTTTGTCATGCGATATCTAATACAACAAATCTTCCTGCAGATGCCGACGTTGAAACAGTCAAGCAGGTATATATGAAAGGCTGGGAGCTTGGTTGCAAAGGTATCACCGTTTATCGAGATGGATGTCGAGCAGGCGTGCTAGTCCCAGATAGAAAAAATACTGATGATGAAACAGGTAATCCTAGAGATTCAACTATGATTCTCTATAGGTCAGCACCAAAAAGACCCGACGTTTTAGAATGCGAAATACACCAGGCAAATATTAAAGGTGAGGGATGGACAATTTTAGTTGGATTGCTTAACGGGAGCCCATATGAAATATTTGGCGGTCTTTCTGAATATGTTGAAATACCAAAGAAGTATAGCAACGGTCTAATCAGGAAGAGATCTAGAAAAACAGTTGCCTCTAAGTACGATCTTACAGTCGGAAATAATGGAGATGAATTTGTAATTAAAGATATTGTAAAGGTTTTTGATAATCCAAACCATACAGCATTTACTCGAACTATGTCTCTTGCCCTAAGACATGGTGCACCAGTTCAATATGTTGTTGAGCAGCTACAAAAAGATAGAGATGCTGATCTTTTCAGTTTTTCAAAGGTTACTTCGAGATGTCTTAAAAAATATATTGTTGACGGGACTAAGCCTGGAAATGGCTTGATTATTTGTAATTGTAAAAATCAAGACCACTGTAATGTAGTGTATCAAGAGGGCTGTGTAACTTGCCTAACTTGTGGTTATGCCAAATGCGGATAATACTTATATAAAAAAGGAGATGTAATGCCATATTCAGATAGAGTGTTAGATCACTTTGATAACCCACGCAATATTGGCGCAATGGACAAAAATGATTCTAGCGTAGGCACTGGTATGGTTGGTGCACCTGCATGCGGTGATGTGATGAAGCTACAGCTGCGAATTAATGATGGCGGTATCATAGAGGACGCTAAGTTCAAGACATTTGGTTGCGGCTCTGCTGTTGCATCTAGTTCGCTTGTAACAACATGGGTAAAAGGGATGCATATAACAGAAGCTGAGAAAATTAAGAATTCTTCAATTGCTAAAGAGTTATCTTTACCTCCAGTTAAGATTCACTGTTCTGTTCTTGCAGAAGATGCAATTAAAGCTGCAATTAAAGATTATAGGCATAAAAATGACAAAAGGTGATATCCAGAAGACTATAGATGAAGATATAAACCCTGGCCTTGAGATGCATGGAGGAAATATATCAATTCATGAATTCAATGAAGGCGATAATTCACTTAAGCTAGTAATGGGTGGCGGCTGCCACGGTTGTGCATCTTCAAAATTAACAATGATGACGGGAGTCGAAAGACACTTTAGAGAAGTATTCCCAGATATCGGTGATATTGAAGATGTAACAGATCATTTAACTGGTGAGAATCCATATTATCCGCAGGAACAGTAAGATGGCAATAACAATGACACAACCTGCACAAGACAAGATAAGGTCACTTCTAACGAAACGACAAACGCCAGATCACTATCTTAGGATAGGGCTTCAGGGCGGTGGGTGTTCTGGTTACATGTATAAGTACGAATTTGCAGATCATCCAGAAGAGAAAGACAAGATATTTGAGTTCGATGACATTAAGATCTGCATAGACATAAAATCTTATTTATTTCTTAATGGAATGGAGATAGATTATGAGGAAGATTTATTGAAATCTGGGCTAGTATTTAATACACCATCAGCAAAACGAACTTGTGGCTGTGGTGAATCAGTAACTTTTTAATAAAAAGGAGAGAAAGATTTATGAAATGGGTAACTAAATTATCACCTCTTATAAAAGAGATTGAACTAAGAAAAAATCCAGTAATTATTAGAGTTAATAAATTTGATGAAGATTCAGCTAAGAAGTTTGATCAAGATATTGCCCTGGCCCACAACACAGGTCAGTCAGTAATACCAGTCGTTATTGATTCATATGGCGGCCAGGTTTATAGCCTAATGTCGATGATATCTTCAATCAAACACTCAGAGCTCCCAGTCGCAACTATAGTAGAAGGAAAAGCCATGTCTTGCGGTGCAATTCTATTTTCTTTTGGTGAAGTAGGTTACAGATTTATGGATCCTGATGCAACATTAATGATTCACGATGTATCTTCTATGGACATGGGAAAGGTTGAAGAGCTCAAAGCCGGCGCCGCTGAGGCCGATAGATTAAATCAAATAGTTTATAAGATGATGGCACAAAATTGTGGGAAGGCAGAAGACTATTTTATGAAAATTGTTGACAAGAAAAAGCATGCTGACTGGTTTCTAGATGCAAAGCAATCAAAGAGACACGGCCTTACAAACCACCTTCGGGTGCCAAAGTTTAATATATCTGTTTCAGTTAATATTGATTTTGAATAGCATTTAATAGAGGCAGTTCTATGAGAATAGATCATATCGCTTACAGAGTTAAAGATAGAAACAAATCAGCAAAATTTTTTATAGATGCTTTTGGGTATAAAATACAGGAAGAGTTTAATATTGAATTTGAAGATAACACCAGCGCAAATTGCTTTGCAATGACACCTTTTGAAAATCCTCCTGATGAAGAAAATATAGAGCTTCCTGCTAAATCATACTGTCTAATGAAAGATAAGGAGCTCCATTCTCCGCCTGATATTTTCGTATCAGATGGAGATCCAGGATCTATTGTATGGCGCTGGGTGGAAAAAAATGGTGGCACAGGTGGGATACACCACATTGCCTATGAAGTAGAAAATGTTGAAAAGACCATGGAGCTATGGATAGAAAACAAGTGGGCTGAATTTACTACGATTCAGCCAATTGAATCTGAAGGCCTAGTCCAGTGTTTTACCAAGCCGCACCCAGTAACAGGTGTAATTTATGAATTTATAAGAAGGCTAAAGCCCGGGTTTAGCATAGGTAATGTAAAAGATCTAATGGAAAGTACAGAGGGGATACAGTGACAATAGATAAAGTTTTTTATAATAAGAGTTCTGCAGACTCTCTAGACTGGGATCCTATGTGGTTCGGTGTGCTTCATCATGATGAAGATTTGGTCAAGGCAGTCAGAGCTTGGCAAAAAAAAGCAGGGTTGACAGCAGACGGCTTGTGCGGCCCAGGCACATACAGGAGAATTTGGACTGAGAGAGAATCAAGCATAAGCAGCTATATTAATCGCTGCCCACCTGAAAAAGATCAAAGTTTTATAGTTTGCAATTCAGACCTAGTAGAAATAAACTGGCCAAGGGTAGTTCTATGGGATGAACAAGATGGATTTAAATCAAAGTCCGGTACATACTACAATTACTCTGGTAAGGCTAATCGGAAACCAACGATGTTTGTCAATCACTGGGACGTATGCCTCAGCTCTGAATCTTGTGCAAACGTCTTGAATAAACGTGGAATTTCTGTTCATTTTCTAATTGACAATGACGGAACTATATATCAAATGCTAGACACCCAGCACGGTGCATGGCATGCTGGAACAGTAAACAATTGCTCAATCGGTGTCGAAATTAGCAGTGCTTATTCACTAAAGTATCAGGACTGGTATATTAAAAATGGATTTGGAGAAAGACCTGTTATCGAAGATGCTATTTGTCATGGCAAAAAAATGAAGCCTTTCCTAGGGTTTTATGATGTTCAGATAGAAGCCCTCAAAGCATTGTGGATGGCATGTCATAAAGCATATGATATCCCACTTGTTGCACCAGAGTCGGGTGACCTAGATTTTATGACATCAACTAAGGAAGATTCTCTTACGAGGTCAGGAAAGTTTAAAGGATATGTAAGCCATTATCATCAAACAAGGAAAAAGATTGACTGTGCTGGGCTGGACATTGTAAAACTCTTGAAAACTGTATAGCATCTACTTTTAAAATAAAATATATATTAGATGATACTTCAGGATTTTTATGTCTCATCTAAGCAATATATCTATTTACTTTTTTTCAACATACACATTGCTAGTGATATTTTTTAGTTTTTTGTGTGGAAGATTAGTTGAAAAATCTCTAAACGCATCCTCAGGTAAAAAGAAGATCTTAGACTACAATAAAGCTAGTGTAGCAAATAATAAAATAGACCTTAGAGATTTTTCAACCAACCTTCCAAGATATCGGCCTGCTGTTTTAGAATCAGAAAAGTGGCGTGCTGAATCAGACCAAGGGCTTTTATATTCAATTCGTAGGGAGAGATTTATAAAAATTCCAAAAGAGTTTGTTGATCTAGTAAAGTTTTTAGAGACAAAAGGCAATGTGTAAAATAATAAAACCTCAAAGGCTATCAGAAAGACACTCCTTGTCTCTTGCTAGAATGTCCAATGATAATCTATCTAAAGACTGTAAAGCCACACCAGAAACACTCTACGGTATCGGAAAATACTGTTCTGATGCATATCATATATTCTGTCTAGGAGATTGGAAAAGTATAGTACTTGGGGATCATGCTTTAAATGATTATCGCAAGCGGTTAGAGGCTCAAGATCAATTATAGATAAACTCTATGACAATAATTGTGTAATATATTAACCGGTGAATCATGACAGCAATTGCAGTTTACCCACCTTCTGGGTCTAGTGGAGAATTACAGTTTGCGAATAGCAGTGGACAGCTTGATGCTGCCCAGGCTTTTTGGGATGCTAGTAAGTCTAAACTTTACATATCTGGAAATCTAGAAGTTCTCGGTACTGAGACTGTTATAGATACACAGCATCTCCAGGTCGAAGATGCCATAATAGGTCTAGGGTCTGGATCAGCAGGTGAGGGATCTGCCGGGGATAGAGGTTTTATTTTTACAATAAGCGGAGAGACAAATCCTTCAATCTATTGGGATGAGTCAGAAAATGAATTTAGGCTATCACGACTAACTAATGTCCCAGCTGACACTTCATTTAATGATCCGTCTGCAGTCGGAGAAGGCGGATATCAAAATCTTAGGATAGGCAAACTATATGGAACAGGAACCATAGGTCCGGCAGAAGAAGGATCCTATTCTGATGGTTTATTTACTGACTTTACTAATACTACAGAAATAGGTCTTGCTGTAGATAGGTTTAATGAAATATTAAAAGCTCTTGCACCAAGCCCAGCGCCTTCTCTAGACGATATTGATCATAACAATTCCAGCGTCTCAGGAAAGCTTTCTTTTGGCTCATCTAACAGCGTCTCAGGCTATACTGATTCTAATACAACAGCAGGATTTAGCGCTGTAGATGTTGATGGAACATATGGATCCTCGACCAGCAGCAATAATTTAAGAATCGGTTTGCTTAATGGCTCAACTGTCGTAACAGGAGATCTAAATGAAGATATTTCTGCAGATACCCATGCCAGCAGCCAGACAAATTACGTTGCAAACTCTTTTGGTGATGCAGATTCAGGAACATTAAAGCTGTATGTAAATGGGTCTCTATCCCATAGTGTTGTCATTACAGGATCTGATGGAGGTTGGCATATAGGAACAGGTGTTCCAGGCAGCGGAACAGGCACATCAACAAACGGGAACGGCTCGGGATTTACTCATCTAAGTGCTACAGGAAGCGCGGTTTTTAGCGATGGCACCGGACTGGATTTGTTTCAACATAGAACAGGAAGATATACAATTGCTACAAGTGATCAGCGTAATGGCTGGAACTATGCTCGTGTAGTTCACACCCTTGATAGCGGTGATGTTACAACAAATTATGTTGAATGGGTTAATGATCCCGACGGGAATGCACTGGCAGCAGCCGGTGCAGCTTTTGACACGCTTGCAATGACAGGCGATGTAAGATTATCAGGGGTAAAATATCATACTGCTGGGTCAGCAAAATATAGAGTGCGTGTCACCAATGCATATAAAAATGTTTATACAACTTCAAATATAACATTTACAGATACAAATTGTACAATAGCAAATCAAGCGATGCCCACAGCAGGAAATGATGAGAATAAAGTTCTTCACTTGACGGGAAGCGCAACAATTAATGCTAGCTCACTTTTAAACGGTTCAATAACAGCAAAAGTTAATATTTCACACCCACTTAAGTCTAACTTGGCAAATGCCGGCACACAAAGTATAGCCAGCCTTCTTCTGTGGGCATATTCAAATAACTCTACTGTGTTATCTGAGACTTTCCGGAGAGAAAATTATAGAATAATATCAGGAAGCTACGAAACGCAGGCCAGCGCAACGCATTCTGATAACACTTGGGATGGAACTATTCACATGTCAGGCTCTGGGGACCATGCTGATGGCCTAATGTTTTACAATCAAAGATTATATGCTCCTAAGCAAGGTGCAAATAGCAGCAATTTTGCTGGTATATCAAACGGTCCTGTAGGTAATGTCAATTATAGCGGTATTTCAAGCGGTCAAAGAACATTCTATAGATACTTTCAGAATAACTCAGGAGGTTCAAAAACAGGCTTTTCTCTAGCTATCAATGGATCTGGCACTATAGTTGATAGTAGCACTGCTTTAAACGCTTCTAGGCTAAGAGTTTTTCTTAAGATTCCAACAACCGCAGCAGGTCAGGCTACAGGCTGGATGGATTTAGCATCTGCATTTTCAACTGGCCAAGTTTCTGATAACAACGGCTGTCTTGAGGGATCACTTGATTCATCTCTTAACGCAACTAACATAGTAACTTTTGGCACACAGTTTGTTGCTGATGATGAATATATTGTTATTCGTGTAGAGGCTGATGCTGCCTTTACGGGCTATGTTAGCCAACTCACAGTGTCTTGGTCATAAGGTTATAAAGAATGGCTCTGTCAGATACATCAAAAACTTTAATATCAATAAAGAAATTAGTTGGAAAAGCTCACACATCTAATGATAAAGACGTTGCAAATGAGTCACTACCGTCAGGTATCACTGTATCTTCAAATACAATATTTGGTCAAGAAATACCCGCTCATACGGGATCAGCAGCTCAGTATCATATTTTATCAAACTCCCTAGGTGAGGGCGTTGTAGAATTTCTCAGACTATCAGCATCTTTTATAGCGGGAACTGATACTAGTAGCGGAAGGCATGGTTTTGAGTTAAAGTTACCTGACGACTATGTTTCAAATTCAAAAAATCCAAAAAAAGGAACAGACCCGTTTTTAAACGAGAGAGTTATACACCTTACATCTGGATCTTTGCAGCTAATTCCTGCAAGCTATGACTCTGATTATGAGGGAAAACCATATCATCTAAACGGCGGCCAGACACAGATACCTGTTCTTGATTCTAGAGACTGGAGCTTAGATTATTTTAACGGCGTATTTTTTCAGCAAGATCCGCCAGGCACGGGAGATCATGCACAAAATCCTGAATATGTAGATGCTTATCTTTATATCGGTGAGTTCTCTAGCAAAGGCGTTTTTTCTACAGGTCTTTCTGGCTCCTTAACTAATTTAACTGATGGTACATCTTACCTTGCAGCAGGTGAAAATGTTACAATTACTTCTTCTTCAAATGGTCAAATTGTTATCTCTAGTGATAATGATGATACTGTCTCCCAGAGTAGAAAGTTTGTATATGAGCTTACATCTTCTCACGCATCATCTACAAGCTTGCATATACCAAATTTAAATTTCACATCAGTTAACTTTCTTGATGATAACATCGATATCTTTGTCAATGGTCAGTTAATGACTTCTGGATCTACAAAAGATTATGTACTTCCTGGACCTACTGGATCAATCAGGTTTTATTTTGAATTACTTAGAGATGACCTGGTAACAGTACGGACATACTAAGTCAGCCCTATTAATAGATAATAGTCACTTAGGTATATAAATTCTTAGTGCACAATAGCTTTGTAATCCTATTTATAATTGTAAACAGGCGGGTAAGAAGTGAAAGAGTATAGTACAGCTGATTTATCTTTGGCGGCATTTTTACTAATGCGCGGACTTAAATTGCAAGATGCAAAAAAAGTTTCGTCTGGAAGATTTAATTTTTCATTCGCTGATCCCGATGATAAGGCAAAAAAACTAGCTCTAGACTTCGTTAACAGCGAGTTCTGTGAATTTGACAATCAGGTAAGAAACCTCAAGAAGCTAATATATAATAATTGAAAGGCTCACGAAGTCTAAAATTAAAGAATCTTAAAATTTAAAGCCAACGTTATTAATCGTTATTGACTTATGTTACAGGCAGAGATCATTCTGTTTTGATCTTTTGCATTTATAATATGCCACACATAACATATAAGGAAAAATTATCATGGCTTCAAAAACACAAATTAGGGCGACCCAAATAACTGGGTCTTTCCCGACAGATGGAGAAAGCATCACCACGGAAGCAACAGCTGTTGTAACCGACCTGGGTGGAATTCTCGATCATATGGCTTCTTCTATTAGGAGAATTCACGGAAATGCTGACTGGTCAAACTCAGCTGCCGGAGTATTCACTGCAGCAACGTTCGATGTTGACACAGCGGGCGCTTTTGACGTTGTTGCTGGCGGTATAGCATCAATAGATGCTGTTGGTACTTCAAACTTAACAACACACGGAGCATTGACACTGTCAGGTTCTGATAGCTTGAGCCTGGCATCAGATGGCGGTGAAATCGACATCACAGCTCGTCAAGGTGCTATTGATATCAATGCCACAGCAGGTGCTATTACTCTTGATGCCGGCGGCGCTGTCTCTCTAGAAGGTGCAGCTGCTTCTGACTTCACTACATCAGCCGGAGCATTGACACTAGATGGTGCTGGTGGTGTTAGTATTGCAGGTAACGCAGCTGAAATTGATATTACTACATCTGCTGCTCTTGATCTTAACTCTGGTGCTTTCACTCTTGATGCTACTACGGTTTCTATTGATGGTGTTGGTGCAGCAAACTTGACAACTCGCGGTGCCCTAACAGTCTCTGGTTCATCTGGGCTAAACCTAGCATCAGATTCTGGTGAAATCGACATCACAGCTCGTCAAGGTGCTATTGATGTTAATGCACTTGTAGGAGATATCACTGTCGATGCTACTGCTGGAGATATTACGGTCGCAGCGGCCGGCGGAGATATTACGATCGGTGCAACTCTTGCTAGCAGTAAAGCATTAAACCTTGGTAGACCAGGGTCAGCTGAGATTACACTTGTTGTGAGTGATGTCGCTGCAAATGAGAAAATTGCAATTGTTAACACAGCAGGTACTGCTGATGATGCGATTAAGCTTCTTGCAGACGCTGGTGGTATCACCCTTCAAGCTGATGATGACTCACTCATTCTCGACGCAAATGGTACAGATGCTGATGCGCTTAAGGTTGATTCTGCTGGTGGTGTTGACATTACATCAACTGGTGCACACCCAATCGATATTGAATCTACCAACGCTGCTGGGCACATTGTTCTCAAGACTGCTCACACTGCTGGTCAAGCTGTTCACATCGATGCCGATGCCGACGCTGGTTCTATCGTAGACATTGATGCAGGTATCTTGCAAATCGACGCGACGGGTGTTGCTGGAATTAACTCCGGTGGTACACTGAGCTTAGGTACTGCAAACTCTGGTGTTGCTGTCAATATCGGTCACGGCACATCTGAGACGACAGTGGGTGATAACTTAACAGTTACAGGTAACGCTACAGTTACTGGTGACCTTACGGTTAACGGCGATACTGTAACTCTCAACACCTCAAACCAAGTCCTTGAAGATAGAATCATTGCTTTAGCATCAGGTTCTTCTACAGCTGACGTTGATTCTGGTATCATCTTCACACGCTCCACTGCTGATCTCGGCGGCGGAACTGATAAGAAGCATGGTGCTCTTCAATTCGATGGTGCTACTGGAAACGTATTCAAGCTTGGTGTAACCAACGACGATGCATCTGGAACAACAATTGGTGTTGCTGACGCCGATCTTGCTGATCTTTATATCGGTAAGCTTTTTATCGATGGTGGCTCTAACACCATCGACGTCAGTACTGACCTCATTCTTGGGGCAGCCGCAGACGTAACTTTCACCGCCGCCGGAGGAAATGTAACACCGTCAGCAAATGATGGAGCTGCATTGGGTAGTGCAGCAAAGAATTGGTCAGATTTATTTATTGCCGATGCTGGTGTAATCAACTTAGGCGATGATCAAGATGTCAAGCTAACTCACGTTGCTAATACTGGTGTTCTCTTGAGTGGTTCTGATTCTGGCGGCCCAGGTGCTGCAGCACAGCTTCAATTTGGAGATTCAGGAACCTACTTGCATCAAGTAGCTAACGGAGTCTTAAAAGTTGTATCTGACAACATACTTGATCTATCTGTAGGAGCCGGTGGTGTTACAATCACAGGAACAACTCCGAAGCTAACTCTTGGTGATGCAGGTGCTGAAGACACGACCATCTTGTTTGATGGAAATGCTCAGGACTTCTACATTGCTCTAGACGACTCAGCAGATGATCTACTGATTGGTCTTGGTGCCACTGTTGGTACAACTCCTGCACTTGGAATCGATGAAGACCTTCAGGTATCTGTCAAAGTCAACACTGCAGCTTCAAGTACCACAACTGGTGCTCTTACTGTTGCTGGTGGTATGGGCATTGCTGCTGATCTTTATGTTGGTGATGATCTTAGATTAAGATCTGACGATTCCGTATTTGCAATGGGCCTCGATGGTGACGATTTCAGTATTATTCATGACGGTACTACTGGTGCAACTATTGCTGGTAACCCGCTCACCCTTGATTCAGCTGCAGGTCTCGTGCTTGACGCTGATAGTGGAACTATTTCACTCAAGGATGGCGGAGCTCTATATGGCGAGTTGACCAAGAATGATGTTGGATTTGTAATGTCAGCAAGTGCTGAGCTTCACCTTGGTGATAGCAGGTCGGGTGTAGAAGGTATGGCTGGTGGTACAATTGGCCTTGGTGTTACTGGTCAGTACACATCATTCATCAGCAACTTCTCCAACTCAACCACCATCGTAGGTGCACTTAACACACTTGCTGAGGGTGGCACACGCTCGAAGTTCCAGCTAGCAATTACTGGATCTAATGGTCATACAGCAAATATGGCTCTTCTGGTCAATGGTGATCTAGCTCATGACGAAGGATTTAATCCGGGTACAACTGATGTCTTTGTCAACGGTCAGATGATGATGTCCGGCGCCAGTGCTAATGATGGAGACTACAAGCTTCACGGACAAACTGCCATTGGTGGCGAAGCCGTAGTAGATATGGTTACGTTCTTCTTCGCCCTAGAGAGAGATGATGTTGTTACAGTTATCAAGATGTAATTCAATTAAGCTAAGGTCTTAGGATCTTTTACCTGGCAGGACCTATTTTAGGTCCTGCCTTTTTTATTATGCCTTATTTAATTTAACCCGATATAAATAATTAATATAATTTAACTTGAAACTGAGTGTACATATGAGTCAAATTAAAAAAATGAAAGAAGAGCTAGTCTACCTAAAGCGATTTGCTTTGGACATGAGAAATGTTAACGAAAATATTTCATCAAAAATTCAGGAAAAAAACTATGATCAAGCATGCGAAGAAGTTTTTGTCTATTTAAGAAAATATTTTGAAAGTAAAATTAAAAAAATATCTGAAGAGAATCCTGATGTAGAGGCAACACTGACACACTTCGCCAACGAAGCACTTAACGTAGTGATGGAAGTTAGGAGGTTTGAGTCTCAAAAAACATACGGACTTCAACAGCAAAAGGTCTTAGTTGAAGAGATATTAAAAACAACAATAGCATCAGCTACTTCTCTCCACAGAGAAGTCGAAAAAATAGTAAAAAAAGAATTGCCCAAAGATGTATTTCATGATGTGCCACCTGCAAGAATAAAATCGGCAAAATTAAGAGAACCTGGCCAGAAACCTGATAAAAGAATCTTTATCGAGAGACAGGACAAGGAAGCATAAAGTTTATGTCAACAAAACTAGTTAAAACAGCAAATTTTGGAACCGGTAAGGGTGCCTTAGGAACAGTTGGCTATCGACTCTTTAGGTCAGATGGATCTTTAAGCGGAAGTCGAATAACAGCCGGGATTGGTGAAGTGCTAGCAGGCGTCGGTATTTACTCTTCTAGTATTTATTTTTCAGATAACTTTAGTGGATCAATTCTGTGGGACACGGGTGGGTCTTCACCCGCCTATGCTTCTGAAGACTATAGCCCAAGTATTGATAACATTTCTAAGACTATAAATCTAATTTCAGGCAGTGTAGATTTTACAAAGAACCACTCCGCTGGCAGATGGAAATTAGTCGAAGAAGATTATCAGATGATCTTCTATAAGGAGGACAACGTAACTGAGCTAGCTAGATACGACTTGCTCGATGGATCCGGATCACCTTCAGTGAGTGCTGTTTTCGAAAGACGTCTCAATACAGGATCTTTATAATAGTATGTCATTAATTATGAGAGGAATGGGATCTGATCCTAAGCTTATAACAGCTGGCTTTGGGCCACAGACTATTCTTGCAAAAACAGCTATTCCTGATGTAGTTGGTAGAAGCTCGAGAAGAGCCTACAAGGAGATAGCACCTAGGGAATCTAAAAATACAGTTGATACTTATATTATTATTGCATCTCTTGAGACAGTTAATGGAAAGAGGGTACCTATCTTAGAAAATAGAATGATAGGCTATGTTTTAGCAAATGATAATATTGAAGTTAAAATACTAAGACCTCCTAGCGTAGTAAAGACAAAACCGAGAAGAAACATACTTATTAAGGTTCACAAAGTATTTAAAAGGTAGTAAGCAAATGCAAGTACTTGATCTAGATCTAGATAAAGAAAATGAGCTTATTTTTAAGCTTTCAATCGAGGGCATAAAAAGTGCAACAGTTAGCAGTAGATTTTTAATAGAAACCGAAGATTTTTCCTTGGTTTTCAAGTCTCAGGAATTGTCTAGTGACGGCGTTACTGTCTTAATACCCCCACTTGAAAATATAATCGGAGAGGGCATTTATCAAAGTAGCCTTGAAGTTTTAGTAGATGATAAAGTTTTTATCCCAGTTTCAGTTGAGACAAGCTTTGAAAAATCTATCAAGATTGTTTCTGAGTCAGTGTCTAGGAAAAAACCAGAAACTCAAGTTACAATTTCTGCACCGGTTGTAGTAAGCACGCCAAAAGAATCAGTTGTAGAAAAAAAAGAGCCTGTCGTAGAAACACTTCCGATTCCTAATAAAGTAAGTGCTTTAAAAGAGGTTGTACCTGCTAGCGAGCACAAAGTAATTGAAGAAAGCTTAGAAGCTGAACACAAATCAGTGCGTCCCCCTCAGCGAACTCGAATGCGACCTGCAGCACTTGGTCGACTTAGATTGCATATTCCAGATGCTCAAGATATCAATGATAGACTGACTGAATCAAAAATTAAAAAAATAAAAGAGATAGCAGCAAGAAAAAATATTACGCTTACTGACGAAAAAATTAAGCAGATCTTAAAGATAACAAAAGATAAAAAACCTGGAGGCAAATAATGATTACAATAATTTTAAAAGTTTATATAGCTTTATTTTTATATTTCTTAATAGCTTCTCTGTGGAGAGTGAGAATTGCCATTCTCGATAGAGAGGCAACAAGATCTAGAGAGGCAAAGGTAGTACTAAGAAAAACCATTGAAAGATCTCAAAAAGAAGCCCTTCTTTCCCTTGTTTGGCCCGTGATGCTAGCAAAGATAGTCCATAGCTTTCTATTATCGTTTAAATAAACGTGATATGAACACTAGAGTTTCAATAAAAAAATATCTATTTAGGCTAGGATATCTTGAGGAAGAGTATGAAGAGTGCAAAGAGATACATGATAAGGCTAAGATAGAGTTTGAATCACAAGTTAGACAGGCTCACTACAATCTTAACGTGTTTGATAAAGATCTAGATGAAGATCGAACTCTGCCAGCATCTCAAGAAAAAAAATCAGCAATATTAGAAGAAAAAAATAAACAGGAAAATCAAAGTAACAAAGAAGAGATTGAGGTGCTAGATTTTTCAAAAAGTTTGGATATTAAGCATCCGCCCTGGGCAAAAAAAGTGTTTAGAAAGATTGCTACATTAACACACCCAGATAAGATTCCAGAAAATCTAGACAAAGATATTAAAAAAAAATTTAATTCTGCATACATACTGTCAAAGCCTGCACTTGAAACGAGAGACTATGTTAAATTAATAATGATTGCTAACGACCTGGGCATTGATATATCAGATATTAGAATTGACAATTTTGAAAAATTTAAAAACAAAGAGGCTTCATTGCAGAAAGATATAGCAGGTATTAAATCTTCTATGTTTTGGTCATGGGCACACTCTACAGAAAATCAAAAAAAAGAAATAATTCAAGAATTTTTAAAATCTAGAGGTTGGACATCTGCAGCAGCACAAAGAAAGAAATCTAGAAAAGGATCGGGTGTTCACCCGGGAAAGTCAATTGCATGGGCTAGGACAGCACCTGCTGATGAAAAAAAGAAAGACTAGTGGTCTATACTTAATATAAATTAAAGAGATACTTATATTACTATGCTAATATCAGAAAAAAATTTAAGAAAGATAATAAGACAATCTCTCCTTAGTGATAATCTAACGAGTGAAGTTTCTATTGCTGATGTTCCTGTAGTAGGCTTTGGGATAAAGCAGAATCTTGAACCAGAAATATGGAAATCAGATGAAGATTTGGATATGGAGACTAGAAGACAACTAGTGAAGATATCTGAAGACTTTATCAATAGCCTAACAATAAAGGCTAAGATTGTAGATATTAGATTCACTGGCTCCCTTGCAAACTATAACTGGTCAAAATATTCAGATATTGATCTTCACCTGGTAGTTGATTTCTCAAAAATTGATGATGACAGAGATTTAGTAAAGGGTTACTTTGATTACAAGAGAACTCTCTGGAATAACACACATGATATAAAAATATCAGGATATGATGTTGAAATTTATGTAGAAGACATCAATGAAGACCATGTATCTACCGGGATATACTCGGTTTTAAAAAATACGTGGATTATAAAACCTGAGCCAATTCAATCACCTGATATAAAATTTTCAGAAGTTAAGAAAAAAGCAGCATCTTTCATGACACAGATAGACAATCTTGAAAAGATAGTAGATAGAGATCCTAGAAAAGCCCTTGGTATTGCAGAGAGAATAAAAGAGAAAATAAGAAAATTTAGAAGCGCGGGTCTAGACTCTGAGGAATCTCAGTTCTCTTCTGAAAATATTGCATTTAAAGTTTTGAGGCGAACGGGATATTTAAAAATCCTTAGCGACTTGAAGATAAAAGCTTATGACACAATGATGTCTATCAATGACTAGTCTTCAAACTTCCATAGCCTAGCTATACCATCTGTTACAGTTACATACGTCTGATGGGTAACCCAGTCACCTGAATTGATATAAGTCTTAATACTCTGGTCTTCATTAACCCAGATTAATGCTTCGGGAATATGTGTATGACCCATGATAAACACATCAATCTTTGGATGATGTCTTAAAATATCAATAATAGATCTTAATTTATGTTTCTTAATCTGGATCTCAGTCCACCAGGTTGTGAAGTCAAAGCTAAATGAGAACTCTAGCACATTTTGGAGTACAGAAAGAAACAGAACAAAGAGACGATTATGAAGTGCACCTTTGTCATATACATCGCCATGTTCAATTCTAAATTTTCTACCGCCCTCTTCGAAATCATATCTTTTCATAAATGAGACATTGAAAAATTTCTTCCCGACTAGCCCCACTAGGCTGGCGTCATGATTACCCACAACATAAATAACACGCTTATTTTCACAATCAATAGCATTTAATATCTGCATGCACCTTTCAGAGAATACAGGTACTTTAATAAAATCTATGATATCACCTGCTAGAATAAGTTCATCATATTCTTCGGTTTGAAGAAAGCTGAGCAGCTGATCAGACTTATAAAATTTTGTACCAATATGTGTGTCTGATATAATAACTCTTTTCATTTGAACATGGTTCCTTTTTTATATTATAATATTAATTATTGAGGTGTACCTTGCCAGAAGGTCCGGAAGTTAAAATAATTGCTGAGAGTTTGGCAGAAAATATTAGCGGACTATACTTGCATTCTTATGAGATATTGAGTGGAAGATATAAGAAAAAAGGAGATCCGTCTGGGTTTTCCACTCTGTCTAACTTATTACCTCTTCGAATTATTGGTGCGGGTTGCCATGGAAAATTTATCTTTATAATTCTTGAAGATAATTCTTCAATTTGGTGTACACTTGGAATGACAGGTGGATGGAAGCAAGAACTTGATAGTCATTCGAGGGTAAAGTTTTGTACTTCTGGTAGAGATTTTTATTTTTCTGATGTTAGAAATTTTGGAACTTTAAAATTTACGCAACTTAAGCAAGATTTAATTTCTAAGCTAGAGTCCCTTGGTCCAGACATGCTGTCAGATGATGTTGACGGGGAAATATTTTCAGAAAGAATAAAAAGAAAAAAGAGAAAGACAATAGTAGAAGCACTAATGGATCAGTCTATCATAGCAGGTGTTGGTAACTATCTCAAGTCTGAATCTTTATATTATGCTAAAATATCACCTCACCGAACCTGTGATTCTCTTTCAGCAGAAGAGCTTATAAAACTAAATAAAGCTATAAAGACAGTTATACGTGCATCTTATCTTTCGGGTGGTGCAACAATTAATTCATATAGTGACTTTAATGGAAAGATTGGAGAATACAGTCGAAGGTTTGCAGTTTATAATCAAGAATCAGATCCTGAGGGTAGGAAGGTCTTGAAAGAAAAAACAAAAGACCAAAGGTCTACTTTTTGGGTGCCTGAGTTTCAAAGTTAAGGAGATAATTATGGAAGAATATAAGTTAGATGATGAAGTCATTAGTCAAATTGCTAAAATGTTGCAAGTTGCAATTCTTACGGGAACAGATGTCGTTGATAATCTGCGGACTGTAAGGGTTCGGGTTGATGAAGAATCAGACCGGATAATTTTAGGAAGTGAATACAAGGCTGAGGTTGATAGTCAGATTGAAAAGATGCTTGAATTTGCAAATAAGTCATCGGAGACAAACAGTGAAGACAGATCAGCTGACTGAAATCTTTTACTTGAGAGAGTCTTTTATGAAAGAGCTTCAGGCAAGCTCTTCGTCTGAGGCTGGCTTTAAGTGGCCACTAGACCTTTCTGAAAAAAAGAATCAACAGTATGTAAGAGACATGGCGCTTCGAGGTGTTGAAGAGATGTTTGAGGCTCTTCAGCACCTTAAGAATTGGAAACCACATAGGAAAACTGAAATTACTGAATTCAACAGAGACGATTTCTTAGAAGAGATTGTTGATGCATTTAATTATTTTTTATCACTTCTTGTTTTGACCGGGTTTAATGAAGAAGATTTCATTAAAGCATATAGAAAAAAAGATCAAATAATAAGAGATAGGCTAAGAGCAGGATACTAAGGGGTAATAATTGAAAACTATAAAGTCACTTTTTAGCGACCAGAGAAAATTTCAAGAGAGTCTTGACAGAGATCTAAGCGTAGAGAAGAGAAGCTCTCCGGAAGAAATGACAAAAACACTTTCTCTTGCGCTGTATAGTGAAGTAAGCCAGCTAGTATCTTCAACAAATTATAAGTCACACTATCATGATAACATTAAAGTTGAAAAAAATAAGATTCTTTTTGAGTCAGTTGATATTGTTAGATACGCAATTGCAATTTTAAATCAGTGGGAAATTTCTGCAGAAGATTTTGAAAAATGCTGGAATTCTAAAGACTGTTATCTCAAACTCCAAAATGAGATTAATGCTAGACCGTGGCGGGACGAAAAAGTTGCAATTGTTGATATGGATGATGTTCTGGTTGATTTTAGACAATGCTTCTCAGAATGGATTTACGAAGAACATAGCATACAGACAGATGTTGAATCAAGCGAGTACTACTTTATTGATGATTTAGAAAAAGCTGGCTTGAATCCCGAAGATATATTTGAAGATTTTGTTAGGCTCGGCGGTTTTTTAAAGCTAAGAGCACTACCCGGTGCTGCTAATTTTACAAAACAGCTTAGAGATCTCGGATATTATGTACAGATTTTAACTGCTCGACCGAAAGATAATCCGAGATGCTTTTATGATACATTTAGCTGGCTCACAAAGAATGATATTTATTTTGATTCTATTGATTTCTCTAATGAGAAGCTGAGGTGGTGTGCGAAGTCTGAATATTGGAATCATGACAGAATATCATTTGCCATTGATGATTCACCAAAGCACGCAGCAGAATACGCAAAACACGGTATAAATGTACTTTTACCTAAAAAACCTTATAATAAAGAGGTTCAAGATTTAAACAATATCATATCTTATGATAATTTTGAAGAGCTTCTACAGATAATAAAGAGAGAGAAAAATGCCACAAAATAATGAATTAGTACCCGTTAATCTTCCAATGAAGTTAAAGTTTGATCAGGAGCCTAATACTTTATGGCTGAACAATCTTGAAGCTTTGCAAGTTGAGCTGGTTGATGCCCCGACAAGATCACAAGCACTCAATGTTGCTTGGCAATATGTAAAAGCAACCTGGGCAGATCATGCCGGAGATACTAATCCAGCTACAGCATCAATGAAAGAGCTTAGCGCCAATCTTGAAGATGTTATGTGCTTTAGGGCACTTCCTACACCTATGGAGTGTTTAGGTTTTACTTTTAAGCTAAGCGGACTTTCATTTCAAGAAGTTACGCACATTATCAGGCACCGTGCAGGTTCTTTTGCAGCACAATGTACAGGAGATAGAGATTTACGAGATGATCCAGTTGTTATTCCAGAAGCTGTTCAGCGATCTCCTGAATTTGCTAAAAGGTATAAAAGTATTGTAGAGGAATCTAAGCAGCTTTATGCAGACATGACAGACTCAAAAGCAGTATCAATGATGGATGCCAGAATGATTCTTCCCAAGTGTATGACTTCATTTTATCTAATGCGCTTAAATCTTAAGGATCTACTCGGGTTTATTTCACAGCGCCAGGACATGCAAATTCAGCCAGCTGCTGATAATCTTTTAGCTGCTTATATGGCTAGGGAATTACTAAATGTACTACCTGAAGCTTCTGTCAAGGTTGATTTCAATAAGCCGGACATGCACTATATCAAGACATTTAGAGTGCCCGATGGCCATGGCGGCCACACTAGTCGTGGAACAAACCTTTACTGGCCTGAGCCTAAGAATGATATATTTGAATATCACCCAGATGATACGATCTATCAAGGGAGAAGAGAAGATATAAACGGAACTGACTGGAAAACAGGGCATAGTACTACAATATTTGAGAATCTATGGGGCTCAACTATGGACGATATTAGTAAAATAAAATCAGATTATAATAAATTCATGAATAGAGAATAGACTAAAACACCCTAATCAATATTATTTATGCCAACTATTAGAGAAAATCATAGCAACTTTGGAGACATTCTAATAAAAACTGTCTACAGTTTGTCTTCTGCTTTGGTAAATGAGTCTAAGCTAGACATGAAAATATTCAACATGTCTTCGATGTGCGGTTTTTCTGGCGAGTCATTTAGACATTTTATGAACAATATGGGTTCTATTGAAGGTTTAAAATATCTAGAAGTTGGAACCTATTGTGGCTCTACTCTACTATCTTTGCTATATGATAATTTAGAAACTATTGACTTTGCCTATGCAATCGATAACTGGTCTGAATTTAACGATGCCGGATTATACTCTAGAGATACATTTTATTATAATCTTAACTACATATTTCCGTCGGAAATTAAAAAGTTAAAAGTTATTGAAGAGGATTGCTTTTCACTTGATAAGAGTCAAATTAAGCATAAGATTAATTTTTACTTCTACGATGGTCCTCATTCTGAAGAAGACCATTACAATGCTTATATCTACTATGATGACCTTCTTGAAGATCAGTTTATTACTGTGATTGATGATTGGAATAGCGGTAAAGTTAAGAGCGGAACAAAAAGAGCGTTTAAAGATCTAGGATATGAAATCGTAGCGTCATGGGAAATTGATACAAAAGATCGTCCAGACTGGAGTGAAAATCCTGATGTACACTGGTGGAGAGGTGTATATATTTGTGTTATTAATAAAACTAAAACTAGAGATTATAAAAGGAGAATAAAATGAAAATATACCTAGCAGCTGGGTGGTTCAATCCAACTCAAGCAGCAGAACTTACAGCGCTTGAAGCAATATGTGACAGCAAAGAGTGGATTGATCTTGCATCACCAAGAAGGATCTTTGTATGCCCACCAGACGCACCTAAGGAAACACAAGATGAAACATTTGATGGAAACCTTCACCACATTAAAACAGCTGATTTTCTTATTGTTAACACTAGAGACAAGGATATTGGCACAATTTGGGAAGCAGGTTTCGCTTATGCAAATGAAATTCCAATTGTATATTTTTGTCAAGGTCTTCCTGAAGGCGCAAAATTTAATTTGATGCTTGCTAGAAGTGGCATTAAAGTTTGCACTTCATTTGAACAACTAGAAGATTATCTAGACAGATGTTTTACAGCAGAAACTTTAATTTTTGAACCATATAATAAAGAAATTGAATAGTTGAATACTATAGATTTCTTTTATAGAAAGGAAGCCAATGTCTAATATTGAGTATTATAATGTTCTAGGTGTAGATAAAAGCGCCAATGGCGATGAGATTAAAAAAGCCTATAGAAAGCTAGCTATGATGTATCATCCCGACAAGAATCCTGAAGATAAGGCAGCTGAGAAAAAATTTAAGCAAATTTCTGAAGCCTATTCTGTTCTTTCTAATCCAGAGAAAAGAGCAGACTATGATTCGCCATCACAAGGATTTGGCTTTAGTGGATTTAAAAACAGCGGATTTGACCCATTTAGCATGTTTGAGCAATTTTTTGGCGGAGGTTTTTCAAACAAAAGCAAGGCCGGGCATGTGAAAGGCCAAGACCTTGCTATCAATGTTGAGATTGATATGTTGCAATCAATACAAGGTTTTGATTATAATGCAGTATTTAATAGAATGGTTGTGTGTTTTGAGTGTGAAGGTCTCGGCGCAGAATCTAAAAATGATCTCGAAAAGTGCTTATCGTGTAACGGGGTAGGCTCTGTTGAAAATCGTATGGGAAATATGATAATTTCGTCTGCTTGTAATAAATGTGCAGGTAGAGGCACTTGCATAAAGAATCCGTGTGCACAGTGCAAAGGTTCAGGAAACACGGTAAAAAATGAAGAAATCTCTGTATCCATCCCATCAGGTGTTCAAGATGGCATGCGAATAAGAGTCGAAGGGGTTGGAAATTACACATCAGCTGACACTATTCCGGGAGATCTATATATTTGTATTGATATGACGACGCCAAAGGGCGTTGTAATAAGAGGGCCGCATATTTATCTTACTAAAAATCTAGATATTTCTAGCTGTTTGCTTGGATGTAATAGTACAATCTTGCTCCCTGAAGGAGAAGAAAAACTAAAAGTTCCGCCGTGTACAAAACCCGGGGCAATGCTCAGCATATCAGGCAAAGGCCTTCCAGAAGATGTAGGAAGTACAGATAGGGGAAATGCTTACATTATTGTTGAGATAAATATCCCAAAATCTTTAAGCCTAGAGCAAACTAAAATAGTTAATAATTTGAAATCAGTAGGCATGTAAATATGGCTTTAATTAAGTTATAATAACTTCTATAGAAGGTTTATATGTCAAAAATTATTTTACCCAAGCGATTTGCAGGGCTCCATGCCCACTGTGGAACAGGAAGCCCCTATGATGGGCTAGGCTATCCAAATCAACATATTGATTTTGTCTTATCAAATGAAATGAATGCATGGGCTCTTACTGACCATGGTAATGGAAATGGTCTAGCACATGCACACACATATGCAAAGAAGCTAAAGAAGAAAGGCCAGGAATACCGTCAAATCTATGGTGTTGAGTTTTACTTTGTCCCATCTCTTTCTGAGTGGAGAGTTTCATACGATGCGCATAGAGAAAGCGTCCGGGCAGCAAGATCTGAAAAGAAGGCTAACGAGGCAGTTGATATTAATTCTGAAGATGAAGTATCTGGCGGCCTAGTAATTGAAAACGAAGATGAAACAAAGTCAGACTATAATCATGAAAGCAATAACTGGAAGCGAAGGTACCACCTAGTTGTCCTTGCAAAGACACAAAAAGGACTTGAAAATCTTTTTACGCTAGTTAAAAAATCTTATACTGATGGATTCTATAGG
>TARA_R110001583_G_scaffold18667_2_pt1 | contig 28917 bp, 22 predicted proteins | sample TARA_R110001583 | Tara Oceans TARA_R110001583 (sample SAMEA4398432) | marine metagenome | biome: Polar Biome; feature: [MES] marine water layer (ENVO:01000295) within the mesopelagic zone...; material: water (ENVO:00002006), including particulate matter (ENVO:01000060) such as...... | reverse complement strand
TTTGCTAAGTGATACATGCTAAAAGAGGTAACAAAGCGCAATAAATAATCATTACAACCCATATCAATATATTTTAAATTTAATAGCTTATCTATCTTCAGGCTTTATATAATTAGTTTTAGATGAAAATTGTTTTAACTCATCAATACTATATTTAGTATGTACTCTATTCATTGAAGCAGGTTGATGTTCGATACTTATACCACTTCGCCTTGCAACTTTCGGACGAATAGGCCTGGGCGAAAAACCACCTCCACAATTAGGACAGACATTTTTTAAAATATCGTCGACACACTTTTTACAAAAGGTGCATTCATAACTGCAGATCATGGCTTCAGTTGAATCTGGTAATAAATCTTGATCACAAGATTCACAATTTGGTCTAATTGCTAACATTTATCACCCCTCCTCTTTATTAAAAAAATTTATCAGGAAAAAATTCGTACTCTAATAAACATACAGCTTATTTTTAACTAAAAATCACAAGCATATTATATTCACAACTTTCTTTTTAACCCGTTAAAATTACCACAGACCGAGCAGCTACAAGATAGTGACTACTAAAGTAGTGCATTTTATCTCCCTTAATATAAATATCATCTCCATTAGTTAATGACGTATCAACTGCACGTAACCACTTTCCCGTAGGTGAAATAGGTAATTCAAACTTTTGCGACTCCCAAAATGCATTAAAAATAATATAAGTGACAATTCCACAGTGGGGATGCTTGCTTTCTAAAGCGATTGAATGTGAATATTCTCCCCAATTAGGTTTATTTAACTCCGTACCATGCCAACTGATCCCAGCTTGAGCGATAATATCGTGCAACGAGTAACGAGTTGACTCATCAAAGCAAACTAGTTCTAACACGTTTCGTTGAGCAAGTAATGCTTTAGTAAAACGAAACTGTTCACTGTTTTTCTCGAGGTCTTCCCAATTAAGCCAAAAATCTAGATTGTCCTGACAATAACCATTGTTATTGCCCTGTTGACTGCGTGCCATTTCATCACCCATTAAAATCATTGGTGTTCCCAGAGAAAGCAAGTTGATGACCATTAAATTTTTCATTTGCTGATTACGCAATTTTATTATTTTAGGATCAGAGGTTTCCCCCTCGACTCCATGATTCCAACTAAAATTATGGTCACAACCATCGCGATTATTCTCACCATTGGCTAAATTATGCTTATTGTTATAACTCACTAAATCCGCAAGAGTAAAACCATCATGACAAGTGATAAAATTAACAGATTTAGCAGGTTCGAGTGAACGGTCACCATAAATATCAGGGCTGCCTATCAAGCGAGAAACAAAGCTATTGATCATCCCTTGGTCACCTTTAACAAAGCGCCGCACATCATCACGAAAGTGTCCATTCCATTCACGCCAGCGCTGCCCTGCTAGGCTTCCAACTTGATATAAACCACCTGCATCCCAGGCTTCTGCAATTAACTTTATAGGAGAAAGAATGGGGTCAGTATCAATACTCCAGAGTGTAGGTGGGCTAATCATCGGCTGCCCAGATTCATCTCGTGATAAAATGGAAGCTAAATCAAAACGGAAGCCATCAATATGCATTTTTTCGACCCAAAAATGTAGGCTATCAATAATCAAACGACGAATAACAGAATGCGTTCCATTGAGCGTATTACCACACCCACTGAAATTCATATAATGCTTTTTATCTGCAGACAAAATGTAATAATCAGAACTGTCAAAACCGCGAAAAGAATAAGTCGGCCCGAGCTCATCTCCTTCAGCCGTATGGTTATAAACAACATCTAAAATCACTTCAATATCAGCAGCGTGTAATGCTTTAACTAGGTCACGAAACTCATTAATTGGACCTAATAATGATTGATCAGAACTATATTCGCGATGAACAGAAAATAAAGAGATAGGGCTATAACCCCAATAATTAACTAGCCCTGCATGGTGTTCATTTGGGTCAAATTGATAAACAGGCATCAATTCAACAGCCGTAATTCCCAATTCCTGCAAATAGGGTATTTTTTCTATAATGCCAGCGTAAGTGCCACGTTTATCTACTGAAACATCTGAATTTGGATTGCTTGTAAAACCACCCACATGCATTTCATAAATAACAGTTTTTGTAAATGTATGACGAGGATGGCAGTCGCATCCCCAATCATAATCATCAATATCAACCACCACGCCTTTTAAACATTTATCAATATTATCCACTGTCCCTAAAGCGGCATCACGAGAGAAGTTATCACCACGTTCAACCAATAACGCATAGGGATCTAACAATACTTTTTCCGGTCGAAACTCCATTTTTTGAGATGCTCTATATGGACCATCAACACGATACCCATAAAGTTGCCCTACATTTACGCCTTTAACAAAAATATGCCAATAATAAGCCGTTCTATTTTCTACATCTGATAGTTCAAAAGAGTGAGAAAAATGCACAGCATCTTTATGATCAAAAAAAAGTAATTCAACGGATTTAGCAAGACGGGCATAAACACAAAAATTGGCGCCTTCTTTAGTAAAGGTGACACCTAATTTATCGGGGATCCCAGCAGAAATTGAAAACATATATATCTCCAAATTATTCTTATAGGTTTTAGCTAACCTAAAACGTTAAGAATATCCCTTTCATTCATTTTCTAGCGTCCAAATAGACTATTTAACTGCCGAAATCTGTATGAAAAAGAAGCATAAAACACACTTATACCATTTAGTTTAATAAAATGGTCTGATCTAGCGCAGAAAAATAAACCAAAGTTATTAGATGTACAGTGCTTTTAGTGCTTTATACACAGTACCCTATCGATTGTCATTGAAGCCGCTTTCCTAAGCCGTTAGCTTGAAGTTCAAGGCAATGAACGTATAAAAAAATGAAAAATAAAAGAGATTCAAGTAAGCTAGGTTTCTCGAAGATTTTTTGCGATTATTTATACGCTATGCTTATTACATATTGAATACTGAATAATGTCTCTTTGTTATATAAATACAGATTGCATACTGAAATAAAATTAATTTCATCTTTTCAAAACACCTACAGCCTTATAATTCATACTAGGACAGAGAATTTAATGTCACATCATATTGAAGATTTACTGTCTCAGTGGAACAAGTTTCCCAATGATAAATGGGTACTGGCAGTTATCACTAACATTCAAGGCTCCTCTTATCGTAAAACCGGCGCAATGATGTTATTTCATTCATTAGGAAAAAGTATTGGGCTCGTGAGCGGAGGCTGTTTAGAAGGTGATTTACTTCGCCATGCACAGCGTGCCATTGAGCAAGATCAAGCCATTAATATCACTTATGATGCCAGTGATGAATCAGACGCTAGCCATCAACTTGGCTGTGGTGGTATCGTCGATTTATTACTAATACCCGTTACTGCTGAGAATAATTATCTGCATTTACAGACGTTAATGCAGCAATTAACCTCAACCAATTGTGAGTACCACTTACCCTTAGTTAAATCAGGTACACAAGCGTCCTCTATCTCTGCGAATGTGGTGCCAATTAGCAATACAACTAACTATGATTTCAGTAAAAGCACTTACAGTAAACCGAGCCAGCCTTCAGCATTAACAATGCTTCAAATTCCTTGTCGAACACGTTTCCACCTAGCCATTTTTGGCGGCGGTTTAGATGCGCAACCGTTGGCAATGATAGCGAAACAATTAGGCTGGAAAGTCACGGTATTTGATCAACGGTCGAGTTATGCACATCAACATCACTTCCCCGATGCCCATATTATTAAACTCCCCATCGCTCAATTAGATAATGATAAGTTGTTAAATATTGATGCTGTTGTGGTCATGCAACACAACTTAACTTTAGATGCATTAGCATTAAAACTCATTAGTCAAAGCAACCAAGCTTATATCGCGTTGCTTGGCCCTCGCCATCGTCGTGATCAGGTTTTTAGTAAAGTAAATATTACCTTAGATGATTTTAAAGGATTCTTTTCAGCACCCGCTGGGTTTGATATAGGAGGCGAACTGCCTGAGTCTATTGCTTTAAGCATCTTAGCTGAGTGCCATGCGGTATTTCATAATAAACTCATGTAATAAAAAATAGCATTAAAGACAAGCAACATTGCTTAAATGAAGTCAGTTAATGAATAGTGTGCAAACCTTTAAATATAATCCCTATTAATTTAAGCCCATTAAATATAAACCCAGTGATAACAAGATCTATAAAGACAGCCTATGAATACGACAACAGCGAATACAATAAAAGAAGATCTTAATCCTGTGCCAAAAGCATTAACCTTAGTGCTATTAGCAGCGGGCAAAAGTAGTCGATTTAACGGTATTAAATTAGCGCAACCCATTGCAGACTTGAATGCTGATGGCCAGTTAATAAAGCAACCCTTGTTATTGCATAGTCTGGATAAGTTAAACCATGTCGCAGACTATTTAACCTCAAAGCATATAACCAACAATGTTGTCGTTGTATTAGGGACTCATCACAGAAAATTAAGACAATTACTGCCAACATCCTGCGCTTATAGGATCAATGATAACAGTCTCGACGGTTTATCAACGTCGGTTAAAGTCGGTGTTGAAGCCGCTCGTTCTGCTAGCGCTAGTGGTTTATTATTAGCGCTTGGTGATCACATTGGGGTGACTTACACAGACTATATAAAGTTGGCTGAATGCTGGCTAACAGAGCAAAGCAATGTTTGTGCATCATACCAAGCTCAAATAGGAGTCCCGGCAATCTTCACCAGTGAACAATTTGACGCGTTAACACAACTTAAAGGCGACCAAGGTGCTAAACCTGTTTTGCAACAACTAGCACAACATAAACAGTTAACTTGCTTAGCTTTACCCAATGCTATTAACGATATAGACACGCTAGATGATCTTCAACAATGGCAACAGCAGAAGTTGGGGAATCAACTCAGCAAAAAGGCTCAGACATAAATAAAACGCTAGGATTAGTGTCGAAAGTAATGCCTAAAGTAAAACCAAAAGCCTAAATTTAAACCTAACAAGCAGAAGCATAGCCAGAATTTTAGCTAAACATTGAATACAAAAAAGCCCCTCAATAATTGGTTGTCCAACTATTGAGGGGCAGTTCACAATCGGGCTTTTTAATGCAACAAGCAATTACATTAACTAAGCTTTTGCTAAAGCACTTTTTAACTCACTTGGTTTCATAGGGATTTTTCGTAAACGTACTCCCACCGCTTGATAAATTGCGTTAGCAATCGCCGGGGCTACAGGTGTTACTGCTGGCTCTCCTAATCCAGATGGAGGCATTTTACTGGCAATAAACTCAATTTTTATTTCTGGTGTTTGCCCTAAGCGTAATGGTGTATAAGTATCAAAATTTGAGTCTTTATACTGACCATTAAGTAGTTCAGTCCCTTCATACAATGCCATCGACAAGCCCCATAATGCAGCCCCCTGACATTGAGCTTCAGCACCATTTGGATCAACAATGATACCGGCATCAATCACAATAACCAGTTTCTGCACATTCACAAGACCGTTGCTTTTATCGACATGAACTTGCACAGCACATGACACCCAAGTTGGCATATCACGTTCTTGGCCAAAAGTAGAGGCAATACCAAGCCCTGTATCGGCAACTTGTTCATCACCCCAACCAATCATTTCAGCCGCTTTTTTCAGTACTGCTGCCTGACGTGCAGCACCACCTTCTGCAATTGGTGTAGTGCCTGCATTTCGACCTTCTGCAATCAGCATATCAAGACGGAACTGTAATGGGTCTTTACCGGCATGATGCGCCGCTTCATCCATAAAGCTTTCCACTGCCCAGTTTGTCCACCCCGGACCTACTGAACGTAACCAACCCGGTCTAAAAGTGGCAATCGCTAAGTCGTTTGACACCGCACGTACTTTTTGTGCACCTACACTGTACCAATGGTCAGCGCCTGCGATCGAAAAGGGATCATAGGGTTCGTCATTCACCCCTTTAGGCATAAATCCAGGCGCTAATACTTGAGTTGGCCATCCAGCTGTAGCGTGATGCTCCATTGCAGTCACCATTTTTTTATCGTCAAAAGCCATTTTCAATTGTTGAACTGAGGCAGAACGTGCACTATCAAATTGCATATCTTGCGGACGCATCAACACCATTTTTACTGGTTTTCCACCTAAAGCTTTAGAAGTTAACGCAGCTGGAATAGTGTAATCACCATTAAGTCTACGCCCAAAACCACCGCCCAACATATAAGTACGAATAACAATATTAGCGACATCTTCACCTAATGCAGTGGCTAATACAGGCAGAATAAGTGACTGCCATTGGCAACCAGAATGTACTTCCCATATGCCATCTGGATTTTTGAATACTAAAGCATTCAAAGGTTCCATCTGCGCATGTAATACTGTGCTAGTAATATATTCTTGTGCAATAGTGCTAGTCGCACTTTCAAATACAGTCTTAGTTTTTACATTACCTGTATCTAAAATACTGCCTTTAGTTGGATCCTTAAGTAACTGTTGACCGTGAGTAATAATATCTGCTTCAGACACGTCTGCCGTTTTACCCGCATCCCATTTGACTGTAACTAGTTTCGATGCTTTTTGCGCTGCATTAAAACTGTTAGCAATCACCATTAACCAACCTGGTACGCTATCACTGGCATCCTCTAATACAATAGTTTGCTGATAACCTTTGATTGCTTTTGCAGCTGAATCATCAAAGCTAACTACTTTAGAACCATAACGGGTCGGTGGTAAAATAGGATTAGCGTATACCATGCCATCAACTTTAGCGTCGATACCATAGATTGTTTTACCGTTAGTTTTGTTGGCAATATCAAGAGATGTCACTTGTTGACCAACCAATTTAAGATCTGCATTTGCTTTAAGCGGCAGGTTTTTCAATTCTTCTTCGGTAAACTGACGTGTTAGACCTAATGTAACTAGTTCACCAAACGATAACTCACCTTTACTTGAAATGATTTTACCGTTTTTGGCTTCACAATCTTTTGCTGTAATGCCCCATTTTTTAGCAGCGGCTTCAATTAAAGCAGTACGACCCGCTGCACCCGCTTGACGGTAGACAGGCCAACTTTGTGAAATAGACCAACTACCGCCTGTCACCATATACCCCCAACGAGGATCGCTATCAACATGGATAATTTCAACATCATCCCAATCAGCCTCTAGCTCATCTGCAAGAATACGCGCGATAGCCGTTCCCACATGTTGTCCCATTTCTGAGCGCATAATATTAACTTTAATTTTGCCGGCAGTATCAATGGAATACCATAATGACGGCTCATAAATGTCACCTTCACTTGGTAATACTTTACCATCTGCACTAGCTGGATCCATTGCTGCCATCAAATGACGCGGGAAACCAAAGCTAATACCTACCGCTGTCATACCAATTAAAAAACCACGGCGGGTTATACCCGGTGCACCACGTTTAGGTAGTCTGCTCATGATTGCACTCCTTTAATTTCAATCGCATTTGCGGCTTCATGAATGGCACTACGGATACGCACGTAAGTCATACAACGACATAAGTTACCGCCCATTACCGCGTCAATATCTTTGTCTGACGGTTGTGGGATGTCTTTTAATAATGCAGCAGCCTGCATAATTTGTCCTGACTGGCAGTAACCACATTGTGGCACTTGCAGGTTTTTCCATGAAACTTGTAATGGATGATCGCCCTTTTCTGACAGCCCTTCAATGGTCGTAATTTCAGCACCTTCAACAGACGAGACCGGCGTAATACATGAACGAGTTGCTCGTCCGCCAACATGCACGGTACAAGCACCACAAGTGCCAATACCACAACCAAACTTGGTACCAGTCATATCTAATTCATCACGAATAACCCACAGTAAAGGAGTATCACTTTCTACATCGGCTGTCATTGACTCGCCGTTTAAAATAAATTTTGCCATTGTCACTTCTCCAGTGGATTACTGTTCAAATCGAGGTTGATTACGGATTTCGAACACTTGTTGTTGCAAGTTAGGCCAGGTATTTTCCCCAGCAGCTTGGCGTAAATAGGCCGCTATTGCGCTAATATCTTGATCACTAAGCGCATCACGGAATCCAGGCATAACTACACCACGGATCCCTTGATCGTTGCGTACCCCATCTAGTATGACGTTAATCAGATTAGTTGGTTTTTCAAGATGAGTCGCAGAACCTAAGGTCAGTAATGGACGACCTTTAACTAATTTATCGCTGCTATAATGGCATGCTTGGCAAGCGGTAGCATATAACCTCGCACCTTCATCAATACGTAAGTCAGTTTGTGTATGCTGCACCGCTATCGCCGCTTGTAAATTACTATTTAATGCAGGGTCATCGCTTTCATCAGCACCACTATGGTCAGCAAAATAAAGACTAATAGCTTGAATATCACTGTCAGGTAACGCTGATAAACCTTTGTGCATCACTGGAGCCATAGGTCCTGCCGCACTACCATGATAAGGCGAGTTACCCGTAGTAAGGTATTCGTAAAAATCTTGCGAACGCCAAGGGATAGGTGAAGTACTAGTAGACGTTAATGACGGAGCTATCCAACCATCAATTGGTGCACCCTCATACATTTGATCGTATTTTTCACCGCCAAGTGCATTACGCGGAGTATGACATGCGCCACAGTGGCTAATGCCTTCAGCAAGGTAAGCACCACGATTCCATTGCTCAGACTTATTTTCATTAGGCTGAAACGAATCGGTATCGGCAAATAATAATTTCCAACCCGCTTGTAACCAACGAATATTCAGTGGAAATGGAATACCATTTTCTTTTTTAACTTGGTTAACAGCAGGCACCGAGGTCATAATATAAGCGTAAATAGCACTGATATCAGCATCGGTCATTTTATTGAAGTGCTCAAAAGGGAAGGCAGGTAATAAATGGTGTCCATCACGGCTTACCCCCTTGCGCATAGCACGATTAAAAGCTTCCTCAGACCAGCTACCAATACCCGTTTCAACATCGGGTGTGATATTACTAGAATAGATGGTACCAAACTCGGTGTGCATCTCGTAATTACCAGCGTAAGCGGTACCACCGGGAGGAGTATGACAAGTACTACAATAACCTGCAGCGGCAAGCGTTTTCCCTTGTGCAATAACTTGTGGGGAGTAGTCAGTCTTAGCTGGCGGTGTTATCGGGTCAATTGAAGAATTCCAAGCATATAAACTAAATAAACCTAGTCCAACAATAGCTGCGCCAGATACGCCATAAACAATACGTTTTAGCATATTACATTGCCTTATTTTAAAAATTTCGGGGGGAGGGAGTTGCTATCTAACATTCCCTGTTGGGCTTTGTATTACAGATAATATTTGCGAAAATATGATTAACCATAACACAAGACAATAAAATCGATAAGTCTGAGCAATTTTAATGTTAATAAAATGTGAAAGCAACCTCCGTAAGTCATCTGAGATTTAACAATGAAAATAAACGTGTATATGCAGATTAAATAACCAAAATTTGAAATAAATGAAATTTAAGCGCTTAATATTTGCTCTTAACTCTGGGTAATAAAAGTGCTATTCTTTTTAATATCATACAATTAACTCTTTCAATATCTAAATAACCAGTATTCAAAAAACAGGTTAATAAAAGCGAGCTGTAATACGAGATCTGATGGCGGTACAAAATATAATACCTAGCGAATGAATATAATGTTTCACTTTAAATTCACAAGTTAACTTATAAAGATTGCTAATAAGCTAGATAAATCAACGCTTAAATTTAAAAACAAGCAACTAACTGAGCACAGCTAACGAATAACTACCCTATTTATTTTTTTGTCGTTAATATAGTAAAAAATTATCTTATACCAATCTAATTAATTAAATGATCTGTTTAGGCGTAACAAAAAATGGATGAAAGCAAGACATTGACTGTAGTAACTATTTGTTCTCATTGTACAAAATAATAGGGAACGGGTTTAGCTCGCCACAAAGTGATAAAGAACAAAATGTTCTGAATCAAATCAATAACAAAGCTTTTATTCATTTTAACAAACATCAATCAACAGATAATCTGTTAGATTGATATTACACTTCTTTCCAGTCAATAATAAACTTGAGAACTTCCTATGTTTTTTGAATCATTACAATTTTCTTTTTCTATTGTGGGCCCCATTTGCCTATTACTTTTTTTAGGATGGTTTTTAAGAAGAACAAATACAATTAATGATGCATTTATCGAAATAGGTTCAAAACTGGTATTTAAAGTTACTTTACCAACCTTATTATTTCTTGGCATTGTAAAAATGGATCACCAAGCCGAAATAGATTTTAATCTCATCACTTACGGTTTAATCGCCAACTTCCTTTTTTTTATATTAAGTATCTTAGCCACTACATACTGGATAAAAGAAAAACAAGATCATGGGGTTATTATTCAAGGTGCATTTCGCAGTAATACCGCCATTATTGGTTTGGCATATATGGCCAATGTTTATGGAGAAGCAAGCCTCGGTTTAGCCGCTGTTTATGTCGCTTCTCATACCGTACTTTATAATATTTTATCAGTGATTATATTGTCCCCTAAACAAGAGGGGGTGAATGCAAAAATGTTACTTGGTTTGGTTAAATCTATTCTTAAAAATCCATTAATTATCAGCATTATCTTAGGATTAATCTTCTTTTTACTTGCTATTCCAGTTCCTCAAATAGTGGTTGATACTGGACAATACTTCTCTGATATGACACTACCAGTTGCCCTATTATGTACCGGAGGAAGCCTCAGTATAAGAGCATTAAAAGATAACAGTGTTAATTGCCGTTTTTCCACTATGCTGAAAATTGTTATAGGCCCAGTATTTATAACAGGTGGGGCTTACTTACTTGGTTATAGCGGGGAGATGCTCGGATTAGTGTACTTTATGTCTGCAGCACCAACGGCAGCAGCAAGTTATGTTATGGCACGTGCAATGGGACATAGTGCAGAATTGGCAGCTAATATCATTGCTATGACAACCATGGGTTCTTTGATTACCAGTAGCCTTGGTGTGTCATTATTATATTGGTTGCAGCTGATATGATAGTTTGATTTTAGAGGCAAGCCTATCGTTCTATTGTTCAAGAGACTAGGCATTTAGCTAGGTTATTACACTCTTATAAACAATCTAATAAAAAACCGCTCAGAGTGAGCGGTTTTTGCAGTTAAAACTTAGCCTAGCAGTATTCAGAACTATCTATAACGCTATGATTTAGCTTGTTTTAGCATCTGCCAATATTTTTCATAAATGGCATTAGCGTCACCCAAATCACTATGGAAAGAACCTTTGTTGATAACATCAGCTGGTGGTACAACCATTGGGTTATTGCGCATTTCTTCGCTTAATAACGGAATAGTTGCCTTGTTAGGAGTTGAATTGCCCACACCTTCTAAAATAATTTTGCCAATATCAGCACGTAAAACATAATCGATAAACTTATGAGCATTTTCAACGTTTTCCGCGCCTTTTGGAATAACAAAGCTATCCACCCAAAGCGTAACACCTTCACTTGGGTAAACATATTCAACGGTGCCTAATTCAAGCTGAGCCATATACGTTTCGCCATTCCACATAACACCCATTGGCACATTGCCTTGAATAAGTGGGCCCTTTGGTGAATCAGACAAAAACAATTTAACATTAGGTAATAATTCAACTAATGCTTCATATGCTTGACGAATTTCATCTTCATTAGTGGTGTTATTCTCAAAACCTTTTACTTTTAATGCCATTAAAAAGATATCTCGAACATCATCTAATAACAGGATTTGATCTTTAAATTCTGGTTTCCAAAGATCCTTCCAAGAGGTAATTGATGACGCATCCATCTCATCAGTATTAACGGCAATCGCAGTACTACCCCAAAGGTACGGAATACTGTATTTATTTTCAGGATCGTAAGCCTGATTTAACAATGTTGGTTCTAAGTTTTTAAAGTTTTTTAACTTAGATTTATCAATTGGCTGTATAAGATCTGCACGCTTCATACGCTCAATAAAAAATGTAGTCGGTACTGCTAAATCATAGCCTTTACCGTTAACTAATTGTAACTTAGCAAACATAGTCTCATTACTATCAAAAGTAGCGACTTCAACTTTAATGCCCGTTTCTTTAGTAAACGATCGTAATACTGAATCCGGAATGTAATCCGCCCAGTTATATAACACGACTTTTTCTTGTGCCATTGATGAAAAACTGATCAGCATAGTCGCTGTTAGGGTTAACCATTTCTTCATTACAAACTTCCTTTTTTACGTAGTAGTAATTGTGATATTACAATTAACATTACCGAGCCCACAAAGAGCAAGGTAGAGATAGCATTTACCTCTGGTGACACACCAACACGTACCATGGAATATACTTTTAGCGGTAATATTTCATAGCCAGGCCCTGTCACAAAAGAACTTACAATTACATCATCTATTGATAAGGTAAAACTTAACAACCAGCCCGAAGCCACAGCGGGTAAGATCATCGGAAAAATGATTTTACTAAATACATTCCACTCATTAGCACCCAAATCACGAGCCGCCTCAGTTACCGACATATCCATGCCTTTTAAACGCGAAAACACACTGATGATGACAAAGGGCAAACAGAAAGTAATGTGTGCAATTAATAACGACACATAACCTAGTTCAATGCCTAACGTAACAAACAGAATAAGCAAAGCAATAGCCATCACAATATCAGGTGTTAACATACTCACAAACACCAGTGAAGAGACCGCACCTTTACCATAAAACCGGTAACGTTGCAGTGCAACCGCGGCTAAAGTGCCGATAATGGTTGCTGCTGTTGCGCTAGTCAGACCTACTTGTAATGTATGCCACCCAGCTTCCATTAAAGAGTCATTCTCAAATAATTTTTCGTACCATTTAAAGGTAAAACCATCCCATTTGTAACCATAACGTGAAGCATTAAAAGAGTTGGTAACTAAAATTAAAATCGGCGTATACACATATAAAAGCACTAATCCAATAAAACCTAATTTAAAAATTCGAGTCATTGATGCCTCCAGCGCGATTCGACATTTTAGTCGCACGGTAATAGAGCCATAGCATGAATGATAACAATGCGATCATTAAAATGCTCAGAGCAGCGCCAAATGGCCAATCTCGTGTTTGAATAAACTGATTCTTAATCACATTCCCTAATAACGCATGTTTAGAGCCACCCAATAAATCAGCCACAAAGAACATACCCATCGCCGGTAAAATAACCATTAAACATCCCGCGATAATACCAGGCAAGGTTAACGGTAAAGTAATACGTAATAAGCGTTCAGTTGCATTCGCACCTAAGTCTTTTGCAGCATCTAATAACTTAAAGTCCAATTTTTCCATAGAGGAATAAATAGGCAAAATCATAAAAGGCAGCAAAATATAGCTAAGGCCAAAAATGACTGCAAATTGGCTATATAACAAGTCCAATGGTTTATCAATCAAGCCAATAAATTCTAGTCCTTGATTAATCAGCCCTTTTTTACCCAATAAAAATTGAATAGCGTAGATACGTACCAGTGAATTAGTCCAAAAAGGGACAATTAACAAAAATAAAATAATACTACGCCAGCGTTGTGGTAACCCCATTAGGCAGATTGAAAAAGGATAAGCAATGGTCAAACAGATAACTGCAGTCACCGTTGCCATGAAAACAGAGTCCCATAACAATGAAATAAAACTGGGGTCAAAAACACTTTTCCAACCAGCTAAACTAAACTGATACTGTATTAAAAAGTCAGCATCGCGTGTTAAAAAGCTAGTCACTAATACCATTAAACTCGGTACTAAAACGAACAGTGCTAGCCAGCTTGTTGCTAGGCCAATAGCCCAAAAACGAAACTGGTTAAATTGTTTGTTCATAAGGCAATACCACTTCCCAACCAGTTATCCATTGTAATGCGACTTTTTGCCCTAAACGGTAATCAAAGTCGGGGTCGTCTTCGTCAAAAAATTCACTCGCAATAACATGTGTACCCGTTGATAAACGAATATAAGAATCTAGCGTTTTTCCTTTATAGTTACATTCGTGAATATGCCCTTCTATATGTACCGTATTTACAGCTAATTCTGGCTTAGTTAAACGCACATCCTCAGGACGAAGCAATACATGTACTTTGTCATTAACCGCAAAAGGATAATCGCTTTGAACGATCCAATCGGCACCTTCAGCAATCACTTCTACGTGTTTTTCATCAATTCGACGTACAACCTGGCCATCAAACTGGTTGATTTCACCAATAAAGCGCGCCACAAATAGATTTACCGGCGTTTCATAAATTTCACGAGGCGTACCAATTTGTTGAACCTTCCCCTTATTCAAGACCACAATACGATCGGACATCGACAATGCTTCTTCTTGATCATGAGTAACATAAACAAAGGTTATTTTAAGCTGGCGCTGTAATCGTTTTAACTCAATTTGCATCTCTTGGCGCAATTTATAATCAAGCGCACTTAACGATTCATCTAGTAATAATAAACGAGGACGATTAACCACTGCACGCGCAATAGCAACACGCTGTTGTTGGCCGCCAGACAATTGATGTGGTTTACGTTGTGCAAAGCTCTCTAAACGCACCATACGCAATGCTTCAAGTACACGTTCGTTGATATCTGCTTTTGGCACTTTGTGCATTTTAAGACCAAAAGCGATATTGTCATAAACGCTCATATGAGGAAATAACGCGTAACTTTGAAATACCGTATTCACAGGACGATGTTCAGCCTTAAGCACAGAGATGTCTTTATCATCAAGCAGCACTTGCCCTTGGTCTTGTTGTTCAAAACCAGCAATGATACGTAATACGGTCGTTTTACCACAGCCTGAAGGGCCTAATAAAGTAAGAAATTCACCGTCGTAGATAGTAAGATCCAAAGCGTCTAATACCGTATTATCGGCAAACGTTTTACTGACCCCATATAGTTGTAAAAGAGGTTGGCACTCAGTCACATTCAATATTCCAAAAGTCGAGCCATAATGGCAGTTAAAATAAGCTTAAATTATAAAGGGCTTAAGCATCAATAAGAACAATAGATTTGGTTAGGTAAAAACGCTCTCGAATCACTAATATTAGTCATCAAATTAGTTATCAGTCACATCATATATTACATTTTTTATCTAAAAAAACGCTAAATATCACTCACAAATTTACCCTTTCTATTTTTGCCGATTGTACCTATAAATTGTTCAAGTACAACGAAATAATTCAATCAATTAACAAGTCGTTTTTTAGTTTTATTTGTGTCTAAAGGAGGGGGAATTAAGGAGTCATGTGCTGGTACAGTTATTTAATCTAATTAAATAACTCAAAATCAGGTTCATTGTGAGTATCGGCTTCATTCTGTAGTAATTAACGTGATTAATTTTTAAATAATACTCTAGCCTCAAACGCTTCTTTCAAAATGAAATTAGTACAAAGTAAAAAACAGCGTCAATTATGTTGGATCTACTTCGATGGAAATCGGTGCACGAATTGAAGCTGAAGCAGTATTGACAGGTGAAGTCCGCCATACGGCGTCGGCTTACCTGACTTTTGTATCTCTAGACCCAGATGGAAAACCACGTCAAATCCCTCAAGTCATATGTGAAACTGATACCCAGCACGAGCGTTTTGTAGCAGCACTAGAACAAAAGACAAAACATTCTGAAGCGATAAAAGAGTCACGTGCGCGTAAACAGAAGCGACAGTTAAAAGCAGATAAGAGTATGTAAGCCATTCTAAAATAGCGTAGATAAATTTTAAAAAAGGGTTAAATCGATAGTTGAGCTGTCTCATAAATATAAGCCAACTTAAGAATTACCCTATTAAAATAAATTTAATAGGGTAATTCTTAAGTTGATTAAAAAGTGCATTGTTTAAAAAGTAACATTAACAGTGGCTACTTTGATAAGGGTTATTAACTGAAGACTATAAGTGCAAAAATAGTGCACCTTTTTACAACGCCCCCCTATTTGGTGCTAAAACATTGATCTTGATCTAAATAAAAACCAGTAAACTAATGATTAACCTACATAAAATATTTAAATTAAACTTGGCATAATTCTTCCATCGATTCATGTGTTCAGTAATTTTCACTATAAAAATTCAATTATTCAAGCAGTAAAATAATAATAATAATAATAATAAAATTAGTACGTCTCGATAAGTAGCTAACTCAACAGCTCATACTTCAAAAAGAATAGAGCTAAGGTTCACTGAAACTAATGCAAATTAGCATTATAAATAGAGATAACAAACGCTTTAAAAAGATTCAAATTAGTATAATTAGAATTACATCCGAATAATGTTGATAAAGCAATAATGAAAGTGAGTGCAACAAAACACTAAATTAAAGCAAAACCTATTGGAGTTATATGTTACGTGCACTAATCCCTATTTCCTCATTACTCATTTCCAATGCCTTTTTATTACTTGGTCACGGCTTGTTACTGACGTTATTACCGATTGCCGCCAGTGCAGCTGGATTCTCAGACACTCAAGTAGCACTCACGGGCTCAGCCTACTTTTTAGGGTTTGTATCAGGGTGCTTAGCAACACCCCGTATGTTGAAACGAGTGGGACACATACGTAGCTTTGCAGTGTTAGCAACCTCTTATACTGTAGTGATATTAATTTTCCCATTATTACCTGAATTTTATAGTTGGATGCTGCTACGATTCATAATAGGTATCGTCATTTCAGGCTTATATATGATCATCGAAAGCTGGTTGAATGGAAATGCTAATGCCCAAAATCGAGGCTCAATACTATCTATTTATACGACATTAAATTTAATCATGGTCATGTGTGGGCAACAACTATTCAATTTGGGTGAAGTACAAGACACTATGCTATTTAGTTTAGCGGCCATCTTAATCTCAATTGCGATAATACCGGTATCACTTACTCGCTCTGCTGCCCCGGCTGTTGTCCATCAAGTAAAGTTAAATATGTCTAAGGTTTGGCAACACTCACACATCGCTCTTATTGGCGCAGTCGTAGCGGGTTTAGTCACCGGTGCATTTTGGTCTTTAGCACCGATATACGCAAAAGATAATAGCTTTGACGGTAGTCAGCTAGGCCTATTCTTATCAGCAACAGTACTTGGAGGAGCATGTTTTCAACTCCCATTAGGTAGAATTTCTGATAAGTTTGATAGACGAAGTGTATTAATGTATGCCGCTTTAGTAGGGTCAGCGATATCGTTATTATTTGTATATTTACCTTACGTTATAACAACATTTTCGGGTTGGCCTGCCACCATTTCCGCCTTTTTCTGGGGTGGTACTTGCATGACCCTATACGCAATATGTTTAGCTCATGCTAATGATAACGCGACATCAGATGATTTTGTTGAAATAAGCAGTGCGATGCTAATTACACTAGGTTTGTCTTCTGCCATTGGTGCCCCGTTAGCATCTATCGCTATGAGGTTGATGGGGGCAGATGGTCTCTATGCTTTTACTAGCGGGTGCCTTATGATATTTTTTATTATCGTATTATTCAGACGACGTAGTCATATATCTCCTTCTACTTTAGAAGAAAAAGAAGATTTCCGTACCGTCACTGATATGGCAGGTCCCGCGGCTTATGAAATGGACCCACGAACTGAAGTAGAACCAACACAAGATAAAAACTAAATTACTGTGATTAATGGGATTAGTAATAGTAGCACCAATGTCTATATGAGGTGATCAAATTGATAGAGCACCTCATATTACTTCCTCGATTGAGGCTTGTATTTAACAAATAAAACACGTCATCAGACTTTACTTATATAACCTATTATTTATTTACCTAAATAATCACCTAAATACAAGCATGACCATCATGTATACAATACCTCAATCAACCATAAACTAAGTTAGGTAACCAAGTCGCGAGATCCGGGAAATAAGCGAGCATTGCAATGACCACTATTTGAATGGCAATAAATGGAATGACACCACGATATATTTGCTGCGTAGACACTGAATCGGGCGCAACTCCGCGCAGATAAAACAGCGAGAATCCAAAGGGAGGTGTTAAGAATGAGGTTTGTAAATTAAGAGCAATCATGATGCCTAACCAAATAGGGTCAATCCCCATACTCAATAATATCGGAGCGACAATCGGAATAACAACAAAGGTTATCTCAATAAAATCGAGAAAGAACCCAAGTAAAAACATCACAACCATCACTAAAAAGACAGCGCCAAATACTCCACCCGGTAAATTGAGTAAGAAATCTCGGACTAATTCATCACCACCAAAACCACGAAATACCAATGAAAAGATAGAAGCACCAATCAGGATCATAAAGACCATAGCAGTCACTTCAGTAGTACTTCTTAACACTTTCTGTAAAACAGAAAAATTTAAAGTATTTTTGAATTTAGCTAAAATGATAGCCCCGACTGAACCGACTGAAGCCGCTTCTGTTGGCGTAGCAATCCCCCCAAGAATAGAACCAAGTACTAATACAATTAATCCAATAGGTGGAATTAATACAGTGAACACTTGCATCCATAATTCACCGCTGACTTTACGTTCATTTTCAGGAATGGGTGGCACTTTGGTTGGTTTAATAAACGCAATGAAAATGATATAGAGAGCGTACAAACCAACTAACAGCATACCGGGAATCAAAGCACCTAAAAACAGATCACCAACGGTGACACTTTCAGGAGAAAAAATACCTTGGTCCAACTGTGCTTGTTGATAAGCAGAGGAGATAACATCTCCTAATAATACCAGTACAATCGAAGGCGGGATAATTTGCCCTAATGTGCCTGATGCACAAATAACACCCGTAGCAATTTCAGGTGAATAACCACGTTTGAGCATGGTTGGTAGTGCTAATAAGCCCATAGTGACAACGGTTGCCCCAACAATACCGGTACTAGCTGCGAGTAACATGCCAACAATTAAAACTGACAAACCTAAACCACCCGGTTTGCCACCAAATACTTGTCCCATGGTTTCAAGTAGCTCTTCAGCTATTTTAGACTTCTCTAGCATCACGCCCATAAATACAAACAGTGGGATCGCGATTAAAAGTTGGTTAGCAAGAATACCTTGAATACGATTAGGGATAGCTTCAAGAAATACACTATCAAATGTCCCTGTATAGAAGCCGATCAACGCAAATAATAATGCCGATCCAGATAAAGCAAAAGCCACTGGATAACCAATTAATAAGATGACAAATGCAAAAGCAAATAAACACAGAGGTAATAATTCAATCATAATCCATGCTCCTCTTCATGCTCATCCAATACTAGGATCTGTTTTTCATATCCTTTAATGATTAAAATAGCTTTAAGGCTTTCTGCGAAACCTTGAATTATCATCAGCACTGGCATTAATAAAATAGTGCTCTTAAATAAATATCTAGCATCAACCCCCCCTGCTTCTTGAGATCCTTCTAAAATACTCCATGAAGCGGCAACATATTCCCAAGCAATGTAAAAAATAAAAGAACAGGTAGGTAGAAGTAAGAAAATAAAACCAAATAAGTCTACCCAGGCTTTTCTTTTTATACTCGCAGGCCGATAGAAGATATCAACTCGAACATGTGCGCCTTTTAAAAGCGCATAAGCAGCACCGAGCATGATCACATAGTTATGAAAGTAAGTGACTGATTCTTGTAAAAATACAGAACCGATATTAAACATATAGCGCATCACAACAACAATGAAGGTAATTAATACGATAGCTAAAACGAACCAAGAAACAAAACGGCCGAACCAATCACTGAATCGATTGATTGCTTTAATCAGGGAAATGACAACAGGGGATGGGGTATCCATACAAATTTTCTCAATCAAAAAAATAAAACCAGGCTGTCAACAGACAGCCATTATTAGCGACACTGACTTTAATCCAACTTACTCATCGAGTGTTGTTACGTAACCTTGAGTAAGTTGGTGGTTATATAAGGTAGCAATTCAACTATGCTCAGTCACTTATAATAAGCAGTGTATTTAGGTGAGTAAGCAGCTACTGTGGGCTTCTTGCATTTAAGTAAGCTTGCTCTGAAATCTCATGCCATTTAATCACTTGTTCTCTATAGGCATTATAAGATGCATAGACTTTTTTACTCATTTCGTCTTTTTCAGACTCTTCTTTAACCACTTGTTCTGACAACGTTTTTAATTTAGCTAACACATCTTTTGGGAAAGGTAATAACTCAATATCACCTTTACTCATTAACTGTCCAAGTGCAGCATGATTACGAGTTGTGAAGTCAGCTAACATATCTGCATTGGCAATTTTTGTTGCATTTAAAACAATCGATTGCAGATTTTTAGGTAATTCTTCTAATGCTTTTTTATTAATCAAAATTTCCATTGAAGAACCTGGCTCATGCCAACCTGGGTAATAATAGTATTTAGCGGCTTTATTAAGACCAAAAGCTAAATCGTTATACGGTCCAACCCATTCTGTTGCGTCAATTGTACCCGATTGTAAAGCAGGGAAAATTTCACTACCCGGTAATAAAACAGGGGTACCACCCGCACGTTTTAAGACCTCACCACCTAAGCCCGGTATACGCATTTTCAAACCTTTAACATCGGCTAAACTATCAATTCGTTTATTAAACCAGCCACCCATTTGCACGCCAGTATTACCGCCCGGCATAGGGACAATACCAAAAGGTGCATAGGCTTCATGCCAAAGTTCTAATCCACCGCCATTATAGATCCAGCCGTTCATCTCTTGCGCCGTTAAACCAAAAGGGACTGCGGTGAAAAATTGCCCTGCGGGGACTTTACCTTTCCAATAATAGGCCGCGCTGTGCCCTAATTCTGCCGTGCCACGAGAGACGGCATCAAACACTTCTAATGCGCCAACTAACTCTTTTGCACCATAAACTTTGACTTGAATTCGTCCATCACTCATCTCATTAATGAGCTTCGCTAATTCATTTGCACCTGTGCCTAAACCAGGGAAGTTCTTAGGCCAAGTGGTCACCATTTTCCATTTATATTCAGCTTTTGCAGCATTTGCCATAAAAGGGATTAAAAGTGTTCCAGCAATCGTCACTCCCATTGCTAGATTTTTGACTAACTTCTTCAACTGCATCGTACACTCCTTTGCGGTAATGGTTATCTATATTGATAAACTTAAAATTTTAACAAACCATAATGTGAATGAGTTGTTAAAAAGTAGCAAATAAATTACTTATTATTGTCTATTTAATTTCCAACTCTTTGACATACCTCCATTTAATAAAGTTCATAGGCTTAAACCTACGGTACAGTATTAAGTTTTCTGTCGTTAGCGCCTGTATTAATTGTATGCTTTCCAGCATGCTGACTTTTACAACACATGCCAAATTGATGTATTCAATCCATTTATTATTATGTTAATAGTTGCGTTAATAGTTGCGTTAATAGTTACGCTAATAGTGACACCTTAGCTAGGCTCACCTTGAAAAACTGACTTATCATAAAGCTCACTTTATTATTAGCAAAAGCAAGATGAAATATTGATTATCACAATTGATGTTAGCCATAAAAGTACAGCTAGCTGCCCTGTAAATAACGGCTATTTTATGTATTCAAAATAGTTTTTTGTGAAAATTGATATAGCACCATCGACACTAGTAACCGCATCAGTAATAATGGCGCCGCTCCAGTCATCATGAGTAAATACAAAGCTTGTTGCTGTACTGACAATGCACCGATGATAGTGCTGTTGAGTGACAATAATATCGTTCCCTTAAAGCTGATTAAACTAAATACCAGATGCTGCTAAAAAAACCAAAAGAGTAAAAAATGATACAAAATAATATAACCAATACCATTAAGACAAGCAGCACCACGCAAACAGACAATGTAAAAATGCAAATGAGTAAAGAAGACCTCAGACAAAATAAACCAACCCGAAACGAATACCTAGACAAACCTAAAACGCCTTTAATCGTGCTGTTAGACAATGTAAGCAACAGCTACAACATTGGCGCGTTCATTCGTTTAGCTGATGCCTTTGCTATTGAAAAAGTGATTATTTGTGGTGCGGGTGCATTGAGTATCTCAGACAAAAAAATGAAAAAAGCGTCTCGCAATGAAGCTAAGTGGGTCACGGTTGAATATAGTGATAGTACAACAGTAAGCCTACAAACTTTATTAGACCAAGGTTATACCGTTTACAGTGTTGAACTATGCCATCAGTCAATTGATTACAGCGAAGTAAGATACCCAACAAAATCTGTTTTAGTATTAGGTAATGAGCGTAAAGGCGTTAGTGAAAGCGCATTAAAACTAAGCCACCAACATATACATATTCCTATGTTTGGTATGGGTAACTCTCTTAATGTATCAACCGCTGGTGCGATTGTATTAGCAGAGTGTGCAAATCAAATTAGAAAACAATGATAGCAGGAACAAGTATTCGCCTCATTAACTCTTATTATTGGTCTATCCAAGCGATAAAAATTTCAAAAACGCATTAATAACATTGAATGGTAACAATTTGAGGGGCTAATAAGTTTAGCCCTATTAGTGCTATAGATTTGTTTATTTAATGCAAAGAGCAATGTGATAATCCGTTTTGTGAAAATCAACTCTTAATCGTGAAATAAACTCAACATTTAAAGAACGGCCATCAATAGTGACACCGGTAGCAAATGCGATCAATTCCACAGAATGACCAAAATACTTGATTAAGCTCAAACTATTCGCCTCTTATGGATTTAGATAATCAACTTAAAAGAGACGTTATTTTAGTTGGTTACACTTCACAGAATAAAAATAATAGTTTTTTTCACTTTTTTAACGCTTAATTTAGCATAATAAACTTTTATTGTGGTTAAAATCATAAAAATACAGTCAATCAAACCAACCAAAAACACCTACACTATTCGCCAAAGATAAAGCTTGTTTAAAATCAAATAAAATTAAATACAAGGAAGTAAATATGAATAAAACACAAAAAATATTGTCTGTTTTTTTGTTGGCCTTTAGCACCAGTGCTTTTGCAGAAGAAGCGAGTTCGTTTGGGCAAACGATTGCAGCATTCAGCGCATCGGTCGATAATTTTTTTAATGATTATACCGGTTGGTTTGTTGGTTTAATCTTTAAAAGTGTGCCGATTGGAGAAGCTAACTTTCCACTTATCGTTGGCTGGTTATTAGTAGCAGCTTTAATCTTTACGCTTTATTTTGGCTTTGTGCAATTTAGACGTGCAGGTATGGCAATTGATATCGTTAAAGGTAAATACACAGATCCTAATGGCAAAGAAGAAGGTGAAGTTTCTCACTTTCAAGCATTAACAACTGCTCTTTCAGGCACTGTGGGTCTTGGTAATATAGCAGGTGTGGGTGTTGCATTGGCGATTGGTGGACCTGGCGCTACTTTTTGGATGATCTTATGTGGCCTTTTAGGAATGGCATCTAAATTCTGTGAATGTACTTTAGGTGTAAAATATCGAACAATTTTACCATCGGGCGTTGTATCTGGTGGTCCAATGTATTACTTAAGCCAAGGACTTAGCGAAAAAGGGCTAGGCGGTTTAGGTAAAGCACTGGCAGTAGGTTTTGCATTAATGTGTATTTTAGCCACTTTAGGCGCAGGTAACATGTTCCAAGCTAACCAAGCACATGCAATGTTAACTTACGCGTTTGATGTACCAAGTGAATACGGCGTAATGACTGGTGTTATATTAGCTGCATTAGTATTTTCAGTTATTGTAGGTGGTATGCCTTCAATCGCATCGGTAACAGAGCGAATTGTACCTTGGATGGCTGCCTTGTATGTAAGCATGGCACTGATTGTTATTGCGGTTAATATTGACCAAATTGGTCCTGCATTTAGTTCTATCATTGAAGGTGCATTTACTGGCGCTGGTGTAGTGGGTGGCTTTATTGGTGCGTTAATCCAAGGTTTAAAACGTGCAACCTTCTCCAACGAAGCGGGTGTTGGTTCAGCAGCAATTGCTCACTCTGCCGTTAAAACTAAAGAGCCTATCACTGAAGGCCTAGTCTCATTATTAGAACCATTTATTGATACTGTTGTTATTTGTACAATGACCGCATTAGTTATTATCATTGCAGGCTTAAACGTTGCACCATTTGATGGTAGTGGCCTAACAGGCGTTACGCTAACTGCAGCATCATTTACTGCAACGGCTGGTATCTTTAAATACTTATTAGCATTAGCGGTTATTATGTTTGCGTTCTCAACGATGATCTCTTGGTCATACTACGGATTAAAAGCATGGACTTACCTATTTGGTGAAGGAAAAACAACAGAATTAATTTTCAAAATCATGTTCTGTGTGTTTGTTGTGATTGGTGCGACTATTCAGTTTGGTGCTGTTATTGACTTCTCTGATGCCGCTCTCTTTGCAATGTCAATCTTCAACATCATCGGTTTATATTTCTTAATGCCAATAGTGAAGAAAGAGCTACAATCGTTTATTGCTCGCGTGAAATCTGGCGAGATAAAAACTTACGAAAAATAATTACTTAATATGCGTTACATACGTGATTAACTAATTGTGTTTAATAAAAAACCCACTACGGTGGGTTTTTTACATGCTACTTCAGCATTGCAATTAAACACGATACAGAGGTGCAATATGAACGAAAATGATTCATGTATTGTAGATTTGAACCGCTCCTTACTTCAAGACGGCCCTAAATTTTTATCACATAGACTCATTATAACCGGCGAGACCGCTTATTTAAAACCAACCATCACTGCGATGTTATTCTGTGTCATTTATATTGTCGTAGGGGGATTTTTGATCAGCCTTGCAACTTACCTTTTAATCGTTTCAACTAAATATGATCTCACCATTTTTGTGGGTGCCTTTGGTATTGCCATTACAACTTTTGGCCTATCCTTAATCCAACCTTTTTTAAGTCGTGCGAGTTTCGATAGAGAATCAGGTATCTTTAATAACCACAAAGATCGTGACGTTAAACTATACCAAATTGTTTCTTTGCAAATAAATAACAAAATTATACAACGTAAACATGCGCTAAATTACGCCTGTTATGAATTGAACTTATTAACTGAGCATGGCCGAAGAATTAATATTTTAAATCACAACGATCAACAACAACTGATACAAGACGCCGAATTATTAGGTTCTTTTTTAGGTGTAGAAGTACATGATTGTCGGCGGGAAATCATACTGTAGAAGTACTGCCTTAGTCTCGCTACTTGAAAATTGTTACTTGAAAATTACTACTTGAAAATTACTACTTGAAAATTACTACTTGAAAATTGTTACTTGAAGTTTGTTACTTGAAGATTGCTACTTGAGTTTTATGACTGCACTTGTGAACAGTGCAATTTTTACTACACATTCGTTATGCTTCTCCCCCCTCTTTAAACTTAGATAAATCATCTGGTAATTCATAGCAATTAGATTTGTAATTAGTATAAATATGAGTTTCAACTTTTACAGCTATACCTCATCAAAAGTGGCCATTGCTAATTCAATTTCAGCTAAACAGCACCTTTCACTCTAAGCCTGATACCCCAACTAATCCCTATAAGCTGCGTCATGAAACTTACGATACAATGAACAAGACAATGACAATAAGCTACTTTGACATTAAAACTAATAACAGCGAATGAACAAGACAATGACAATAAACTACTTTGTCATTAAAACTAATAACAGCGAATGAAACGACTACACATAAAAAACTTCATTAATAAAACTAAACACTTGAAATTTATACGCGCATTCCGCGGTCTGTAACGAGACGGTCATTTTCGATTTTTAATGACAAGTTTAAATGACAGACCGTTTTTTAGTTTATGAAAGAGCTTTCACCTTATTCATGAACTTAATTTATAACCGCAACAATTCAACTTTACAGGTATTTTTATAATGATTCGTTTTAAAACTTTTATGACTGGCTTACTGCTCTCAATGAGCTTAATTTCAGGCGCAGTACACTCTCAAGACTTGAACAAAAATGAAAAAGTAAGACCCAAAGTCATTTTCTTTGATGTGAATGAAACCCTGCTAGATCTTGGTAACGTAGGGAAATCCGTCTCTAAAGCGTTAGGTGGGCGAGATGAACTAGTTCCTTATTGGTTTACTACTATGTTGCACTATTCTTTAGTAGGTAATGTGACAGGTGAATATAATAGCTTTGCTGAAATAGGAATCGCATCATTAGAAATGATTGCAAACCAGCAGAATATAAAGCTAACACCAGAGCAAGCACGTACAGCTGTACTCACTCCATTTAGAGATTTAGCACCACATAAAGATGTTGTTGAAGGCTTAAAAAAACTTCGTGCAATGGGCTATACCATGATCACGTTAACCAACTCATCTGATGCAGGTATTGCAGCGCAACTCAAAAACGCTAATCTAGCGCAATACTTTGATGGTTCATTAACAGTACAAAACTTAAGAACCTTTAAACCTGATTTAAAAGTTTACGAATGGGCACAAAAAGAAATGAACATTGCGCCTGAAGATGCAATGTTAATTGCTGCACATGCATGGGATATTGCTGGAGCAGATAAAGCAGGTTGGAAAACTGGTTTTATTATGCGTCCGGGCAAAGCACTTTACCCTCTTGCAGAAAAACCAGATCTAATTGGACAAGATCTAATTGATCTCGCAAATCAATTACAAGCGAACGCTAAAAATTAAGCAATTAGCTGGCATATTAACTTTGCTCTAATGTTAAATAACCTCAGTTCTGGTTAATGAAATCGTAATTGTATTTAAAATCATAAAGTTATATTTTATTATACAGTGCCGTTAGTTTTGCGTAGTTCAAGGCGAATGATTGAAGCAATAACTGGTTATTGGGAGAACATTTAACGTAGAAATTCGCGGAAATAGCGGTGTTGTATCGCTTTGCTTATCCGGAACTGAGGTTAAATACACAGTAGTAATTAATATTTTAAGGAACATACGCCATGGATGGCAGTAATATAACCGACCCGAGCACTCATCTTCCTTATTAGTTTTACATGCAGTAAATTCATTTAAGCAACGCTTAAACCAAGAAGTATCAGCTAATCACCCTCTCCATTTATTAAAAATAGCTATGCACTTTAACTCTCCACATTCGATATTATTTAGCCTGTTTGCCAAGGTGTCACTACTACAGGCATTAAATACAACTGACAGCATCGATCACACACTTCTTGTTGGCTTACTCAGTATTAAGCTGTTTATCAATATGCAGCACAAAGTGAAAATGATTGGATATGATGGTATAGGCACAAAGTCGATATTAAAAATACAAACAAAGTAATACATTCGTTCCCCCACCCATTACCTACTATGCTCAAAAGACTTTTTAGTGTATTTATCTTCACCACACAAATAAGCACGGCGTACACATCGAGAAATGTAATGGAAATAAGGCGTATCAGATAATGATACTTATGATTGGTGAGATTGAGTCATAAAAACGACCTCCCCCGCATGCAAAACAGCATCACAAAAAGGTAGGGTCATAATCAACATCAGTCAAAGTTTATGGCTATTCACTACGCTCTTCATCACACTCTTTACCTTAAAAGTCAGATATTTACCTTAAAAGTCAGATATTTTTTTACTCCTCCATCAGTACGAATATGTCAGTATTTTTTACATTTGTAGTTTTCAGTGCCTTTTCAGAAAAATTAACCTATTGATAACTAGGTATATATTATTTGTGGTACAAATCATGCTCTATTGTATTCCTTGGTTCACTAAAGTTATCAAATGAAATGATAACTTTAATTATAAAAATAAGTAATGTAGAGAATTGCTTAATCAGACTATACCCTCAAAGATAATTCGCCAAATATTTCTGGCTGCCGATGACTTTACTAAGCAATGGATTATTTCCAAACTAACGATATACGAATAGCAAAATCGGAGTAAAGTTAATGAAAATTTTTAAAAAACCATCAATCCTGACATTAGCCGTAATCAGCGCATTGTTTTCTGCATCACCCGCAATGGCGGGGCTTATTTTAGGTTCGGCACAAGACTTTGCGGTTTTGGGTTCCTCGACAGTCACTAATACTGGCTCAACCACGCTTAACGGAGATCTCGGCCTTTACCCCGGCAGTTCGATAACCGGTGTGGGTAGCATCACTCAAACAGGAACGGTACACCAAACAGATGGGGTTGCACTACAGGCACAGGCTGATGCCCTCACGGCGTATAATAACCTTGCAGGGCAGTCCTTCACCAATGATTTGACGGGACTGGATCTGGGTGGAATGACACTCACCCCCGGCGTTTATTCTTTTTCCTCCTTAGCACAATTGACGGGAACTCTCACTCTCGATGGACAAGGTCTTAGCGATGCGCTGTTCGTGTTCCAGATTGCCTCTACGCTGACTACTGCCAGTAGTTCTAGTGTCTCTGTGATCAATGGCGGCACAAACCTGGGAGTGTTTTGGCAAGTAGGCAGCTCTGCAACCTTAGGTACCAGCACGACTTTCGCAGGAAATATTATCGCGGCTCAAAGCTTGACCTTAAATAATGCAGCAAGAATATTATGTGGTCGTGCGATTGCATTAAATGCAGCGGTGACCATGGATGCGAATACCATTTCTAATGATTGTAATAGTTTTCATGATGGTACAGATATAAGCGACTTCGCCAGTGTCGGTTTCAGTGGTGGTGCTGATGGTTCAAGTAACCTCCAAGCTATTCCCGAACCCGCTACGCTGGCGCTTTTTGGCTTGGGATTAACAGCGGTTGTTGGCCTAAGACGACGTCGCCCTGCCTTAAGTATCTAAAACTTCGTAAAACCCTGCCTCAGCAGGGTTTTACGTTCAAATACTCAGCGTTGTTGAGCGATTGATTTGGTCATTCCTATTATTCGTTGACCTATTACATCAATGGGTTATTAGGGGTTATTAGGGGTTATTAATGGTCAGCCAAAAACTTTCTTATAAAAACTAAAGGTTAGATAACTACCAGAAACAAAAATATCGAGGTTAAAAATCGATGCTAGGTAATGTATGCGTTCAATCATCCATTGCTTGCGATC
>TARA_R110001583_G_scaffold42029_2_pt1 | contig 28937 bp, 26 predicted proteins | sample TARA_R110001583 | Tara Oceans TARA_R110001583 (sample SAMEA4398432) | marine metagenome | biome: Polar Biome; feature: [MES] marine water layer (ENVO:01000295) within the mesopelagic zone...; material: water (ENVO:00002006), including particulate matter (ENVO:01000060) such as...... | reverse complement strand
CCGAGCTAACGACTGAACAAAGCATCTCGATTGGTAACGGGTATATAAGCATTAGGATATTGATAGTTTAATATTATCGTTAGTTTACAATATAATTAATGGCCTTTTTAAGGCCATTTTTTGTTTAAAATTCTCTGTTATATGTATTGCCTGTCCCATCATTTTTATTTCATTATAAAAAATGACTTTCTAACTTCTTGCTGCGCATCTTTCCGACTTATATTTACATCTCTAAGTAAATAGTCCGGCAACTTCGCGAGTTGCTGACGTGTTTGGCGCTTTTGGTGAATCATTCGAATATGTGCAACAAGTTTCTCGTAACCGTCTAATAGATTTAGTTTATCTAGGTATAGTTTAGGAACGTTTACTTTAGTTAGATTTACCTGAATAGATTGTTTCATAACATTTCTCCTTGTTGTTTCGTTAGGTGAAATTTATGCCGATTGAGGTACACTGACAAACGATACTTATAGACACTCAGTTAAGGAGAGCTTACGTGAAAGTGAAAATGCCACATTTCCAAAACTTATATAGTTTCTATCAATCCGCTGAACTTGGTAGCTTTAAAGAGGCCGCTGAACTGATGTTTATTTCTTCAGCCGCCGTTAGCCAGCAAATTCGACAGCTAGAAACGCAACTAGAGGTTAAATTGTTCGAGCGACAACATCGTAAAGTGGTGTTAACACCAGAGGGGAAACTATTACACCAATATGCGCAACAAGGCTTTACCGCATTAGAAGAGGGCGTTCGTCAAATAAGCCATGATACAACTCCTAACAGTTTGGCATTAGCGACATTACCTTCCTTTGCTCAACATTGGTTAGTGCCTAGGTTAGGTGATTTTTGTGAATTATTTCCAGAATTAACGGTACTGATGATGCCTCAAAATGCATTGGTTAATTTTGCGAGGGAGCAAGTCGATTTGTCTATTCGATTTGGGCCAGGTGAATATGAAGGGCTGCAATCAGACTATTTAATGGCGGATCATCTTTACCCTGTTTGCCATCCTTTATATTTAAAAGAACACGCGATTACCTCACTTGATGATATCGCTAATGTAAGATTAATTGAAGATACACGAGCAGATATGGATTGGAAGCGTTGGTTAAAGATAGCGGGTAAGGATATAAAGACGACGATACCGGCTCTTAAATATGAAGGTGCTCATGTTGTGATAGAAGGCGCGCTTGCTGTTCAAGGCGTTGCGTTAGTTCGTCATAGTTTAGCTTGGAAATATATCGAACAAGGCTTATTAGTTAAAATCAGTGATATTGAAGTGTGTTCCAGTTATAGCTATTGGTTATGTGCTCCATCTGCTTACTTTAAACGCGAGAAGGTGATTAATTTTAGCCATTGGATAAAAAAACAAACAAGTGATTTCTGGCAACAAAGTATGCAAGGAAATAAGAGCACTGTTCTTTTGTCCGGCTTTGATGAAGAAGGGCGCGTGATTGGTTGTTAGTGCTGGTGAGTTTTTTTGGGCAAGCAAAAGAAACTCACCTACAGGCGAAACCAGTGCTAATAACACTTAAACAAGCTTTGACGAGCCAGATCTAAATTGGGATATAAGAAAAAGACTGTCTTAGCTTTCGTGGAGAAGATAGAGTAAAAAAGGAAGCGGTGCTTCCTTTTAGATATCTGAAGACAAAATGCTCAAACTTTTATTAGCGGCTTAATCTTGCCGTACTGCCTTTTTGCATTGCGCCTCGGATTTCTGCCTCTGTGACTAAGTTGTAATCACCACTAATCGATAATTTAAGGACACTTGCTGCAATAGCAAAGTCGATACATTCTTGTGCTTCAAATTGGTTAATAAATCCATGTAAGAACCCTGCGCCAAATGCATCCCCTGCTGCAACACCTTCCATTACATTAACATTATGAATCGGAGTATCATAGAACTGGTCATTTTGGTATAAAATCGCCATCCAATCGCTTTGCTCTACTGAGTGAATGTTGCGTAAAACACTGACAACAGTTTTGCAGTTAGGGTAGCGTTTGGTGATCTCTTTCATCCCATTGCGGAAATCATCAATTTGATCAATGCCACGTGACATATCACCATCAAAAGCTTGAATGCCTAATGTCGCTTCAAAATCTTCATCGTTTGCAATACATATATCAACAAACGGCATAATTTCTGCCAATGATTTTTGTGCCTTTTCTGGAGACCACATTTTTCCACGATAATTTAAGTCACATACAATGGTGATTTTATTTTCTTTACAGTAGATGAGGGCTTCTTTTAATGCAGCTTCTAGTTCATCAGAAACGGCAGGTGTCACGCCAGAGAAGTAAAATATTTCAATGTCTTGTAGTAGTTCTTGCCAATTAAATTCATTAGCTTGGGCCATTGCGATAGAACTGCCAGCTCGGTCATAGACAACGCTTGTAGAGCGTGCGCCATTACCTTTTTCAAAAACATACATACCAAGTCGAGGACCGCCACGTAAAATACGTGTTGTATCAACACCGTGTTTTCTTAATGAGCTAATGGCGGCTTCGCCTAAAGCATTTTCTGGTAGTTTAGTTAAATAAGTCGCTTTATTACCTAGTTGCGCTAAAGAAACTGCTGCGTTTGCTTCTGCTCCGCCGTAAGCGGCTTCAAAGCCATTAGTTTGAACAATTCGTTCAAATCCGATGGGTTTTAAACGTAACATCATTTCGCCAAATGTTAATACTTTCATTGCTAGATCCTTTATGAATGATAGGTGTTTTAAGGTAGTGATCCTTAAACACAATTGGAATAAATAGTTGCTATAACCTTAATAAATGATGTGCAGTAAAGAGAAATCATTTTTAGTTTAGCAGTCTATTCATCATACAAAAAGAAGTGAGTTAAGTATTGATTTATATTAATAATAAGATATTGATAACTGAAGTTAATCGATTTTTTATATTTATTGATTAAGGTGAATATATAACAGGCACAAAAAAGCCGAGTATTAACTCGGCTTATTCGACAATAATAAAGCGTTAAATTAGCGGTTTATTTTTCGCCAATCGGTAATACAGTGCGACCGTACTGTTCGTTGATAACTTCTGCCATTGCAAGGTAGATAGCACTTAAGCCACAAATAATACCTTCAAAACCTGCGATTGTACCGATTGTTGATGAACCAGTGAAATCACGTGCAGCTAATAAAAAGAATAAAACAGTTAAACTTGCGAAAATAAACTGTAAAACTTTATTACCACGTAATGTACCGATAAACATAAAGCCAGTGAAAATTCCCCACATCACTAAGTACCAAGCCATAAATGCATGTGGTGTTGCTTCTGTTACGCCACCAATACCAAGTTCTGGTAAAACAAGTAACACGACAAGACTAATCCAGAAGAAACCGTATGAAGTAAATGCAGTTAAACCAAAAGTATTACCTTTTTGGAATTCTAAAATACCTGCGAAAACTTGTGCTATGCCACCGTAACAAAGACCCATTGCTAAGATCATTGCACTGATTGGAAAAAATCCTGCATTATGAATGTTAAGTAACACAGTTGTCATACCAAAGCCCATTAGGCCAAGTGGTGCTGGGTTTGCTAAGTTAGGAGTTTGTGGCACGGGGTTTACCTTTTGTATGATGAATAATTAATTAATTAAGATGCCGCGCACAATAACATGGAAAATGACTTTGTAAAGTAATTTTCATTCATTTGTTGCTGGTCACGTTTTTCTTTGTTTTTGATCAAAATATGTGAAGTGAAAGCAGGATGTTAATGGTCAATTGTTTGACTTGTGGTGATGTTTTTGTGGTTAAAACTTTATGCTTGTTTTGCTAGTTAGGTAATCAAAATAAGGTATGATAGAAGCAATATTCACATTTTAAAATGAAAGTAAATCATGAGCCAAGCGACATTATCCATTAAAAATTTACATAAATCCTTTGCTGATAATGAAGTGTTAAAAGGGATTGATTTAGAAGCCAAAAAAGGTGATGTTATCTCAATACTTGGCTCTTCAGGTTCAGGTAAAAGTACTTTATTACGTTGTGTTAATTTATTAGAAACACCGACATCAGGAGAAATTCGGGTGAATGGTGAATTAATTGAAATGAAACAAGATAAAATACTGGGTGCGGTGCCTACTTCTATTAAACAAGTTGAACGCATTCGCAGTCGTTTAGCAATGGTTTTTCAAAGCTTTAACTTATGGTCACATATGACGGTGTTAGAAAATGTCATTGAAGCACCAGTGCATGTACTTGGAGAATCCAAAAAAGAAGCGATTGTCAAAGCTGAAGCGATTTTACAGCGTGTGGGTTTATTTGAACGCAAAAATTATTACCCAGGACAATTATCTGGCGGACAGCAACAACGTGTTGCGATTGCTCGCGCTTTAGCGGTAGAGCCTGAAGTGATGTTATTTGATGAACCGACTTCTGCACTTGATCCTGAATTAGTGGGTGAAGTGTTGAGTGTTATGCGCGGTCTTGCTGAAGAAGGAAGGACCATGCTAGTAGTAACACATGAGATGGCTTTTGCTCGTGATGTCTCCAATAAAGTACTCTTTTTACACCAAGGCTTGGTGGAAGAAGAGGGTAAACCCGAAATTATTTTTGAAAATCCGTCATCGGAACGTTTTAAACAGTTTATATCTTCGGTATATTAACTTCGGAATGTTAACAACATACTCTAATCATAATAATAAAACCTAACCGTAATAAGGAAGTGCAATGAAAAAATTTAGTCTATTGATCGCCGTATTCATTTTATCATTTAATGTGGCTGCAAAAGAATGGAAAACGATTCGCATTGGTGTTGAAGGTGCTTATCCTCCTTTTAGTAAAACAGAAGCAGATGGAAGTGTAACGGGATTCGATATTGATATCGCTAATGCACTATGTGCTCAAATGGATGCAAAATGTACTTTAGTTAAACAAGATTGGGATGGGATTATTCCTGCGTTAATGGCTCGTAAATTTGATGCGATTATTGCAACGATGGATATTACAGAAGAGCGTAAAAAGAAAGTTGCGTTTACTGATAAATACCAACATATCCCTGCTCGTTTTGTGGCTTTAAAAGGCGCTGCTTTTGAAGCAACTCCTGAGTTCATGAAAGGTAAAAAAGTAGGAACACAACGTGCAACTACAATGGATATGTATGTTTCTGATAACTTCGCAGATGCAAAAATAAAACGCTACGGTACATTTGACGAAGCATACTTAGATTTGAAAGCAGGTCGTCTAGATTACGTCATCGCGGATTCTGCTGCCATTACTGATGGCTTATTAGCAAAAGAAGATGGTGATAAATTTGAATTTATTGGTCCAAAGCTAACTAATCCTAAATGGTTTGGTGAAGGTGCAGGTATTGCTATTCGTAAGAAAGATAATGACTTAGCTGAACAGTTTAATGCTGCTTTAAAAGAAATTCGCAGTAATGGTACTTACAAAACTATTCAAGATAAATACTTTAGCTTCGATGTTTACGGTGGTTAATCACCGTACTGAAAGGATGGGAAACCATCCTTTTTTTATGGCATTTACTCAAGCCATTGCTATTTAATACTATTCCGCTTAATTAAATGATCAGAATGTTACGCGGTTTGGTATTAAATATTCATCATTAAAAATGTTCACTCACACTTTTAAACTGCGCTTTTTGTCTCGCCTAAGCAGAAATGGCTTAGCCTGAACAATTACTCTACATTAAAGAATCCTTATGCAAGAATTACTAAATTATCAAACAGTCTTATTAGAAGGTGCGTGGTTAACGTTACAAGTTGCCTTACTTTCATTAGTTCTCGCGGTGACTCTCGGATTGCTTGGCGCGCTTGCTAAAATTTCCAACTCTCGTGTATTACGTTCAATAGCAACCTTATATACGACTATTATTCGTGGTATTCCTGATTTGATTTTAATGCTATTGATTTTTTTCGGTGGACAAATACTGATTAACAATCTTAGTTATAGTATTAATGAGACGCTAAACGAATATTTTACCCGTTCAGATGTGAATCACGAATGGTATTCTTATTTACCTGACTATATTGATGTAAGTCCTTACTTTGCTGGCATTATGACTATTGGTTTTATTTTTGGTGCCTACATGGCGGAAACCTTCCGAGGCGCGATACTTTCTGTTGAAAAAGGTCAAATTGAAGCTGCTATTGCTTATGGCATGAGTAAGAAAAAAATATTCTTCCGAGTCACTTTTCCACAAATGATGCGTCACGCCTTACCAGGCATTGGTAATAATTGGCTAGTTTTATTAAAAACAACAGCATTAGTATCAATTATTGGTTTACAAGATATGGTGAAAATAGCGGGGGATGCCTCGGGGTCTACACAACAACCTTTTACATTTTATTTTGCTGTTGCCTTAGTTTTTCTTTTCTTCACTGCTATTTCAAGTGCTTTTTTAAAGCGCCTTGAAATGAAATATTCAATTCAAACGAGGTAACGATGGACTTTTCAATTATCGTCAATGAATACCAGTTTTACCTTGCAGGTTTATGGACAACAACGTGGCTTGTGACGTTTGCGTTGATATTAGGTCTTGGTATTGCCATTCCGATGGGAATTTTACGTGGTAGCGACAATAAATTTATTCAATTCCCTATCTGGGCCTTTATGTATTTTTTCCGTGGTTCTCCGTTATTAGTACAATTGTTCATTATTTATTATGGTGCGGCCCAATTCGAATGGTTACGTGAAAGCTGGATGTGGACATATTTCCAAGAGGCTTGGTTTTGTGCGTTATTAGCATTTACATTAAATACAGGTGCTTATACCGCGGAAATTGTGCGTGGAGTGATATCTACAATGCCAAAAGGAGAATTAGAGGCTGCCAAAGCATATGGCATGAGTAAATGGAAAATATTACGTCGTATTACATTGCCTAATTCTTTGCGTCGCGGTTTACCTGCTTATAGTAATGAAGTTATTTTTATGATTCACGGAAGTGCCATTGCAGGTGTTGTCACTATTGTTGATATTACAGGGGCTGCAAGGGTGGTAAATGCTCGCTATTACGCGCCTTTTGAAGCCTATTTTGCAGCTGCTATTTTATATATGTGCCTAACATTCAGTGCTATTTTTGTTTTTAAACAGTGGGAAAAGCGTTACCGTATTGAGCAATGATTTTGGTTTAACTATAAAGAAATGAAGCGCCTCTACTGAATGAGACGCTTTTGATTGGACTTGTTATCATTTGACCTAGTTATAATTTTACAACCGTTCGACCTGTCACTTTACCGTTAGTAATCGCTTGAGCATATTCAATGGCTTCATCCAAGGTTATTTCAGTACAAGCTTGTTCATAAAAGCTTTCTGGTAATAACTCGGTTAGGCGATCCCATGCAGCAACGCGTTTATCATATTCACAATAAACTGAATCGATACCCAGTAATTTTACGCCGCGTAAAATAAATGGCATAACGGTTGTTGTTAAATCAAATCCACCTGCTAAACCACATGCTGCAACGGCGCCATTGTAATTCATTTGTGCAATCACTTTTGCTAGCATATTGCTGCCAACGGTATCAATGGCTCCCGCCCAAAATTGTTTTTCTAATGGTCGTGCTGGCTCATCGAACTCACTACGTTCAATAATACGAGTCGCGCCCAGTTTTTTTAATAACTCACTGTTCTCTTCTATTCTGCCTGTCACCGCAACAGATTGATAACCAAGTTGAGAAAGCAGTGTGATTGCAGTACTTCCTACACCACCACTTGCACCGGTGACCAGTATTTCTCCATCTTCTGGTTTAATACCGGCATCGATTAATGCTTGTACACAAAGCATTGCGGTGAATCCTGCTGTGCCCACTTTCATTGCTTTATCTGTAGAAAGCCCAGTGCTTAGAGGGACTAACCAGTCAGCTTTTAAGGAAGCCTTTTCTGCTAAACCACCCCAATAACTTTCACCGACCCCCCAGCCCGTTGAAATGACTTTTGTCCCGACCGGAAAACGTTTGTCTTTTGAGGATAAAACGGTCCCTGCTAAATCAATCCCTGGTACCATAGGGAACTGCTTGACGACACGCCCTTTACCCGTGATCGCGAGACCATCTTTATAATTGATTGAAGAGTAATCAACAGCAACGATTATGTCTTCATCAGGTAACATTGATTCTTCAATTTGGCGAATTTCTGCTAATGTTTTTTTGTCTTGTTGATCAAGTATTAAAGCTTTAAACATAGGAGTATTTCCTCGTGTTAATCCCAAAAATAGGGACGAAAGTGTTTGCGACACACCGATTCATAACTATCGTTACCACCAATTTCTACTTGCTTTCCTTCGCGTACAGGTTTCCCTTGGGGGTCTAAACGTAACACCATATTTGCTTTACGCCCACAGTGACAGATGGTTTTAAGTTCAATGAGTTTATCTGCCCAGGCCAGTAAATAATGGCTACCAGGAAATAACTCCCCCTGAAAATCTGTTTTTATACCGTAACACAGAACGGGAATATCTAAGCAATCAACCACATAGGTTAATTGTTTAACTTGTTCTTTACTTAAAAACTGTGCTTCATCGATTAAAATACAGTGTTGAGGTGCATCTTGATGTACTTTTTTAATGATCTGACTCAGGTCATCTTGTGCATTAAAGGCATAAGCCTCACATTCAATACCAATTCGAGATGCCACTTTTCCAAGACCTGCACGATCATCAATGGCAGCGGTTAATACAAAGGTATTCATGCCTCGTTCTTGATAATTATAAGAACTCTGTAGAAGAGACGTTGATTTACCCGCATTCATTGAGGAGTAATAAAAATAAAGTTGTGCCAAAGCGAGCGCCCAAAATAAGAAAAAGAAAAGGTGATTTTATCATTCATTACAAGGTGAATGCCTTTTTTTATTGTTAAAATAATGGTCACATTAAGATTGTTTGATCTAACCACGTCATTTTATCGGTTAGTTAATGCAAAATGCGCGTTAATAAATGATTCGGACTAGGCTAATGCAATTAACTGATTTTGTGAATACCATCGGTAAAGACTTAAAATATCGCTACGGTGAACGAGTGCATAAACTCACTTTACATGGGGATTTTAGTTGTCCGAATCGTGATGGTACATTGGGAAAAGGAGGTTGTACTTTTTGTAATGTTGCCGCCTTTAGTGATGAGTCCCAGTCTAAATTATCCATTAAACAACAGTTAAAATTACGTCGCGATGAAGTCGAAAATCGTGCCAGTAAATACCTTGCTTATTTTCAAGCTTATACCAGCACTTATGCTGAAATATCACTGTTATCTTCACTTTATGAACAAGCTGTTGCCGAATCAAATATTGTTGGTATTTGTGTCGGTACAAGACCAGACTGCGTTTCTGATGATGTATTAAACCTACTCAGTAGTTATTTAATGCGAGGTTATGAAGTTTGGCTTGAATTGGGATTACAAAGTGCAAATGATAAAACCTTAAAACACATTAATCGTGGTCATCAATTTTCCCAATATGAAAAAGTAACCACTAAAGCTCGTGCACGCGGCATTAAAGTGTGTACACACTTAATTCTAGGGCTTCCTAAGGAATCTGACCGTGATTATCAACAAACATTAAAACAAGTGTTAGAGGTTGGCGTTGATGGCTTAAAGTTACATCCATTGCATGTAGTAAGGGGCGCATTAATGGAAAAATCATGGAATGCGAATCGATTAACAGTGCTCTCGTTAGAACAATATAGCCAATCTGCTGTCACATTAATCCAGAAAACACCTATTGACGTTGTTTATCATCGAATCTCTGCGACGGCTAAGCAGAGTGAGTTATTAGCGCCTTTATGGTGTGAAAAGCGTTGGCCAGTACAGAATAGAATGTGTCAATTAATGTCTGAGCAGGGCGGACAGGGGACTTTAACGCTATAAAGCTACATAGCGATGGTATTTATTATTTCCACCTATTGTCTTTGATGGGATTAAACGAATAAAAATAAGTCCTAAGCCGTCTATTTAAGGTCGCTATGTGAGGTCACTGTGATTAATAAATTTTAATCAGGAAATTCTTCACGTATCTCCATGATTTCATCAAAATGCTTTTCCACTAAATCCACCAGTGAGGGTTGAAATTTAAGACCTCGTTCGGATTTTATAAGTTCAAGTATTTTTTCAGTAGCCCATGGTTCTTTGTAACTTCTTTTCGAACCAAGCGCATCAATAACGTCAACAATGGCCATAATGCGTGCTTCAATAGGAATGTTTTCTCCTGTTAATCCATCAGGGTAACCACTTCCATCCCAATTTTCATGATGATAATGGGCAAGCGTTCGGCCCAATTTAGCAATAGGTAATGATGACTTTGCTAATATTGCAGCGCCTGATTCCGAATGTTGCTTCATTATTTCCCATTCTTCGGCATCTAATTTACCCGGTTTATGCAAAATACGCTCAGGAATGGTTATTTTACCCACGTCATGTAAGGGAGCTGCTGTTTTGATAGCCTCAGTAAAAGCCTCTGGCATGTTTAATTTTTCAGAAATAAGCGCGCACAATAATGCAGTACGTTTTACATGAGCCCCTGTTTCTTTACTTCGAGCTTCAATGGCATCCCCGAGAATATACATAAACTCGCGCTGGTTATTTTCTGATTGTTGTTGCCTAACTAAACTTTCTAATACCAGTGCTACATTGGTTGAAAAAATTTCTGCTAGATTACTTTGGAAACCTGTAGGTGCGGTATCAAATTCAATGTACAAGACTGAACTCGCGTCATTTGAGGTTTTATAATAATTAATAAAATATTGATCGGTAAATTCGCCACTTTTATTATTAAAAGCATTTTCTATTTTTACTTTTATATTTTGAGTCATATTGGTAATTTGATCTGGCGTTTCTCCAAATCGGCCACTACAGGCGAGATAGGTTTCTTCGATGTTGTTAAATAAGTCAGTCTCTTGACGGACAATATAAACGGAAGAACTATCCAGGCCCATTAGAGACAATAAGTTAGTGAGCGCTGCAGAGGCAAATTCAGAAATTTTATTGACTTTTAAGATGCTTGTCGAAGAAGAGATAAGTTTTTTGAACGCATCTAAGCTATTAGATATGGTTGTGATATCTCGGTAGCTACGAATAGCAGAGTAAACACAAGTGGTTAATTTGCGCTGTGTTAGTTCCGTTTTTGTTTTGTAGTCATGAATGTCATATTGGCTAATCACATTTTCTTCGGGGGCACTGCCTGCTTGGCCTGTTCTTAAAATAAGTCGGATACTGGTATTTTGCAGATCTTCTCTAATCCAATTGATTAAATCTAAACCAGCATGATCACTTTCCATGACCACATCAATAAATCCCATACTGAATTCAATATCTGAGTATAATAGTTCTTTCGCTTCTTGGGCTGAGTAGGCAGAATGTAAAATCAGTTGTTTACCTAAAATACACTTATTTTTAAAAATAAGACGCGTGACATCATGAACAGCGGGTTCATCATCAACAACTAATATATGCCATGCATTATCTGATTTTGTATGATTCGACGTTTCGGAACTTACTTCTTTTAATTCATTATCTTCTTGAAATAAAAACTGAGACATATTTTCCAACCCAATTAATGTTTGTGTTTAAACAGTTTGGCACATATTAGACTATTTGCATGTCGGTTCATCATTATTCATAATATATTGCTCACAAATTTCACGTTTATTGTAATAAGTAATTATCAATATTAATGATTTTGTATCTATACTTAAAAAAAAAGGATTTTTTGTGCCGGATCATGAAGATGATAAATATACCTATCTGAATAGAATTGCTTGTGAAACAGAAGTTCACTTACAAATTGTCACGCCTACACAAGCAATACGTTTGAAAACTCGCCTTATTGGTGTCGACCCTAATATGTCCGTCATTATCGCGATGCCTAGCACTAGCGAATGGTTAGCTGCCAAACAATATATTAGGGAAGGCCAAAAAGTGATTGTAAGGTTAATGAGTACTGAGCATCCCGATGCGAGTCTTGTGGCTTTTCAATCAAATATTCAAAAGTTAATGAGTGTTGCTGGGCGTTGGTTATTACTTGATTATCCGAAAGAAGTTCAACAACTCGCTTTGCGTGAACATAGACGTTTACCTGTTCATATTAGGGCAAAATTATTGGATCCAGCAAACGAGCAAGTATGTTCTAGTGGGCATTTAAATGACCTTTCTGTTCATGGGGGAGGATTTATTGGAGAGCGCTTAAAACCAACACTAAAAGATAAAAAATATATTTTACAAGTGGTGATTGATGGTGAAAAAAAATCGGTTCCTGTCGTCATTAAGAATTCTAAGAATGCAGCGAAATCAGGTGAATTAGTGAAGTATGGTGTTGTTATTGAAGCCGATAAAGAAATATCTAAAACCTTTGTAGAATCTTTATTGAGTGATTCTTTATTTAATTCATAATTGAAATTCATTATTTAAAGCGTGAAATAAAGCACCTAAAATATAGGGAGGAATCATGAAGAACTCAGTAATATTTTTATCTGTTCTATTGATGTTGTTATGCCCTTTATTTATTCATGCTAACTCAAGTGATAATAAACGTGCTTTTGCTAGCTTCTCCTTTGAAAACGATGTTTTTTTTAAAGACGATGGGTTATATACCAATGGACTATTTTTTAGCTGGGGTTATAACCATGTTGATTCACTTGATGAGCCAAATTTACCACTTTGGATTGCAACTTTAGCCAAACAAACCCATCTTACATCTACTGAAAAGAAACAATATGCAATCAGTTATGGCTTAGGACAGTTGTTTCAAACTGCCATTGACATTTCTGAACAAGAATTAATTAAGGAAGATGCACCTTATCTTGGTCTAATGGCCTGGGAAGTCAGTTTATTAGCGTTTGATGAGAGCATCAGTGATGAAGTTGGTTTAACTTTAGGCGTAGTTGGAGAGATGGCTGGTGGTGAATTTACTCAATCATTAGTGCATTCGATAAATGGCGCAAATCAACCAGCGGGTTGGGATAATCAAATTGATAATGAATTTTTATTTCGCCTACAAGCAAGAAGAACATGGCGACTTTATCAAACAGAACTTGATACCCCATTTTTTAATAGTCAGTTTGATTGGTTAGTTGGTATTGATGGCGGAATTGGTAATTTACGCAGCGATCTTGCAACAGGAGTAGGTTTTCGTTTTGGGCAACAGCTTGATAGAAATTTTGGCTCTGCAACGGTTTTTCCGGTACAAAAATTTAACCGATTAAATTACAGCCCCTATGGTTGGTATTTCTTTGCAAACCTTTCTGTCAATATGGTTGCCAATGATATCTTCATTAATGGTAATACTTTCCATGATAGTCACAGTGTTGCTCTAAGGCATCAGCAGGTTTCCATGTCAGCTGGCATTATGGCTAATGTTTATGATTTCTCTTTTTTATACACTTTTTTATATATTACAGATGAATATGAAGGGCAGGCTGAACCCTCTCGATTTGGCTCGATTTCTATTGCTTATCACTTTTGATTACTTTACTTGGTATAAAGTAGATGCTGTTTGATGTAGTCGGTTACCAGAGGCGGTAATAAGTTTTCTACATTTAAGGTATTTTGATCTCGGCTGATGTTTTGTCTTATTTGAGTGGATGAAATATCAAAGTGAGTTGAATCTTGAAAATAAATTTTGCCTGATTGTAATTCGTGTAATTGAGCAATATGAGTTGTTTGGTGTTTGCTCAACAATGTTTGAATCGTTTCATTAAATTCACTTTTCCAACCCGGTCTTGCGCAAATAACAAGGTGACAATAATTAAGAATCTCTTGCCATTGAAACCAACTGGTAAAGTTAATTAAAGAATCCATCCCCATTACAAAACAAATTGGTGTATTTGGATATTCAGCATTAATTTCTTTTAATGTTTCAACCGTATAACTTGTTTTATCCCTATTCAATTCGCGTTTATCAACTTTTAAGTTAGCAAGCCCTTGTATTGCAAGCTCCACCATATCGCTACGTTGTATTGCATCGCAATGACTACCGTTTTTATGTGGTGCGATATGATTGGGCATTAAATATAAGTGTTTTAATTGTAAGCTGTTTGCAACTTCAATAGCAGATAATAGGTGGCCATTATGGATAGGATCAAAACTGCCTCCTAAAAAACCAATTGCTTTTGCTTTTATATTTAAAATAACTTATTCCCCCACCCCAGCTTACTTTGTAAAACATGAAAGTAATTATAATTTTTAGGGTGTACCAAATTAAGGTTATGCTGGGTTTTTCGCAGGATCACTTCATCGCCAGGCAAAACAGATAAATTAACATGACTATCGCAACTGATTTGCATCTCGCTACGATTATTTTCGGATATTTTCAAACGCACGACGCTATTTGCATCGATAACAATAGGTCGGCTATTTAAGGTGTGTGGAAACATCGGTAGCAAGCTGATGGCATCTAATTTAGGTGTTAAAATAGGTCCTCCGCCCGAAAGAGAATAAGCGGTTGAACCCGTTGGTGTTGAGATGATTAATCCATCGGCACGTTGATTAAGCATAAAGTTGTCATCGACGTAGACTTCAAACTCTATCATATGCGCTATTTTATCTGGGTGTAAAACGGCTTCATTAACGGCAGTATTACTACTTTTTAAATGGCCGTGACTGTGAACTTGTGCCTCAATTAAAAATCTATTTTCGACTAAATACTTACCTGCTAATACTTCGCTAAGTGGTGCTTCAAAATCATCGGGGTCAAGATCAGTTAAAAAGCCTAAATTACCCCGGTTGACGCCAATAACGGCAATATCAAAACGAGATAAGACACGAGCTGCGCCTAGCATATAACCATCACCACCAATCACTATCGCTAAATCACACCGTTTACCAATGCCAACCAAATTACTACTTTTAATATTTTTATTATTAAGATCGCTGGAGACTCGACGATCAACTATTACGTTTAAACCTTTCTGTAACAAAAAATCATACAAAGATTGTAATGTTTGCTTCGCACCCGCATGTTGTGTTTTGGCGATTAAACCAATGGTTTTAAATTCATTTAAATCAGGTTGTTGGGCATTCATAGGAATTCAGGGCCTAGTCAAAAGCATATAGTTGATTTCAGTATACTCGTTATCATGTAAGGTGCAAAATTCAGTAAAAAAGAAACAAAAAGTAATTTTTAAAAAACTTTAAATTTGTTTGTTAAAACATTATAGGCGAAACTTGCTTAAATGATTTTTATTAACGGACTTGAAACTATTTTATGAATCCCCATAATACCTTTATAAATACCCGTTACCATTCAAGATGCAAAGTTCAGCAAATTGTGAGGTGAGTAAATTCTAGGCAGAAAGTTGAAGATCTAACTGGTTAAATCAATACTTTCTAACAACGAAGATGCTTGCCTCACAACTTGCCCTGTGGGTCGCTAGCTCGAAAAGCAATTCATCGTTGCAACATTCGATAAGGGCTAGCCATTGTCATCATGTTGCGCCTTGGCTTGCTGTCCGAGCTAACGACTGAATAAAGCACCTTGATTGGTAACGGGTATAACTTCAATTTGTACCCAGTTAGGATAAAAAAATGAGCGAAGAACAGAAAGTAAGTGTTGAAGAAGCAATTGAAACAGTACTCGGTGAAGAAGCAAATACATCTGAAGCGATTGTTGAACCTGAATTGTTAGAGCCAGAAGTTGCTGAAGAACAAGTAAATGAAGAAGTAAATATGATTGAAGTATTAGGCAATAAGCTTGCGCTTGCTGAAGAAGAAATTACTTTACAAAAAGATTTAGTTATTCGCGCGACAGCACATGCTCAAAATGAAATTCGTAAAGCAGGAATTGATGCAGAAAGTAAAGTAAAACGCACTTTAAAACGTTTCACTGAAGCATTACTGCCTGTTGCTGATTCATTAGAAATGGCAATTACCCATATTGATAAAGAAAATGAAGCTTTAGCAAAAATGGCTGAAGGTGTTGAATTAACACTTAAATCGTTGATCGATTCATTTGCTAAAGTCGGCATTGTGCAATTAAACCCTATTGGCGAGCAAGCAAATCCAGAGAAACATCAAATTGTTAGTCAACAACAAATTGAAGGCAAAGCGGCCAATGAAGTGGTTGTTGTCATGCAGAAAGGTTATGAATACAACGGACAAATTATTCGTCCAGCAATGGTGATGGTTGCCTCTGCTTAATATTCTAGTTATCAGTAATATATTAAATGAAAAGGCACTTAATAAGTGCCTTTTTGCTTTTTAAATTTACTTAAAAAAAGGCTATATCAAAAGACTCTCTCGTCCTTTGGCATTTGATGAAGATTGTATACAAATTTTCAGGCCCAAATAAATTGCATACACAGTCCTACTTTAATGCTTTAAATACGTATTTTTAGCGATTAAGCAGACATAAATGACAACGGCCTGAGTGCCTGCAAAAAATATATATATTATTTTATCAATTCCCCTTGAAAGTAAAAAATTTCCCCTCATATATTAAACATCAAAGCGATAAAGCATTTAAAAATAACTTTAAATCTTTCGTGACAAAAAACAACATAACAAGTATGGAGAAGTAAAAATGGGTAAAATTATCGGTATTGATTTAGGTACAACTAATTCATGTGTTTCAGTATTGGATGGTGATGTAGCTAAGATTATTGAGAATGCAGAAGGTGAGCGTACTACTCCCTCAATCATCGCTTATACGGATGGTGAAACATTAGTAGGTCAACCTGCTAAACGTCAATCTGTGACTAACCCACAGAATACTCTTTTTGCTATCAAACGTTTAATCGGTCGTCGTTTCGAAGATGAAGAAGTACAGCGTGACCTTAAAATCATGCCTTACAAAATCGTCAAAGCTGAAAATGGTGATGCATGGGTAGAAGCTCGTGGCGAGAGAATGGCTCCTCCACAAATTTCTGCTGAAGTATTAAAGAAAATGAAAAAAACAGCTGAAGACTACCTAGGCGAGAAAGTGTCTGGTGCGGTTATTACAGTACCTGCTTACTTCAATGACTCACAACGTCAAGCAACTAAAGATGCTGGTCGTATCGCAGGTCTTGATGTTAAACGTATTATCAATGAGCCAACAGCCGCTGCTTTTGCATACGGTGTTAACAACGCAAAAGGCGACAGTACTGTTGCAGTATACGACTTAGGTGGTGGTACTTTCGATATTTCAATCATTGAAATTGATGAAGTAGATGGCGAAAAAACATTTGAAGTATTAGCAACAAACGGTGATACACATTTAGGTGGTGAAGATTTCGATAACCGTTTAATCAAGTTTATTGTTGAACAGTTCAAAAAAGAACAAAACTTCGACTTAACAAATGATCCGTTAGCGATGCAACGTGTTAAAGAAGCAGCTGAAAAAGCAAAAATTGAATTATCATCTGCGCAACAGACTGATATCAACTTGCCTTATATTACTGCTGACGCAACAGGTCCTAAACATTTAAACGTTAAAATTACACGTTCAAAATTAGAATCGCTTGTTGAAGATATGGTTAAAGCAACTATTGAACCATTACGCATTGCATTGAAAGATGCTGATTTAAGTGTTGGTGATATCGACGATGTTATCTTGGTTGGTGGTCAAACACGTATGCCACTTGTACAACGTACTGTTGCTGAGTTCTTCGGTAAAGAAGCACGTAAAGATGTAAACCCTGATGAAGCCGTTGCAATGGGCGCAGCAATTCAAGGTGCGGTACTTTCTGGTGAGAAAACTGACGTTCTATTATTAGACGTGACACCTTTATCAATGGGTATCGAAACAATGGGTAGTGTGATGACGAAAGTTATCGAGAAAAATACGACTATCCCAACAAAACAGTCGCAAACATTCTCGACTGCTGAAGATAACCAAAGTGCTGTAACGATTCATATCCTACAGGGCGAGCGTAAACGTGCGAGTGATAACAAATCTTTAGGTCAATTTAACCTTGAAGGTATTCGTGCAGCATCTCGTGGTACGCCACAAATCGAAGTAACATTCGATATGGATGCGGATGGTATCTTACATGTATCTGCTAAAGATAAAGATACTAATCAAGAGCAAAAAATCACTATCAAATCAAGCTCTGGTCTAAGTGATGAAGAGATTGAGCAAATGGTTCAAGATGCTGAAGCAAATGCTGAAGCGGATAAAGCATTTGAAGCTGTTGTTGGTGCACGTAACCAAGCTGATGCAATGATTCATGCTACTAAGAAACAAATCGAAGAAGCGGGTGATGCACTTCCAAGCGACGAAAAAGAAAAAATAGAAACAGCTTTATCAGAACTTGAAGATGCAACAAAAGGTGAAGATAAAGAAGCAATCGAAGCTAAAACAACAGCACTTGCTGAAGCGTCACAAAAATTAGCTGAAATTGCTCAACAAAAAGCACAAGCTGGTGAAGCTGGTGCAGAGCAACCAGAAGCAAAAGCGAAGCAAGACGATGATATTGTTGATGCAGAGTTTGAAGAAGTAAAAGAAGAGAAAAAATAATTAACTCGTCTCTCTTATGATAGGTAAGTGCATTATTTAATGAATGACGCGGGTTATAGAGTTCTCTATAATCCGCGTTATTGTTTGGAAAAAATAAAAACTTGAGAACTAAAAATGTCAAAACGTGATTGTTATGAAGTGCTTGGTATTACACGGAGTGCAACCGAAAAAGAAGTAAAAAAAGCGTATAAACGCCTTGCAATGAAATATCATCCCGATAGAACAAAGGGCGATGCTGAGCTTGAAGTGAAATTCAAAGAAGTAAAAGAAGCTTACGAAATTCTTAACGACCCTAATAAAAAAGCTGCTTTTGATCAGTATGGTCATGAAGGTGTTAATCAACAAGGCCAGGGTCAAGGTGGTTTTGGTGGTGGTGACTTCGGTGATCAGTTTGGTGATATCTTTGGTGACATTTTTGGCGGTGGTCGAGGCGGTCGTGGTGGTGCACAACGTGCACAACAGGGATCAGATCTTCGTTACAATATGGAATTAACGCTTGAAGAGGCGGTACATGGTGCCTCTAAAGAAATTGAAATTCCAACCCAAGTTCATTGTGAACAATGTAATGGTTCGGGTGCTAAAAAAGGCACAGATGCTAAAACCTGTGGTACTTGTCATGGACAAGGTCAAGTGCAAATGCGACAAGGTTTCTTTGCGGTTAACCAAACCTGTCCAACTTGTCGTGGTAAAGGCAAAATTATTACTGATCCATGTAATAAATGTCATGGTGAAGGACGTTATGCAAATAGCAAAACACTGAATGTTAAAATTCCTGCAGGTGTTGATACGGGCGATCGCATTCGTTTAAGCGGAGAAGGTGAAGCAGGAGAGCATGGCGCACCGGCGGGTGATCTTTATGTGCAAATGAACGTTATTGACCATGAAGTCTTTGTACGTGATGGTGATAACCTCTACTGTGAAGTTCCTATTAGTTTCACAGAAGCTGCGCTTGGTGGAGAAATTGAAGTACCGACTTTAGATGGTCGCGTTAAATTGAAAATTTCTGCTGAAACACAAACAGGGCGTATGTATCGTATGCGCAATAAAGGTGTTAAGTCAGTGAGAAGCCATAGTGTCGGTGATTTAATGTGTAAAGTTGTTGTTGAAACGCCGGTGAAACTATCAGCTAAACAGCGTGAATTACTTAAAGAGTTTGAAACGACCTGTTCTTCAAGCCCTAAAAAACACAAACCTAAATCAGATGGTTTTTTGAATCATATTAAAAGTTTCTTTGATGACTTAAGTAAATAAAAGCAATAAATAATAAGTTATTTATCAAAAAACGAAAATAATCATTTGTGTTTGATATAAAAAGATACCATCCTAGTGATGGTATTTTTTTGCCTAAAAAAACAATAATACCAAACGAACTAAAAAGATGATCATTCTTGCTGGTTAAAATAATGACTAACGGCGTTGAGAGTTTTGAAGTGAGAACAACTATCTCCTGCAACTCTCGCCTTGTTAGGCATCATTTTTCCTGCGCAATATCTGCTCACTTTATTAATTCAATTGGTATAGAGGAAAAGCAGATGAAGCATTTAATTATTGGTGGTGTACGTAGTGGAAAAAGTGATTTTGCAGAGAAGCTATTGGCTCACTGCCTGCTTACCAATACACAACGAAATCGTGCTTTTTATATAGCCACAAGCTTATCAATAGGCGAAGAAACGAAAAGCCGTATTGCTCGTCATCAATTACATCGTAATAAAAATATAGTGACCTGCGAGTTAGATTATCAACAGAAAACCTTAAATTATTTTTTGGATAATCATGATTCAACTGAAAAATTTATCTTAATAGAGTGCTTATCAACTTGGGTGGGTTGGTATCTTTCTCAAGATAAACCATTAAAACAATGTATCAGTGATTATGAACAAGCTAAAAATCAATTTATTCAAAGGCTGATTGATTTGCAAGCAACGGTTTTTGTTGTCACCGGAGAAGTCGGCTGTGGTCTCATTGGTGAAAGTAAACTAATGCGAGTTTATGCTGATAAACTCGGTGAATTAAATCAAGAGGTTGCTCGTTTAAGCAATAAAGTTACCCTTGTGACGGCTGGTATTGCACAGCAGATAAAAGGCTGATGTAAACACTTTAAAATAACATCTTGTTCCTCTCAATTAAGATGTCCAATCTATAAAACCTTTTTATTAAAGGCATGTCACATGCCTGTCATCTACTCTGGTTAGTCTCATTTCAGGAGGAGACAACCATGATCTCAGTTGAAAGTGTTTTATCAGAAAACTTACCAAGCCTTGAAAGTCACCCATTTATTCGTAAACGGATCTTACCTTTTTTACGACAATTATTGCATGAACATGACTTTAATCGGTTTGACCAAAAGTACTCGCACCTTCAAGGTTTTGATTTTATCGATCAAGTACTGGAGTATTTTGATTTTAGTTATAGCTTGCGCAGTAGCGAGCGTGATCGTATTCCAGCCCATGGTCGAGTTGTGATTGTTGCTAATCATCCTATTGGTAGTTTAGATGGTCTTGCTTTATTAAAAATGGTGGGAGAAATTAGACGTGATGTAAAAGTCGTTGCTAATGACCTGTTAATGGCCATAAAACCACTGAACGGCTTATTGCTTCCCGTTGATAACATGAATAATCAAACCTCACGACAACATATTAAAGCAATAGAAGCACATTTAGATAATGATGCTGCATTGTTAATATTCCCTGCCGGTGAGGTTTCCCGTATTAGCCCGATGGGCGTGCGAGATGCTCGTTGGCGAAATAGCTTTTTACGTTTTGCAGCCAAAACCAAAGCGCCTATTGTCCCGGTGTTTGTGGATGCTCGAAATTCTTGGTTCTTTTACAGTTTATCTTTAGTGGCTAAACCGCTATCAACATTATGGTTAGTACGCGAAATGTTTAAACAAGCTAAGCGCGATATACCGATTCGCATTGGTAAAGCCGTGCCTTTTGATTGTTATGATAGTTTACCGCTTGAATTAAACGGTAAAGCTAAATTGTTCAGGAAACATGTTTATAAACTGGTTAAAAATAAAAGTGAACAAAGGCTTGAAAGTAGTTTTGAAAATATCGCTCACCCTGAACCGCGTGATTTATTAAGGGATGAAATTAAAGCCTGCGAGTTATTAGGTGACACTTCCGATGGAATGGCTATTTACCTGTACAACTTTAATGGCGACTCGACGGTGATGCGTGAAATTGCGCGCTTACGAGAGGTTAGTTTCCGTGCCGTTGGAGAGGGCTGTGGAAAACGTCGTGATATGGACCGCTACGATTGCTATTACGACCACATTGTTCTGTGGGATGATAAAAAACTAGCTTTAGTTGGTGCATATCGATTAGTTAAAACCAAGCCTATTATCGCCTCTAGAGGTATAGCGTCACTGTATACTCATACTCTTTTTGATTATCAACCCAATGCAGCACCTTATCTTGAACAAGGCTTAGAACTTGGTCGTAGCTTTGTACAACCAGATTACTGGGGAACTCGTAGTTTAAATTATTTATGGTATGGCATTGGTGCTTATCTTAAACGTTTCCCTGAAGTGCGTTATTTATTAGGGCCGGTGAGTATTAGTAACGCTTATCCGAGTAAAGCAAAATACGCCTTAGTTGATTTCTATCGAGCTTATTTTCCGGGTGAATCCTGTTGGGCAAAAGCACGTGCACCTTATCTATTAACGCCAAAAATAAACACTGAATCACAACCCTATAAGCACGCTTTTGCAGAGCTTAAAAAACAAATGAGTGATTGGGGAGTAGCGATTCCTGCTTTATATAAACAGTATTCAGAAATTTGTGAGCCTGGTGGCGTACAGTTTGTAGATTTTAATATTGATGCCGATTTTGCAGACTGTATTGATGGATTAGTGGTGGTGGATATTAATAAATTAAAACAATCAAAACGTAAACGTTATTTTAATTATGATTAATCATACTTAGATTTAAATAATACCAAATCCGTTAATTTAATGATCAAATATTACGCCGGAAAAAGAAACTAGTTTAAGGCGAAAATTGATGTAAATTTTTGTTCCATTTACAAAATTTTCAACGCAGAAATAGTTTGTTTTAACCAGTAAGATTGAACCGTTAGTTAGCGAAATTGGTATAATAAGTGTTCTTTTATTGTCATAAAATATCGTCGATATTTTAGGCGTTTACATTTAATTGTGGGAATTAATAATATTTTTTTAAAATAACCCTTTAAAAATGAATTTAACGCCCCATTTATTTAGTTACAATCATTAAAAATAAAATGGGATAAAAATGTCTGAATTACAATTAAACACTCAAGAATTACAAGCAAGCTACGGTATTGGTCTACAAATGGGTGAGCAACTTAAAGCACAACCTTTTGAAGGCTTAGATATTTCTGCTGTTGCGGCGGGTATTGCCGATGCATTCGAAGGCGCTGAAAGTAAAGTTTCTCAACAAGAACTTCAAGAGGCATTCCAAACTATTTCTGCTCGTATGCAAGTTGCAGCCGCTGAACAAGCTAAAATTTTAGGCGCAGCAGGTGCTGAGTTCCTTGCTGAAAATGCTAAAAAAGAAGGCGTTGAAGTAACTGAATCTGGTCTTCAATTTGAAGTGATTACATTAGGTGAAGGTGAAAAACCGACTGCTGAATCAACAGTAAGTGTTCATTACCACGGTACATTGGTTGATGGAACTGTATTTGATAGCTCTGTTGAACGTGGTCAACCTGCTGAATTCCCTGTTGGTGGTGTTATTGCTGGTTGGACTGAAGCATTACAATTAATGCCTGTAGGTTCAAAATACAAATTAACTATTCCTTCAGAGCTAGCTTATGGTGAACGAGGCGCAGGTGCTGCAATCGGTCCTCATTCAACATTAGTATTTGAAGTTGAGCTGTTAGAAATAAAATAATAGTAGAAATTAAATAATTTTAGCTCTTTTTGTTAGGTATTTAATGTCCTGACACTGAAAATTATTTTAAAAACCCATCTGTTAGCAATAACCGATGGGTTTTTTATTACCCTTTTTTTATCTATAGAAAGATGTTGCCATTAGCTCGAGTGTAAGCCAGCTATCTGTAGTATTTTCAACTTTTACTGCTACTTCTAATTCAGCACATTGTATTAATAACACTTCTAATTGCTTTGACGTTAAATGGCTTAAAGCCTCTGTCATTAATGCTTGTTTATTGGTCCATAACTTAGGCTGATGTTGGCTAAGTAGTTGTGGCAAAGGGGTATGTTGGGATTGGTAGCTGAGCTTAAGCAACTTTTGAACTTCATTACTTAAGGTTGCACTCAGGAATAACAACTCGGTTCCCTCCGCTTTTAATTGTTTTAAAATACGTTGACTTCGCACTCTATTACCTTCCAATAAACTGTCTAACCATTGGAAAAGTGAAAAGTGATTGTGGGTAGTAATCGATTGTTTTACTTGGGTAATATTTAATGTTTGCTTAGGGTATAAAAGGGCAAGCTTTTCAAATTCTTGCTTTGCAGCTAATAAATTACCTTCAAAATGTAAACAAAGAAAATCAATCACTTCTTTATTCGCTTGTAGATCAAGGCTCTTTAAGCGTTGGAAAATCCATTGCGGAAAGCGTTGTGCAGTAGGTGCATTGGTGGCCACAAATATGCCTTGTGACTCTAACTTTTTAAACCAGGCGCCATTAAGTTGTTGATTGTTTAACTTAGGGCCTTGCAATAACAATAATATATCGTCGTTTAATAATGGCGCTATCTCACGTAAAAAGGCAGTATTCTCTTTAGTGGTTTTTGTTAGCGTAAGATCAATTATCTTTTTTTCAGAAAATAAGGATAGGCTCTGAAGGTGACTATAAATATCATCTTTATCAAAGTTGCCATCAAGGCTAAAGCTAAAAACCTCGAGGTAACCTTGAGATTTTGCTTGTTGTTTTACCTTGTCTTGCGCTTCAAGTGATAACAAGGCTTCATCGCCAAATATCAACACACAATTTGGGATGTGTTGTTTAATGTGCTGTTGTAGTTGTTCTGGATAAATGCGCATTTGAATTAAAGTTTCTTCTCATCAATTAATGCACTATTTTTATTATCTAAACTGAGCATGGTATTAATAATATGGTCTGCTGCAATGACACGTAATTCTTTTGTTAATAATTCTGATTCACGTGATTTTGCTAATGCTTGTTCAGAGTCATCTAAAAAGTCTCGGTACAAATTGACATTAAAGTTCTGCGGTTCATATCCCGGGCTTTGAATCGAATAACTGAGGTTATAACCTAATTCTTGCTCCGCATTTTGTGCAGTAACATAGAGTGAAATGGTACGAGATGTGCGGCGCTCTGCGTTGACTTTTAATATTGCAATGTCATCTGATGGCGTTTCTACGATAGTGATACCTGCACCGCGTAAACGTAATTTGATAAGGCGAGTTAAATCAGTGTTAGGAGCACTTTGTAATACAATTTTTGGGTATTTTTCGACTAAACCATCATTATGTTTTAAATGGAATCCACAGGCACTTAAAAACACTAATGAAGACAGTAAAATGATGCTTTTAAACGCGTAAAATAAGGTTGGCATAATTAGCCTTATAAATAGAAAAAGGGAAGGCTGATGAGCTAGAAGGCTGGAATAGACCAGCGTTCTAGCTTTCTAGCTTTTAGTTCGCAACAATATTTAACAACTTTCCTGGGACATAAATGATTTTACGAATGGTTTTGCCATCAGTAAATTTAGTCACATTCTCGTCTGCTAAACCAAGTGCTTCAACCGCTTCTTTAGTGATATCCGCTGCTACCGTTAGTTTACTTCTTAATTTGCCATTTACTTGAATGATGATCAATTTTGAATCTTCTACTAATGCAGACTCATCTACTTCAGGCCAAGGCGTGGTTAATATATCTCCTTGCTCACCCAGTGCGTCAAATAACTCCGCACAAATATGTGGTGTGATAGGCGAAAGTAATTTAACCACAGCGACTAAAGCTTCTTGAATGATTGCGCGATCTTGTGCATCGGCAGTAGGGGCTTTAGTCACTTTGTTCATCAATTCCATTACCGATGCGATAGCAGTATTGAAGGTTTGACGACGACCTAAATCATCGGTCACTTTATTAATGGTTTTATGCAGTTCACGACGCAGTGTTTTCTGTTTGTCGTTATGTGATTTTATGTCTAATTCAACCACATCACCAGCAGTCACATGATCGTTAGCCACTTTCCATAAACGTTTTAAAAAACGTAATGAACCTTCAAGCGCAGAATCAGACCATTCTAATGTTTGTTCCGCAGGGGCTGCAAACATCATAAATAAACGCACACTATCTGCGCCATATTTATCAATCATTTCCTGTGGATCGATACCATTATTTTTTGATTTAGACATTTTACACATGCCATCAAAAATAAGTGCTTGGCCATTTTCCATTTTAGCGCTGATCACTTTTCCTTTTTCATCTACTTCTGTGATGGCATCTTTTGGAGAAATCCAGACCTTACCGCCTTTTTCATCTTCATAATAATAAGCATCTGCTAATACCATGCCTTGAGTCAGCAATTTCTTGTACGGCTCATCGCTTTCTACTAAACCAAAATCACGTAATAATTTATGGAAGAAACGAGAGTAAAGTAGATGTAAAATAGCGTGTTCGATACCACCAATGTATTGATCAACAGGCAACCAATAGTTCGCTTTAGCAGGATCTAACATCTGATCTGTGCTGTCTGGTGAACAGTAACGCGCGTAATACCAGCTTGATTCCATGAAGGTATCAAAGGTATCTGTTTCATGGGTTGCAGGTTGACCTTTGTAAGTTGTTTTAGCCCACTCTAAATCTGCTTTGATTGGTGATGTAATGCCATTCATTGTTACGTTTTCAGGCAAGATAACGGGTAATTGGTCTTCTGGCACGGGAACAACAGTACCGTCTTCTAAGGTTAACGTTGGGATTGGAGCGCCCCAATAACGTTGACGAGAAACACCCCAATCACGTAAACGGAAGTTAACTTGTCGTTTACCTTTGTTTTCGCTGACTAATTTTGCTTCAACTGCATCAAATGCAGCAGTAAAATCTAATCCGTCAAATTCACCTGAATCAAAACAAACGCCTTTTTCCGTGTAAGCTTGTTCAGAAACATCAACCTCAGTATCACTTGGTTTAATAACCGCTTTAATATCTAAGCCATACTCTTTTGCAAATTCATAATCACGTTGATCGTGCGCCGGTACAGACATGACCGCACCTGAGCCGTAACCCATCAAAACAAAATTAGCTGTCCAAACGGGGACTTCTTCACCGGTGATTGGGTGAATGGCTTTTAGGCCGGTATCAACGCCTTCTTTTGCCATCGTCGCTAATTCAGCTTCAACCATTTTTTGGTTTTTACATTTTTCGCAGAAAGCGGCAAGTACAGGATTATTTTTAGCAGCTTCTAATGCAAGAGGATGCTGAGCGGCAACCGCGACATAAGTAACACCCATCACGGTATCTGGGCGAGTGGTATAAACAGAGAAGGTTTGATCAGAATTGGCTACTTTAAAGTCCATTTCGATGCCTTCAGAGCGACCAATCCAGTTACGTTGCATCGTACGGACTTGCTCTGGCCATTCATCTAATTGGTCTAAGTCATCTAATAATTCTTGCGCGTAAGCGGTGATCTTAATAAACCATTGAGGAATTTCTTTTTGCTCAACGATGGCGCCTGAACGCCAGCCTCGACCATCAATAACTTGTTCGTTAGCTAAGACAGTTTGATCAACGGGATCCCAGTTAACGGTGGCCATTTTTTTATAAACTAAATCTTTTTCAAGTAATTTAGTAAAGAACCATTGTTCCCAACGATAGTATTCAGGTTGGCAAGTTGCTAATTCACGACTCCAGTCATAACCAAAACCTAATTGTTTAAGTTGGTTTTTCATGTATTCTATATTTTCATAGGTCCAACCAGCAGGCGCGGTATTATTTTTGATGGCAGCATTTTCTGCGGGTAAACCAAATGCATCCCAACCCATTGGTTGCATAACATTTTTACCTTGCATACGTTGATAACGAGAAACCACATCACCGATAGTATAATTACGCACATGACCCATGTGTAATTTGCCACTTGGGTAAGGAAACATTGATAGGCAGTAGTATTTTTCTTTGGTTGGATCTTCAGTCGCTTTAAATGATTGGTTTTCATCCCAGTTCTTCTGAAATTTTGCTTCAATCTCTTTAGGGTTATATAACTCTTGCATATTCTGTCTGCCTAGCAATAAAAATGGAAAATAAGTAAGGCTCTAGGATACAGGAGAGAGTTCTCTGCAACAATATTTATGAGGAGGATGGTTTGTTTTTCAAGCAACATGCAACCTTTTTGGAGACAAAAGGTCAAAAAACGTAATTTATTGCTTAATTTTTGTTTAATTTGGCGTAGTCTGAATTATAATATTTTATCAAATACAGAATAACGGAGCCCTTATGGACGAAGAAGTTAAAGAACTGATTGTCAATGATGAAGAATTTAAATTGTTATCTGAAATGATCCTTGATATTGAAGACCCTGAAAGCGAAGGAAAGAACCTAGAGTATGATATTTCAGGCACTAATGGCAAAGATGCATTGTTGTTTCAGTTAGGCCTTGCGGATGACTTACAATTAATCGCTAATTACGGCAATCATCATTTGGTTTTTCCTGTTCAGATGAAAATGGGAGATTTTGCTAATTTTACCATGAGCCTTAATTCACCTAAAATCTTTGAAACCGGTGATCAGTTACGTTCATGGCGTTTACCTGTTGATAAAACCATTTCTTTAGTGAATGAAAAAGATGAAGAATTACGTTATCAGATTAAAGACTTATCTGCGTCAGGCATTTCGTTATTAATTGATGATGACGAGGAAGCACAGTTCCCAGATCAATTGCATAATATATATTTGAAATTACCTAATCGTGGGCGTTTAGCTATTTCAGGTTCTCAGATTCGACGTGTTGATAATAAAACAGTGGCATATTCATTAGGTAAATCGACAGATGATACTGTTTTGGCATCATTGGCTGAATATTTATTTGAATGTCATGCTGAGCAACACCCAGAAGCACATGCGAATCAGTTTAAATAATGTAGCCATGTTACCTCAAGAGACTGTGCCCCTTAGGGCAAGGTAATTTGCACCAATATACGTTGTTATAAAGTTTCGACTTAGAACGACTAGGCTTCAACTTTATGCCTAGTATCTTGGCACAAGATGCATTGCTGACTTGCATCTTGAAGTATCATGGGTATATAACTTGATGTTTATTTGAACTGTTTGTTGCTTTTATCAGCAAACAAGTTTTTTTTGGTCTTTTAAACTTTACAAGCCTGCATCCTTGTCTGTATTATCAATCTTGTTCTGCGGAGGGGTGGCAGAGCGGCTGAATGCACTGGTCTTGAAAACCAGCGAGGGTTAATAGCTCTCCGAGAGTTCAAATCTCTCCTCCTCCGCCACATTAAGAAAAAACCAACTGCTTGCAGTTGGTTTTTTCGTTTCTACTACCTAAAAAAATTCTGTTATTTCTATTTCTATCTTTTCTTTTATTATTCTACCCCTGTTATTTTAACCTTAATTTTGGGGGATATTA
>TARA_R110001583_G_scaffold61256_1_pt1 | contig 28990 bp, 23 predicted proteins | sample TARA_R110001583 | Tara Oceans TARA_R110001583 (sample SAMEA4398432) | marine metagenome | biome: Polar Biome; feature: [MES] marine water layer (ENVO:01000295) within the mesopelagic zone...; material: water (ENVO:00002006), including particulate matter (ENVO:01000060) such as...... | reverse complement strand
GATTTACCCCGCCAAGTGGGTCAATTCTGGTTGGCCGTCAACAGCCTGGATGTCGAGATCGACGCCGGCAACGGCTCGGCCGGTGCCGTGACGCGTGTCGCCACTGGCGCCTACGACATGGGCTTTGCCGATTTCAATGCCCTGGTGGAATACGATGCGAAAACACCGGGCTCGAAGATTCAGGCCATCTACATGGTCTATAACTCGACCCCCGCCGCGGTCTTCGTGCTGAAGAAGTCGGGCGTCACCAAGGCGGCGGACCTCGTCGGCAAGACGCTGGCTGCACCGATTTTCGACGGCGGACGCAAGGCGTGGCCGGCCTTCGCCAAGGCCAACGGTCTGGCGCTCGATGCAGTGAAGTGGCAGACGGTCGAGCCCGCGATTCGTGAGACCCTGCTTGCGCGCGGCGACGTCGACGGCATCACCGGCTTCTATTTCACCAGCCTCCTCAACCTGCAGGCGCGTGGCGTGCCGGCCGATCAGATCGTTGCGCTGAAGTACCCCGACAACGGTGTCGAGTTCTACGGCAACACCCTGATCGCGAGCCCGAAGATGCTGAGCGAACAACCGAAGGCGGTTGAAGGTTTCGTCCGCGCCTTCAACAAGGCCCTGAAGGAAACCGTCGCCAGCCCCGACACTGCCGTACTGGCGGTGAAGGAACGCGACCCCCTGATCAACGTTGCGCTCGAAAGCCAGCGCCTGAAGCTCGCGCTCGACTCCGTGGTGGTGACGCCCGAAAGCCGCTCACTCGGCCTCGGCGCAGTCGATCCCGAGCGCATGAAACGTTCGGTCGCTGAAGCAACCACGGCGTTCGGCCTGCCTGCCACGCCTGACGCGAGCACGCTGTTCACCGCCGCCTACCTGCCCTCCGCAGCCGATCGCGCCATCAAGTAAGCACTGCCCCAAGGAGTGTGCGGGCGACGCCCCTCGTCGCCCGCCAGAGCGTTCATGGATTTTGTCCGTTTTGAAGATGTGAGCCTGGCCTACCAGCCCGGTAGCCCGTTTGCGATCGAGGATGTCAGCCTGTCGATCCGCGAGAACGAGTTCATCTCGCTGGTCGGCCCCTCAGGCTGCGGCAAGTCGACGGTGATGAAGCTGGTCACTGGCCTCAAGCCCCCCTCGAAGGGCTATGTATATGTAGACGGACGCGAAGTCGGCGGTCCGCAGAAATGTGTCGGCATGGCTTTCCAGGCTTCGAACCTGCTGCCCTGGCGTACCACCTTGCAGAACGTCATGCTGCCGATGGAAATCGTCGAGCCCTATCGTTCCACGCTGCGCACAAAACGCGCCGAGTACGAGGAACAGGCGCGCGCGCTGATCAAGCGCGTCGGCCTCGCAGGCTTCGAGGACAAGTTCCCGTGGGAGCTCTCCGGTGGCATGCAGCAGCGCGCCTCGATCTGCCGCGCCCTGATTCACAAGCCACGTCTGCTGATGCTGGACGAGCCGTTCGGCGCGCTCGATGCCTTCACCCGCGAAGAGCTGTGGTGCATGGTGCGCGACCTGTGGCAGGAAGAGCCGTTCACCGTGGTGCTGGTCACCCACGACCTGCGCGAAGCAGTGTTTCTGGCCGACACGGTGTACGTGATGAGCAAGCGCCCGGGCCGCATCCTGGTGCGACGCGAAATCGACCTGCCACGCCCGCGCGACCTCGACGTGACCTACACCGAGCCCTTTGCCAACTACGTGCACGAACTGCGCGAGCACATCGGTCACATTCGCGAATCCTGAGCCCGGAGGCCTTCATGCTGTCACAGAAAACCCTGATCCGGCTCGCCCCCTGGCTGGTCGTGCTGTTCTTCGGCCTGTTGTGGGAAGGCATCGTCGTTGCCTTCGATGTGCCAGAGTTCCTGTTTCCCTCGGTATCTTCCGTCTGGCATTCAACGGTGATGCACTGGGACCCGATCATGATGCACGCCACCCAGACCTTCCTCACCACCCTGGCCGGTTTCGCCATCGCGGTGGTGTTCGGGCTCGTGGTCGGTGCCGCGGTGGGCTCCTCGCCGATCATCTACAAGGCGCTCTACCCCCTGCTGGTGGGCTTCAACTCGATTCCCAAGGTCGCCTTCGTACCGGTGCTGGTAGTGTGGTTCGGCATCGGCACCATTCCAGCGATCCTCACTGCCTTCCTGATCTCCTTCTTCCCGGTCGTGGTGAACGTGGCCACCGGCCTGGCGACGCTGGAGCCCGAGATGGAAGATGTGCTGCGCTCGCTGGGCGCATCCCGCCTCGACATCCTGAAGAAGGTCGGCCTGCCGCGTGCCATGCCCTACTTCTTCGCCTCGCTGAAGGTCGCGATCACGCTCGCCTTCGTCGGTTCGGTGATCTCGGAGACGGTTGCGTCCAACCTTGGCATTGGCTACCTGATGATGGCGGCAAGTTCGTCGATGGACATGGCCCTGGTGTTCGCCGGCCTGATCGTCATCGGCATCATGGGCGTGGTGATGTACGAACTGTTTGCACTGGTCGAACGCAAGCTCACCGGCTGGGCGCACCGCAATCCGAACGGGGCAATGTAAGCACCCGTATGCGGAGGTCAGGCAAAGACGGTCCGGGCAGACGAGGTCCGGGCCGTCAGCGTTTCAAAGTCGCCCCCCCAGATCCGGAAAGGTTTCAGGCAACTCGCCGCAGCGGTGAGGCAACAGGCGTTGTGCGGGCCGCACGCACGATGCGCTCACGGAACCAACGGCATTCTGCCGAGTGCTGGGTGCGGTCGTGCCACAACAGGTAGTAAGCCATCGACGGCAGTTCGACCGGCGCGGGCACGATGTTCAGCGGCAGCATGGTGGTGTAGTGCTCGGCGAAGCGTGCTGGCGCGGTGAAGATCAGATCGGAATTGATCAGCATGAAGGGCGCCATGTGAAAGTACGGCACATGCGCCACCACGTTGCGACGCATGCGTTCGCGCGCGAGGAAGACGTCGACCACACCACGCTGACCGACCGAATACGGTGTGGGCACGACATGCTCCGCCGCCAGCCAGTCGCTCATGCTGAGCTGACCACTGGCGAGCGGATGGCCGGTGCGCATCATCACCACCATGCGGTCTTCGAACAGCGGGGCGGTGCGCAGGTGATCGGGCGGGTTGGGCCAGTTGCCGATGACGAGATCGAGTTCGCCGGATTCGAGCGCACGCGGGTAATCCGAGTTTTGCGTCATCGAATGGAAGGCGATCTGTGCCTTGGGTGCGAGCTTGTGCACGTCGGTGACGACTTCGCCCAGCAGCATGGCGTTGAGGTAGTCAGGCGTGGCCACGTTGAAGCTGCGGCGGGTGCTCGCGGGGTCGAATCCGGTCGGGCCTTCGGCGATGCGCTCGATCTGTTCGAGCACGATGCGGATCGGCTCGAGCAATTCGGCGCCGCGCTCGGTCGGTGTCATGCCGCCACGCGAGCGCACCAGCAGCGGGTCGCCGGTGATGTCGCGCAGGCGTTTGAGTGCGGTGCTGACCGCGGGCTGCGACAGGTTGAGACGGCGCGCGGCGCGCGACACGCTGCCTTCGGTGAGCAGTACATGCAGTACGCGCAGCAGGTGTGCGTCGAGTGAATCCCAGGTGCATCCGTTGGCCATACTGATTCTCCTGTACGGGCCACCTGGGCCCGGTGTTAGACGGCGAGCGCCTCTCGCACGCCGTCGGCGTCCATGTTTTCACCCGCACCACGCATGACGATTTCGCCACGCTCCATGACAAGGTACTGGTCGGACAGTGCACGTGCAAAATCGTAATACTGTTCCACCAGCAGGATGGCCATTTCGCCGGTGGCGGCCAAGCTGCGGATGGCGCGTTCGATATCCTTGATGATGGAGGGCTGAATGCCCTCGGTGGGCTCGTCAAGGATGAGCAGTTTGGGGCCGAAGGCGAGCGCCCGGCCGATGGCGAGCTGTTGTTGCTGACCACCGGAGAGGTCGCCGCCGCGCCGGCCCATCATCTGTTTGAGGACCGGAAACATGTCGAAGATACGTGCGGGGATGCTTTCGCCGCTGGGGCGGGTCGCCAGCCCCATGTGCAGGTTTTCTTCGACGGTGAGGCGCGGAAAGATCTCGCGCCCCTGGGGTACATAGCCGATGCCGGCGCGCACTCGGTTATAAGATGGTGCGCGGGTGATGTCCTGCGCACCAAAGTGGATCGAACCGCTGGCTGCCGGGACGAGGCCCATCAGTGTCTTGAGCAGCGTGGTTTTGCCCACACCGTTGCGCCCAAGCAGAGTCGTCACCTTGCCCACCGGGACCTCAAACGAGAGACCGCGCAGGATGTGACTGCCACCGTAGTACTGATTCAGGTTGTCGACTTTCAGCATGATATTTTCCTTTCGGCGCTTCCTGGCTTATGGCCTGGGGCCTTGGGTCAGGGATTTATTAGCAAGAATCGGGCGCGGTTTTATCAGTTCAAAACAGATAGATGATTTTGCGAAACATCGGGTCGTGCTGCTAACGCCAGCTACGCCGGGTATTTGCTCCGTGGGCTGCCGAAGGAATACCCCGCGTGACCGGCGTTAGCAGCACGAACAACACCCGTCACTGGATCAAACAGAATCAACGCCCCAGATAAACCTCAATCACCCGCGGATCCGCCTGCACGGTAGCCAAGTCGCCCTCAGCCAGCACAGAGCCTTCACACAGCACAGTGACCTTGCCACCCAGTGCCTCGACGAAGGCCATGTCGTGCTCGACCACCATCAGCGAGTGTTTGCCGGCGAGGCTGACAAAGAGCTCGGCAGTACGCTCGGTTTCGTCGTCGGTCATGCCGGCGACCGGCTCGTCCAGCAAAAGCAGCCGCGGCTCCTGCATCAGCAGCATGCCGATCTCCAGCCACTGCTTCTGACCGTGCGAGAGCAGGCCGGCGCTGCGGTCGGCCTCCTTGTCCAGACGGATCTGCTTCAGCACATCGCTGATGCGATCGCGCTCATCGTCGAACAAGCTGGCGAACAGGCTGCGGCGCACGCGCTTGTCCGCCTTCATTGCCAGTTCGAGGTTCTCGAACGCGGTGTGCTTCTCGAAAATCGTTGGTTTCTGGAATTTCCGGCCAATACCGGCGTGTGCGATCTGCGGCTCGGTCATGCGCGTCAGGTCGATGGTCTGGCCGAAGAACGCCTTGCCCTCGTCCGGCCGCGTCTTGCCGGTGATCACATCCATCATCGTTGTCTTGCCCGCGCCATTGGGGCCGATGATGCAGCGCAGTTCGCCGGCATCAATCGTCAGCGAGAGCTTGTTCAGCGCCCGAAAGCCATCAAAACTGACCGTGATGTCGTCCAGATACAGGATGACGTTGTGCGAAAGATCGAGCTCGCCGGTCACCAGGTGGCTGGTCGTTGCCTCGCTCTCCCATTGCTCGCGAAGGTTGCCTGCGTTGGCCGTGGCTTCGTTTGCGGCGCGCTCGATATCGGTGGTCGGCATCATGCCCTTGCTCCCTTGGCTGAGGAATTGGCCGGCGTGGTGTGATCGGTTTCAGTCTGCGGGCGGACGGCCGCTTCACTCGCCACCGCGCTGTCCGGCCCCTTTCGCGCGCGCAACTTGCGCCACAGACCGACCACGCCATCCGGCAGGTATAGCGTGACTGCGATGAAGAGGAAACCGAGGAAGAACGGCCAGTACTCCGGGACGGTGACGGTGAAGTAGCTCTTGGCCAGATTGACGATGCCGGCGCCAAGCACCGCGCCGATCAGCGTGCCACGCCCGCCCACAGCCACCCAGACTGCCAGCTCGATGGAGTTGGCCGGGCTCATCTCCGACGGGTTGATGATGCCCACCTGCGGCACATACAGCGCGCCGGCCAGACCGCACAGCACGGCCGACAGCGTCCAGATGAAGAGCTTGTAGTGCAGCGGGTTGTAGCCGATGAACATGACACGGGATTCGGCATCGCGAATCGCGGCAAGCACACGTCCGAACCGCGAGCTCACCAGGTAGCGGCCGAGGATCAGGCAGGCGACGAGCAATGCGGCCGACAGCGCGAAAAGGGTGACGCGCATTTCCGGGGAGGTGATGCTGTAGCCGAGGATGCGCTTGAAGTCGGTAAAGCCGTTGTTGCCACCAAAGCCGGTTTCGTTGCGGAAGAACAGCAGCATCGCGGCGTAGGTGAGCGCCTGGGTGATGATGGAGAAATACACCCCCTTGATGCGCGAGCGGAAGGCAAAGTAGCCAAAAATGAAGGCGACCACGCCGGGCAGCGCCATGGCAAGGAAGATGGCCCACAGGAAGGAATCCGAACCGGCCCAGTACCAGGGCAGTTCCTTCCAGTCGAGGAAGACCATGAAGTCGGGCAGATCGGAGCCGTAACTGCCGTCACGACCGATCTGGCGCATCAGGTACATGCCGAAGGCGTAACCGCCGAGGGCGAAGAACAGCCCGTGACCGAGGCTGAGGATGCCCGCATACCCCCAGATCAGGTCCATCGCCACGGCAACCACCATGTAGCACAGGATCTTGCCGAGCAGGCTGATGGTATAGGCCGAGAGATGCAGCGGACTCGATTCGGGCAGCATCAGGTGAGCTGCCGGAATGCCGATCCAGGTGATGGCGGCGAAGATCGCGAGCGCAATCCAGCCGCTTCTCGGCATGCTCTGGATCAGTCTTACGGTAAATGGGGTGCGCATGAGCGACTCCTTGAGTTTTCAATCAAACCGTCGGCAAGCAGACGGTCGTGCCTGCGATTGCGACGGGCGGGGTATTCGTTCTGCAGGCTGCGGAACTCACCTTCGCTGCGCTCGGCTCGGACAGTCCTCGCCTGCGCCACGAACACCCCACCCATCGCTGGTTCCTTTGCATCCCACGAGGCGTGAAACCCCACTGAAAGCGCTGGTCGGTGGTGTTTGTGCAAGGGCGAGGACTGTCCGAGCGAGTGACACGAGCGAGTTCCGCAGCCCTGGAACAAACACCATCGATCAGCGCCTTCGTGGCACGGACCGATGGGTGCCAGAATCAGCTATCCGCAAATCGCCCCTTCAGCGCAAAGATCCCCTGCGGCCGCTTCTGGATGAAGATGATGATGAACACCAGCACCAGAATCTTCGCGATCACCGCGCCCGCCCAGCCCTCGAGGAATTTGGCCACGATGCCCAGACCAAGCGCCGCCCACACCGCACCGGCCAGCTGGCCGACACCGCCGAGCACCACCACCATGAAAGCATCGACGATGTAGCCCGTGCCCATGGCCGGACCGACGTTGGCAATCTGCGACAGAGCCAGGCCACCAAGACCGGCCACGCCCGAACCGATGGCAAAAGCCAGCGTATCGACTCGTGCGGTCGGCACCCCGACACAACCCGCCATCGGACGGTTCTGGGTCACGGCGCGAACGAACATGCCGAGCCGGGTCTTCTGCATCATCAGCCAGATCAGCACCAGCACGAAGCCGGCAAAACCGATGATCACGATACGGTTGAACGGCAGCACCACGCCGGCTGCGAGCTCGATCCCGCCCGACATCCAGCTCGGGTTGGCCAGCTCGAGGTTCTGCGGCCCGAAGATCACGCGCGCAGCCTGAATCAGCACCAGCGACAGACCCCAGGTCGCGAGCAGGCTCTCCAGCGGGCGGCCATAGAGGTGGCGCAGCACCAGGCGCTCCATCGCGATGCCTACCAGTGCAGCGGCGAAGAAGGCAGCGGGGACGGCCGCGACCACGTACCAGTCGACATAGGCAGGAAGATAATTGCGAAACAGCCCCTGCACCATGAAAGTGGCGTATGCGCCGACCATCAGCAGTTCGCCATGGGCCATGTTGATGATGCCCATCACGCCGTAGGTGATGGCGAGGCCCAGCGCGGCAAGCAGCAGGATGGAGCCGAGCGACAAACCGGAGAACACGGTACCGATGGTTTGCGCCGTGGCGATACGACCATCGATTGCGCTGATCGCGGACTCGGCCGCGGCACGGACTCTGGCGTCAGGCTCAACCCAGGTGGCCTGCTTGCCCTCACCCTGCTTCTCGAGCAGCGCGGCGAGCATGTTCTTGACGGCCGGGTCGGACGATTCGCCGAGAGCCTCGACCGCCTTCAGGCGCTTGGCCGCATCGGCAGAACCCAGGTTGATACGGGCAGCGGCGCGACTGATCACGCTGCGTACAGCCTCATTCTGTTCGCTGGCGAGGGTACGCTCGAACAGCGGCAACAGCGCTTCGCTGGCGTTCTCGATCAGCACGTTGGCGCTGGCCAGACGCGTTGCTGCATCGGGTGAAACCAGCTCGAACGCAGCGTTCGCGGTGGCGATCGAGCGCCGCACGCGGTTATTCACGGTGATGGTATCGACATCGGCGACGGCAAGCTCGAGCGCTTCACCGCTGGCGGCATCGCGCACGGTCTCGCCATCGAGAATCACGACCTTGTCTGCTGCCACGCCCAGATTGCCGGCCTCAAGCGCGTTCACCACACGGCGGGCATCCTCGCTGCCATCCACGCCAAGTGCTTCAATCGCACTGATGCGGCTGGAAAAATCACCGGCAAAGCCGGCGACCAGCGCAGGATCGAGCGCGGCGCGGGCGGGACTGGAGAGGGCGACAAGGGTGGCGAAGAGCAGCGCGAGCCGCATCAGCAATCGGTTCATTGCAGGCTCCATCGGATCATCCGCCCGAGCAGGGCGAAGTCGGAACAATCAATTACGGCCGGGCCAAGGTGAAACCCCTGACCGGAAAACACGGCTCCAGGCACATCCCCGGAGCACAGCCCGGCGCGACACATGCGCACCGGGCACCGGCAAGCGTCAGATGACGATTGCCGGTCCTTTCATCAAAGCCCCTGCTTGCCTTCGTTGCCGGCAATGAACGGACTCCAGGGCTGAGCACGGATCGGCGACTTCGTCTTCCACACCACGTCGAACTGACCGTCGGCGCGCACTTCACCGATGTAGACCGGCTTGTGCAGGTGGTGGTTGGTCTTGTCCATGGTCAGGGTGAAGCCCGACGGTGCCTTGAAGGTCTGGCCGCCAAGCGCAGCGATCACCTTGTCGGTATCGGTGCTCTTGGCCTTCTCGACCGCCTGCTTCCACATGTAGATACCGACATAGGTCGCTTCCATCGGGTCGTTGGTGACCACGGTATCGGCATTCGGCACACCGTTCTTCTTCGCCCAGGCCTTGTACTTGGAGATGAAGGAATCGTTCTCGGGGTTCTTCACCGTCATGAAGTAGTTCCAGGCGGCAAGGTGACCGACCAGCGGCTTGGTATCGACGCCGCGCAGCTCTTCTTCACCCACCGAGAACGCCACCACCGGCACGTCCGTCGCCTTCAGGCCGGCGTTGCCCAGTTCCTTGTAGAAGGGCACGTTGGAGTCGCCGTTGATGGTGGAGATGACTGCCGTCTTCTTGCCTTCGGACGCAAACTTCTTGATGTTGGCGATGATGGTCTGGTAGTCGGAATGGCCGAAGGGCGTGTAGTCCTCCATGATGTCCGACTCGGCCACGCCCTTGCTCTTGAGGAAGGCGCGCAGGATCTTGTTGGTCGTGCGCGGATACACGTAGTCGGTGCCGAGCAGCACGAAACGCTTGGCCGAACCACCCTCTTCGCTCATCAGGTATTCCACGGCGGGAATGGCCTGCTGGTTGGGGGCTGCACCGGTGTAGAACACGTTCTTCTCAAGCTCTTCGCCTTCGTATTGCACCGGGTAGAAGAGCAGACCGTTGAGCTCCTTGAACACCGGGTTCACCGACTTGCGGCTCACCGACGTCCAGCAGCCGAACACTGCGGCCACCTTGTCCTGCGCCACGAGCTGGCGGGCCTTCTCGGCGAACAGCGGCCAGTTGGAAGCGGGGTCGACCACCACAGGCTCGAGCATCTTGCCCATCACGCCGCCCTTGGCGTTGATCTCTTCGATCGTCATCAGCGCAACGTTCTTCAGCGCGGTCTCGGAGATGGCCATCGTGCCCGAGAGCGAGTGCAGGATGCCGACCTTGATGGTGTCGGCTGCATGTGCGCCAATCGGCGCGCCGATCGCTGCGATGGAAGCGGAAAGGGCCAGTGCCTTGATGAAGCTGCGACGAGTCTGCATGTGGGTCTCCCAGTAATCGGTAGTAGGAGCGCATTGCTGCGCTGCAATGCCAGATTAGGGATTCACCGCTGGAACAGGAATACGCAAGATTGCGTAGGAGGGGCAAGACCGTGCCTTACGAATACCCCACCAGACGCCCGAGCAACAGCACCACCAGCCAGGCCAGCAGCGACACGAGCGCTGCGAAGCGCACCCGCCCGGGCAGCTTAGACGCTGCGGTTTCCGAACGCAGCAAGGCATCGAGCCCGATCGTGCGCAGGGCCAGTGCATTGGCCGTCGCCACACCCACGATCATTATCTTCGCCAGAAAAAGGCTGGACGCAGCGTACTCGGTGGCACGCGCGATGAACATCAGCCCCCCCGCGCCCGCGGCGAGCATCAGCCCGAATGCTGCGGTACGCGTCAGCACGTGCCACAGCGGCGCCAGTGGCAGCGCGCGCCACCCGCCGAGCAAGCGCAGGTCGAGCGGGACGATGGCACCGACGAGCAATGCCACCCCGAGGATATGAGCAGCGTTGACCAGCGGATAGACCCACACCGAAGCCCGCAGCGAGCGCGCAAGCACCGATCCCTCGAGAGCAAGCAGCCAGCTGTCGATCATGGGCGCAGCTCAAGCCTCAGGACTTGCGGTCGGGGTAGAGGTCGTAACTCTTGCCATCAATGATGATGCGTTCAGCCTTCATCACGCGCTGCTCAGGGTTGGCCGAACGGTGACCATGCACCGTGATGACGCGGCCAACACCGAGCATCTCGTCGCTAAGGCCGGCGCGCTCGTTGCGCCACGGCTGCCCGACTTCAACCACCCAGTCTTCATCCTTTACGGCGACATTCAACTCCCCGTGCGGGTTGCCCAGACGCGCCTTGGTGATCGTGCCGGTCAGCTCGAACTCCACGTCCGTCGCCCACGCCCAGCCGTGATGCGCGAGTGAGGCCTGAGCCACGAACATGCCAATGACCAGCGCCAGCCCGGCCAGCCACACCTGAGATTTCGCGAACGTTTTCATCTCCACACCTCCTCGTCGATCCGTCCATGGAAGACTGCTCCGGCCACACACCGGCACAAGCGCTGCCTTGTCTGAATCAGCATGGACAACGAGAAACGGAAAAAGCGCCCGTCGTCCGCAAGTTTTCCAGCCGGTGACGCTATGAATTCGTGCCTTGCCTGACGCGGCCTTTCCACAGGCCAAGGCGGCAGGGATGACTTTTCGGGGAAGACGGACAGGATGGCACACAGAGTGCGCAGCCCGTAAAACCCACACGATAACAATGGTTATTTTGACCCCGGTCAAAATCGCAGAAATTCCGCAGCAGTAGCATTCGTCGCGTTTCAGTTCTGCTGTCACTACTAGGGAGTAAAGATGAAAAAGAATATCGCCGTCGGGATCCTCGCTGCCGCTTGTGTCCTGTCCTCCGGTGCCGCTTTTGCAGACGAAAGCGGCTTCATGGTTCGCGCCCGTGCCGTGTCCCTGGACTGGGACAACAACAATGGCGACAACCTTCAGCATGCCGGTGTCGGCAAGGTTGAAGCCGACAACCGCTGGATCCCCGAAGTCGACATCAGCTACTTCTTCACCAAGAACATCGCTGCAGAACTGGTCCTGACCTACCCGCAGGAAGTCGACATCAAGACTTCCGCGCTCGGCAAGATCGGCAGCGTCGATGCCCTGCCGCCGTCACTCCTCGTTCAGTACCATTTCACCGAACTCGGCGCCTTCAAGCCCTATGTTGGTCTGGGTGTGAACTTCACCATGTTCACCGACCGCAGCTTCGACACCGCGCTGGGCAAGGTCTCGGTGGACGCCAACACGGTGGGCCTGGTCGCCCAGGTCGGCGCCGATTACATGCTGAACAAGAACTGGTCTCTGAACATCGATGCCAAGTACATCCAGATGGAAACCGACGTCAAACTCAATGGCGGCAAGATCGGTAAGCTCGGGTTGAACCCCCTGACCCTCGGCATCGGCGTCGGCTACCGCTTCTGACCTTGCTGCAAGGTCCCGCTTTCAAGGCACCTCCGGGTGCCTTTTTTGTTGGTGTGGCGCAGGGCATACGCGCCGGTTCGAGTCTCGTATCAGCAGCACCGTATAATCCGGTATGAACTCGACTCCTGACATCCCCGAAGACGGCGCATCGCCTGACACGCCCGTCTCTGCCGCACCTGCATTCGCCGAACTCGCCCTCGCGCCCGAGGTCCTGGCCAACCTTAACCAGCTCGGCTACCTCACGATGACGCCAATCCAGGCTGCGGCGCTTCCGCTGGCGCTGGGCGGGCACGATCTCATCGCACAGGCCAAGACCGGCAGCGGCAAGACGGCCACCTTCGCCCTCCCGCTGCTGGGCAAGCTCAATGCGCGCAGCACGCGGGTTCAGGCGATGGTGCTATGCCCCACGCGCGAACTGGCCGACCAGGTCGCCAAGGAGATCCGGCGCCTGGCGCGCGCAGCCGAGAACATCAAGGTGCTGACCCTGTGTGGCGGCTCGCCGATCCGTCCGCAGATCAACAGCCTGGAGCACGGCGCGCACGTCGTTGTCGGCACGCCGGGACGCTTGCTCGACCACCTGCAGCGCGACACGCTCAGACTCGAAGCCCTCAACACCCTGGTGCTGGACGAGGCTGACCGCATGCTGGACATGGGCTTCTTCGACGACATCGTCGCCGTTGCCGACGCCTGCCCGCCGCACCGCCAGACCCTGCTGTTCTCCGCCACCTACCCGGACGGAATTGCACGCCTTGCGGCACGCTTCCTGCGCCAGCCAAAGACGGTCAAGCTCGAGGAGCAACACGACAGCGGCAAGATCCGCCAGCGCTTCTACGAAGTCGAGCATGAACAGCGCCTTGAAGGCGTGGTGAAGCTGTTGCAGCACTATCGCCCGGTCAGCACCCTGGCCTTCTGCAACACCCGCCAGCAGTGTCGCGACCTGCTCGAGGTGCTGCAATCGCACGGCATCCACGCCCTTGCCCTGCACGGCGAGCTGGACCAGCGCGAGCGTGACCAGGTACTGGTGCAGTTCGCCAACCGCAGCTGTTCGGTGCTGGTCGCCACCGACGTCGCCGCCCGTGGCCTGGATATCGCCGGGCTGGAGGCGGTGATCAACGTCGACGTCACCCCCGACCCGGAGATCCATGTGCACCGTATCGGCCGCACCGGACGTGCAGACGAGAACGGCTGGGCGCTGAGCCTGGCCAGTCGCGCCGATCAGCGTCGCATCGCCGCCATCGCGGAGGCGCAGAAGTTCGAGCCCGAATGGCACAAGCTCGATGAACTCGAAGCGGTCAGCGACGCACCCCTGCTGCCGCCGATGGCGACCCTGCAGATTCTCGGCGGACGCAAGGACAAGATCCGCCCCGGCGACGTGCTCGGCGCACTCACCGGCGAAGCCGGCTTCACCCGCGAACAGGTCGGCAAGATTCAGGTCACCGATGCTTACACCTATGTGGCCGTTGCCCGGGATATCGTGTCGTTGGCCGTTCGCAAACTGGCAGACGGCAAAATCAAGGGAAAGAAGGTCAAGGTCAGGTCGATATAGGCGCTTCACCGCGCTGCAGCGCGCCCTGATCAGGACCTCGTCAATCAAGGACGGAAAGCATGACGAATGGAATGATCAAGGGGCGCCTGCTGGCCACCTTCGCACTCGGCCTGCTGCTGAGCACCCCCGGCTTTGCCGAAAAACCCGAATGGGCCGAGAAGGACAAGGGCAAGGACAGATACGAGCAGCGCGACAAGGGCAACAAGACGCGCGCCGAGACGAAATCGCAGTCTCGCGAGGAGCGGCAGGAACGCAGCAACAGCGCCCGCGACGACAGGCGTGATGATCGAAGCAGTGACCGACGTGACGACCGCAAGTACGACAGCCGGGAACGCTCGAGCAGCTATCGATTTCGGGATCACGACCACGATCGTGTCGTCATCCAGAACTACTACCGCAAGACCTATTCCAGCAAGCATTGCCCACCCGGGCTGAGCAAGAAGGGGAACGGCTGCATGCCCCCCGGACTGGCCAGGAAATGGTCGAAGGGACGTCCCTTGCCGCGCGATGTTGTCTTCTACGACCTGCCGCCGGCCATCGTGATCGAGATCGGCGCGCCACCGGCGGGTCATCGCTACGTGCGCGTTGCAGCCGACATCCTGCTGATCGCGATCGGTACCGGCATGGTGGTGGATGCGATCGAGGATCTGCGCTGGTAAGTCCGCTGCCGGAACGCCGTACCCGAGCTAGGGTGCGGGCGTTTCCGGGCCGGCCGACCACAGCGGCTGGCCACCCGCATCCAGATGGCAGAGGTACACCCTCAGGTCGAACTCAAGCTGGTGATAGGCCGGCTCCATGTGCGCGCACAACTGGTAGAAGGCCTTGTCATGGTCCTTCTCCTTCAGGTGCGCGAGCTCGTGCACCACGATCATGCGCAGGAACTCCGGCGGCATGTCGCGAAACACGCTGGCGATGCGGATCTCGCGCTTGGCCTTGAGCTTGCCCCCCTGTACCCGCGAGATGCTGGTGTGGGTACCGAGCGCGTGGCGCACGACATGCAGCTTGTTGTCGTAGTTCACCCGCGACAGGGGTGCGGCCTTGCGCATGAAGTCCTGCTTGAGCCCGGTCACGTAGTCGTAAAGTGCGCTATCGGTGCGAACCGCATGCGCCTCCGGGTAGCGTTGCGCCAGCACATCCGCCAGCCTGCCCTGCTCCATGAGCTGACGAACCTGGGCAAGGAGGGCTTCGGGGTAGCCGCTGAGGTATTTCATCGTTTCGCCCCCCGCACTCAGGCGGCCTGCACGACTTCGTCCGCGACCTCGTCACCGGCCTCTTCGCCGAGGAAGCCGCCGCTCTGGTGCGACCACAGTCGCGCATACAGTCCGCCCTGCGCCATCAGGCTGCGATGGTCGCCTTCCTCGACGATGCGCCCCTTGTCGAGCACGACCAGACGGTCCATCGCGGCGATGGTCGACAGCCGGTGCGCAATCGCCACCACTGTCTTGCCCTCCATCAGACGGTACAGACTGGCCTGGATCGCCACCTCGACCTCCGAATCGAGCGCGCTTGTGGCCTCGTCCAGCAGCAGGATGGGCGCATCCTTGAGCATGACGCGCGCAATCGCGATGCGCTGACGCTGACCGCCCGAGAGCTTCACCCCGCGCTCGCCGACATGCGCATCGTAGCCGGTGCGCCCATGAGGATCGGTCAGGGTCTGGATGAAGTCATGGGCCTCGGCGCGCCTGGCCGCCGCGATCATGTCTTCATCCGTCGCATCCGGACGCCCGTACAGGATGTTGTCGCGCACCGAGCGATGCAGCAGCGAGGTGTCCTGCGTCACCATCCCGACCTGGGCGCGCAGGCTGTCCTGGGTCACCTGCGCAATGTCCTGCCCGTCGATGAGAATGCGCCCCTGCTCGACATCGTAAAAACGCAGCAGCAGATTGACGATGGTGGATTTGCCCGCACCCGAACGCCCGACCAGTCCGATCTTCTCGCCGGGACGGATCACCAGGGTCATGTCGTCGATCACCCGCCGAGCCTGGGGGCCGGTCGCACCGTAGGCAAAGCTCAGCTGCTCGAAACGGATCTCGCCACGGCTGACCTTGAGCGGCTGCGCATCCGGGCGGTCCACAACCTGATGAGGCCGGGCCAGGGTGTTGATGCCGTCCTGCACCGTGCCCACATGCTCGAACAGGGACGCCATCTCCCACATGATCCAGTGCGACATGCCATTCAGCCGCAGCGCCATCGCGGTTGCGGCTGCCACCGCACCGACACCCACCGCACCCTGCGTCCACAGCCACAGCGCAACACCTGCCGTGCTCATGATCAGGCCCATGCTCAGGGTGTGGTTGACCACCTCGATACTGCTCACCAGCCGCATCTGCGCATGCACGGTGTGCAGAAACTCCTGCATCGCGCCACGCGCATGCGTGGCTTCGCGCCCGGCGTGGGAGAACAGCTTCACCGTCGCGATGTTGGTGTACGCATCGGTGATACGGCCGGTCATCAGCGAGCGCGCGTCCGCCTGCGAACGCGAAACCTTCGACAGGCGCGGCACGAACCACCACAGGGACAGCAGATAGCAGCCCAGCCAGCCGATGAAGGGCAGCAGCAGCCAGCTGTCGAAGCCCCCCACCACGACGATCATGGTGACGAAGTAGATGGTGACGAACACCAGGATGTCGGTGAGGATCAGGATGGTGTCGCGCACCGCGAGTGCGGTCTGCATCACCTTGGCCGCAACCCGCCCGGCAAACTCGTCCTGATAGAAGGCCATGCTCTGGGCCAGCATCATGCGGTGGAAATTCCAGCGCAGCCGCATCGGAAAATTACCCGCCAGGGTCTGGTGCTTGAGCATGGTCTGCAAGGCCACCAGCACGATGCTTCCGCCGATGATCCCCGCAAGCAGGAGGACAGTGCTCCCCTCTTCGGCCCACAGGCTTGCCGGCTCCACTTTTGCCAGCCAGTCCACCACCCGCCCGAGCATCGCAAACAGCAGGGCTTCGAAGGCGCCGATGGTGGCCGTGAGCAGCGTCATGCCGGCAATGAAGGGGCGCAGACCGGTGGTGCCGGCCCACAGGAAGGCGAAAAAGCCGCGCGGTGGCGAGGAGGGTGCGGCCTCGGGATAGGGGTTGACCAGATTTTCAAACAGACGAAACACGCAAGGACTCTCCATGAACACCGGCGCACTCTCGAGGCCGCCGGTCAGTCGACAAGCGGTATACCAGAAGATGCCCTGCGGACCTGATGCAGGATGAAAACAGCGACGACGGATCCGGCATCGGCATTCATGCCTGCGCAGAATTTGGTACTGTATGAACAAGACAGTCAGCGGCGACCAATCCGCTGCACTTACAGGAGAGACGGGCATGAGCGAGTACGACTATCTGGTGATCGGCGGCGGCAGCGGCGGTGTCGCCACTGCGAGACGGGCGGCGGAATATGGCGCACGCGTGCTGCTGATCGAAGGCGGTCGCCTCGGTGGCACCTGCGTGAACGTGGGCTGCGTGCCGAAAAAGGTCATGTGGTACGCCGGCGGCATCGCGCAGACCCTGGCAGATGCACCCGGCTACGGTTTCACCGTTGGCCAGACCTCATTCGACTGGGCCACGCTGAAGCATTCGCGTGACGCCTACATCGACCGCCTCAACGGCATCTACGCCAACATGCTGGAAAAAGCCGGTGTCAGCCTGGTGCGCGGCTTCGCACGCTTTGTCGATGGCCGCACCGTTGAGGTCAATGGTCAGCACTACAGCGCCGAACACATCGTCATCGCCACGGGCGGACGGCCCTCGGTACCGGAGATTCCGGGCGCCGTCCTAGGCATCACCTCGGACGGTTTCTTCACCCTCGACCATCTGCCCGCCCGGGTTGCGGTGGTCGGCGGCGGCTATATTGCGGTCGAGCTCGCGGGGGTGCTCAATGCGCTCGGCAGCAAGGTCACCATGCTGGTGCGCGGCGAGCAGCTGTTGCGGCCCTTTGACGCGATGGTGCGTGAAGAGCTGATGAGGCAGATGAAGGACGATGGCGTGAACATCCTGACCAGCACCCAGGCACGTTCCGTCAAGCGCACCCAGAGCGGCGCGTTGCGCGTTGAATGCGATCAGCTCGACCTCGAGGTCGATACCCTGATCTGGGCCATCGGCCGCGAGGCCAATACCGACCGGCTCGACCTTGCCAACGCGGGCATTACCGCCGAGGCCGGCGGCGTGATCGTCACCGACCCCTTCCAGAACACGTCCACATCGGGCATCTATGCCATTGGCGACATCACCGGCCGCGCCGAACTGACGCCGGTGGCCATCGCCGCAGGACGCAAGCTCGCTGCCCGACTGTTCAAGGGTGAAGCCGACGCCAGGCTCGACTACGACAACATTCCGACAGTGACCTTCAGCCATCCGCCGATCGGCACCATCGGCCTCACCGAGGACGAGGCGCGCAAGCAACACGAAACGGTCAGGGTCTACACCACCCGCTTCACCGGCATGTACAACGCGATGACCGAGCACAAACCCAAAACCGCGATGAAGCTGGTGTGCGCCGGCGCAGAGGAGCGCGTTGTCGGCTGCCACATCATCGGCGAAGGCGCGGATGAGATGCTGCAGGGCTTCGCCGTGGCGATCAAGATGGGCGCCACCAAGGCCGACTTCGATTCCACCGTGGCCATCCACCCGACCAGCGCGGAAGAGCTGGTGACGATGCGCTGACCCCCGTGCCGCTCAAGGGTGCGCGGCGGCCATCGTCCGCTAGGCACCCTCGCTCGCGGCGCGGATCTTTGCCGTTGCCATCGACGCCGCGGCCGTGCGGGTTTCGACGCCGAGCTTCTCGAACACATGTTCGAGGTGCTTATGCACCGTGCGCGGACTGGTACCGAGAATGTCGCCGATGTCGCGGTTGGTCTTGCCCCGGATCACCCAGTACAGCACCTCGGCCTCGCGCCCGGTGAGGCGGAAAGCTGCAATCAGGGCCTCGATCGCGCTGGCGTCGTTCTCTTCGCGCAACACCACCAGCCACTCTTCATCGCCGGTCTGATCGTGGAACGAGGCCAGCAGGCGACGGGCCCCCTCACTCGCCACCAGGCCGGGCACCTCGCGACGCTCGCGACGCGCGAGTTCGGCAGCCATGATCCAGTCGAGCAGGCGCGGCGGTGCAATCTCGCTCGGTTCGCTGCGCTCGGGCTCGAACCAGCTTCGGATCAGCTGGCGCGCCAGCGGCGTCTGCCATACCAGCTTGCCATCACTCGCCCTGACCGCGACCGTTGCCTGGCCGAAGGCGTCAAGGGCGCTGCGGGCCTGCTTCATCTGACGCGCGTTCTGTACATGGGCCGCAATGCGGGCGAGCACCTCGGCGGGCTTGATCGGCTTGGTCACATAGTCGGCACCACCGGCGGCAAACGCAGCAACCACATGCTCGGTTTCCGTGAGCCCGGTCATGAAGATGAGCGGGATCGCGCGGGTCGCAAAATCGGCCTTGAGTCGCCGCGCGACCTCGAAGCCGTCCATGCCGGGCATCAGCGCATCGAGCAGCACGACATCGGGCAGGCTCTGGCGCGCGCGCGCAATCGCGCTCTCGCCGTTGGTGGCGACCAGTACCAGATAGCCGGCTTCGTCGAGCGCATCGTGCAGCAGCGCGAGGTTCTCGGGCACGTCGTCGACGATCAGCACGATGCCTGCAGCAGCGGGGTCGGCAGCACTCAGGGCAGATGGGCTCATGATTCCGGCAAGTCCTTGCGACACAGTATTTCGCGCATGGCGTCGAACTGGAACTGACGCGCGAGTTCGCGCTGCACCCGCACGAACTCGGCATACTCGGGTGCCATGCGTTCGATGTCAGCCAGTCGGGCAAGGATACCGCGCAGGAAGCCCAGTTCGATCAACTCGTCGAGCGCCCGCAGCTCGGCGGATGGGGGCAATACCAGTTGTTCCACCTCGACCGTGGGCACGCGTTCCGCAGCCGCGGCCGGGGCATCTGCCCACACCCATTCGAGCTGCAGACGGCGACCGATCCAGTCGAGCAGTTCCTCCACCCGGATGGGCTTGAGGATGAAGTCCTCCGCGCCGATCCCGACATCGTGGTCCAGCCCCTTGTCGAAGGCATTGGCCGAGATGATCGCCACCGGCGCCTCGTCGAGCCCGGCTGCACGCAGACGCCGGATAGTTTCCCAGCCGTCGATGCCGGGCATCGCCAGATCCATGAAAACAAGGTGGGGGCGGAAATGCGGTACCAGTTCGACGCAGTCAAGGCCGGACTCGGCCTGACCCACCTCGAAGCCGAGTGGTTCGAGCAGATTCGCCAGCAGCTCGCGGTCGACACGCTCGTTATCCACCGTGAGAATGCGCCGCCGCACGCCCTTATAGCCGATGCGCTGAACGCGCGGCAGCACCTCCGCCACCTGCGCGTCGTGGAGTTGCGGCAGAAAGAGACGGACGCGAAACACGCTGCCGGCGCCAGGCTGGCTGTCAACGGTGAGCTCGCCCCCCATCAGGTCGGTGAGCATCTTGCTGATCGTCAGCCCCAGCCCGGTGCCCGTTGTCGTGCTGCCGCGGGCGCTGCTGCCACGGGCGAAGGGCTCGAAGACATGCGCGATCTCGTCTGCAGCAATGCCGGGGCCACTGTCTTCAACCTCGAACAAGGCCATCTCACGACGGTAGGTCAGGCGCACGCGAACCGTGCCGCGCGCGGTGAATTTCACTGCATTGCCGATGATGTTGATCAGGATCTGGCGCAGACGCTTTTCGTCGGCGCGCACGAACTCCGGCAGCGTGCCAACGATCTCGAAGTGGAAGCCGAGCCCCTTGTTGCGCGCCTGCAACTCGAACATGGCCACCAGCTGGCGCACGAACTCGGCGAAGGCCAGCGGCCGCATCTCGAGCGCAAACTTTCCGCCCTCGATGCGTGCAATGTCCAGCGTGCCCTCGATCAGCGACAGCAGGTGCTCGCCGCTCCTGCGGATCACGCTCACCGCCTGCCGCCGCTGGGGCGGGATGGCCTCGTCGCCGTCGAGAATCTGCGCATAGCCGAGGATGCTGTTGAGCGGCGTGCGCAATTCGTGGCTGATCGAGGTGACATAGCGACTCTTGGCCTGATTGGCCTGCTCCGCCACGCGACGCGCGTTCTGCAGCTGCTCGTCGGTGCGGCGGTGGGATTCGATTTCTTCCATCAGCAAGCGGGTCTGACGGTTCGATTCCTCCTGCGCCACCTGCCGGCTCTTGTGCGTCAGCACCATCCACCACGCCGCAATACCGCCCATCAGGAACAGGGCCGCAAACGCCTTCAGCAGTACGCCCTTCAGATCGCCCCGTAGCATCTCGCCCGGATAGCCGGCGGCCAGGTCGACGCTACGCGCGATCAACTCATGGTAGTAGAGCGTGCCGAGCAGCAGAGCGAGAAAGGCCGTGACTCCGATCATCAGCAACAGGTAGTGACCGAGCCCGGCATCGAGATAGGGCAGCAAGGATTTCGGCAGCAGTTTCTGCAACAGCTCCGACCACTGCACTGACAGGCGTGCATGGGGTTTGCACTGATCTTCGCAGCGCGCATCGAGCGAACAGCACAGCGAGCAGATCGTGCCCTGATAGGCCGGGCAATGGCTGGTGTCCTCGGGCTCGAAGTACTGCCCGCAGATGCAGCACTGGCGGGTCGCCACCCGGGTCTTGCCACCGGTGTTCACCGGCTCGGGCGTCCGCGCAAGGTAGTAGCGTCCCTTGGTCAGCCACGCGATCAGCGGCGAGGAGAACAAGGCGACAACCAGCGCCACGAAGGGCGCATAGGGCTGAAGCGCCGGGCCGAACAGGCCGATGAAGGTACTTACCGACAGCGCCGAGGCGATCAGCAGCGCCCCGACGCCGACCGGATTGATGTCGTACAGGTGGCTGCGCTTGAATTCGATGCCCGGTGGCGACAGGCCGAGCGGCTTGTTGATCACCAGATCCGCCACGACAGCGACCATCCATGAAATCGCGATGTTGGAATACAGACCGAGCACCTGCCCGAGCGCCTGAAAAACGTTCATCTCCATCAGCAGCAGGGCGATCAGGATATTGAACACCACCCAGACGACGCGCCCGGGGTGGCTGTGGGTCAGCCGCGAGAAGAAGTTCGACCAAGCCAGCGAGCCGGCATAGGCGTTGGTGACATTGATCTTGAGCTGCGAGACGATGACAAACAACGCTGTCACCACCACGGCCCACAGGCTGCTGTCGAACACCGCCGAAAAACCGAGCAGGTACATCTGATTGGGATCGACCGCCTTGTCCGGCGCCATGCCGTTGCGCAGCAGCATCCACGCCAGCAGGGCACCGCCCAGCATCTTGACCACCCCGATCAGCACCCAGCCCGGCCCGCCCAGCACCACGCCAAACAGCCAGCGCCAGCGATTCTGCTGGGTACGTGCCGGCATGAAACGCAGATAGTCTGCCTGCTCGCCCATCTGGGTAATGAGCGCGATACCGACGGTCATGGCGCCGGCGAAGAGGTGCAGATCAAACTCACCACCCTTGCCATCGACGCCGGGGTATTGCCACAGCCCTGCGAGTGCAGCGGGGTCCTCGCGCAAAACGAAGAAGAAAGGCAGCGCCAAAAGGAAAAGCCAGATCGGCTGGGTCAAGGTCTGCAGCTTGCTGATCACGGTCACGCCATGGGTGACCAGCGGTATCACCACCAGCGCGCAGATCAGGTAGCCCCAGCTTGGCGGGATGCCGAGTGCCATCTCGAGCGCGTAGGCCATGATCGCTGCTTCGAGTGCGAACAGGATGAAGGTGAAGGAGGCATAGACCAGCGACGTGATGGTCGAGCCGATGTAGCCAAAACCTGAGCCACGTGTCAGCAGATCCATATCAACGCCGTAGCGCGCGGCATACAAGCTGATCGGCAAACCGGTGAGAAAGATGATGAGGCCGATCGCGAGGATGGCCCAGAAGCTGTTGATGAAGCCATAGCTGACCAGCATGGTCGCGCCGACCGCTTCGAGCACCAGAAAGGACGCCGCGCCAAACGCGGTGTTGCCGACCCGGAACTCGGACCACTTGCGGAAGCTGCGCGGGGTGAAGCGCAGCGCGTAGTCCTCGAGCGTTTCGTTGGCGACCCAGGTGTTGTAGTCGCGCCGGATCTTTACCACCCGCTGTGGCGCAGCGCCGTGCCGGTCCGCCTGCGCGTCAGCGTCAGGAAGGCGGTCGGAAGGGGAGTCGGCAGCGTTCATCGGACGAAAAAATGGCGCAATGCGGGGAGCGATTGCGCCATTCTATGTGAGCCGGGCCAGCACTACGCCGATTGTTCTGCAGCTACGGACCGGAGATCGCCTTACTTTGCGGCGCCCAATTCCTCCAGGGTCTTTGCCAGCAGCGCGGCCTTGTCGATCTGCAGCGCAGCCGGCGCATCGGGCGGGCACAGAGTGGCGGGGTCGATACCGTCGCGGTCCTGTCCTGCATCGACCGCGCTTGGCAAGTCCTCGCGTGCCACGTCGAGCGCGCGCAACAGGTGCCCCATCCCCGACAGGGTGCGGGCTTCGGCGGTCAGACCGTCGTAGCGTGCGTTGGTATAGGCACGGCGGGCCTGAAAATACTCGTTTTCGGTATCGAGCAGATCAAGCAGGGTGCGCTGACCGATGTCGAACTGGCGACGGTAGGCCTCGCGCGCTTTCTCGATCGACAGTTGATGCTGATCGAGATAACGCAACTGCTCCTGGATTCGCTGTACGTCGTTGTAGGCAATCGCCACCGTTTGCCGCAGATCGCGACACGCCTTGTCGCGCAGATCCTTGGCCTGGTTCAGCGATTCGGCAGCCTGCCGAATGCGGGCGTCATCCGAACCGCCGCGAAAAAGGTTATAGGTCAGCACCAGTTCCACCACACCGTCGCGCGAACGCCCGTCAAGGTTGTCGAGGTTGCGGTCGACCGCCTGGCTGGCGCGCAGGTCCACCCGCGGGTGGTAGGCCGCACGGCGGGTTTCGATCGCAGCCTGGCCTGCACGCACATTCTCGACTGCGGCATTGAGCGAAGGGCTGGTGTTGAAGGCTTCACGCAAGGCATCACTGGCACTCGGCGGAATACCCTCAACGCCGAGTTTGTCGCCCATCGGTGGCAGAGCGTCGGCCGGCAATTCGCCCACCACGCGCTGATAGCGGCTGCTGACATCGTGCAGGTTGGACACTTCGGTCAGCAGGTTGGACTCGGCCAGCGCCAGACGCCCGGTCGCCTGCTCAAGATCCACCCGGCGGCCGACACCGGCCCCGGCGCGCTCTGCGATCTGGTCGTACACCAGCTTGTGTTCGACATAGTTCTGCTTCGCGAGCGCAACCAGGTCGCGATAGCGCTGCACGTCGGCATAAGCGCGTACCGCCTCGAGCGCAGCCGACTCGGAGGCGTCGATGATTTCGTAGTATCGGGCCAGACGGGCATAGCCGAGGCGGGATACCTCGCTGCGGGTATAGAAGCCGTCGTACACCATCTGGTTGAGCGACAGCGTGGCATTGCTATGCGTGTAGTGATCCGTCGAACTGCCCGGGCGCTTCTGGCTTTCACGGCCAATGCTGGTCGTCACATCAACCTGCGGCAGGTAGCCACCCCGCGCGGCATCCTGGTCGGCGCCGGCTGCACGGAATGCGTGCCAGCGTGCCTGCACCTCGGGGTTGCTCACAACGGCCTTGCGCGCAGCGTCACGCAGCAACTCGGGGGCCGACGCAGCGGCAACAACAGGCAGACTCGCCAGGACCGCTAGTGAGACCAAGGTACGAATTCGTTTCATGGAAACTCCAACACTTCTGAATAGTGAATGAGCAGCATTGAGTGCTGCCCAACTTGAGCAGGAAGAATCATAACCGCCTTGGCGCACCGCACAATGCGAACAATTCAACGACCGCGCGAAGAATCCACGCTGTAAGGACCAGCCAGAAAGCATTCAGCACATTAGCATGGGCATCACTCAACCCCCACAAAAGTCACCCTGCGCCAGTCACAAGAGCAGCACAAGACGCTTCGATTCCGGATAATGCAGGCACAAGCACTCCCAGAGCCCCGATGCCCCTGTCCGACCGACCGCCGTTTTCAGCCCGCCTGCCCCTGGGTAGATGCTGGCGCGCGGGACAACGGACCGTGCTCATGCTCGGACTCGCGATCGGTCTGTGCGCAGCGGCGCCAGACCTCGACCGCATGCAGACACTTGCCGTGGCCCGCTATGGCCAACCGGCCGGCGAAGCGGTCGTCGCATGGCGCCGGATGATCAGCGAAGCCCGCGATCTCGACGAGGCGGGCAAGCTCGCCAGAGTGAACACCTTTTTCAACCGCCGTATCCGCTTCGTGGACGACATCATCGTCTGGAAGCAATCCGACTACTGGGCCACGCCGCTGGAAACACTCGGCCGCGACGCAGGCGACTGCGAGGATTTCTCGATCGCGAAGTACATGAGTCTGCGCCTGCTCGAGGTTCCTGCCGACAAGTTACGGCTTGTATACGTGCGCGCCCGCATCGGCGCCGCCGACAGCACCATCACCCAGGCGCACATGGTGCTCAGCTATTTCGAAACACCCAATGCCGAGCCGCTGGTGCTGGACAACCTGATTGGCGAGATCCGCCCGGCCGGCCGACGCCCCGACCTGTTTCCGGTTTTCAGCTTCAACAATGAAGGCCTGTGGGTGGGCGGCGGCACCACCTCCGCCGCCGACCCCACCACCCGCCTGTCACGCTGGCGCGACGTGCTCGAACGCATGCGCAGCGAAGGACTGCAATGAACCCGTACCCGAAATTTCCCGGAGCACCCCGTCCATGTCCCTGATCAAGCAACTCTGGATCGCCATCGTCATGGTCACCCTGCTATCCCTTGGCGGCAGCCTGGTGGTGAGCACGCTGGCGGCAAAGCGCTACCTCGAACAGCAACTCAACGTGAAAAACGTCGACAACGCCACTGCGCTCGCACTGTCACTGTCGCAGATGCCGAAGGATCCGGTCACCGTCGAACTGCAGGTTGCCGCGCAGTTCGATGCCGGACACTACCGCGTGATTCGCCTGGTCGGACCCGACGGCAACATCCTGGTTGAACGCACTGCCGAGCCCCGTCTCGACGACGTCCCAGCCTGGTTCGTGCGCCTCGCCGCGATCGAGGCCCACCCCGGTGTGGCGCACGTGCAGGACGGCTGGCAGCAGTTCGCCACCCTGACGCTGGAAAGCCAGACCAGCTACGCCTACACCGAGCTGTGGCACAGCATTCGGCAGATGCTGTTGTGGTTCGCCATCATGGCGTCCGCAGCCGGCGTCGTTGGCAGTCTGCTGTTGGGCCGCATCACGGCCCCCCTCCGCAAGCTGGTTGGGCAGGCCGAGGCCATCGGTGAGCGCCGCTTCGTTACCACGCCCGAGCCCGCCACCGCCGAACTGCGCGTCGTGGTGCGCGCGATGAACGCATTGTCCGAACGCGTGCGCCTGATGCTGGTGGACGAAGCCCGACGCCTTGAAACCCTGCGCAAGCAAACACAGGAAGATGCCTTGACCGGCCTGTTCGAGCGCCGCCAGTTTCTCAACGTGCTCGGTGCGCAACTGGTCGACCACGATGCACCGACGGGCGGCGCACTGCTGATCGCACGGGTCGGCGAGCTGTCCGAACTCAACCGCACCCGGGGCCGGGAGTTCGCAGATGCCCTGCTGCGAGCGCTGGCAGATGCCATCCGCAAGCAGATCGGGGAGCAGCCGACATGGGTCGCGGGCCGTCTGAACGGAAGCGACCTTGCGATCCTCGCCCCGGGTGTTGCCTATCTTCCGCTATGGGCCGAGAGCCTGGTCAAGGCTTTGCACGACGTAGCGGACAAGCACGTCACCGGCGGTGACAGCGCGGGCATCGCCCTGCCCATCGCCGCGGCCCTGTACTCCCCCGGCGAAGCACTGCCAACGGTGCTGACCCGCACCGATACGGCGCTGGCCGAAGCCGAACTGGCCGGCGGGCGGGCGGTTCAGCTCGACGCCTGGGTGCGCCTCACGCAGCCTCAGCGCGACCAGTCGCAATGGCATCAGCTCATTTCCAGAGCGCTCGATCAGCATGAACTGCGCCTTGAAACCTATCCTGTGCGGGATGGCAATGGCGCACTGGTGCACGTCGAGGCACCGCTGCGCTTGCGGCTTGATGGCGAGTGGCGTGGCGTCGCCTACTTCATGCCATGGGCGGTGCGCCTCGATCTGATGGGGAAGATCGATGCAGCCGTCGTGAAGGCTGCGCTGGAACTCATTCGCAACACCGGTCAGGCCGTCGCGGTCAACATTTCGTCCCAGGCCATCCGCAGCGCCGGCTTTCTGGCCGATCTGCTGCATCAACTGGAGATGGCACCCAACGAAGCACCACTGCTGTGGATGGAAGTTCCGGAGCAGGAGGCTGCGCGCAATCAGGCCGAGTTCCGCACCTTCTGCCTCGCGCTCAAACCCCTGGCGTGCAAGCTCGGCCTGGAGCATGCCGGCCCGAACTTCAACGCACTTGGCGACCTGCACGACCTCGGGCTCGACTACCTCAAGGTCGACGCTTCACTGCTTCGCGACCTGAACGGCAACAGCGGCAACCAGGCCTTCGCGCGCAGTCTGTGCATGCTGGCGCACGCTCTGGGCCTGAGCGTGATCGCAGAAGGCGTGGATCACCCTGAAGCCGTCACGATGCTGAGCGATGTGGGCTTTGATGCCATGACCGGCCCCGGCATCCGCTGAGAACGGAAAAAGGGGGGCGAGCCCAAAGGCCCGTCCCCCTGCGGGTTCAGATCAAGCCACCATCGTCCCCGCTGCCCAGCAGATTCAGTCCGCTGCGCATCGAGGCACGCAGGGACTTGCGCTCCATGAGCTTCGCCTGCGCCTGTTCGGGCAAGTCGGTGAAGCGGATGACATCACGCTCGATCAACAGATCGACGATATCTTCCAGCACCCGGACCAGCCTGAGGTCGGATGCCGTCAGAGTCGCATCGCTCGCCTCCCCCTGCCCGAAAGCCAGCAGCTCCGGCTCGCCATCCTCAACCCACTCGCTGATCGCGCCCTCAGCCTCAAGGCTGGCAGCCACGATGCGCCCCGCTTCATCACGCCTTACGAACACGCATCCATCCTCCGGAAAAAGGCCTCTGCATCATTTGTCGATCAGAAGCTGATTATTGGAGATGAGCTGATTAATGATGTCATGACTGCTCAGCGCACTGTCGAAGGTCACATTCTCCAGCACGATGGTCTGATCCTCCGCACCCGCCGAGTACCCTCCCGCAAAACCGCCACTGCTGCTGACATGCAGCACGGTATTGCCAGAAACCTGCTCGACACTCAGGAAGTTGTCGATCGTTGCACTGCTTTCGTCCTTAAGCAGATCGGCCAGATCCAGACGGTCGGCGTTGCCGGTACCGTTATAGATGCCGACGGTAAAGTCACCAACGGTGTCCACCGCCGGGTTCCCTGCCGTGCCGCCATCGTTGAGCTTCCAGACGAAGGTGTCGGCGCCCAATCCGCCGAACAGGCTATCGTCGTCACCCCCACCGTGAATGCTATCCGCCGCGACCGAACCATGTACTTCATTCGGGGCGTTGTCCATGTCACTGAATACGGCACCAGTCTGAATCACCCAACTACCGTCGCTTGCCTGCACAAGCTCCCCACCTGGAGGAACAACCAAGTCAGAAGAGAACAAGGCGTAATCATTCTCACCGAGCGGCTGATAGGTACTGTCCGCGGTACCTGTGAGTTTGAATTCAATCCGGAAAGTCGCATGCCCACCCTGATCCCAATAGAGGACCTCGATCGGCAGAAGACCACCATCAATATTGACACCGCTGAATGTCGTGACCTTGGTGGATGTAATTCCGTTGTATTCCGCAATTGAAGTGCCGTTCAACAACACGTCGTAGCCATCATCCGCGGTAATCCTGATGTCGTAGGTGCCCTGCTCGATCAAGAGTTGTCCGGTCAGTCGTATGATCGAGTCTGTCGTTTTTCCGACCCCGCTTACGGCAACGATGTCTTGGGCATTCCCGGCGTTGGCGCCAGTCAGAAAGCGATAGAGGTTACTCCCGTTATTGGTAATAGCCCCACCTGCTTCAATCTTGGCATTCCTGCCCAGGTCGTTGGAAAAGAGCGGCGAATTGGTATTCTCAGTAAGACCGAACTCAATGGAATTTGCCTTGAAACTTGCATCCGGAGCTGCTCGTCCGGCAATAATCTGTTGAACTTTCGCAATCGTGGTCAGATTGCCTACCGTTCCGTCATTGGTGTGCACGCGGGTAACGCCGGAGAAGCCGTCACTTGCACTCGTCGAGTTATCGTTATAGCCGTAGTACTCGCCAGACAATCCCTGCATGGCTACCGGCACCCCCGTCGTTGTGGCCTCAAGATGGGTCACAATCAGAGAGTCCGGCGTCACGGAGATCGCAGCAATGGCCGGAGTAGGGTCTTCCAAGCCGTCGCTATCCACCGAGGCGTAGGTGAAGTTCGTCTCGCCGTTCCAGTTGGCGTTCGGCACGAAGGTGACCGTGGCGCCGTTGGCGGTGGCTGGGATCTCGGTGCCCACGGCAACCGGATTGCCGTTGAGCAGCAGCGTGCCGTTGAGCGGT
>TARA_R110001583_G_scaffold7158_7_pt1 | contig 29063 bp, 31 predicted proteins | sample TARA_R110001583 | Tara Oceans TARA_R110001583 (sample SAMEA4398432) | marine metagenome | biome: Polar Biome; feature: [MES] marine water layer (ENVO:01000295) within the mesopelagic zone...; material: water (ENVO:00002006), including particulate matter (ENVO:01000060) such as...... | reverse complement strand
GTACCTAACCCTTTCTCGACTCGCTGATACCTGCATCTTGAGGTGTAGCGGGTATACATTCAATATTAAATTCAATTATTTTAAGTTTAGCATTGAAAGCGAAAACAGGTGTCTCCATAACTTACCTACACGTAAAAAATAACGTAGTAGTTAATATACCCATTATCACTCATCATAGTGGCTTGAATTGAAATAGCTCAAGCACTCTGAAACAGGTTTTGATTGATAACAGGTATAAATTACATCATCATAAAAAATATGCATTTCTATTCAAATAAAGTTGAATAGAGGCACAAAAAAAGAAAGAGTATAAATAATGGCGAATATCGTTCCAATCAAAAAAGAACAACATAATAATTTGAAACTTGCTAAAGCGCGTGATTTATCACACGTTAAAGGACAGCATATTGTGCCATTAACGGCTGCTGAGTTCGCCCAAGCATCAGCAAGTTTTCCTATAGTACTGGTTAAAAATCCAGATTCAGACCGTTACCGCAGTGTTGCAATGTTAGGTTTAGAAGCCGGTGAAAACTTATTTTATCAAGATGAGAAGTGGACAGCTATTTCAATACCACAAAGTATTTCAATGGTACCTTTCTCTTTAGGTATCGATCCAGAAAAAGAAAACACCTTAACTGCTTGTGTTGATTTAGATAGTGAGTTTATTGGCGAAGAAAAAGATTTACCGTTGTTTGAAGAAGGTAAAGAGTCTGAAGTGTTGGTTAACGTGCAACAAGCTTTAGGTCGCTTGTATGACAACGAACGAATGACTGAAAAATTCATTAAAGAATTGCAAGACAATGATTTATTGCAAGAGCTTGAGCTTAATATAGCGTTAAGCACGGGAGAAAAGAAAAAATTAGTCGGTATTTTCACTATCAATGAAGAAAAAGTGAAAGATTTTCCTGATGATAAAGTGCTTGATTTCCACAAGCGAGGTTTATTTGTTCCTATCTATTCAATGTTGGGCTCTTTAAGTCAAATGAATCGTTTAGCGCAATTACGTAATCAATTTTCAGACAATAAAGTAACAGGCGTACAGATTGTTCCTGTCGTTGATAAAGCAGCAGATAAAGTAGCAAATGATAGTTAGTTTTTAAAAAATATATCTAAGTAAAAAAGGAGCTTTTGCTCCTTTTTTACTTTTAAAGATAAATAAATGAAATTGTTTATTTCGGTGTAGGCTTTCTTGTGCTAATTTAATTGTAATCATTATTTATAATGGAAATATAATGGCTGGAAAAGATAAGCTTTCCAAGGAAGTAGAAGAGCAGATACAAAGTTTAGCGAGTGACGTTTATATTCAAATAGAAGAAAAACTAACTCAGCTTATATGCACAGCTATGCCAAAAGAACCGGCTAAACAAATCAGTATAAAGCAAAGTCCTGATTACCTCGCGTTACAGGCCAATTATCAAACTAGTCAAAATGCACTAGCTGAAAATAACAAAAAACTATCTGAACAAACTCATCAATTAGAGCAGGTTTTTTCTGTACAAAATCAAAAGTTACAAAGTCAAATAGCGTCTAATGAAAAAAAATTATTGGAGCAACGACAAGAAATATCACAGCTAAATAACCGTTTAGCGGTATTTTCAATGCAAGAGGAAGCGTTAATAGAGCATTTAAATACAGTTGAACAACAGCGAGACAATAGTGATAACACCTTACAGAAAGCAGAAATTAGTTTTAAAAAAACTGAAGAGCTGCACACTAATAGTTCGATTGAGCAAAAGAATCAAATTAAAGAATTAACGCAAAAGTTAGCGACGGCAGTAATTGATTTAGATAATACTCAAGCCCAATATCAGCAACAAACAACTCTTTTTAAGCAAGAGTCAGAGCAAAAAGCCACTCAACTTAGCAAACGACTTCAGCAATTTAAAATTGCTGAAGAAGACCAACAAAAAATAGTTGCGGATCAACAAGCACAATTAGTAGATCTCGATGAGAAGGTTAAAAAGAAAACAATAGAAGCAAAGAATGCTAATCAATTGATAAATAAACTGAACAATGAGAAGTCACAAATAAAGCAGCAATTAGCGGACACAAAAGAAAATGATGTACAGCTAAAAGAACTGCAGCAAGCGCAAGAAGTATCTTCGTTAAAGTCTCAAGTAACGTTAGCGCAAGAAGGACAAGAAAATATTCTCAACCGCTTTAATGCTACCCGTGAAAAACAAGAAAAAGACAATGATCAAATAAGAGAAACAATTAAATATTTACGTGATGAAAATAACGATATGATCACCCAAAATAATAGACAAAAAAAAGCGTTTATTGAGCAAATTAGTGAATTAGAACATAAGCTTACAGAGTATAGATTAAAATTTGAATATGCACAAAAGCAATTAACCCAAAATAGTTAACATGGCACAATTTTTATTCCAGCGGAATCCCGTATATTGAGGTAGCTTGGGCATATACAGTTAGTTTACAATAACGCAATATTGATATTTTAATGAGAATAATACTTTGGCTATCCACCTTCCTTTTTCAAAGTTAAGCCACTGGCAACAAATTACTTTTGCCAGTGCTTTAATAGAGCGCATGTTACCTAATTATCAAATGTTTAGTGAAAGCAGTGAATTTGGTAGTTATGCCTTGTTACGTAATCAGCTTGATTTAATATGGCAGTGGTTAGATAAAAACAATAAAATCAAAATTAATATTAATGCACAGTTAAATAAGCTGGAAGAGCAAACACCAGATCCTGAAGCCTTTGACTCTTTTGGTGTTTTTCCTGCACTTGATGTATGTATGGCGATGGTGTCTTTATGGCAATTAATGCAGACTAATGGCACTGATAAAGACCACGAAGACATCAACAGTGTCAGCCGTTTATCGCAAAACAGTGTTAATTACTACGTTGAGTTATTGCTTATTGATGAAGGTAATGAAGATATCCAAGCTGCAGACGTCGATGAGCACCCATTGACTGCTTGGGAAAAAGATACTCAACACGAGCTGTTTGATTTTTTAAAGGTGGCCGCAGAAACTAAACACTCTTGCCAATTAGCCACCAAAATGGTTTTGTCAGAAGGGTTGTCTAATCTAGGGATAGCAATAGAGTAACGCCCTTTGGCGTTCGCTTATTATTTGTTGGCTAATTTGGCTGCTATTTAGTCTGTATATTGAAATAGTCGGTAAGCTACTTGCCCAGCGACTTTTTCTTTTAATAATTGCCAGTTCTCTGGTAGCTGTTGGTTACTATTTATTTCCATTTCAACATAAATTAATGCTTGGTTAGCTAACCAACCCTTATTTAATAATTCAGCGGTTTGTGTCACTAACCCTTCTCTAAATGGCGGGTCAATGAAGACTAAATCATAGTGTTGTTTGGTTGATGATTTGAGAAAATCTAGTGAATTAGTGTTGGTTATAATGACATTATCAGCGCTAAGTAGTTGTTTATTCGCTTGTAGCTGCTTTGCTGCAGTGTTATTTAATTCGATTAAGGTCACTTTTGCCGCGCCACGAGATAGCGCTTCAAAGCCTAAGCTGCCGGCGCCAGCAAAACAATCTAAGCAATTTGCATCATGTATGTAGGGCATTAGCCAGTTAAACACCGTTTCTTTAACTCTGTCTGTGGTGGGTCGTAAACCTTCGGCCATTAATACCGGTAATTTTCTCCCACGATGTTTACCGGCAATAATACGAATACTGCCTGTTGCCGCTTTTTTACTGTGTTGTTTTTTACCTTGATTCATATCACTGACAGCTATGCTATTAAATGCTAATATAGCGGCGATTTTATCTCTATTTGGTCTTAATACCAATAAAATAACGTAATTTACCCGTATCGAATAGCAAAAGGTCTAAAAAAGTGTCTAAGAAGAAAAAAGGTATGTTTTCCTGGTTAGGCTTTGGTCAGGATAAGAAAGAGCAGGCTACACAACAAGATCCTGAAGCGGTTGAAGAAATCGCAGTAGAGTCTGAATTAGCACTAGAAACTAAGCTGAACGAAGCGGTTGTTGATACCGTTGTCACTGCTGAACCAGTCACTGCTGAACCAGTCACTGCAGAACCAGTCACTGCAGAACCAGTCACTGCAGAACCAGTCACTGCTGAAGAGATAGAACTAGAAGTAGAACTATCTACTCCGATAGATCAGCCTGAAGAACAACACGCGTTTGAAGTTGAAACCGAAGTGCTAGAAGAGCAGCCTGAGGAACAAGAAGCGCCTAAAGCTGAAACCGAAGTGTTCGAAGAGCAGCCGACACCTGAAGTCAATGATCCTGTGCCAGAAGTAAATCAGCCAGCCAAGCCAACTAAACTCGGTTTTTTTGCTCGCTTAAAGCAAGGCTTGACTAAAACTCGGAAAAATTTAGGTGGCGGTTTATTTGATTTGTTTCGCGGAAAACAAATTGATGACGAGCTATTTGAAGAGCTAGAAACACATTTATTACTAGCAGATGTTGGTGTTGAGACAACGATGAAAATTATCGACTCACTAACGAAAAGTGCTAGTCGTAAGCAGTTAAAAGATGCAGAAGCCTTATATGACTTATTAAAGGTTGAGCTGAAAAAAATTATTGAAAATGTTTGTCAACCGCTTGAGATCCCCGAGAGTGATGGGCCTTTTGTTATGCTTATGGTGGGTGTTAATGGTGTGGGTAAAACCACCACTATTGGTAAGCTGGCAAAGCAATTTCAAGCAGAAGGGAAATCAGTCATGCTAGCCGCGGGTGATACTTTTAGGGCAGCTGCAGTAGAACAGTTGCAAGTATGGGGAGATCGCAATGATATTCCTGTTATTGCTCAGCATACCGGTGCTGATAGCGCCTCTGTTATTTTTGATGCGATAAGTGCCGCTAAAGCTCGCAAAATAGATATCTTAATTGCTGACACCGCTGGGCGCTTACAAAATAAAGCACATTTAATGGAAGAGTTGAAAAAAGTTGTTCGCGTAATGAAAAAACTTGACGTGAATGCGCCTCACGAGGTAATGCTAACGCTTGATGCTGGCACCGGTCAGAATGCGTTAAGCCAAACTAAGTTGTTTGATGAAGCAGTTGGCTTAACGGGTTTAACCTTAACTAAGCTAGATGGTACTGCTAAAGGCGGTGTTGTTTTTGCGGTTGCCGATAAACACAATATTCCTATTCGTTATTTAGGTGTTGGTGAAGGTATTGATGATTTACGTCCATTTAATAGTGATGATTTTATTGATGCTTTGTTTACCAAAGAGTAATAGACTTACACTAAAGTTACTGAAATAAATAATAATTATGATCAGCTTTAAAAATGTTAATAAAACTTATCCCGGTGGTTTTCTCGCCCTAAAGCAAGTGAATTTTACCGTTGAAGCGGGTGAAATGGCATTTTTAACTGGCCATTCAGGTGCAGGTAAAAGCACCTTATTAAAGCTTATTTCTATGATGGAAAAACCAAGCTCAGGTAGTATTTTAGTGAATAATACTGAGCTTGCTAAAATAAAATATAACAAAATTCCTTATGTACGTCGTGGTATAGGAATGATATTTCAAAGCCACAACCTACTAAAAGATCGCACCGTATTTGATAACGTTGCTTTACCGCTAATTATTGAAGGCGTGAGCCACAAAGAAATTAAAAAACGTGTAGAAACGGCTTTAGATAAAGTGCACTTAAGCGCTAAGTTAAAATATTTTCCACACATGCTTTCTGGCGGCGAGCAGCAACGAGTAGGTATTGCTCGTGCTATTGTTAACAAACCCCCTATTTTACTTGCCGATGAGCCAACCGGAAATCTAGATCCAAAACTATCTTTAGATATTATTCGTTTATTCGAAGAATTTAATGCAGCAGGCGTTACCGTGTTGATTGCGACCCATGATTTAGGTTTAATTGCTCGCATGCGGTATCGAACGTTAACACTAAAAGAAGGTACCATGATCAATGACGGCATTATTGATGGGTTGAGTGCCGATGGTATAGCAGCATCAAGTATTGCAGCGCAAGGAAGCATGAATGAGTAATCTACATTCGAGTAAATTAAGCCAACGTGATAGCTTGTTAAGGCGACTATTAACTTTACCGATTAGACATATTCAACAAGCAGTCGGTAGCTTAGGTGATTTATGGCGTACGCCTTTTACTTCTGTGATGACTGTTTTTGTTTTAGGTATTAGTTTAGCCTTACCTGCCACGCTACATTTATTCGTTAAAAACGCTCAACAGGTTAGTGAACAATGGGACAGCGCCTCGCAAATCACTTTGTTTTTGAAATTATCAATTAATGATAAAAGCGCTCAAAACTTAGTAAAACGACTTAAATTGTATCCTGAAGTGAGTGACGTACAATATATTTCAGCAAAAAAAGCACTAAAAGAGTTTAAAATATTATCAGGCTTTGGTCGATCACTTGAATACTTAGAAACAAACCCCTTGCCAGCCACTGTATTGGTTACACCGACTAAGCGCTCTAGTCAGTCTGATGCCGCTAACGAATTATTAGCAAAGTTAACGCAAGAACGAGAAGTCGATCAAGGTAAACTTGATTTGGAATGGCTGACACGTTTAGAGGCAATGGCAAACTTAATCAAAGATATTGTCAGTGGTGTGGCGTTGTTGTTATGTGTCTCGGTGGTACTTATTGTCGGTAATACCATACGACTTGCCATTTTAAGTCAGCAAGATGCGATTGCTATTATGAAACTGGTTGGCGCAACGGATAGCTTTATTCAACGGCCATTTCTTTATAGTGGCATTTGGTACGGTATTTTTGGCGGTCTACTCTCTTGGTTAGCGGTGAGTTTATTAGCGCATTACTTAAGCAGTGCTATTGGTAAACTTACTGATTTATATCAAAGTGATTTTCAATTGCAAGGGTTAGCATTTAGTGAGGCGTTAATGCTTATTGCTTTTGCGGTCCTACTTAGTTTAATGGGTAGCTATATTTCGGTACGCAAACATATTAGAACGATTGAACCTAATGCAGATTAAATATTAAGACATTAAAAACACGCTATTAACAAATATTAACAAATATTTCACTAAATAATTGAAAGATGATCTTGTTTTGGTCTTTCTATTAAGCTAATGTTTGTCGGCACTTGGCGCTCCTTATATTGTGTAGGTAGTTAACACACCCATTTTATGTTAAAATGGCGAGCGAAAAACAAGTAAAAAGTTTAAGAAAGAGGTTTTATATATGAGTAATACAATGCAACTTATTTTACCACAAAGCGGTAGTATTGAAGCGTACATGCAATCATCGTATAGCATCCCCATGCTTACCGCTAAACAAGAGAACGATCTTGCTAATAGTCTCTACCATGATAATGATTTACAAGCTGCACAACAGCTGATTATGTCGCACTTACGTTTTGTTATTCATATTGCCAAAGGATATTCCGGTTATGGGTTAGCACAAGCTGACTTAGTGCAAGAAGGTAATGTCGGCTTAATGAAAGCAGTTAAACGTTTTAACCCTGAAGTGGGCGTACGTTTGGTTTCATTTGCGGTACATTGGATCAAAGCAGAAATACATGAATATGTACTAAAAAACTGGCGCATCGTAAAAGTTGCCACTACCAAAGCACAACGTAAATTGTTTTTTAATCTACGTAAGAATAAAAAGCGTTTGGGTTGGTTTAGTAATGCTGAAGTCAATACTGTTGCTGAAACGCTAGGTGTTAGTACCAAAGATGTTTTAGAAATGGAAAATCGCATGAGTAGTCATGACCAAGCTTTTGAGCTTTCTTCCGATGATGACGATAATGCGAGTGCAGGCAATTTTTCACCAGCACAGTACCTAGAAGATAAACAATCAGACTTAGCCATCGACGTAGAAAATGCTAACTGGGAAAGTCATGCTAATAACCGTTTATCTACAGCACTCGTTGCGCTAGATGATCGCAGTCAGGATATTATTAAAACTCGTTGGTTGAGTGAAGATAAAACAACCTTGCAAGAGTTAGCCAATAAATACCAAATCTCAGCTGAGCGTGTTCGACAATTAGAAAAAAATGCGTTGAATAAGCTTAAGAACACTATGGTGCTATAGCATTAATTTAGTTCCGTATTATATAAGACCGGCTTATGTCGGTTTTTTTGTGCCCGCAGTTTGATATCATGTAATAAAAAAGGTATTACCTTCTTTATTACTCGCCTAAGTGCAAAATTTTGTTACACTGACTGCTCAAAAATAATACTAATAAATATTATACTTAAAGCACTTAACTTTGGCTTTAAAGTATGACTTGAAAATATGGGAACCTGAATGGAACTAAGGGTAAATAAACAGGTATGTGAGTCAGAAGAATTGACTGAAATTAATTTATTGTTGCATGAGTTGCAATTAGTTAATAGGCAACTTAATCAAGAAAAGGAACAGCGTGAAGTATTAAAGCACGAGCACCGTGTTGAGCTAGAAACCTTGGTCGCTGAGCGTACTCAAGAATTGCAAACTGCAAATTTGAACTTGCGCATGCAGATGGCTGAAAAACATAAAGCAGAGCAACAGCTATATTTTGACGCTCATCATGATGCACTGACAAAACTACCTAATCGTGCCATGTTTTTAGACCGTCTTAGCTATGCTATTCGTCATCTTAAACGTCATCCTAAGCAACCGTTTTCTGTACTTTTTATTGATCTTGACCGATTTAAACTGATTAATGATACTTTAGGGCATCATGTGGGGGATTTACTTCTGGTTGAAATTGCTGAACGTTTACAGGTGTGTGTTCGAGATAATGATGTTTTAGCCCGTTTAGGCGGCGATGAATTTGTTGTTTTATTAGATGCGCTTAAGCCACATGACACTGAAGAAGTGGCGAACCGAATAATTAATGCGATAGAGCAGCCTTACATTATTAAAAGTAATACCTTGTATTCAAGTGCAAGTATAGGGATTGCACTGTGTAGTAATCACTATATCAATGCGGATGAAATATTACGAGATGCAGACGCTGCCATGTATCAAGCGAAAAACTTAGGGCGGGGTCGTTATGCTTTTTTTGATGAGAGCATGCGAGAAAAAATTCTTGCAACAATGACACTAGAGCAAGAATTACGCATAGCGATTGAAAAGCAACAATTCTCACTTTATTATCAAAAAATATCTGATTTAAATAGTTCTAAAGCTATTGGCTTCGAAGCTTTTTTACGTTGGAACCATCCAACTAAAGGGTTATTAACACCAAGCGAATTTTTATATCTTGCTGAAGAAACGGGCATGATTTTAGCTATTGAGGGCTGGGTTGTTGAAGAGATTTCTCGACAGTTATTGTTATGGAGTGAGGATGTTGATTATCAGCATGCCTTTATTGCGATTAATCTTTCTGGTAGACACTTAACACAAGTAAACCAGTTAGATAAACTAATGATTTTAATTAAACAGCAAGCATTTGATCCGCAGAAATTAATTATAGAGTTTAATGAGTCTGCTTTTTATCAACATCCGGAATTCGCATTAAAAAGCTTACGTAAACTAAAACAGTTAGGTGTGAAATTAGCGCTAGATGATTATGCCTCAGGTGTCTCTTCTTTTAAGTTCTTACACAGTTTTCCATTTGAGTTTATTAAATTAGATCGTGCCTTTATTAGGTCGTTAAAACACAATGATAAAAATCTTTCACTGGTTAAAGCCTTACATGAACTAGGGGAGCAATTTGGTTATCGCTTAGTCGCTGAAGGTATTGAAAGTGAAGAAGTCATGCAAAAACTTCATTCGGTAGGTTGTGATTTTGGACAAGGTTATTATATCAGTAGACCGGAAAAGCTTGTGGATAAATCCGCATCAGAAAAAGGTAAAAATTGCGATTAATTTGTTTTTTAGTGATGACACATATTTTAAACTTTGTTTTGACGCATTATTTTACTAATGAGTGTATGCTTTTACTCGTTTACTGACTCTATTTGAGTATATAATAGTTGCAATTAGATTATAGGAGTTTGTTATGGGTGGTATCAGTATTTGGCAATTGTTAATTATTGCCGTTATTGTGGTTTTATTGTTTGGTACTAAGAAGTTACGCAACTTAGGTGGTGATTTAGGTTCAGCAATAAAAGGCTTTAAAAGTGCAATAGGTGATGGCAAAGATTCGGATGACAAAGATTCAGCTAATAAAGTTGAAAAAAGCTCGGATACGTTAGGTGATAACAGTAACACTACTGCACATGAAACTAGCAAATCTAAAGAAAGTCAAAAAGATAATAGTCAGGCGTAATTAATGTTTGATATTGGCTTTTGGGAATTAGCGCTTATTGGTATTATGGGTCTAGTGGTACTTGGCCCTGAACGCCTACCTGTAGCCATTCGAACCCTTAAAGGTTGGGTTACGGGTGTACGAAAATTTAGTGATTCGGTAAAATCTGAGCTTTCAGAAGAGCTAAGAATCCATGAACTGCATGCAAATCTTAAAAAAGCAGAGCAGGGTGATATGACTAACTTAAGCCCAGAAGTTGCTGAATCGGTTAAGTCTCTGAAAGAAGCGGCCGCTATGGTTAATGAACCATTTAAAGAGGTTAATAAAAGCGCGATGGACTCATTCATTTCAAATTCGTTAGCCAACCATCCCACTGTAGATAAAACGACTAGTAGTGAAGTGGAAAATACTATTAAAACAAGTGATCTTCAGAGTGTTGAGTCATCAGATAATTCTCAAAAAAGCACACCGAATATTGAGCACACAGTTAAGCAGGACAAATGAATTCATCAGTAGAACATTCACAATCCTCAGAGAAAAGTGTCACACTTTTTGATCACTTAATTGAGCTCAGAACGCGTTTATTACACGCGGTACTAGGTATTTTGCTAGTTTTTAGTTGTTTAGCCTATTTTGCTCAAGATATTTATCAATACTTAGCACAACCTTTATTGCAAACTATGCCTGCGGGTTCACAAATGATTGCAACGGATGTCGCATCTCCTTTTTTTGCACCATTTAAACTAACCATCGTCTTATCTGTTTTTATTGCGATGCCTTACATTTTATATCAAATATGGTCATTTGTTGCACCTGGTTTATATCGTAATGAAAAGCGATTAATTGCGCCCTTGATGTTGGGGTCTACTTTATTGTTTTATAGTGGTATCGCTTTTGCTTACTTTATCGTTTTTCCTGTCGTTTTTGCTTTTTTTACTTCGGTCGCTCCCGAAGGTGTGGTGATTGCTACCGATATTAGTAGCTATTTAGATTTTGTTTTGAAATTGTTTTTTGCTTTTGGTGCGGCGTTTGAAATTCCTATCGCGGTTATCTTATTGTGCTGGACGGGTGTAACGAGTCCAAACGACTTAAGAAAAAAACGTCCTTATATGGCTGTGGGGGCTTTTGTTATTGGTATGTTACTAACTCCTCCCGATATTATTTCGCAGTCTATGTTAGCCATCCCTATGTTACTGTTGTTTGAAATTGGTATTATTATCGCCTCGCTATACCATAAAGAAGATGAAGAGGAATCTGTGTAGTGAAAAATGTTGATTGATGTAGGGGTTAACTTAACAAACAAGCGTTTTGATAAAGATCGAGACGATGTTATTTTACGTGCTAAAAATCAAGGTATTGACAAACTACTGATTACCGGTACAAGTGTTGTTGAAAGCCAGCAGGCTTTAGAATTATGCCAACATTACCAGCAAAAATTCCCTAATACATTATTTTCCACTGCAGGTGTTCATCCACACGATGCTGATGGCGTGAGTGATGATTATCTAGCCCAATTAGCTCAATTGGTAAAACAACCTCAGGTTAAAGCGATAGGTGAATGTGGTTTAGATTTTAATCGTAACTTTTCAGCACCAGCACAACAACTAAAAATATTTAAAGAACAAATTAGCTTAGCGGCAGAGCTTACGATGCCTTTATTTCTCCATCAGCGGGATGCTTTCTCCCCTTGGTTTGAAGAACTAAAGCCTTTTACTGATCAAATTCCTGCTATGGTTGCTCACTGCTTTACAGGTAATAAAGTCGAATTAGAACAGTGTATAGCAGCGGACATGTATATAGGTATTACTGGTTGGCTTTGTGATGAGCGTAGAGGAAAAGATCTACAGGACATCATTAAATTAATTCCATCTAATCGATTATTAATTGAAACGGATGCCCCTTATTTAACACCCAGAACCATTAGGCCACGTCCTAAAAGTAGTCGTAATGAACCAAGCTACTTACCCTATGTAGTTCAAAAAATAGCAGACATAATAGCTATTGACCCCGATGACATAGCTTGTCAAACTGGTATCAATGCCCATAGAGTTTTTAACTTATAAAGAAGCTAGCTGTGATTGACTCAACCCTTCAATGTAATACACTACTTTTTCAAGGATTAGCAATAGGTTTTGTTATTTGTTTGTTGGTAATGTTAATTATCGCTTACACATTCTATCGAAAATATTTAATAGAAAAAAAATATTTAAAAGATCAATTACTCCAAGCAAAAAAAGACATTTCATTTGCAAAAAATTCTTATCAGCTATTATCAGAACAACAAAAAGAAGGACAGGACTTACTCGAAGAGAGAGTTCAAGAGCGTACTTTAGAGTTGCATATTGCCTTACAAGAGCTAGAAGAAGCTAATCGTGAGTTAGAGCAAAAAAATACCTTAGATGAATTAACGGGGTTATTCAATCGTCGATATTATGATCAGAAAATTATTGCTGAATATCGCCGTAGTAAACGCAATTTAACGCCATTAAGTTTGATCATTATTGATATTGACCATTTTAAAACCGTTAATGATAGTTATGGCCATTTAGCGGGCGATCAATGTTTAGTCTGGCTTAGCAACCATCTCAAAGAAAGCTTAAAACGTAGTACTGATATGGCCTTTCGCTATGGCGGCGAAGAATTTTGTATCATATTACCTGATACCGATGAAAACGGGGCAATCGCTTTAGCTGAAGCCTTAAGAAAAAATATTGAACAACAAATATGTACTTATAACGATATTGAAATACCACTGACAATTAGCAGTGGTATTTTTACTTATATACAGCAAAATGATGTACAACCCGAACAAATATTTTCGAGAGCTGATAAAGCGCTTTATGAGGCGAAAAATCAAGGTCGTAATCAGACTCAAGTATATAAAGGACATATTGATCATTAGCATCAATTTTCAGCATCAATTTTCAGGAAAAAATTATGAATAATCACATTAGCCAGTCAACTTTTGGTCAATATCCAGCACGACGTATGCGCCGAATGCGCAAAGATGATTATACCCGTCGTTTAATGGCAGAAAATCAATTAACAGTAAACGATTTAATCTATCCAGTATTCGTTTTAGAGGGGGAAAATCAATGTGAAGCTATTTCTTCAATGCCAGGGGTAGAAAGAAAAAGCATTGATTTACTATTAGAAGAAGCACAAGAATTAGTGGATTTAGGTATTCCTGCAATTGCTATTTTTCCGGTGACACCCAGCGATAAAAAATCGTTAATGGCTGAAGAAGCTTATAATCCAGAGGGACTAGCTCAACGCACTGTACGGGCCTTAAAAGCAAAATTTCCACAGTTAGCGGTTATTACTGATGTGGCGCTTGATCCATTCACTATTCATGGTCAAGACGGTATTTTAAGTGAAAGTGATGACAATAAAGCCGGTACTACGGGCTATGTATTAAACGATATCACTACCGAAATATTAGTGAAGCAGGCGCTATCACATGCGCAAGCGGGTGCTGATATTATTGCCCCATCAGATATGATGGATGGTCGCGTTGGCGCTATTCGTCAAGGGTTAGAAGCACAGGGTTTTGTGAATACTAAAATATTAGCCTATTCAGCTAAATATGCGTCTAATTACTACGGTCCATTTCGTGATGCTGTCGGGTCAGCGAGTAACTTAAAAGGGGGTGATAAGCACACTTATCAAATGGATCCCGCTAATAGTAACGAAGCCTTACATGAAGTTGCACAGGATATTAGTGAAGGGGCGGATATGGTGATGATTAAACCGGGAATGCCTTATCTAGATATAGTACGCCGTGTTAAAGATACCTTTCAAGTGCCGACCTATGCCTATCAAGTGAGTGGTGAATATGCCATGCATATGGCAGCTATTCAAAATGGTTGGTTAGCTGAAAAACCTTGTGTAATGGAAGGTTTATTGGCGTTTAAGCGCGCGGGTGCTGACGGTATATTAACGTATTTTGCTAAACAAGTTGCTAGGTGGTTGAAAGAAGATAAATAGAGTTACAGGTTTCGAGGAGGAAGCATCTCATAGAGTAACCCTTCTCGAAGCGCTCCAGTAGAAAGTGTCAATTCGGTAATGTTAAAAACGTTAAATAAAGCGATTAGAATACTCAAACCACTAGCGAGCACGGGTGCTCTGTCGTCTCTTAATCCGGGTAGTGTTATATTATCAATGGTTTTACAGTGGATCAGTGCCAGTTTAATTTCTTGCAAAAAATTTGGTGTAATTATAATGGGTTGTTGTCTATCATGGAGAATTTCAGCCAATGCTTGCATAGAGCCGGAGCTACCTGAAACAGATTGCCAACCTAGGTTAATAAAATTTACCGATATTGGGGTAATGATTTTACTTGCGGCACTAATAGCCAAGGCAAAGTTGTTATCCGTTAATCGATTGTCAGCAAAAAACTTTTCTTTAAAACTAACACAGCCTAAATTTAAACTAATAGCCTGTTTCGCATCAAAGCCTTGGCCGATAATTAATTCAGTACTTGCACCGCCAATATCAATAACAAACCGCTTTTTCTCAACAGTATCTTGGCAAGTGTGGGCAACGCCACTGTATATGGTGTTGGCTTCTTGAATACCACTTAGTAGTTTAATTTTTAACGGTAAAATTTGATTGGCTGCGGTTAGAAAGTCGTCGCGATTTACCGCTATTCTTAACGCCGCGGTAGCGACAATACGTATATTGCTTACAGGAATTTCTATGAGATGTTTAGCAAACAATGTTAAACAAGCAAGACCACGGTTAATCGCATCTTGATTTAATTCATTGTTGTGATTTAAACCGGCAGCCAAACGTACTTTTTGTTTGATTTTTGCGACAATTTTAATTTGGTTGTTAACACGTTGAGTAATTTGTAAATGAAAGCTATTTGAGCCTAAATCAACCACAGCATAATGCGAATTTTTACCTTCTGCTTTAAACTGTGGTATTTTTTTTTGCATAGTTATTTACAAACAAAGAGATTAACGTCGAGGGCGTGAGTTACCGTTGCCGCTTTGTTTAAAGTTACCACGGTTACCTTGTCGATTACCACCAGGTTTATGACGGCGTGGACGAGGACTCGGTTTAGGTAAATCATCAAGCAAGGCTTCATGCAAGTACTTTGTTACTGGCAATGCGTGATCAATGTACTCTTCAATTGCAGGTAAGTTAAATACATATTGCTCACAAGCTAGACTAATCGCATGGCCACTTTCACCAGCGCGGCCGGTACGACCAATACGGTGAACATAATCTTCACAGTCATCTGGTAAATCATAATTAAAAACATGCGTAACTGATGGAATATGTAAACCACGAGCGGCTACATCAGTTGCTACTAATATATCCAAAGTACCGTCAGTAAATTGCTCTAATATTTTAAGACGCTTTTTCTGTGGAACATCGCCTGTTAATAAACCGGCTCTTAATTTATCAATGACAAGGTGGTCAAAAAGTTTTTCACAAACATGCTTAGTATTGGCGAAAATAATGGCTTTTTCAGGCCAGTCTTCTTCTATTAACGTTTGTAATAAAGCCATCTTATCTTCATTAGAAGGATAAAATAATTCTTCACTAATACGCGTATTGGTTTTTTGTTCAGGTGCAATTTCTACACTGGTTGGATCATTCATATGCTCGAAAGCAAGTTCTTTAACTCTAAATGATAATGTTGCTGAGAACAGCATACTTAAACGCTGTGTCGCAGGAGGCATTTTATTAAACATATAGCGAATATCTTTAATAAAGCCTAAATCGAACATTCTATCGGCTTCATCAAGTACGATAACTTCAATATTGCTTAAGTTATAAATGCCTTGTTTTAAATAGTCTAATAGTCGGCCACAGGTGCCAATTAAAATATCGACCCCTTGCTCTAACTCTAAACGTTGACTTTCATAACCTTCGCCGCCATAGACAATACCAAGACGTAATCCGGTACTTTTTGCCATTTCAATAGCATCACGGTGAATTTGAATAGCAAGTTCACGTGTTGGTGCCATTATTAATGCACGAGGTTGATTATGAGTAGGTGCTTCAACTTGCAATAACCGGTGAAAAGTCCCGGCTAAAAATGCGATGGTTTTACCTTCGCCTGTTTGAGCTTGGCCTGCAATGTCAGTGCCTTGAAGCAATATAGGTAAAGACTGTTCCTGAATGGACGTACAATGATGGAAGCCCATGGCTTCTAATCCGGTTACGACTTGCGGGGCAAGATTTAAGTCAGCGAATTTTGTTTCTGTTAAGTGTGTTTTTTTCATGGCGGTAGCTTAACACCATAGTTAGTTAATAACTAACTTTAGCGTCGTTAAGTGAATATAAAATAAAACAAACTTGAAAAATAGGTAACATAGCCTCATAAATGTATAATATGATAATTAAATAGTACGGCGCAACTGCTGTAATAAATGGAGAATAAGATGAACGATAAGATTGTTCAGTTAACTGATGACAGTTTTGAAGCTGATGTTTTAAAAGCCTCGGGTTTAGTGTTGGTTGATTTTTGGGCAGAATGGTGTGGCCCTTGTAAAATGATAGCGCCAGTTCTTGATGATATCGCGGTAGAGTATGAAGGTAAGGTTACTGTTGGTAAATTAAATATTGACCAAAATTCAGCTACTCCACCTAAGTATGGTGTACGCGGAATTCCAACGTTGTTGTTGTTTAAAGATGGCGAAATCGCTGATACTAAAGTGGGCGCCTTATCAAAAACGCAATTAAAAGATTTTTTAGATAAAAACCTTTAATTTGTCGTTGATGAATAGCAAAAAAAAACCTGAAATTATTTCAGGTTTTTTTATTTATACTCGCATATACTTTAAAAAATAGTTAAAATATTTGTATACAGGTCAACTAGTCACTTTACCTAGTTAACTTTTAATGCTAGATTTAGTTCCTGAGTACAAAATAACATTTCTATACCCCTATTCTTTTATCTTTGTTTGCTACTTTTTTAGCTTTTTTATGAGATAAAAAGATTATAAGCACACATTTAAAATAAACTGTCATCGGCTATCGCCAGGACATACCACTTAAAATAGTTTAAGAAACCCCCTATGAATCTTACCGAACTGAAAGAAAAAACCATTAATGAATTGGTTGAGCTAGCTGAAACTATGAAGCTAGAAAACCTTGCTAGAACACGCAAACAAGACATAATATTTGCTATTTTAAAAAAGCATGCCGAAAACGATAATGATATTTTTGGTGGCGGCGTTTTAGAAATTTTACAAGATGGTTTTGGCTTTTTACGCTCAGCCGACTCTTCCTATTTAGCTGGCCCAGATGATATTTATGTATCACCAAGCCAAATTCGCCGCTTTAGTATGAGAACGGGTGATACTATCCAAGGTAAAATTCGTTCACCGAAAAAAGGTGAGCGTTACTTTGCCTTGTTAAAAGTAACGGAAGTGAATTTTGATCGTCCTGAAAATACGCGTAATAAGATTTTATTTGAAAACTTAACGCCTATACATCCTACCGATCGCTTTACTATGGAGCGAGGAAATGGCTCTACCGAAGACATTACCGCGCGTATATTAGATTTGGCATCGCCAATTGGTAAAGGTCAACGTGGTTTGATCGTAGCACCACCAAAAGCCGGTAAAACGTTATTATTACAAAATATCGCTCAAAGTATTGCTCACAATCATCCTGACGCAGAATTAATGGTATTGCTTATTGATGAACGTCCGGAAGAAGTAACCGAAATGCAGCGCTTAGTTAAAGGCGAAGTAGTGGCTTCTACGTTTGATGAACCGGCTTCTCGCCATGTACAAGTAGCAGAAATGGTTATTGAGAAAGCAAAGCGTTTAGTTGAGCATAAAAAAGATGTTGTCATTTTACTCGACTCAGTGACTCGTTTAGCGCGTGCTTATAATACTGTGGTGCCGTCTTCAGGTAAAATCTTAACAGGTGGTGTTGACGCTAATGCATTACATCGCCCTAAGCGATTCTTTGGCGCGGCTCGTAATATTGAAGAAGGCGGTAGTTTAACTATTATTGCTACGGCGTTGGTAGAAACCGGTTCTAAAATGGACGAAGTTATCTACGAAGAATTTAAAGGTACAGGTAATATGGAATTACACCTGTCTCGTAAAATTTCAGAAAAACGTGTATTCCCAGCAATTAATATTAATCGTAGTGGTACACGCCGTGAAGAATTAATTACTAAGCCTGCTGAATTACAAAAAATGTGGATTTTACGTAAAATTGTTCATGAAATGGATGAAATAGGCGCGATTGAATTCCTTATTGATAAATTAGCTATGTCTAAAACCAATAATGAATTTTTTGATTCAATGAAACGCAAGTAACCTTTAATCCTAGATAGATAAAACCAGTCATACCGGCTGGTTTTTTTGTTTATAAAACGCTTGGTAAAAATTAACGGCATCTATGAAATATAACGATTTAAGAGATTTTATTAGTCAGCTTGAAAAAATAGGGCAATTAAAACGTATTACAGCTCCTATTTCCACTCATCTTGCCATGACCGAAATTAGCGATCGTACGCTACGCGCTAAAGGACCAGCATTATTATTTGAAAATGCGGTAGATGAGCAGGGTCAGCCTCATAATATGCCGGTACTCACTAACTTATTTGGCACACCCTATAGAGTTGCGCTTGCTATGGGGCAAGAAAACGTTGCCGCTTTACGTGATGTAGGTAAGCTATTGGCCATGCTTAAAGAGCCAGAGCCACCCAAAGGTCTTCGTGATGCGCTAAGTATGATTCCGGTCTATAAACAAGTACTCAATATGCCGGTTAAAGTGATCAAAAAAGCACTTTGTCAGCAGATTGTGTTGAGTGGTGATGATGTCGATTTAACCAAGTTACCTATTCAAACTTGTTGGCCTGGTGATGTTGCTCCCTTAATTACCTGGGGTTTAACAATTACTAAAGGTCCTGATAAAGAACGTCAGAATTTAGGTATTTATCGTCAGCAGGTATTGTCTAAAAATAAACTCATTATGCGTTGGTTATCTCATCGGGGTGGTGCCTTAGATTTTCAAGAATTTAAGCAAAAATATCCAGGTGAAAAATATCCAGTGTCTGTGGCTTTGGGGGCAGATCCGGCAACAATTTTAGGCGCAGTAACACCCGTGCCTGATACCTTGTCAGAGTATGCTTTTGCCGGTTTATTACGCGGTTCGAAAACGGAAGTAACAAAATCAATCAGTAATGACTTACAAGTACCCGCTACAGCAGAAATAATATTAGAAGGTTACTTAGATCCCGAAGAAACAGCCCCAGAAGGCCCTTATGGTGACCATACCGGTTATTATAATGAAGTTGATGACTTTCCTGTTTTTACTGTTACCCATATCACAATGCGTAAAGATCCTATTTACCATAGTACCTACACAGGAAGACCACCAGATGAACCTGCTATTTTAGGGGTAGCATTAAATGAAGTGTTTGTTCCTATTTTACAAAAGCAGTTTCCTGAAATTCAAGACTTTTATTTACCGCCAGAAGGTTGTTCGTATCGTTTAGCGGTTGTCACCATTAAGAAGCAATATCCAGGTCACGCTAAACGGGTAATGATGGGGGTTTGGTCATTCCTTAGGCAGTTTATGTACACTAAATTTGTTATTGTTTGTGATGACGATGTTGATGCCCGAAATTGGGAAGATGTCATTTGGGCAATGACCACCCGAATGGATCCAAGCCGAGATACAGTGTTAATTGAAAACACCCCAATAGATTATTTAGACTTTGCCTCACCCGTGTCAGGTTTAGGCTCTAAAATGGGAATGGACGCGACGAATAAATGGCCTGGTGAAACAACCAGAGAATGGGGCGTCCCCATTGAAATGTCTGCTGAAATAAAGCAACAGATAGATGATATCTGGGATGATTTAGCTATCATTCCTGTAGATAATTAAATTAAAGAGATATGTTAATGAAAAAAATTAGTTGTCAAATAGTGTCCTTAACCTCACTTACGGATCATGTGTTTAAGGTACTATTAAAACCCGCTGAAAAAGTAGATTTTATTGCCGGGCAGTATTTAAACTTTGTGATGAGTGAAGAAGACAAACGACCATTTTCTATTGCTAGCTCACCTAATAGTGATTTGATTGAATTACAAGTCGGCGCTTTTGTTTCCGATAGCTACCCTATGCAGGTGATAGAACGTATCAAATCTGCACAAGCAGATGACACCTCGGTTACTATTGAAATACCTGCAGGTATTGCTCAGCTGCGAACGGAAAGTGAGCGTCCATTACTATTGTTAGCAGGTGGTACCGGCTTTTCTTATATCAAGTCAATGTTTGAGTACTTAGCAGAGGAAAAATCACAACGTCATATTATGGTGTATTGGGGCTTGCGTGAGTTGGCCGCCGCCTATGAACTTGAAGAAACTGCAGCGATAATTGCTAAACTACCGCATGCTAATTTTATTCCCGTTATTGAAAATATTGATGAGAATGCTGACGATAAGTGGCAAGGGAAAACAGGTTTAGTCCATCAAGCTGTTATGCATGATATTGTTAGCCTAGAGGCATATGATATTTATCTTGCCGGCCGCTTTGAAATGGTGGGTGCTATTCGTAGTGACTTTGTTGAGCATGGTGCATCACTAGAGCATATGTATGCTGATGCCTTTTCTTTTATTTAAATATACTTATGTAGGTCAATCAGAAAAATTTATTATGGGTAAATCATCTCATTCCAGCAGTGTTTTAGCTCTTAGGCCCTTCGGCGAGCTCAGGGCACGCAGACTTAGGATTAATAGGGGTGAGGTAATGGGAATACTCAGGAGATCCACTTGGTGGAGTGGTCAAGCCGAACCATAAACCGTTCGCCCTGAGCGCGAAGCAGTCGAAGGGAGCAGTCAAAAATGAAGTTATTAATAAACTCCTGAGTAAAGTACATAGGCAAGTATTTAAATAACCTCCATTGTTTCGTGGGATGTTTGAAAGTAATATTTTATAAATTTCATATACTTATAGTGCGTTAGTATATGACTCAAAAATTACGTAGCATAAAGACCAGCAACTCAATAAAAAATATAAATAGCTCCAGCAAATCATCTTTTAATAAATTAAAGCTGATAGCAACATACACAGAGATTTTGTGTCGGTTTTTTTTACAACTCCTGCATACTGTAAAAAACAGGTTCTGGTAAACCACTGATAACTAACCCCATTGGCAGTATGGCTTTTTTCATGCATTCACGTTTAGATTGACCAAAAGAATAGATTGCACTAACGCAAATCTACCAAGAATTGAATCAAAGGAATAACAAGTGAAACTTAAATTTAAATTTATAAATTCAGCAATGGCTTGTCTAGTAATAATGTCGACTTGTGTTATTAGTACTGCTAACGCGGGCATTATTATAGGCGACAAAGAATGGATGCAGGTTACGGACACTAGTAATTTTAGTTGGAATGATTTCGACGCAATATTCGATACGGCTTCCGGTCAATGTGATATTACTGGGTGTTTATTGGGTGGAACGATTGACCTGACGGGATACACATGGGCGGATAACTCCTCAGTGAATGATTTATTGATCAGTTACAGCCTTACTGGCTTCTCAAGCTTGACAGGTAATAATTATGTTCCTTATGGAACAGATTCATTAGACGCCATGTTAAGCGATTTCGCGCCTACGAATTCAAGTCTTACATGGATCAACTTGATAGGTCGTACCCGCAATCAAACTGCAACAACAAGTTATGGAGATGTGGTACGCGTAGCTTCTCCCAAGTCTCTTACCGGAATAGATCGCGCGTATATAGATACAAATAGAAACTGGATAAACCCTGTAGCCTTACGGTCATCTCAAGCAGGCGGGTGGCTGTATAAAGCAGCAGCGGTACCTGAGCCATCTAGCGTTGCCATTTTTGCATTAGGAATAATGGGTTTAGCATCACGTCGATTTAAGAAAAAATTTAAATAAAATTAGTTTTACAATCAAAGTAGATTATCGACGATGGAATGACTTATCTAATATTAGCCAAGCCATTTAATCCAATATAGTCGATAATCATCAATAAGCATCTGCCGATTAGGTAGATGATTTTTTTTTGCTCATAAAGCTACGTTATTCGATGAATGTGATTTATATCATCTCTGAATAAAGGACTGTACCACCTAAACTTTCTCCCCTTAAAGTCCGTTACTCGAATGACGGAAATATCGAAAGAACTATCGTTAGATAAAAAAAGACTAACGTCAGCTATCGTTAACAGAGAAGACCATTTTGATATTGATTTAGGAGATTAAGAAAGGTCTCTTTTGTGGCATAAGTGACGATTAAAAAAAATTCCCCAAGCGACTTGATTTTTTGGCACTAATACTTGTTAGTGCTAATGTTCTCTTGGTGGTATAAGTGGACATGTTAGAATTTTATAAGAGTTGACCAAGACCAGTGCTTGACAGTATTGGTCTTGGTATGTAATTGTGAAACAATGACTTATAAGGAATCGCTTCATTTTCCGGTGATTTATGCAGGTTATCGCATAGTTTATCGGTATTTATGCAGACTAAAGCCTCACGGTTATCATTTTTGATAACTCGTTATCTCCTGTTGTCTTATTTGATAAGCACCACCGATGAGGCAAAAAACTACAATTACCCAAATAATTCACTATGAGTTCCGATATCAACAAAAGTTACAAGGTTTTGGCTTTCATCAATACGGTAAACCAATAAAAAATCTCCACCTACATGCAACTCTCTAGCACCCTGCCACTCAGAGCCAACCAATTCATGAGCTAAACATCAGTAGCATTTGATTTAAGCTCATTAGAGACGCGAGTTTTTATACTTGAAGCATGCATGATAATTTCCTCTGGCATTACGTGGGTACATTGTGCCCACAAGTATAGCTCACAACTAGTATTAATTTAGCTCTAGGTTGTGTACTTTAACCCATACTTCATTTGCGGCCTGGTGCTGACCCTCTTCTGTTAGGGCTTTAGCAAAAGCGTGTAAATCTTGTTTATCGTATTGTTGTCCTTCAAGTTTAATTAAGCTGCCAAAAGCTTTTTCTGCCATTGACCATTGCTCACTCATTATGGCTAAATGCCCTAAGCAACTTAGCCATAGAGGATTTTGGCTATTACTGTGAAGGTGTTTTTGCACTAAGGCTATTAACGGTTCACTGTGCTTAATAGGTAATGAACGCAAATGCTTAAGCAAGCGAGCATTGGGCTCTTTTTTCAATAGGGGTGTAATAAGCTTAATTAAAGGTTCATTGATATTTTGTTCAGCGAGAACCTGACAATAAGCAAATAAAACAGTTTCACGTTGTTTTACTTTACGTCCAATTGACTTCCAATAAGCAAGTAAGCTTGTTTGGTCTTGTTTAGTGACAATATGATTAAACGCACCGTAATAGGCTTTTGCTTCCCATACCTGTAAGGTTTCATCACTAATCGATTTTTCTTTGCGGACAATACTTAAATAATCAACCGCTGATTCAAAACGTTTTTCAATTAAGCATAAATCAACTTCCAGAACTAATAGCCTAGCATCGTGTCCAATTTGCTTATGATTTTCATCAATTAATCGTCGTGCTTTTACATACGCATCGTTTGAATCTTGATTCATCAACAGCTTTACTTTAACAATAACACTGGCTAAATCGGCAACGGTTGATTTTGCCGTCTCTTGCTCTAATAAGTCTAAATAGTGATTGGTGTTGGTATCAAGTTGCTGTTTTGCTGAGGCCGCAGCGGCAAGTAAATAAGCACTTTGTTGGCGTTTGGCAGGCTCTGCGCTTTTAGCAAAGAGCTGCTCTGCGCCTTGATAATCCTCTAACATATAAGCAGCAAGGCCTTTGTTGAAATTGGCAATGCCACGTCTTCTGCTAGCAAATGCCAACGTATTCCATGCTTTAAAGCTTATACTTAAGCTACCACGCAGGGCTTTAAAAATAATAAAAGCACTGATAGAAAATAGTGTGAACATTATCATTGCTGACAGTATGGTTAACTCAATAATAGTCTCACCCATGGCAATGAGGATGTAGCCTTTTTCATCAATCAATAATGGGCTAAGCGCTAAAACCGCAAAGAATATTATGATGATGGCAATAAAACGGATCATGTTTTGCCCTCAACGTTAGGCTGAACATCCCGATTTTCAGGTAAAGGAGATATTTTTTCAGGCTCAGTTTTTACTGCATCAGATTGCTTTTCTGCAGATGTTGTTTCAGCATCATCCTGCGCTTTAGGTAACGAAGGTGATTTTTCAGGCTCAGTTTTTACTGTATCAGACAGCTTCTCTATAGCTATTTTTTCTGCTTTATCGATTATTTCTGTCGGCGGCGTTTTAGGTTTTGTCGGTAAAGTTACAGGATTAACCGTCTGATTTTTAAGCGCTGTTCTGATGGCGTTTAAAGAGGATAATTCACTTGGGTAATCATAACTAACACGTTGTGTTTGCAAGGTAGTTAATGAAGTTAGAAAGTGCTGGTTGGTAACGTCTTCCAGATCAAAAAATTCAGTAAGCCATTGTTTAATATCGGTTAAGGTTTTTTGATAAATATCACCTTTACGTTCACTAGCTGCCCATAAGGCCAATTGAATTTTTAAATTTAAGTTTTGCTTTAAATGCTGCTGTTGCTCTGGTGATATCAGTGGCTCGATTAATCCAGTTCTTTGACGGACACGAATAAAGTCATCAAGGAACTTTTCCCATGTTTTGGTTAAGTTGGCTTGCCAATCATTAAGATCATTAGACAATTCATGATTGGTATCTGTTTCAGCGCCCACATCCACCATAGCCAATGACAGCATGGCGACTTGTTTGTTCATTGCCATTAACGTTAAAACAATCTCGTCAGTTTGCAAAGTAGGCATCAGTTCAAGTGATTTTATATCCAAATAAACCAATTCACGAACCGGTAAAAAAGCAGGATCGTTTAGATCGGCTAAGCGGGAATCGGCATTCTTAAGTAAACCAATGGCTGCGGTGGTGTCATGTTCTAACCATAAGGTTCTTGCCGCAATACGGATGAGGTATTCCGCTTCATGTAATAACCAATCACTGGGTCGACTTTGTTTAGCTTTACGCTCTAGTTGACTGACGGCTGTGTTAAGTTTAGCCATTTCAGCTTGGTTACTATCGTTAACTTGAGTCGTTACTTGTTGTAGCTGTTTGGCAAATGTTTTTTGTTGATCAATCAGTGCCTGTTTCATTTGGGCTTGATATTGATTAAATGTAGCTGTATTTTTATTATCAATCTGTTCGGAAAGTTTCAGTGTTAATAATTGGCTCTGTTGCTGCTGCCAAAAATAGTGACCGGCAGTGCTGCCTAAGGCGATCACAATAGCGATAAGTGCCAATTTTGACACCTTATTTTTGTCACTATCAACTACTTTTGTTGAAACTTTTGGGTCTGTTGCTTTAGCTGTTTTGGTGACAGGCGCTTTGGTGTCAGTACTTTGGGTTGGTTCAGTAGCTAATGGCGTTTTTTTATCAGTCATTTTTCATTCCATTATTGAATTTTAGTCACTATTCAACTAACGCTATAAAGCGAGTTGTTCCGGTAGTTTTTAATCCAGAATCTTAGTCATTCACGTACAACTCTTCTAGTAAGATACCACGAAGATAACGTATGGTGAATAGAGTCGAATTTTATTGCTTAACTCTTTTTCTCAATGATTGCTTGTAACGCGGTGCTAATAGCTTGCTCATTAGCGCCGTTACTTTGTATTATATTAGTTAAGCCAAACTGTTCAGCTTGCTCTGCAATACGTTTACTTGCGACTAACCAAATACAGTGATTTCGCCAGTGCTTACTTGTGTTATGTTCTACGGCTACGTTAGTGGCCTGTGTCAATTGTACAAGCTTGTCTAATAATGCGTTACTGGTAACGACAATACAATTAATTTGTTGATGATACCATTGCTTGTCTATATCTTTAGGAAATGTTCGCCATACTCTTTGATAACTTTCAAGATAATGTATTGTTGCGTTACGCCTGATTAACTCTGTTGCTAAGTGTTCTCTGCCCCCATTACCACGGACTATGGTAATCGTTTTATCGGTTAGATCTTTATTTAGTAGATTTAAGGCTAATACACCTTCGCTATTTTCTTGAGCTGGGCATTCTATATTCTTAAGCGCTAATGCTTGTAGCGCTGCTTTTGTCGCTTTACCTACGGCAATAATATGTTGATATTGCCAGTGTGTTGCAGCAACGTTAGCATGGGCAAATTCAACGGCGGCCGCACTAACAAAAATTATAATATTGGCAGTAGTCAGTAATTTTTTACTTTGATGTTGATCAGCTAACGGCTGATAATCAAATAGTGGCTGACTAACGCAGGCGATACCTTGTTTTTTAAGTGACAAGGTTAATGCTTGCGCTTTTTTTGTTGGCCTTACGACTAAAACGTTAAGCGGATTGACGTTATTGGTCGTCAGCATTGGCTGTGGCATAAACCTGTTGTAAGATTCTATCAGCACCGCGGCTCAGTAATTCTTGTGCTAGGGTATGACCTAACACTTCACCTTGCTCAATAGGGCCTGTAATTTCGCTTTCAATTATTTCACTGCCATCTACCGCGCCAACTAAGCCACGAAGATGAACTTCTTTGCCATCAGCTGAAATAACACTATAGCTAGCAATAGGCACCTGACAACCGCCCTCTAATGCTTTGTTCATTGCTCGTTCTGTTAATACACGAATACGAGTGGTATTACATTCGAGCGGCGCTAATAAGGCTTTAATATTCTCGTCATTAATACGACATTCAATACCAACAGCGCCTTGACCATTAGCCGGTAGCATTTCTTCAGGTTCAATAGTTTGAGCGATACGTTCGCTCATTTTTAAACGAATTAAACCAGCCGCAGCTAAAATAATCGCGTCATATTGCCCTTCATCTAATTTTCTCAAACGGGTATTGACGTTACCGCGTAGGTCTCGAATATCAAGATCAGGTCGTTTAGCTTTTAATTGGCATTGGCGACGTAAGCTTGAGGTGCCCACAATAGCACCTTGAGGTAAGTCGCTAAGACTAGCATAAGTGTTTGAAACAAAAGCATCACGGGGATCTTCACGAGGGCAAATCACCTCTAAATCTAAACCGGGAGGGAAGTCTACAGGTAAATCTTTCATTGAATGAACAGCAATGTCAGCTCGGTCCTCGAGCATGGCAACTTCCAGTTCTTTAACAAAAAGACCTTTACCGCCTATTTTTGCCAATGGGGTATCTAACCAGATATCGCCTTTGGTGGTCATAGGCACAAGTACAACATTAATGTCTTGATGAAAGTGTTCTAATTGTGCTTTTACGTATTCTGCTTGCCATAATGCTAGGGCGCTTTCACGTGTTGCTATTCGTACTGTAGTCATAGGTCTTATTCTCAAAAGTTTATGCTATTGTGCTATTAGGGTTATTTCAGTCTCAGCTTGTTTACTTACTGCTGTAGATAAAAACTGCCAAAATTCACCACCGCCACGTTTATCTGTCCAAATATCATCGGAAAATGAAAAATGATGGCCATTAAATTTAGTTGCTACCCAAATCTCATGTAAAGGCGCTTGCTTATTTATGATGACTTTAGTGTTGTTTTTAAACGTTAGCGTTAATAAGCCACCAACGCCTTCGTAATCTATATCAACACCACATTCTTCAATTGCTTCTTCAACGGCAAGTAATAGATCTTCAGCGATTAAATTGTATTGGCTATCGTTCATTGGCTTTCTTTAGTTGTTTGGGGGATCAGCATGTGAGTATAATACCAATCAACCGAGATAAATATAACAACTAAGTTAAGTACAAAGCTTGATTTAGATAACTTTCATAGCAAAAACTGGTAATCATGCATTCAATTAAACATTTTTCTTTTTTTTTCACCTGCTTTTTATTAAGTGTTTTTCTCTCTGCCTGTGGCTCCCAAGGTGATTTATATCAAGTGGTTGAGCCAGGAACAGAGCAAAGTATCATGATAAAAGCGCCTCAAGAAAAAAATACAGATACCATTATAGATACTATAAAGAAGTCGAAATAATGTTGGTAAATTTTTCTAAAATGCATGGCTTAGGTAACGATTTTTTAGTACTAGATAATGTAACGCAAAATGTTTACTTGTCTAATGAACAAATTGCTAAACTCGCTGACAGAAATTTTGGTGTTGGTTTTGATCAATTATTAATTGTTGAGCCGCCCTACGATCCAGATTTAGACTTTCATTATCGAATTTTTAATGCGGATGGCAGTGAGGTAAATCAATGTGGTAACGGCGCCCGTTGTTTTGCTCGCTTTGTCCGTATGAAAGGTTTATGTAATAAAAATAAAATTAAAGTCACTACGGCGTCAGGTAAATTAACTTTATTTATTGAGCGAGACGGTAATATTTCGGTAACAATGCCAGTACCACAATTTGAACCGGCTAAAATTCCTTTTATCGCACAAAAAGCTGAAGGAACGTATATTTTACGTAGTGAATCAGAAACAGTACTTTGTGGTGCGGTTTCGTTTGGAAACCCTCACTGTGTGGTAACCGTTGATGATGTACTTGCAGCGCCTGTTGCAACTTTAGGTAAAGAGCTGTCTTTACATGAACGCTTTCCTGAGCAGGCTAATGTTGGCTTTATGGAAATTGTCGCGCCAAATCAAATTAAATTACGTGTTTATGAACGTGGCGCAGCTGAAACATTGGCTTGTGGAAGTGGCGCTTGTGCCGCGGTAGTTATTGGTCAAATGCAAAACAAATTGAACCGACAAGTCACCGTTGAATTGCCTGGTGGAAAATTAAGAATTTATTGGAAAGGTCCAGGACATCCGGTAAAAATGTCCGGTCCTGCGGTACATGTGTTTGATGGACAGCTGTCTATATAGCCTCTACCTTATTGCTATTTTGCCAACTCATTGTTGAAAGTACTCATTTATGTTCATAAACTACGCGCTTTTTTCTATAGTTTGAACGAAATTTCTATCAGCTGAATAATAACTAAATGCAAAGAAGA
>TARA_R110001583_G_scaffold135989_1_pt1 | contig 29111 bp, 27 predicted proteins | sample TARA_R110001583 | Tara Oceans TARA_R110001583 (sample SAMEA4398432) | marine metagenome | biome: Polar Biome; feature: [MES] marine water layer (ENVO:01000295) within the mesopelagic zone...; material: water (ENVO:00002006), including particulate matter (ENVO:01000060) such... | reverse complement strand
TATTAAAAAAGCACCTAAGGTTGCAACAGACATTAAAACAAACTCGTTATAAATATTGCCTTTAAAAATTAATTTTAATGCTTTTAAGATAACGGAACCACCAATAAGGATATATATAACGCCAAACCAAATTAATTGAATAAATGACTTAAAAAAAGAAGCATCATAAAAATCAAAGCCAATACCTACTAATAAAAAGAATAGGCTTATTAAAGGAATTAGATATTCTTTGTTAAAAGAAATTGATTCATTTGGTTTGATTTCTTTTGAATAATCTATAGCACAAGCACCATCTTCGCATTCATATTCTTCATTCATGATTTTATATTTATATCAAAAATAAGATACTAAAGGATGCAACGGAAGTGCATTTTCTAGAAATTAATTTAAATCGAAAATTGAATTAAATTCTCAATACAACCTGAATAAAATGAAGTTCTAGTATTTCGCCCAAACCAGGAATCAAATCTTCTAGCCCAAGTGTTGATGTTTGGATTTCTCCAAAAGTACTTAATCGGCAGGAAAAAAAAGATCCTTCCTCAATATGTTCAAGGGTAGTTTTAAATATAACTTCAAAACTTTTATTTTGAAATGTAACATTCACAAGCCAATTGAAAATCAAGGGTTCATGTGCGTGAGACATAAAATCATCTGCAGGAATTACTCCAGAAAACTCTACCAATAAAGGCTGTTCTGCCTTATTCAAATAATTGTTCAATTCGGGAATTTTGGTAATTAAGTTTTTGAGATCCATTGTTCCGCTCATTTGTTTAGTAGAATAATCAAGATATATGGAAAGCTCATGATTTTCAATAGCAACAGTTTGATTTTCAATTTTGACAACCATTTTTAGATGACCATTTTTAGTCATATAATTGTTTTGCGACTGCATTTGAAAAACAAGCATAGAAAAGAAAAGAATATATATATATTTAGTTGTCATAATTATTAAATTTAATAAATTGTTTTAATTGCCATTACATTTGTCGCAAATTCCTTTTACAACTAGGTTAACATCTTCTGCAATATAGCCTTTTGGTAAACTTATTGTTGGAATTTTACTATCGGTAATACAGATAGTTTCTTTGCATTTTTTACAGTGAAAATGTAAATGTAGATCGGTTCCAATTTCACAATGACAATTTTCTTCGCACAATGCATACTTTGAAATATTAGTTCCATCATCAATTTTGTGAGCAATACCACTTTTCACAAATGTTTTTAAAGTACGATACAAAGTAGTTCTATCAGATTTTTCAAAATAGTTTTCTAAATCCGTTAAACTAATAGTCACTTTTTTATTTAATAGAAATTGTAAAACCAACAAACGCATTGCTGTTGGTTTTACATTGTTTTTCTTTAATATGGCTTCTAAATTTAGCATTGAGCTAATTTATGAATCTTTTCATTGATTTACCAGTTTTTATTCTGTAAGCATCATTAATATCTGACACATAAATAATCCCATCTGCAGGAAAAGGAGTTTGTGCATTTTCACAAATGATTTGACAAGCTTTTTCTGTTTCTTCATTTTGACAAACTAGTTCCAGTTTTATCATTTTACTGTCTGCAAAGTGAAATTTTAAAGAAGGTAAAGAATCTTCTCTTTTATAAATGCCTGTTGCCTGTACCTTCACATTCAAACAAAGTTACACTTTTAAAGTCATTATTTTTAAGAGCTTCTACAACTTTTTCTAACTTACTAGGTTTAATAAATGCTTTAATTTCTTTCATAATAAATTGACTTTAATGTTCGTGTTCTTCAAATTCTCCTTTACTTAATTCCGCATTAATATAATAGGCTCCTTTAATAACCACCACAGCGTTTTGTGGAATTTCATCAATAAACACTACTTCACAAAAACCTAAATCTGAAACTCCTTTGTTAATTTGAATTTTTTCTAGTTTAATATCATCTTCATCTTTTTCTCTTTGGATAAAAATATAATCCAGTCCGTTTTCATTTACAAATGCACCTTCAGGAAGCGCATTCACTTTTTTATCTTTTGTAATTATTCTTGCTTCCACAAACATTCCTGTTAATAAGCCTTCGTGCGTTCCAATTATTTTAGCATGTACTTTAACTGCTCGTGTACTTATGTCAAAAGCCTTACCTAAAGCAAAAATTTCAGCTTCATAAATTTTATCAGGCTTTGTTGTTAATGAAAAAGTGATTTTTTGTCCAACTTTAGCTTTATCAATATCTTTTTCAAATACTTTTAAACCAATATGTAGGTACTCATTATCCACAATTTCAAACATCTCCTGTTCTGGTACAACAAACTTTCCAATATTAATTTCAACATTTTGAATATACCCTTTGATAGGAGCAATTACAGGAATTGCCGAAATTATTCCCCCTTTTTCTAATTTAGAAACATTAATTCCCATTAATTCTAATGATGATTTACTTGCGTTTACATCAGATAAGCCTTCAAAATAAGCTGCTTCAGCTAATTGAAATGATTTTAAAGAAGTAATACCGTCTTTAAGCAATCCTTTTTTACGTAAATAATCATTTTCTAAATATGAAATATTACTTTTTGCAGAAAGATACTCGCGTTGCATTGTAATAAATTTAGGATTGTTTAACTGAGCAATTACTTGACCTTTCTTAACATAATCTCCTTCAATAACTGTAACGCTATGCACTCGCCCTCCAATTAAAGCGCTAACACTTGCCATTTTTTGAGGTGGTAATTCTAACTGGCCATTCACTTTTAATGTAGCTCCTAAATTTACTTGTTTAAGATTTCCTAACTCAATATTCATTACTTCAAGTTGCTTAAGTTGTAATGATACCTTAGTTGGCGTTTCTTCTTCTTCATTATGGTTGTCACCTTCTTCTGGATGCTCTGAAACATGAGTATCAGCACCTTCAGTTTGTTGTGAAGTTGTGTTTTTACAGCTTATTAAAACAACAATAAGTACTAATAATGTGCTGATTTTTAAAATATTTTTCATCTTAATTATATTTTCCTGTTAAGTAATTAATTTCATTTACGGTTTGATTGTACAAATTGAGCCTGTCTAAATAATCTCTTTTAATTTGAACAGCTTGTTCTAAAGTAGCGATATACTCTACATACCCAATTTCACCTTCTTTGTATGCTGTATTTGCTGAAGAAAACAACTTATCGGCTAATTGTAAGCCTTTAGTTTCATAATAATTTAATGAAGCGTTGTGTTTTTCATATTCCTGAAAATTAGCCTCTAAAACACTATTTACATCTAATTTAGTTTGCTCAAAATTTAATTGAGCTATTTCACTATTTTTTTTTGCTGCTTGTGTTTTTCCTTTTTGACCCCAAAAGAACAACGGTACTTTAATCCCTACTTGAAAGCCCGTAAAATTCTTTACACCTTCAATTTGTTGATTAAAATAACCTGCTGATAGATCAGGTAGAAAATTAGATTTCTCTAAGTTGTATTTTTTGAGTGAAACATTTACTACTTGTTGTTGTAGTTTTAATATTGGACTATTTTCACTGAAATCTTTACTTGTAATTAAAGGCGATTTTTGCAACTCTCCATCTGAAATTGTACCTAATTCTTCAACATTAAGTACTAATTTTAATTGTTTTCTTAAATTAATTACGTCTAAATCAGCTTCTGATTTTAAGAGTCTGATTTCTTCACGTTTACCTTCAGCTACCATTTTCTCAATCTGATTTGTTTCACCAGCCAAAAATCGTTTATCAGCTATAATTGCAAAACTTTGAAACTCCTTCTCTAAGTTTTTAATTAAAGTGAATTTACTTTTTGCAAACCATAATTCCATATAAACAGCTCTAACGTTTCGCTCCAATCTGTTTTTTTCAAGCGTTAAAGCGTACTCGCTTAGAGTTACCTTTTCCTTTTGTAATTTGGATTGTGAACCATAAACTGTCGGAAATTTAAAATCTTGATTTACACTAATTTCATAATCCGTTTGTAAACCATTTATTTGACCTTTAGTATATGATACCGCTGTTTTATCAAAATCGAACGCTGATTTTTTTAAACTTTCTTGTTTTTTAATTTCAAACGTTGCAGCTTTTATGGTTGGATTATTTTCAAAAGCTAAAGAAATAGCATCATCTATAGTTAATTGCTGAGGTTGTTCCTGAGCAACTGCTGAATTTACTCCTGTAAAAGAGTATAAAACTAATACTAGTATTGAAGCAATTGAAGTATTCATAGTTTTTGATTTTTTATCGTTTCTTTTTTTAGAACGATTTTCTACTATATAATACATTACAGGAACTACTAATAGTGTTAATAATGTAGATGATATTAAACCACCAATTACAACAGTTGCTAAAGGTCGTTGAACCTCAGCCCCAGCTGATGCCGAAATTGCCATTGGCACAAACCCCATAATAGCCGCTATAGCTGTTAATAATATTGGTCGTAATCTTTCTTCTGTAGCTAATAAAATTCTTTCACTTAAGCCTGTCATACCTTCTAATTTTAAACTGTTAAACCTACTTACCAAAACCAATCCATTTAAAACGGCAACACCAAATAGTACTACAAAGCCAACCCCTGCAGAAATACTAAAAGGCATTCCTCTTAAGGATAGACTAAAAATACCTCCAATTACTGCTAATGGTACAGCCATATATATCATAGTAGCTTGTGTAAATGAGTTTAGCGCAAAATAAAGTAATATGAAAATTAACAATAGTGCAATTGGTACCACAATAGTTAATCGTTCTTTGGCTCTTTTTAAATTTTCAAAAGACCCTCCGTATTCAATGAAATAACCTTCAGGAAGCACTAATTCAGCATCTAATCTTTGTTGCACTTCTTCTACCATAGACTCAACATCTCGTCCTCTTACATTTACTCCTACAGAAACTCTTCTATAGGTATTATCACGTGAAATTTGCATAGGACCAGGTTTATAACTAATTTCTGCTAATTCTTTAAGAGGAATTTGTGAGGCACTATTTGGTAAATCCACAAATAAATTACGCAAATCATCAATACTTTGCCTGTATTTATCTGAATATCTGACTACTAAATCAAAACGTTTTTCACCTTCAAAAATAATTCCTGCTTCTGCTCCTGCGAAAGCAGTACTTACATACTGATTTAATTTATCTATGGTTAAACCATATTTTGCCAATTTTGCACGTTGGTAATTTACCGTAATTTGTGGTAGTCCTTCGGTAGCTTCCGCACGTACATCTGCAGCACCTTCTACAGTTTGAATAATAGTAGCCATTTCATTGGCTTTTGTTGCTAAAACATCTAAATCGTTTCCATAAAGTTTTATAGCAACATCTTCTCTAACACCGGTCAATAATTCATTAAAACGTAGTTCAACTGGTTGGGTAAATATAAAATTAACACCTATAATTGTTTTTAATTTTTCTTGCATTTTTTCAATCAACTCAGCTTTTGTCTCAGCTGAAGTCCATTTGTCTATATCTTTTTCAAGAATTATAAAACTATCTGCAATATCCATTGGCATTGGATCTGTGGGTATTTCTGAAACACCAATTCTTCCAACCATTGTTTTAACTTCAGGAAAATTATTTTTGATGATATTTTCAACTTCTTCAGAAACTTTGATAGATTCAGACAATGAACTACCAGGTTTCATAATAATTTGCATTGCAATATCACCTTCATCTAGTTTAGGTATAAATTCACCACCCATTGTAGAAAACACAAAAGCGGCAATTGCAAATAATAGTACAGCAACACCTATTACTGATTTTTTGAATTTTAAAGCTCCCTGAATTAAAGGTTTGTACACTTTAAAAATTCCTTTCATCATTTTATCACTTATTTTTGTTAAAGCGGCCTCTAGTTTAGTAAACCAGTTTTGTTTTTTTTGTGAGGAAGGCTTTAAAAATAAGGATGCCATAACTGGTACATAAGTTAAACATAGTAGCAAAGCACCTAGAACTGCAAACCCAAATGTAAATGCCATAGGGCGAAACATTTTACCTTCTACCCCTGTTAAAAACAAAATTGGAGTGAAAACTATAAGGATGATTAATTGCCCAAAAAAAGCAGAATTCATCATCATGCTACTCGATTTGTAGGTAAGTTCATCCATTTCTTGAGAAGTAAAGTCGTCTTTGTTCTTTTTAATTCTCTTTTCTATATGGTGAACAGTTCCTTCAACAATAATTACAGCACCGTCAACAATAATTCCAAAATCTATTGCGCCTAAACTCATTAAATTTGCCCAAACACCAGTCGCTTTCATTAGAATAAATGCGAATAGCAAAGACAATGGTATTATTGATGCCGTTAACAAGCCCCCACGTAAACTACCTAATAATAGTACAAGTACAAAAACAACAATTAAAGCACCTTCTATTAAGTTTTTTGAAACCGTACTAGTTGTACGTGCTATTAAATCACTTCTATCTAAAAATGGCTTAATTTCAAGACCTTCAGGTAATGACTTTTGAATATTAGCTATCCTTTTTTGTACGTTTTTAATTACTTCATTCGGATTTTCACCTTTCAACATTAATACTTGTCCACCAACAGATTCTTGCCCATCTTCAGTAAAAGCACCGTAACGAACAGCAGCACCAAAACGAACAGCTTCTGCAACATCTTTAATTAAAATTGGTGTGTTTTCATTATTTTCTATAACAATGTTTTCAATATCTTCTAAAGTTCTTGCTAAACCTTCTCCACGTATAAAATTAGCCTGGTGATTTTTTTCGATATAGGCTCCACCAGTATTTGAATTATTACTTTCCAGTGCTTCAAATACTTCGTTAATGCTAATTCCCATACTTATTAAACGGTTGGGATTTAAAGCAATTTCATATTGTTTAACATTGCCACCAAATGAGTTAATTTCAACTACACCAGGAACCAATGCCATTTGTCTTTTTACTATCCAATCCTGAATAGTTCTTAAATCTGAAGGCGAATACGTATGTTCAAATCCTTCTTTGGGAACTAATGAATATTGATATATTTCACCTAAACCAGTAGCTATAGGTGCCATAAATGGTTTTCCAAAACCAGCGGGTATATCTTCTTGAATTTGAGTTAATTTTTCCTGAACTAATTGTCTGGGTAAGTACGTACCCATATTATCTTCAAATACTATGGTTACCACTGAAAGTCCAAACCGTGATACAGAACGTAACTCTATTACGTTTGGTAAATTTGCAACTGCCAATTCAACAGGATAAGTTACAAACTGTTCTATATCTTGCGTACCTAAATTAGGTGCAACTGTTATTACTTGAACTTGATTATTAGTAATGTCGGGTACTGAGCCCAATTTTATATTCAGCATTGAATAGGTTCCAGCTCCTATAAGAACTAAAATAAGTAAGCCAATAATGAATTTATTATTAATTGAAAAGCGAATGATTTTATCGATCATTTTTATTATATGTTTAAATTATTAGAAATTGTAAGCACGCAAAATGAAATTGCTGTACTTTAAAAAAGGTCTAAAATTTAAACTTGTGGAGGTTGGAAAAATTTATTGGTAAATAAACCAGAGGAAGGTTCTTTGTATACGAATTTTTCAGTTTCTGAAATAGATTCTTTATAATCTATTGTAAAATAATTTATTGAAAGCAAAAAAACCGTTTGAGAATGAGTATCTGAATGTTGGTGTTGAAAAGGTAATTCTCGATGTTTCTCATGTTCTGTTTTAGGTATGCTTACTTCTCCAGAATAGTGAATTGCAATAAAATCGGCAATAGAGTCACCATCTTCAAGATGGCAATCTAAATGCTCTAAAAGATTTGAAACTTTATGAATATCACTTATATCAAAGTTAAAACTTTGAATTAAAATAGTAAATGACAATATAATTGCTAATGACTTCATAAACGTTGACAAATGTAAGGAATTAGCAAATGCAATACTAGTGCATTTATTAATATATAATATTTAGATTTTTCCGAAATATTTACGTGTAAACCATTCTACACTTAACAAAAATAGTATCAATCCTAAAATCCATTTCCAGTCTATTAATGGAGTTTTAACGGTGGTGGTTTTTTGAATACTTTTAAAGCGTGGGTCAGCTTTTAAGTTTTCAATTAATTCAGCATCTTGGTTAGCGTAAAAAATATCTCCATTGGTTTTAGCTACAACTATTTTCAATGCTTTTTCATTGGCATTTGCAAATTGTTGTTCAACTTCAAAAGGAAGAATTTTAAAACTTCCAGACACAGTAGTAGTTTGATTTTCTACTGAAACCGTATACTCATATTCTCCATTAGGAATATTTGATAGTTCAATAGCAAATTTACTTTGCAATATGGCGAAAGGAATTTTCTTTAGAAAGTTATTTTCTTTATTTGAAATGGTGAACCAAAGCTTTGCTCTGGTATCAAAATTTAAGTTCTTATCTAAATAATTAGCAAAAACATTCACTGTCTCATTAGCGTAATATATAGGATCTATTGCTATATTCAACCTCTTATTTGTTCTTGTGGAAGATAAATATTGAATTAAATTTGAAACAAAACCATCAAATAACTCAAATGATTTGTTTTCAGAAAAACTATTCATTCTCCAGCGCCAAAGATTTTCACCTAATAAAAGAGCTCCTTTTCTATTATTTTTTTCAAAAGTAACCAACAATGGTTTATTTGTTTCAACAGTTCCTATTTTTTGATATAATAACGTATTAAAAGGAATATTAAAAGTTACATCCCCAAATAAATCTTCCAAAGGTGGAAAACTAGAAAATCCAATATCATTATTTATAAAAGTAGCATAATTTGGATTAAAAATTGCGTGGTATTTTTCGAAAACATCAATTGATAGTTTATTAAAATTAGTTTGATTTTTATTTAAAAACTGCCAATCTGTTGCAGTTCCTGTAACTATAAAATAATTTAAGTTCTTCTCTTTTAAATCATTAAAAACTTGCTTAAACAAATTAGTTGGCTGATATATGATAATCAATTGATAATCATCTAATTCACCTTTAAATTTAAATGTAGTTTCAATTGAAACAGATCGTTGCTTATTACTTTCAATAGATTTTTTGAACATCCCTAAATCTGGATGTAAAATAGAAGTTAAAATCAATATTTTTGATTGTTCTTCAATTACATCAACAGTAAAGGTTTTAACATTATTTATGGTGTTTTTTTCATTTTTTAAAGTTTCAATTTTAGCTGTATAAAACTGAGTACCTTTGCTATCCGATTTTAAGAAAAATGATTCTGTTTTAACATTAGTACCCTTTGAAAAACTCAATTGTTTAGAATATACTTTTTTGCTATTCTGATAAATGTTCAAGTTTTTAATAACTTGCTTATTCCCTTCATAATTAATAAAAACTTCAACAGGTAATTTATTATGAATATAAGCTAAGTTATTTGTGTTTATTTGACGAATATAAATATCTTCAAAAGACGTTGTATCACCTATAATTAAAGGAAATACAGGACTATTATAATCAACAAATTCAACATTAGTCCCTACATTTTGATTTCCGTCCGTTATAAGTAGTACTGGATTGTTTTCTGTTTTATAAATACTAGAGAATTCTTTAAAAGGAATGGATAAATTGGTTTGATTTTGATTGAATTTTAGTGAATCTAAAATAAATAACGAATTTCCAAAGCCAAAATAATTAATATCAAATTTGGCATTTAAATCCTTCTCTTCTTTAATGAAATTAACAATATTTTTTACGTAAATTTCTTGTGAATTGTATTTTATAGAAGTTGAATTATCTACTGCAACTAATAACTTTGGTTTAATAATTTCAATACTCTGTTTCTTAACAGAAGGATTTATTAATAATAGTACTATTGAAAAAATACTGAGAAATCTAAAAAAAAAGAGCCAATACATTAATTGGCTCTTCTCTTTATTTTTAAATAAATATTGAAAACCAGCTATAAATAACGCAATAAATAGTGCTGCTATTATAAGTAATAAAGTGGCTGTTTCCAATGTTTAACTATTTTTATGTTAACATTCCTCCATCAACACTTAATGTTTGCCCTGTAATGTATGAACTCATATCAGATGCTAAAAACACACACGCATTTGCAACATCTTCAGGAGTTCCACCACGTTTTAAAGGAATAGCTTTTGCCCATTCTTTTACAGTTTCTTCAGGTAAAGCTGCAGTCATTTCTGTTTCAATAAATCCAGGTGCAATTACGTTACTTCTAATATTTCTTGAACCCAATTCTAACGCTACAGATTTTGAAAATCCTATAATACCTGCTTTGGAAGCTGCATAATTAGCCTGACCAGCATTTCCTTTCAATCCAACTACTGAACTCATATTTATAATAGAACCTGATCTTTGTTTCATCATAGGTCTAATAACAGCTTTGGTTAAATTGAAAACAGATTTTAAATTCACTTCAATTACAGTGTCAAAATCTGTTTCAGAAATACGCATTAACAAATTGTCTTTTGTAATTCCGGCATTGTTTATTAATACATCAATAGTTCCAAATTCCTTTAAAACAGCTGCAGCCAATTCTTGAGCAGCATCAAAATTTGCTGCATTAGATTGGTATCCTTTTGCTTTTATTCCAAATGATTCTAACTCCTTTTCTAATTCTTTCGCTGCTTCTACTGAAGCGCTATATGTAAAAGCTACATTTGCACCTTGTTTTGCAAATGTTACTGCAATTCCTTTTCCAATTCCTCTAGTTGCACCAGTAATTAATGCGGTTTTATTTTCTAAAAGTTTCATATTTTATTCTTTAATAAGTTTTTAAATTTTCAATAAATCAAATATACGTATTTTATAAAAAAAAAGCTTCCATTAAGGAAGCTTTTGTATTGTGTTAAGAATTACCTTATCCTAGTATTTCAGCTACTTTTTCTCCAATTTTAGCAGGAGATTCAACAACATGAATACCATTTTCTCTTAATATTGCCATTTTTGCTTGCGCTGTATCATCAGCTCCACCAACAATTGCACCTGCGTGTCCCATTGTTCTACCTTTTGGAGCGGTTTGCCCAGCAATAAAACCTACTACAGGTTTTTTATTTCCAGTTGCTCTAACCCATCTCGCTGCTTCAGCTTCTAATTGACCTCCAATTTCACCAATCATAACAATAAGGTCAGTTTCATCATCATTCATTAATAATTCAACAGCTTCTTTAGTTGTTGTACCAATAATAGGATCTCCACCAATACCAATTGCAGTTGTAATTCCATATCCTTTTTTCACAACTTGATCAGCAGCTTCATACGTTAATGTTCCCGATTTAGAAACAACTCCTACGCTACCTTTTTTGAAAATAAAACCTGGCATAATACCAACCTTAGCTTCTCCAGCAGTAATAACTCCAGGGCAATTTGGACCAACTAATCTACAATCTTTATTGTCAATATATGCTTTTACTTTTACCATATCTGCAACTGGAATTCCTTCAGTAATACATATAATTACTTTTATTCCTGCTGCAGCAGCTTCCATAATTGCATCAGCTGCAAATGCAGGTGGTACAAAAATAATAGAAGTATCAGCTCCTACTTTATCAACAGCATCCTGTACAGTGTTAAATACTGGTTTTTCTAAATGAGTTTGACCACCTTTACCTGGTGTAACCCCTCCTACAACATTAGTACCGTACTCAATCATTTGAGTTGCATGAAATGTACCTTCACCACCTGTAAAACCTTGTACAATTATCTTTGAATTTTTATTTACTAAAACGCTCATTGAAATATGTTTATTTATTAAAGAATTTAACTTGTATTACAAATGTAATTTTTTCTTCGTTCTGAATTAAAAAAAAATTACTTTATTTATTTTTTTAATAATTGCTTAATTTCAGCCATTTCTTTTAACTTTTTTCTGGACTCATCTACTGGGGTTCCAAAATAAGTTTTACCGCCATTTATAGATTTAGTAACTCCTGTTTGCCCAAGAACTACAGCACCTTTTCCTATGGTAATTCCGCTATTAGTTCCAACCTGTCCCCAAAGGGTAACTTCATCTTCAACAACAACACAACCAGCAATTCCTGTTTGGGAAGCAATTAAACATTTTTCCCCAATAATTGTATCATGTCCTATTTGAACTTGATTGTCAATTTTAGTTCCTTTTTTAATGGTTGTATTTCCAGTTACACCTCTATCAATAGTACAAAGTGCACCAATATCTACATTATCTTCAATAATTATACTTCCTCCTGAAATTAATTTATCATACCCTTCTTTACGCTTTTTATAATAAAACGCATCAGCGCCTAATATAGTCCCTGCATGAATTGTTACATTATTTCCTATCTGGCAATTGTCATAAATTGTTACATTGGGATGTATCACACAGTTTTCTCCTATTGTTACATTATTTCCAATAAAAACATTTGGTTGCACAATGGTATTTTTACCAATCTTCGCTGATTTTGAAATTAAAGTATTAGAAATTTCAAAAGGCTTAAAATGTTTTGTCAATTTATTAAAATCTGTAAATGGATCCTTTGAAATTAGCAAAGCCTTGCCCGGTGGGCACTTTACTTTTTTATTAATAAGCACTACGGTAGCCTTAGATTCTAATGCTTTATCGTAATACTTTGGATGATCAACAAAAACTATATCTCCTTTTTCAACCACATGAATTTCATTACATCCAGAAACTGGAAAACTAGCTGGACCTATATAGGCAACATCTATTAATTCAGCTATTTCTTCTAAACTATGTATACGAGGAAATTTCATAAGAATTATTCTTTAACACGTTCTAAATAAGCTCCTTTGGCAGTATCTACTTTAATTTTATCTCCTTCATTAATAAATAAAGGTACATTTATACTTGCGCCTGTTTCAACTGTTGCTGGTTTAGTTGCATTTGTTGCTGTATTACCTTTTACACCCGGCTCTGTATGTGTAATTTCTAAAATAACACTTGCAGGCATATCAACTGAAAGTGGCATGTCATCTTCAGTATTAAATATAACCGTTACAATTTCACCTTCTTTTAAAAGATCTGGTGAATCCAATGTTTCTTTTTGTAATGTAATTTGATTGTAATCATCAGTATTCATAAAGTGAAAAGTATCACCTTCTGGGTATAAAAATTGATATTTTCGAGTTTCAACTCTAATATCTTCAATTTTTCTTCCTGCTGGAAATGTATTATCTAATACTTTTCCTGAAGAAAGGCTTTTCATTTTAGTTCTAACAAATGCAGGCCCTTTACCTGGTTTTACGTGTAAAAATTCAATAACTTTAAAAATATCATTATTATACTTTATACACAATCCATTTCTAATATCTGATGTTGATGCCATAATTTATTTTTATTAACTTGTTTGGTATCCTTTCATTATTCCTCGTTGAGAATTTTTAATGAAAAGTATGATTTGATCTCTTTCTTTTGTTGCTTCCATTTCAGCTTCAATTTTTTCCAAAGCTTGTGAAGTATTGTAATTTTTTTGATATAATAATCTAAAAATATTTTGAATTTCTCTAATTTTTTCTGTGTCGAAGCCTCTTCTCCTTAATCCAATAGAATTTATACCAATATAAGATATTGGTTCTTTACCTGCTTTTATAAATGGCGGTACATCTTTTCTCACTAAAGAGCCTCCAGAAACCATTGCATGTTCTCCAATATGAATAAATTGATGAACTGCAACTAAACCACTTAAAATTGCAAAATCTCCAATAGTTACATGGCCTGCAATAATTGATCCATTAGCCAAAATACAATTATTTCCAATTACACAATCATGTGCTACGTGTGATGTAGCCATAATTAAACAATTATCTCCAATTTGAGTTTTACCTAAGGCTTTTGTTCCTCTATTTACTGTTACGCATTCTCTTATTGTAGTATTATCCCCAATAATAGCTAATGAGTCTTCTCCATCAAATTTTAAATCTTGCGGGATTGCCGAAATTACAGCGCCTGGAAAAATTCTACAGTTTTTACCAATTCTGGCGCCTTCCATTATTGTTACATTAGATCCTATCCAAGTTCCTGAACCTATTATTACATCATTATGAATTGTTGTAAATGGTTCTACTACTACATTGGTTGCAATTTTTGCTCCGGGGTGTATATATGCTAAAGGTTGATTCATTCTTTTTAAGGTTTTTTTGCTATTTGAGCCATTAATTCTGCTTCAACTACCAATTTCCCATTTGCATATCCATACGCTTGCATATGGCAAATGCCTCTTCTTATTGGCGTAATTAATTCAGCTCTAAATATTAATGTATCACCAGGTAATACTTTTTGTTTGAATTTTACTTTATCCATTTTCATGAAATAAGTGAGGTAATTTTCAGGATCGGGTACAGTATTTAGTACTAAAACTCCACCACATTGTGCCATTGCTTCAACTTGAAGTACTCCTGGCATAACTGGAGCATCAGGAAAATGTCCTTGAAAAAAAGGCTCATTCATAGTCACATTTTTCATACCAACAACATGCGTATCTGATAGCTCTAATATCCTGTCAATTAATAAAAAAGGAGGTCTATGAGGAAGAATATTCATAATTTGATGAATATCCATTAAAGGCGGTTGGTTTAAATCGTATGTTGGAACGTTATTTCTTTTTTCGTGCTTAATTATTTTTTGCAATTTTTTAGCGAAGACCGTATTTACTAAATGACCCGGTTTATTTGCAATTACTTTTCCTCTAATTCTTGTACCAACTAGTGCTAAATCACCAATTACATCTAATAATTTATGACGTGCTGCTTCATTTGCCCAACGCAATGTAAGATTGTCTAATATTCCGTTCGCTTTAACAGTTAGTGTTTCCTTATTAAAAGCTTTTTTTAACTTGTCCATAGTTTCATTGGAAATCTCTTTATCAACGTACACTATAGCATTATTTAAATCTCCACCTTGAATTAAATTATGATCTAAAAGCATTTCTAATTCATGCAAAAAACTAAAAGTTCTTGCATCTGCTATTTCATTTTTAAATTCAGAAAGTGAATCAAGTGTTGCATTCTGGGTTCCTAATACTTTTGTTCCAAAATCTACCATGGTAGTTATTTGATACTCATCAGAAGGCATTAAAATAATTTCACTTCCAGAAGCTTCATCTTTATAAGAAATAATATCTTTAACAATATATTCTTCACGTTCACCATCTTGCTCAATAATTCCAGCTTTTTCAAGCGCTTCAACAAAATGTTTTGAAGATCCATCCATAATTGGAGGTTCAGGAGCATTTATTTCAATACAAATATTATCAATTCCTAAAGCTACAACAGCCGCTAAAACATGTTCAGAAGTATTTACAAAAACGCCTCTCTTTTCAAGATTTGTACCTCTTTGTGTATTTACTACATACTCTGCACTAGCTTCAATTATAGGTTCTCCTTCTAAATCAATTCTTACAAAAGCATATCCATAATTTACAGGAGCAGGTTTAAAAGTCATTGTAACTTTATTACCAGTATGTAAACCAACACCTGAAAGTGTTACTTCGTTCTTAATTGTTTTTTGTTTACTACTCATTATTTTTCTTTTAAAGCTTTTATTTCTTTTTCCAATAAATTTATTTTTGCTACTAGCTCTGGTAATTTTTTAAAATATACATATGATTTGTTATAATCTGAATAACCAATTGCAGGAGTTCCCTGAATAATATCATTAGCCTTTATATTTCTTGAAATACCAGATTGTGCTTGTATACGAACGTTGTTACCAATAGTTATATGACCAACAATACCTACTTGACCACCAATCATACAATTTTCTCCAATTTTAGTTGACCCAGCTATTCCTGTTTGAGCAGCAATTACAGTGTTTTTACCAATTTCAACATTATGTGCCACTTGAATTTGGTTATCTAATTTCACACCTTTTCTTATTATTGTTGAACCCATAGTAGCCCTATCAATAGTTGTTGCAGCACCAATATCTACATTATCTTCAATTATAACATTCCCTATTTGAGGTATTTTACTAAATACACCCTCAGTATTGGGAACAAAACCAAAACCATCAGCTCCTACTATAGCACCTGAATGAATTGAACAATTTTTACCGATTATTGTTTCAGAATAAATTGTTGCTCCTGCAAATATGGTCGTATTTGAACCAATTGTAACGTTATCACCAATATATACATTGGGGTAAATTTTAACATTATCTCCAAGAATAACATTATTACTTACATATGCAAAAGCACCCAAATATATATTTTTCCCAATTTTAGCGGTATCTGAAATATATGAAGGAGTTTCAATACCTGATTTAGCTAATTTAACTTCATTATAGAATTCTAATAATTTAGAAAACGATTTATAAGCATCATCTACTTTAATAAGCGTTGTTTCTATTTTATTTTCCGGCACAAAATCCTTATCTACAATAGCAATTGTTGCTTTTGTAGAATAAATGTATTGTGTGTATTTTGGGTTTGAAAGGAACGTTAAAGATCCTTCTTCCCCTTCTTCTATTTTAGAAAGCTTATATACTTCGGCATTTTCATTACCACTAATTTCACCTTCTAAAATTTCTGCTATTTGATTTGCTGTAAACTTCATGATTTGCAAAAGTAAAAAAAAAATTAACGACTACCTATTTCTTTGGATAGCACATGTAATACTTATAAACAGTATTTGACAAGGCTTGTAAATTTAAATGATCTGAAGCCTCTGTTACATCTTTTATTTCGCCATTTTTATATAATATTTGAATATTATTTTTTGTGGCATCATACGCTTGGTTTTGAATTTTACCATGATATACAAAATAGTCTAATTCTGAATCAGTAAATCCAAATTTGGCTTTAACTTCTTTATTCATTATTTTTATTTGATCTGCTGTAAATGGCTCTTTTTGAAGTATAACCTTTGGCAGTATTCTATTAATTAAACTTTCTGATAATCTAGATAATATTTTATCCTCAAAAGATATCCATTCCTTTATAGCCGAAAACACATCATAATCATCTAACTTAGCAAAGGTTTTCAATGTTTCTTTAGTGAAGTTTTCTTCACAAATCTGATTGTTTAAGAAAAATGAAAACGCCCTACTCGCAGGTAATTCTACTCCTGAAAGCGCTAGTTCTTTAGCTCTTTTTAATATTTTTCCTAATAATTTTTCTGCTACAACACCTGTTTTATGCAAATAAACTTGCCAATACATTAAACGCCTAGCAACAATAAATTTTTCTACAGAATAAATTCCTTTTTCTTCAATTACTAAATTATCGTCTTTAACATTCAACATTGCAATTAAACGTTCAGAGCTTATGTTTCCTTCGGCAACACCAGTATAAAAACTATCTCTATTTAAATAATCTAACCTATCCATGTCCAATTGACTAGATATCAACTGATATAAAAACTTACGATGGTATTTTTCTGTAAAAATTGTAATTGCTAATGAAAGTTGTCCACCAAATTCATCATTTAAAGCTTCCATAAATTTTAACGAAATAGATTCATGGTCAATTCCAGTAACAATACTTTGCTCTAATGCATGTGAAAAAGCACCATGACCAATATCATGTAAAAGAATGGCTATACACAATGCATTGGACTCTTCTTCAGAAATATCAACTCCTTTAAAGCGTAAGTTACGCACTGCTTTTTGCATTAAATGCATACTTCCAAGAGCGTGATGAAACCTTGTATGATGGGCTCCTGGATATACTAAATGAGACAATCCCATTTGTGAAATACGCCTTAAACGCTGAAAATAAGGATGATCTATTAAATCACAAATTAAAGTGTTTGGAATAGTAATAAAACCGTAAATTGGATCGTTTAATATTTTTAGTTTGTTCGTTTTTTTTTCGTTCAAAACAATTATTTTATAATAATAGAATTCAACAAAGATAACAATATGAGTGATATAAACATTTTATGGGTTGATGATGAAATAGATATTTTAAAACCACACATTCTTTTTTTGGAAAAAAAAGGGTATACGGTTTCAACTTGTAACAATGGCGCTGATGCTATAGATATGTGTGATTCAACTAATTACGACATGGTTTTTTTAGATGAAAACATGCCTGGTTTAAGTGGACTAGAAACCTTGTCTGAAATAAAAAGTAAGCGTCCTAATTTACCTATTGTAATGATTACCAAGAGTGAAGAAGAATATATAATGGAAGATGCCATTGGTAATAAAATTGCTGATTATTTAATTAAGCCTGTAAATCCGCATCAAATACTACTCAGTTTAAAAAAGAATTTAGATCATTCTCGTTTAATTTCTGAGAAAACAACTTCAAATTACCAACAAGAATTTAGAAAAATAGCAATGGATTTAATGCAGGTAAATTCATATGAGGAATGGGTAGATATTTATAAAAAATTAGTGTATTGGGAATTAGAACTGGAAAATATAAATGATTCGGGGATGGTTGAAATACTGGAAAGCCAGAAACAAGAGGCAAATTCGCTTTTTTTTAAGTTTATAAAGAAAAATTATTCAAGCTGGATTCATACTAATGACGATGATGCACCCATTTTATCAAACACATTGTTTGAAAAAGTGATTCTACCCGAAGTTAATAAATCAAAAGGAACTTTATTGGTAGTTATTGATAATTTACGATATGATCAATTTAATATTGTAGAGCAAACAATTACTAAATATTATAAAAAACAGGAAGAAATTCCTTATTTCAGTATATTACCAACTGCTACACAATATGCTCGTAATGCAATTTTTTCAGGTTTAATGCCTTTGGAAATGGAGCGAAAACATCCCAATTATTGGAAAAATGATACAGATGAAGGTGGTAAAAACTTATATGAAGAAAAATTTTTACAAGCGCAATTAAAAAGATTACGAAAGGATATTAAATTTGGGTATCATAAAATAACCAACCTTAAAAATGGTAAACAGTTAGCTGATAATTTTAATTCAATAAAGGAAAACGATTTAACAGTTGTTGTTTATAATTTTGTGGATATGCTTTCTCATTCAAAAACAGAAATGGATGTTATTAAAGAATTAGCCAGTGACGATAAAGCTTATAGATCATTAAGTAATAGTTGGTTTATGAATTCTCCTTTGTTGGAAATGATTCAAAAAGCTAAAAATTTAGGATTAAAATTAATTATAACTACAGACCATGGAACGATTAATGTTAAAGCGCCTTCAAAAGTAATTGGTGATAAAAACATAAGTTCAAACCTTCGATACAAAACAGGTAGAAGTCTTTCTTATGAAGATAAAGAGGTATTTTCCGTTAAAAACCCAAAAGAAATTGGCTTACCTTCTATTTCTATAAATAGCGCTTTTATTTTTGCCAAAGAAGATTTCTTTTTTGCGTACCCTAATAATTTCAATCATTTTGTTAAATATTTCAAAAACACCTATCAACATGGTGGAATTTCTTTAGAGGAAATGATAATTCCATGTGCTATATTTGTCCCTAAATAAAGTGAAGGTTGAAATACGCTAATTTCTTCCTGTAATACTATTAAGGATTAAATACTATTTTATATGATTAAAAATTACTCGCTTCAACAATTACCAGAAATAGCTAAAGAACTTCTACAGTTTTCTAAACATAAGATTGTACTGTTTTATGGAGATATGGGGGTTGGCAAAACTACTTTGATTAAAGAAATTGTGAAGCAATTAGGCGTTTCAGATACTGTAAGCTCTCCAACTTTTTCATTAGTAAATGAATATCATACTGAAAATAATGAGAAAGTTTATCATTTTGATTTTTACAGAATAGACAATGAAGAAGAAGCAATGGATATGGGAATTGAAGAGTATTTTTATAGCAATAGCTGGTGTTTAGTTGAATGGCCTAATAAAGTTGAAAATTTACTACCTTTAAACTCTGTAACAGTTACAATTACTACAACGAACAATCAACAACGAACTATTGAAATTGTAAATAATGAGTAAAAATATAAATTCACCATTTAGTAAGCAAGAACTTTTACCACAAGAAGAATGCTTAGAAATATTAAAACAAAAGGGAGAACTTATTATTGGAATTCCAAAAGAAACACATTATCAAGAAAAACGTGTTTGTTTAACTCCTGATGCTGTAGGTGCTTTAACAGCTCACGGACATAAATTTGTAATTGAGACAGGTGCTGGAGAAGGAGCAAATTATTCCGATAATGAATATTCTGAAGCAGGTGCTAAAATTTCATATGATGTTAAAGAAGCATTTGGATGTCAAATTGTTTTAAAAGTAGAACCACCTTCCTTAGATGAAATTAAATTAATTAATCCACAAAGTGTATTATTCTCTGCATTACAGCTTAAAACTCAATCAAAAGGGTATTTTGAAGCATTGGCTAGCAAACGTATTACGGCCATTGCATTTGATTTTATTAGAGATGAACAAGGTGTTTATTCAATCGTAAAATCGTTGAGTGAAATTGCTGGAACAGCTTCAATTTTAATTGCTTCAGAAATAATGAGCAATCATAAAGAAGGAAATGGATTGTTACTTGGAAATATTAGCGGTGTACCACCTACTGAAGTCGTTATTTTAGGAGCTGGTACTGTTGGTGAATTTGCAGCACGTTCAGCTATTGGCTTAGGCGCTAATGTTAAAATATTTGATAACTCCATCACCAAATTACGATGTTTACAGCAAAATTTGGGCAGATTAATTTATACTTCAACTATACAACCAAAAACATTACAAAAAGCTTTAATGCGTTGCGATATTGCAATTGGAGCTTTAAGAGGTAAATCTCGTTCTCCTGTTATTGTTTCTAAAGAAATGGTGGAACAAATGAAAGAAGGAGCCGTAATTGTTGACGTTAGTATAGATAGAGGTGGCTGTTTTGATACTTCAGAAATTACAAATCATAAAAACCCAACATTTGTTAAGCATGGTGTTATACATTATTGCGTACCAAATATACCTTCAAAATATTCTAGAACAGCTTCATTATCAATAAGTAACATTTTTTCTCCATATTTATTAAGTATTGCTGAAGAAGGAGGATTTGAAAATGCTGCTCGTTTAGACAAAAGTTTGCAAAAAGGAATGTACTTTTACCACGGAATTTTAACCAATAGAACGGTAGCTGAATGGTTTAATTTACCCTTTAGAGATATTAATTTATTATTTTTGTAACATGACTTTTAAACAACGTTTACCCTTTTTTTTAGGTGGATTAACAATTGGTATTATAGTAGTAGTTTTTATTTGGGGTAAAAAAAACACCACTTTTGATTATGGTCCAAATGCAAGAGTTTTAAAAAATATAAGAGCTAAAGAACGGAATTTTTCACAAGATGCTTTAACTATTTTAGCCTCAAAGAAAATTGACACTGCCAACATTACACAAATACTATTAAATGGAGACGTTGATTTAGGGAATAAAATAAAATTAGATTCTTGTTTATATCAATACAACATTAAAGGAATAAAAGACTTAAAAAACATCACTTTAACCGTAATCAACTGTGATTCAACGGCTACAATTAAAAATATTAGTATTGAATAGCAATTTCAGAATAGTAATATTCTTTAATTTTTTTAATACTTTTAATCGATTTTTGCAACCATTCTAAATATAATTCATTTTTTTCAATTTCACTTAATTGCCAATTTACATCCGACTTTTTAAGCTTTTCATTCATGCTTTGCAAAATTATTGCAGCTGCAACTGAAATATTTAAACTTTCTGTAAAACCAACCATTGGTATTTTTAAAAACCCATCAGCATTATCCATCACATCTTTAGAAAGGCCTTGTTTCTCTACTCCAAAAAAGAAAGCAGATTTTTGAGTGATATCAAAATCTTGCAATACACATGAATCATTATGTGGTGTTGTAGCAATAATTTGATATCCTTTGCTTCTAAGATCATCAATGCAAGCCAACGTATTATTAGTGTCTTTTTCCTTAAAAAGCTTAAAATCTAACCACTTTTGCGCACCTTTTGCTACTTGGTTTGAAGCATAAAATTTATATTTATTTTGAATTACATGAACATCCTGTATTCCAAATATTTCACAACTTCTAACTACTGCACTTGCATTATGAGGTTGGTAAATATCTTCAATAGCTACAGTAAAATGTCGTGTTCTTTCATCAAGTACTTTTCCAAATAAAGCTTTTCTTTTATCAGTAACAAACTGCTCTAAATATTCTATAAACTTATAATCTACCATTGAAAATTTTCTTTGTTCAAAGATAAAATTTTACTTTTGAATAAATTAGTGATATGAAAAAAATAGTTATTCTAACTGGTGCAGGAATTAGTGCTGAAAGTGGTATTAAAACTTTTAGAGATGCAGACGGACTTTGGGAAGGTCATGATATTATGGAAGTTGCCTCACCAATTGGTTGGGAACGTAATAGAGAATTGGTGTTAGATTTTTATAACAAACGAAGAACCCAATTACTTACTGTTTTACCCAACGAAGGACATAATGCATTAGTTTTATTAGAAAAACAGTTTGAAACTACTATTATCACTCAAAATGTAGATGATTTACATGAGCGCGCAGGAAGTAAAAACGTACTACATTTACATGGAGAATTATTAAAAGTGCGAAGTTCTAAAAATGAAAACCTTGTTTATAGTTGGAAAACAGCATTAAATATTGGTGATGTTTGCGAAGAGGATTATCAACTAAGACCACATATTGTTTGGTTTGGTGAAGAAGTACCAATGTTAGATAAAGCTATAGAAATCACTTCAAAAGCTGATATTTTAATTATTATTGGTACATCAATGCAAGTATATCCTGCCGCAAGTTTAATTCATTTTACAAAAGAAAAAACACCTATTTATTTTATTGACCCCAAACCTGCTATTCAAGAAAATAAATATCTAAATTTAACCGTTATTCCTGAAAAAGCTTCTATAGGTGTTGCTAAACTAGTTAACGAATTAATTGACTTAAAGTAGAAAATAATTCTCCTTTTGAAATTTGACTACCCATTTCAATTAATTTAAAAATCTCTAAATTTCTAACTTCGGTATATTTTTTTGATGCTTTAAAATATTCAATGCTATCATCTAATGGGTTTTTTAAAAACCAATTATAATCATCCGCATTTAAAAAACTTTTATTTGTGTCTTTTAATTTTACATAAATACGTATAATTTCTTTTGAATTACATTTAAATAAATTGATGTCATTTTCTGAAATATGTTCTAAATATTCAGTTTTTGTCAACACATCTTCCCAAACTATTGTGCTAAAGATATTTAATTCTTCTTCAGCCATTGTCGGATTCTCTTTTTTAATAGTTTCCCATTCCTTTACATCAATTTGTTGAGTTGCTAAAAATTCTGCAAATTCTTTATGTAATTCTAAAAACTGCTCTTTTGTTAATTGTCTGTATTTCATAAAATATTAAATTACTGTCATTCCTGCGGTAGGCAGGAATCCAAAATGAAGAGAGTGTAGATTCCTACCTACGCAGGAATGACAAATTAGAATTTATTTATTTATTTATTTATTTATTGGTAAATCACCTTGAAAGTATTAAAAATCGTTACACTGAACTTGATTCAGAATCTCATTGAACTAATTGAAAATCTCCCTAAGAACCTTAATTAAGTTGAGGTTGACAAAAATTTTATATCCGAAAAGAATAAAAATTACTCGCTAAGTGTCAAAATACACTAGTCTAACTTCCACTCACCTTCTACGTATTTTTCAAAAAAAAACCGCCCAATTTGGGCGGTTTAAATATAGTAATTTTTAAATTATTTAGAATGAATAACGTATTCCAAATTGTGCTTGCCATCTAGATAATAAACTTGCATCATAACCAAATGATTCTTGTATGTCACCATCAAATGTATACGTTGGAACATTGTTTCCATCAACCTCTACACCAATTGGTTGTACAGAATTTGGTTGTTGTACCAATCCCCAATTTGAATTAAGTAAATTTCCAAAATTTAAAATATCAATTGTAAATTGTATTGAATTGCTATCCGACAATATTAATTCTTGAATAAACTTCACATCCCATTTACCTCTCCACGGCGCTAAAGCACCATAACGTTCTGCATAATTCCCTCTTCTTCCACTTAAATATTTATCTTGTTGAATAAATTCTTCAAAAGCTTCCGCTTGTCCACCACCTGAAAAATTCATACTTCCAATTTCAGTTGCAGTTGGCACATAAATTAAATCATTTAATCCAGAGCCATCTCCATTTATATCACCAGCATAGGTATAATTAAATCTTCCACCTTGCGCATATTCAAAAAATGTAGAAATAGTAGTTTCCCATTTATCATTTGCTGAGTATGCCCAAGTTTTTGAAGCTACACCAATAAATCTATGAGTATCTCCATATTTAGAATACGATAATGTTGCATCATTTACATTTCCTAAAGCTGGGTTAAATGCAAATGCATCTCCAGTAATTTCAGCTTCAATAGAATTCACATCTTTAGAGTTTAAATAATTATATGCTCCCATTAAATACAACCCATCTACAAAATATTTTTGAGCTTTTAAAGATGCATTCAAAGTTCTCCCTTTATCTGAATTTGTTAAAACATACGCATTAGCATTTCCTAAAAATGAAGTAGCATGGTCATCAGCAGAATAAATAGGTCTATTATCAACACCTTGAAGACTTTCTGTTGGAAAACCTAGTCCCCAGTTTTGAACGTGGGTACCATTAATATCTTTCGTATACGATAAATCAGTAGTTAAAACAGTTCCATCTTCTAATTTGTAATCTAACCCTAAACTACTTCTCCAAACTTGTGGAAATTTAAAATCTGGATCAACAACTTGATAAAAGAAAACATCAGAACCACCTACTTGGTTTCCAACCCATACAAAAGGGAAACGTCCTGTAAATAAACCTGATCCTCCTCTAAGCTGTAATGTTTTATCTCCATTAACATCCCAGTTAAATCCAATTCTTGGAGAAATTAAGAAATCATTATTTGGCATTTCTGCTGAATCAAAAATTGTTGGTGCACCTGTTGAAGGATTAATATATTCAATACCTGGTACAAACCATTCTGAATTTTCAGTATCAATAAAATTTTGTGCTTTTTTAGATGTGTCAAAATATAAAGGTTTATCAAATCTAACCCCGTATGATAATTTAAAATCATCATTCACATTCCATTCATCTTGTACATAAAATGCCAGTTGACCAACATTTGTTTCTGCTAAATTCCAACCTCCATCAACTCCATCAGCTAGCATATTTTTTGAATCAAATGTAGCCTGTGCATCCAATAAAGCTTGTTGGTAATTATTTGCGTCAAAATCATTAATATCAACACTTCCAAAAATGTCAAATCCATACCCTTTTAAGTTGAAAGAATTGTCAAATTGAAATTTTTCAAAAGAAAAACCTATGGTATAATTGTGATCACCTTTACTTATATTTAAGTTATTTGTTAACTGAAATACTTTTTGATCTAATTTATTGTTAATTGAAAAAGGTTCATGACCTGCTATAATATATGGTGAACCATTTTTTGTAATATTAATTACAGGTGCAGGCGCAGAAAAAGGATTTCTAAAATCCTCGAATTGCGTATAACCTACTTGTAATTTATTGGTAACATTATCAGCCAATGTAGAGTTTAACTCAACTAAAAAGGATTTTAATTTGTTGTTTATTTCATATCCTGAGTTTTTGAACTGAAGTGTATTATAATCTGGCCCTCTTCTATTAATTGCAGTTGGATGTGCTGGTTTATCTTGAGAAGCGTCTAAAAAATTATAAACAAAAGACATACGGTTTTTTTCATTGATATTCCAGTCTAATTTTATAATACCTTTGGTGCTATTAGATTCATGTGTAAACCCTTGATAAGCTCCCGTATCATAACCTATACTAGCTAACCCAGCTTGTACATCTTGTAAATCTGATAATAATACTCTTGATTCATCAACACCTATATTAGAATCTTCATTATTAGGCAACCAAACCTGACCTAAATCAGATCTTTTGTCTTGTTCATAATTTACAAAAACAAATAATTTATCTTTTATAATAGGAGCTCCAACGCTAAACCCAAATTGAGATTGTTCTAATTTTGGAACAACAATATCTTCTCCTTTAATTTTATCACCTGTTAAATCTTGATTTCTGAAAAACCCATAAACAGTTCCTGTTACTTCATTTGTACCACTTTTAGTTACTGCATTTACCGAAGCACCTGTAAAACCTGATAAAGTTACATCATAAGGAGCTGTAGAAACTTGAATTTGTTCAATAGCATCTAAAGATACAGGTTGTGCACCTGTTTGTCCTCCTGGAGTGGCAGCATCTAATCCGAAAGGATTATTAAAAATAGAGCCGTCAAGAGTAAAGTTATTAAATTGATCATTTCTTCCACCAAAAGAACCACCCGAAGCAGAAGGATCTAAACGAGTAAAATCTGAAGCTGATCTTGAAATTGTTGGTAATTTTGTCAATTCTCTGCTTCCAACGCTTGTTTCTGCTCCTGTTCTACTATTGTTAAACGTTGAGCTTCTTCCACCTGTAATAACAATTTCTGTTAATTGTTCACTTTCAGCATCCATTTGTACATCTATATCTAAAGCAGTACCAAGGTTTAAATATACATCTGTATATTCAATAGTTCTAAAACCTATATAGCTAATAGTTATTGTATATGGTCCTCCAACACGTAAATTTGGTAATGAGTACCTACCACTTTCTAATGTCATAGTACCAGCTACCGTACCTGTTGGCATATGCTTAGCTATAACATTCGCTCCATACAACCCTACTGAAGTATCATCGCTTACTACCCCTTGAATTTTAGAGGAGGTTACTTGGGAAAAACCAGTAACCATAAAAATTACTGTGAAAAAGAGTGAAAAAAATAATTGTTTCTTCATGTTTTTAATGTTTAGTTTTGTTAATTAATTGTTAAAACAAATATAAAAAAAAAGCTCACTTAAAAAGTGAGCTTTCAATAAGTTTATTAACGAAATATTGTTAATTACTTTGTTCTGCTATAATTTCAATTGGCAATTCTACAATTACAGCTCTGTGCAATCTAATTGTAGCATTGTATTTACCAAGTCTTTTAATGTTTCCACCTTCAACTTTAATGAATTTCTTATCAATTTCATGTCCTGCAGCAGCTAAATTTTCTGCAACGTTACCATTATTTACTGAACCAAATAATTTAGAACCATCACCAGTTTTAGCAATAATTTTAACTTCTAATTCTTTAATTGCATCTGCAATTTTAGTAGCGTCTTTTATTAGTTTTTCTTCTTTAAAAGCACGTTGCTTTAAAGTTTCTGCTAATACTTTTTTTGCTGAAGTTGTTGCTAATACTGCAAATCCTTGAGGAATTAAATGATTACGACCATAACCGTTTTTTACAGCTACAATATCATCTTTAAAACCTAAGTTTTCAACGTCTTGTTTTAGTATAATTTCCATAATTCCTATCTCTTATTTTAACATATCTGCTACATAAGGCATTAAAGCCAAATGACGTGCTCTTTTAATAGCTACAGATACTTTACGTTGATATTTTAATGATGTTCCTGTTAAACGACGAGGTAAAATTTTACCTTGTTCATTTACTAAGTACAATAAGAATTTTGCATCTTTATAATCAATATACTTAATACCATTCTTTTTGAAACGACAGTACTTAACAACTTGTTTTGTGTCGATGTCTAGTGGAGTTAGGTAACGAACCTCACCTTGTTTTCCTCCTTTTGATTGTTGTTCTATAGTAGACATAGCTTATTTTTTAGTTGCTTTATTTCTTTCTCTTCTCTTTTCTGCCCAAGCAACAGCATGTTTATCTAACTTTACAGTTAAATAACGCATAATACTATCATCTCTTCTAAATTCAAGCTCGAATGGAGTTATTGCTTCTCCACTAACTTTGTACTCTAATAAGTGGTAAAATCCACTTTTTTTGTTTTGAATTGCGTACGCTAATTTTTTTAGCCCCCAATCTTCTTTTGATATCATTTCGGCACCTTTAGAGACAAGATAGTCGTCAAACTTCTGTACTGTCTCCTTTATCTGAGATTCAGATAAAACGGGATTCAAAATGAAAACAGTTTCGTAATGATTCATAATTAATAATTTAAGTTTTTACTTTTAAGGGTGCAAATATAGTGCTATTTACTTAATTGACAAGTGATTTTTAAAGTTATTTTTATGGAAATAAACCTGTTAAAACATTAAATAGATAAGCCTTATTTTAAACTTGAAATAACCCGTTGTGCATTTAGAAAAAGTTGTGCAAACTGTTAATTAACAGTAAATTGTAGTATTGACAAAACAATTTAAGATGCTCAACTTTTTTTAAATGAACAATGGGTATCAATTTATATTATTTTCGTTTTTTAATCACCAATTGATACACACAAGGAATCACAACTAAGTTTAGAATGGTTGCGGATAGCAATCCTCCTAAAATAACAACCGCCATTGGGCTTTGTATTTCACTCCCTGGTTCGCCACCTTTTAAAGCTAATGGAATTAATGCTAAACCTGTTGTAAAGGCTGTCATTAAAATCGGGTTCAATCTATCTAATGCACCAGTTTTTATTAACTGAAACCCTTGCATTCCTTCTTTTCTTAAATCTTCATAACGTGACACTAATAAAATACCGTTACGAGTTGCAATACCAAAGAGACTTATAAATCCAATCGTTGCTGCAATGCTAATGATACCTGATGTGAAATACACAATCAAGATACCACCTATTAAAGCTAAAGGCAGATTAATTAATACGACAAAAGCCAATTTTACATCTTTAAATTCATAATACAGTAATAGGAAAATGATAGCAATTGCAATGAATGCAGTTACTAAAAGTAATTGTGATGCTTTAGATTCACTTTCAAACTGCCCACCATATTGTACACGGTATCCTTCTGGCATAGTTACGTTATTTGAAACAACTTCTTTGATTTCATTGACAGCACTTCGCAAATCCCTGCCATGTACATTGGCTGCTACAACAATTTTACGTTGTACATCTTCACGATTAATAGTGTTTGGACTACTTACAGATTGAATGGTTGCCAATTCTCCTAATATGGTTTGACCACCATTTGGAAGACTTATTAAGGTGTTTTTGATGTTCTCAATATCATCTCTAAAAGGTTTTTCGTAGCGCACTATCAAATCAAAATAGTGTTGCCCTTCATAAATTTCACCCGCTTCTTCTCCAGCAAAAGCAATATCAATTTGTTCCATTAAATCACCCACAGTCATTCCATAAGCAGAAAGGATTTGACGTTTTGGTTTGATGCGTATTTGTGGCACTTCA